>Ga0228698_1000623_pt1 | contig 23467 bp, 21 predicted proteins | sample McNCre117_Aug_MG_FD_178015 | JGI IMG/M metagenome (GOLD analysis project Ga0228698, IMG submission 178015) | Freshwater microbial communities from McNutts Creek, Athens, Georgia, United States - 1-17_Aug_MG | ecosystem: Environmental > Aquatic > Freshwater > Creek | place: USA: Georgia...
CAGCCTGGCTCAGGTGTGGGAGGGCCCCGAGTCGGCATCGGGCCAGTGGCAGGTGCTGCGCCACGGCCGGCCCTGGTTGCTGGTGGTGCCCGCGGGCCTGCTGGCTTGCAGCCTGGCCTGGCGCAGGCCGCCAGGGCGGGCGCAGGGCCGGTGTCTGGCCTGGGGGGCGGGCACTGCGCTGCTGCTGTGGCTGGTGTCGGCGCTGGCCATCGGCGCCACCGGCTGGGCCTGGGAGTGGGCAGGGCGGGCCTGGGTGGATGCGCCAAGCGGGCAGCCGGGCATCGGCCTGGGCGCAGCCGCCTGCCTGCTGGTTCTGCTGGTGTGCTGGGGCATGGGTCTGGCGCGGCTGGGCTGGTTCAAGGGTGATGTGTTTGTGGCGGCGGCGGTGCTGCTGTGCAGTGCCCTGCTGGCCTTGTTTGTGGCCTTGCCGGTGCTCAAGGCGCTGGTGGGTGCGGTGCTGGACGACGCCGGCAACCCGTCGATCACGGCCTTGTGGGATCGCCTGGTTCAAGAGCGCATCTGGGGCCTGGGCTGCCTGGCCAGCAATGTGCGCTGCGGCGTGGCCTGGAACACCCTGTTGCTGGCGGTGCTGACGGCGACCGGCACCACGCTGCTGGGCACGATGCTGGCGCTGCTGGCCGAGCGTGGCTCACGCCGGCTCAAGCCACTGCTCAATGGCTTGGCGCTGTTGCCCATCATCACGCCGCCGTTTGTGGTGGGCCTGGGGCTGATCCTGCTGTTCGGCCGGGCCGGTCTGGTCAACCAGGTGCTCGAGGCCACTTTGGGCATTGCCCCCACCCGCTGGTTCTATGGCTTGCCGGGCGTGTTGCTGGCGCAATGGTTTGCCTTCACGCCGGTGGCTTTCATGATCGTGCGCGGCGTGGTGCAGGGCCTGGGGCCCCAACTGGAAGAAGCCGCCCAGACCTTGCGGGCCAGCCGCTGGACCACCTTCCGCACCGTCACGCTGCCCCTGATCAAGCCGGGCCTGGCCAATGCCTTCCTGGTGGGTTTCATCGAAAGCATGGCTGATTTTGGCAACCCGGTGGTGGTGGGCGGTTCCTACTCGGTGCTGTCCACCGACATCTTCTTTGCCATCGTGGGGGCCCAGTTTGACCAGGGGCGCGCGGCGTCGCTGGCCCTGGTGCTCACCTGCTTTGCCCTGGCCGTGTTTGCCTTGCAGCAAAAGGTGCTGGGCCGTGCGCAATACACCACCGTGTCGGGCAAGGGCGATGGTGGCCTGCCCATGCCCCTGCCCGATGGTGTGCGCCGCCTGTGCCAGGGTGTGGCGCTGCCGTGGCTGCTGTTCACGCTGGTGGTGTACCTGTTTGCGCTGGCCGGCGGGCTGGTGCAGACCTGGGGCCGCGACTACACGCCCACGCTGGCGCATTTCAAGACGGCCTTTGATCTGCAGTGGGGCAGCCAGGGTTTGGTGTGGGCCGGCACGGCCTGGAACTCGCTCTTCACGACGCTGAAACTGTCGGCCCTGGCTGCGCCGCTGTGCGCGGGCCTGGGTCTGCTGATGGCCTGGCTGCTGGCCCGTACCCAGTTTGCCGGGCAAAGGGTGTTTGAAGCCGCCGCCCTGCTGGCCTTTGCCATCCCGGGCACGGTGCTGGGCGTCAGCTACATCCTGGCCTTCAATGTGCCGCCTTTTGAGTTCACCGGCACGGCCCTGGTCATCGTGCTGTGCTTTGTCTTCCGCAACCTGCCCGTGGGCGTGCGGGCCGGTGCCGCCGCCTTCAAGCAGTTGGACCCGGCCCTGGACGAGGCCAGCACCATGCTGCGTGCCGGCACCGCCACCACCTTGCGCCGTGTGGTGCTGCCCCTGCTCAAGCCGGCGCTGGCGGCGGCCCTGGTCTACAGCTTTGTGCGCAGCATGACCACGGTGTCGGCCGTGATCTTTCTGGTCACCGCCGAGAACGAGCTGGCCACCACCTACATCATCGGCCGGGTGGGCAATGGTGATTACGGTGTGGCGCTGGCGTATTGCACCGTGCTGATCGTGTGCATGTCCCTGGCCATCTGGGCCATCCAGGCCGGCGTGGGCCAACGGCAAACCGGCAGAAGGAGTGCAGCATGATCGGCATCGAGTTCCAGGCAGTCAGCAAGCGTTATGGCGGGCCCGCTGCGCCCTTGATCGTGCAGGACATCAGCCTGCAGGTGCCCAGCGGCACGCTCACCACACTGCTCGGGCCGTCGGGATGCGGCAAGACCACCACCTTGCGCCTGATTGCCGGGCTCGAATCGCCCAGCAGCGGGCGCATCCTGATCGACGGCGTGGATGTGACCACGCTGGGCGCGGCCGACCGGCCGGTGAGCATGGTGTTTCAAAGCTACGCCCTGTTTCCGCACCTCAGCGTGCTGGCCAACGTGGCCTATGGTCTGCAAGTACAGGGTGTGTCGGCCGATGAGTGCCGCCGCCGGGCACGCAACGCGCTGGAACTGGTGGGTCTGCCCGGCCTCGACGAGCGCATGCCGTCGGCGCTGTCGGGTGGGCAGCAGCAGCGGGTGGCCCTGGCCCGCGCGCTGGTGCTGGAGCCTTCGGTGATGCTGTTCGACGAGCCCCTGTCCAACCTGGACGCCCGGCTGCGGCGCACCATGCGCGAAGAAATCCGCGCCTTGCAACAACGCCTGAAGCTCACCGTGGCCTACGTCACCCATGATCAGGCCGAGGCCCTGGCCGTCAGTGACCAGATCGTGGTGATGGAGGCCGGCCGCATCGCGCAGCAGGGCACACCGCAGCAGTTGTACGAACAACCCGCCAGCGTGTTTGTCGCGGGCTTCATGGGTGAGGCCCTGCTGTTCGAGGCGCAGGTGGATGACGCTGGTTGCGCCCACCTGGGCCCCTTGCGCTGCCCCTTGCGACAGCCGGTGGCGGCCGGCCCGGTGACGCTGGCGGTGCGCCCCGAGGCCTGGCATCTGGGGCCGGCAGGGGGGCCGGGGCTGGCGGCCACGGTGAGCAAGTGCGCCTACCTGGGCCACGCCCTCGAACTGAGTTTGAGCACCGAGCTGGGCACGGTGTTTGTGGTGTCGCCCGATGTGCAGGCAGCCTGGCAGGCGGGCCAGGCTGCCAGCCTCAGCCTGGGTCAACAGGGTGTGGCGGTGGTGCCCACCCAGGCCCCATCGGCGACGGGGTAACCCACGGGTAACCCGGGCCGGCGCGAACACGTTCTAATTCGGGTTCTGCTTCCAGCCCGTCATACCCTGCCATGAACCAGCTCGACCAACTCAAGGCCTTCACCACCGTGGTGGCCGATACCGGCAATTTCAAGCAATTGGCGCAGTTTGCGCCGCAAGATGCCACCACCAACCCGTCGTTGATCCTCAAGGCGGTGCAGCAGGCCGACTACGCGCCGCTGGTGGCCGATACCGTGGCGGCCAACAAGGGGGCCGCGCTCGACCAGATCGTTGACCGCGTGCTGGTGCGTTTTGGCCTGGAAATCCTGAAGGTGGTGCCGGGCCGCGTGTCAACCGAGGTGGATGCGCGCCTGTCCTTCGACACCGAAGCCACGCTGGCCCGCGCACGGCGCCTGATTGCGCTGTACGAGGCCGCTGGTGTGGCCCGTAGCCGCGTGCTCATCAAGATCGCCGCCACCTGGGAAGGCATCCGTGCCGCGCAGGTGCTGGAGCAAGAGGGCATCCACTGCAACCTCACCCTGCTGTTCTCGTTTGCGCAGGCCGTGGCTTGTGGTGATGCCAAGGTGCAGCTGATCAGCCCGTTTGTGGGCCGCATCTACGACTGGTACAAGAAGCAGGCCGGTGCGTCGTGGGACGAAGCCGCCCGCGCCGGTGTGAACGACCCAGGCGTGGAATCGGTGCGGCGCATCTACACGCACTACAAGCGCTTTGGCATCGCCACCGAAGTGATGGGCGCCAGCTTCCGCAATGTGGGCCAGATCACGGCCTTGGCCGGCTGCGATCTGCTGACCATCAGCCCCGATCTGCTGGCCCAGTTGCAGGCCAGTGAAGCGCCCCTGGTGCAGCACCTGAATGCAGCCGTGGCGCGTGATGCCGATCTGCCCGAAGTGCACCACACCGAGGCCAGCTTCCGCTTTGCCCTGAACGAAGACGCCATGGCCACCGAGAAACTGGCCGAAGGCATCCGCGCCTTCGCGGTGGATTCGGCCAAGCTGGACCAACTCATCCTGGGCCAATGACCATGAGCCACATGCCCACTTTCACGCGCTGTGACACCACCGTGGCCTGGAAGGCCCTGCAAGGCCATTTTGAAGGCCATGGCCGCGATCTGGACCTGCGCGAAGCCTTTGCCCGCGACGCCGGCCGCTTTGACGCCTTTGCACTGCAAGCCCCCGAAATCTTCGCCGACCTGTCCAAGAACCGCTGGGATCTGGCCACGCAACGCCTGCTGGTCGAGCTGGCCCGCGAATGCGGCCTGGAGGCCCGGCGTGATGCCATGCTGGCCGGCGAACCCATCAACACCACCGAAGGCCGCGCCGTGCTGCACACGGCCCTGCGGGCGCCGCGTGGGCAGGGCTTGTTCAGCGATGAAGTGCACGGCGTGCTGGATCGTTTCCTGGCCTTTGCCGAAACCATCCGCGACACCGCCAGCAGCGGCATCCGCCACGTGGTGAACATCGGCATTGGCGGCTCGGATCTGGGCCCGCAAATGGTGGTGCCGGCGCTCGATGCCTTTGCGCATCCGGGCATCACCATGCACTTTGTCAGCAACGTCGATGGCCACGACATCACCCCGGTGCTGCGGCGCCTGAAGCCCGCTGAAACCCTGTTCATCATCGCCAGCAAGACCTTCACCACCCAAGAAACCATGGCCAATGCCCAGGTGGCGCGCCAGTGGTTCCTGGACCAGGGCGGCACCGACATTGCCCGGCACTTTGTGGGCGCCACCACCAACCTGAAGGCGGCCGCTGATTTCGGCATCAGCACCACCTTCGGCTTCTGGGATTGGGTGGGTGGGCGCTATTCGCTGTGGAGCGCCATCGGCCTGCCCATCGCCATTGCCGTGGGCAGTGAAAACTTTCGGGCGCTGCTCGATGGCGCGCACGCCATGGACCAGCACTTTGCCAAGGCCCCGCTCGAGCAGAACCTGCCGGTGCAACTGGGCCTGCTCGATGTCTGGTATCGCAACTTTCATGGCTTTTCCAGCCGCTCGGTCGCGCCCTACCACCAGGGCCTGAAGCGCCTGCCGGCCTACCTGCAGCAGCTGGAGATGGAAAGCAACGGCAAGTGCGTGGATCTGGACGGCCAGGGCCTGCCCTTCGGCACCAGCCCGGTGGTGTGGGGCGAGCCCGGCACCAATGGCCAGCATGCCTACTTCCAGATGCTGCACCAGGGCACCGATGTCATCCCGGTCGAGTTCATCGCCGTCAAGCATCCCACGCATGGCTACGACGACCTGCACACCAAGGCCCTGTCGAACTGCCTGGCGCAAAGCCAGGCGCTGATGCAAGGCAAGGCCACCGAGGCCGCGCTGACCGAGAAGGCCCCCACCGCCAGTGACAAGCTGGGCCTGCTCACGGTGGCCCGCCACCGCACCTTCCCGGGTAACCGGCCCAGCACCACCTTCTTGCTCGATCGCCTGACGCCGCGCTCGCTGGGGGCGCTGATCGCGCTGTACGAGCACCGCGTGTTCACCAGCGGTGCCATCTGGGGCATCAACAGCTTTGACCAATGGGGTGTCGAGTTGGGCAAGGCCCTGGCCAACGACCTGCTGCCGCGCCTGGCCAAGGCCGGTGCGGCCGACACCGCCGGCCTGGATGCCTCGACCGCCGGCCTGCTGGCGCGGCTGAAGGCTTGAGCGATGGCTGAAGCGCCGCGCCATTTCGTGTTCGACTTTGCGCGGGTGCTGTTTCGCTGGCGCCCGCAGGTGGTGATCAAGACGGTGCTGCCAGCGCGGGCCGTTGACGATGCCAGTGCCGAGCACTGGGTGGCGCAGATCTTCCAGGCCTACCAGGGTGACTGGGCCGACTACGACCGCGGCACGGTGCAGGTGCCCGAGCTGGTGCGGCGCATTGCCGCGCGCACCGGGCTGCGGGCCGATGAGGTGCAGGCGGTGGTTGATGCCGTGGCACCTGAAATGCAGCCGATTGCTGAATCCGTCGCCTTGATGCAGCGCCTGCGTCGGCCGGGTGTGCCGATGTTCTTCCTGTCGAACATGCCTGCGCCGGTGGCCGACCACCTCGAACGCGAGAACGAGTTTGTTCGGCAGTTTGACCAAGGCGTGTTCTCGGCCCGGGTGCAGCGGGTCAAGCCCGAGCCGGCCATCTTCGAGCTGTGCACCCAACGCTTTGGCGTGCCGGCGTCCAGCCTGATTTTTCTGGATGACCACGAGCCTAATGTTCATGCTGCGCGTGCTGCAGGCTGGCAGGCCATCCTGTTTGAAGACGCGGCCCAGTGCGAGCGCGACATTCGCCAGGCCGGGTGGTGGCCGGCCTGAGAACCGGTCGCTGAGGTGACGGGCGCGGCGCGGCGCGCCGACTATGCTGGGGCCTGCCCAACCACTTGCCCCTTGTCGCCATGGCCTACAACACCCTCGACTGGCAGATCACCGACCGTGTGCTCACGCTCACGCTGAACCGCCCCGAGCAACTCAACGCCTTCACCGTCGAGATGGCCGAAGAGCTGATCGACGCCTACAACCGGGCCAGCGAAGACGACGCCGTGGGCGCCATCGTGGTCACCGGCGCCGGCCGGGCCTATTGCGCCGGCATGGATCTGTCGACCGCGGGCAATGTGTTCGGCCTGAACGAATCCCTCTCGCCCAATCTGGAGGAACTGCACGAAGGCTGGGACGAGCCCGAGATCGTGCAGGGTGTGCGCGACACCGGAGGGCGCGTGTCGCTGGCGGCCTATGCCTGCAAGAAGCCCATGATCGCCGCCATCAATGGTGCGGCCGTGGGCATCGGCGCCACCATGACCTTGCCCATGGACATCCGCCTGGCCAGCGACAAGGCGCGCATCGGCTTTGTATTTGGCCGCATCGGCATCGTGCCCGAGGCCTGCTCCACCTGGTTCCTGCCGCGCATCGTCGGGCTGCAGCAGGCGCTGGATTGGGTGTATTCGGCCGACATCCTCACGCCCGAAGAAGCCCTGGCCGGCCGCCTGATCAAGGCCATCGTGCCGCATGATCAACTGCTGAATGAAGCCCATGCCCTGGCCCAGCGTTACATCCGCCAGCGCAGCCCGGTGTCGATCGCGCTGATGCGACAGATGATGCTGACCAACCACGCCATGCCGCATCCCAGCCATGCCCACGCCATCGAATCGCTGGCCGTGCTGCACACCAGCCGGCGCGATGGCAAAGAGGGCGTGGCCGCCTTTCTTGAAAAGCGCGCGCCGAAATTTGAAGGCCGTGCATCAGACGGCATGCCTGATTTTTACCCCTGGTGGTAAGCCCAAGGAGACAAGCAGATGGAACGCAAGGTATGTGTGGTGACCGGCTCGTCGTCGGGCATTGGCGCGGCCACGGTGCGGCTGTATGCCCAGCGCGGCTGGAACGTGGTGGTCAACTATTCACGCGACACGGCCCAGGCCGAAGCCGTGGCGCAGTCGTGCCGCGAACTGGGCGCGCAGGTGCTGGTGGTGCGGGCCAATGTGGCCGAAGACGCCGATTGCCGCGCCATGGCCCAGCAGGTGGCCGACACCTTTGGCCGCTGTGATGTGCTGGTCAACAACGCCGGCACCACCAAGTTTGTGGGCGTGCGCAACCTCGACGGCCTCAGCGCCGAAGACTTCCACCGCATCTACGCCGTCAACGTGGTGGGCGCTTTCCAGATGGTGCGGGCCTTTGAAGACCTGCTCAAGCGCCACCCGCCTTCGGCCGTGGTCAACATGTCGTCCATCGCGGGCAGCACCTCGATGGGCTCGTGCATCGCGTACTCGGCCTCCAAGGGTGCGCTCAACACGCTCACCATCGCGCTGGCACGGGGCCTGGGCCCGCAGGTGCGCGTCAACGCCATCGCCCCAGGTTTTGTGGCCACGCCCTGGTTGCGCCAGGGCCTGGGCGAAGAGCGCTATGCCGCCGCACAAGCCTCGTACAAATCGCGTGCCGCCTTGGCCGAGGTGATCGAACCCGAAGACGTGGCCCGCGCCGTGTGGTACCTGGGCGTCGATGCCCTCAAGACCACCGGCGAGGTGCTGGCGCTGGATTCGGGCGTGCGGATGATGCCGGTTTGATGCGGCGGCCTCAGGCCTCCAGGGCCAGCAGTTCGGCCACGGTCTGGCGGCGCCGGATCACGCGGCTGCTGTCGCCATCGACCAGCACCTCGGCGGCCAGTGGGCGCGAGTTGTAGTTGCTCGACATCGACGCGCCGTAGGCCCCCGCATCGTGGAAGACCAGCAGGTCGCCCACACGCGGCTCGGGCAGGTCGCGTGACAGCACCACGCCGCCTTCGCCCTGGGTGAACACGTCACCCGATTCACACAGCGGGCCGGCCACGGTGGTGGGGCGCACGGCACGCGGCGTGTCATCGGTGGGCAGCACCGAGATCTCGTGGTGGCTGCCGTACATCGACGGGCGCACCAGTTCATTGAAGCCGGCGTCCACCAGGGCAAAAAAGCGCTGGCCCATCTGCTTGGTGGCGCGCACCTCGGCCAGCAGCACGCCGGATTCGGCCACCAGAAAGCGGCCGGGCTCCAGTTCCAGGTGGATGGCATGGCCACGCTGGCGGGCGATGCGCTGGCGGGCCTCGTTCCAGAGTGCGTGGTAATGCGCGGTGTCGATGCGGGCATCACCCGGGCGGTAAGGGATGGACAAGCCGCCGCCGGCCGAGATGGCCTGCAGCGGCACGTCCACCCGGGCCACCAGATCGACCATGGCGTCACACACCTGGCTCAGGTGGCTGTAATCGACACCCGAGCCAATGTGCATGTGCACGCCCACCAGTTGCAGGCCATGCTGGCGCACGGCGGCCAGGGCATCGGGCAGATCACCGTGCCAGATGCCGTGCTTGCTGTGCTCGCCGCCGGTATTGGTCTTGTTGCTGTGGCCGTGGCCAAAGCCGGGGTTGATGCGCAGCCACACGCGGTGGCCCGGGCTGGCCTGGCCAAGCTGGTGCAGCATGTCGATGCTGCCGCAGTTGACGGGGATGGTTTCTTGCACCACCAGGGCCAGCGTGGCGCGGTCCATCACGTCGGCGGTGAACACGATGCCGGGCACACCTTCGCCCTTTGACGAATAACCGGCGGCCAGCGCCCGCTGGATTTCGCCCAATGACACCGCATCCACCACCACGCCTTCTTCGCGCATCAGGCGCAGCAGGTGCAGGTTGGAGTTGGCCTTTTGCGCAAAGCGGATGGTGTCGAAGGCGCGCAGCTGGGCGATGCGTTCACGGATGGTGGCCGCGTCGTACACCCACAGCGGGGTGCCGTGGGCCTGGGCCAGTTGGCGGAGCAGGGCGGGTGCAAAGGGGTTCATGCCCTGCATCATGCCCGGCTGGTGTCATGCAATCAAATAGCGTATTGTTGCCAAGCCATTTATTCTGGATATGACTGATGTCGCTCACCCACCGCCACGTGGAGGTTTTCAGGGCCTTGATGCTCACCGGCAGCGTCACCCGCGCGGCCGACCTGCTGCACACCTCGCAGCCCACCGTCAGCCGCGAACTGGCCCGCCTGGAGCAGGTGCTGCAGCTCAAGCTGTTTGACCGCGTGCGCGGCCGCCTGCGGCCCACGGTGCGTGCGCTGGCCCTGCGCGACGAGGTGGCGCGCAGCTATGTGGGCCTGGAGCGCATCAGCGCCACCGCAGCGGCCTTGCGGCACTTTGCGCAGGGGCAGCTTACCGTGGCCTGCCTGCCGGCCCTGGCGCATGCCCTGCTGCCCGATGCGGTGCGCCGCTTTGCCGCCCGGCAGCCCGAGGCCAGTGTGGCCATCACTTCGCTTGAATCACCCGCGCTGGAGGGCTGGCTCACCGAGCAACGGGCAGACCTCGGCCTGACCGAGCAACTGGAAGCCCCGGCGGGCACCACGCTCACCCCGCTGCTGGCGGCCGATGAAGTGGCGGTGCTGCCGGCCGGCCACCCCTTGCTGGCGCGGCGCAGCCTGCGCCCGGCAGATTTTGCGGGCCAGCGTTTTGTCAGTCTGGCCCCCGGCGACGTGTACCGCCAGGCCATGGATGGCTTGTTTGCGCAGCATGATGTCCAGCGCGTGATGGCCCTGGAGGCCGACAGCGCCGTGGCTGTTTGCGCCCTGGTGCGCCAGGGCCTGGGCCTGGCCATCGTCAACCCGCTCACCGCGCTGGAGATGGTGGGCCATGGCCTGCACCTGCGGCCCCTGACCGAAAAAGTGCCGTTCCAGGTCAGCCTGGTGTGCCCCGACCTGCGGGCGCCCAGCCCCCTGCGCGAGCCCTTTGCGCGCGCCCTGCGTGAGGCCGCGTCGGCGGTGCGCCTGCGCCTGAAGGCAGCGGTCGTGTGAGCAGGCGGCGGCGGGGCGCTCAGCGCCACTGCGCAAAGGTCTGGCGAAACAGCGCGGTCTCGCGCTCCTCAGACAGCATGTAGGGTGCGCCGCGCGGGCAACGGCCGGCCAGCAGATCGGCGCGCACGGCCGCCACGGTGTCGGCCAGGGGCGTGAGCGTCAGGCCTGCAGCCAGGGCGCGTTCGGCACTCAGGTCCATCAGGTGGGCCAGGCGGCTGTGCTCGGCGCGAAACAGGGGCAGCTCGCCGATGGCCAGCCCGGCGTCGTCCAGCACGAAGGTGGGCACCTGGATGGGCGTGGCCACGCCCAGCAGATCGACGAACTGCCGCCAGCTCACGCGCGGCCCGGCCAGGTTGTAGGTGCCGACCAGGCCCTGCTCGATCACGCGGTGCACAAAGGTGGCCACATCACGCACATCGATCATCTGCAGGTGGTCAGCACCGTTGCCGGGCGAGATCATCGGGCCGGCCTGGCTGGCGCGGTGCACCCACCAGGCCAGGCGCGCGCTGGGGTCGCCCGGGCCGGTCACCACCTGCGGCCGCAATACCGTGCAGGCGCTGTCACCAAAAACGGCCCGCACGATGGCTTCGCACCGCACCTTCAGGCGGCCATAGCTCAGGTCGTTGATCTCGGTGTCGTCGTCGGCCGCCGGCCTTTGCAGCGGGTGTTGCTCGTCCACCGGGCGATACACCGCCTCGGCATAAGCGCGGGCGGCGCTGATCAGCACATAGTGCCCGATCTGCATGCGCAGACCGTCTGCACTGGCTTTCACCTGCGCGGGTGTGTAGGCGCTGAAATCGACGCACACATCAAACCGCTGGCCGGCCAGGGCCTGCAGGCCGGCAGCGCCCAGGTTGCGGTCACCTTGCAGCAGCGTCAGGCCGGGCAGGGCGGGCGTGGGCATCCTGCCCCGTTGCAAGCTGCAAACCTGGTGGCCGGCTGCCAGCAGGCGCGGCGCCAGGTGGCGGCCCAGGTAGCCCGTGCCGCCCAGCAGCAGGATCTTCATGCCTGGCGGCTCAGGCAGGCCGGGGCGTGTTCAGCCAGGTTTCGGCCAGGCGCACCCAGGCGGTGGCGCCCACGGGGATCAGCTCGTCGTTGAAGTCGTAGCTGGGGTTGTGCAGCATGCAGGGACCCAGGCCGTGGCCGCCGATGCGGTGGGCGCCGTCGCCGTTGCCGATCATGAAGTAGCAGCCGGGCTTTTCCAGCAGGTAGTAGCTGAAGTCTTCGGCGCCCATGGTGGGCTCAAAGTTCACCACGTTGTCTTCGCCCACCACCTGGGCCAGCACCTGCTGGGCAAAGGCTGTTTCGGCCTCGTGGTTGATGGTGGGTGGGTAGTTGCGGTCGAATTCGAAGTCGCATTCGCAGCCGTAGGCCTGGGCGATGGCGTGCGACATGTCGCGCATGCGCTGCTCGATCAGGTCGAGCACCTCGGTGGTGAAGGTGCGCACCGTGCCCTGGATCTCGCAGCTGTCGGGGATGACGTTGGTGGCCTCGCCGGTGTGGATCATCGTGACCGAGATGACGCCGGTGTCGATGGGCCGCTTGTTGCGCGAGATGATGGTCTGGAAGCCCTGCACCATGGCGCAGGCGGTGGGCACCGGGTCAGTGCCCAGGTGTGGCATGGCGCCGTGTGCACCCTTGCCCCGCACAGTGATCTTGAACTCGTTGCTCGACGCGTAGCAAGGCCCCGCACGCAGCGCAAACTGCCCCACCGGCATGCCCGGCCAGTTGTGCGCGCCAAAGATGGCCTCCATGGGAAACCGCGTGAACAGGCCGTCGCGGATCATCTCGCGCGCCCCGCCGCCGCCTTCTTCGGCCGGCTGGAAGATCAGGTAGACGGTGCCGTCAAAGTGGCGGTGCCTGGACAGGTGCTTGGCAGCGGCCAGCAGCATGGCGGTGTGGCCATCGTGGCCGCAGGCGTGCATCCGCCCCGCGTGCACGCTGGCATGGGCAAAGGTGTTGCGCTCGGTCATGGGCAGGGCGTCGATGTCGGCGCGCAGGCCCACACCGCGCGCCGAGCTGCCGTTGCGGATCACACCCACCACGCCCGTCTTGCCCAGGCCGCGGTGCACCTCGATGCCCCAGCCGCTCAGGGTCTGGGCGATCAGTTCGGAGGTGCGCTCCTCCTGGAAGCACAACTCGGGGTGGGCATGGATGTCGCGACGCAGCGCGGTGATCGCTGCAGCATCAGCGAGGATGGATTCAATCAGGCGCATGGCGAGACTCCGGGCGTCGAGCCGTTTGAGCGGCAAGCAGGCAGTTTACTGCCGGGCGTGCTGCCCCTGCTGCCAGCAGGCCCGCAGCGTGGCCACCCCGCCCACCGCACCTTGTGCAATAGTTGCCCCATGCAAGCCGACACCGCCACCCCTGCCGCCGAGCACGTCCTGCTGGGGGCCTGTCCCCATGATTGCCCCGACACCTGCTCGCTTCGCGTCACCGTGCAGGCCGGGCGCGTGATCAAGGTGGCGGGCAACCCCGATCACCCGCCTACCCACGGCGCGCTGTGTACCAAGGTGTCGCGCTACCCCGAGCGCACCTACCACCCCGAGCGTGTGCTCACGCCCTTGCGCCGCACGGGCCCCAAGGGCGCCGGGCAGTTTGAGCCCGTCAGCTGGGACGAGGCGCTGACCGAGATCGCCGCGCGCCTGGGCGCCATCGCCGCCCGCAACCCCGAGGCCATCCTGCCCTACAGCTATGCCGGCACCATGGGCCAGTTGCAGGGTGAGGCGATGGCGGGGCGCTTCTTTCACAAGCTGGGTGCATCGCTGCTGGATCGCACCATCTGCGCCAGCGCTGGTGGCGAAGCGCTGGCGGCCACCTACGGCGGCAAGCTGGGCATGCACCTGCGGCACTATGCCGACGCCCGGCTGATCCTGATCTGGGGCAGCAACTCGATTGCCAGCAACCTGCATTTCTGGACCTACGCGCAGCAGGCCAAGCGCCAGGGTGCCAAGCTGGTGTGCATCGATCCGCGCCGCACCGAAACCGCCGAAAAATGCCACCAGCACCTGGCCCTGCTGCCCGGCAGTGACAGCGCGCTGGCGCTGGCGCTGATGCACCAGCTGATCACGCACGACTGGCTGGACCAGGACTACATCGCCCAGCACGTGGAGGGCTTCGAGGCCCTGCGCGCCGAAGCCCTGGCCTGGCCCCCCGAACGCGCGGCCGCGGTGTGTGGCCTGCAGGTTGACCAGATCACCCAGCTGGCGCACGACTACGCCCACACCCGGCCGGCGGCCATCCGCCTCAATTACGGCGTGCAGCGTACCCACGGCGGCGGCAATGCCGTGCGCCTGATCGCGCTGCTGCCCTGCCTCACGGGTGCCTGGCGCCAGCAGGGGGGCGGCCTGTTGTTGTCGTCGTCGGGCTGGTTCAAGGGCGCCATCGACACCGCCGCCCTGCAACGCCCCGATCTGCTGGGCACGCGCCGGCCCCGGGTGATCAACATGAGCACCATCGGCAACGACCTGCTGCGCGAAGCCAGTGCCGATTTCGGCCCCCGCATCGAGGCAGTGGTGGTCTACAACAGCAACCCGGTGGCCGTAGCACCCGAATCACCCAAGGTGGTGGCCGGCTTTGCGCGCGACGACCTGTTCACCGTGGTGCTGGAGCACTTCCTGACCGACACGGCCGACCACGCCGACTACGTGTTGCCGGCCACCACCCAGCTGGAGCACCTGGATGTGCACACCAGCTATGGCCACACCGATGTGCTGCTGAACCAGCCGGCTGTGGCGCCGCTGGGCCAGGCGCGGCCCAACACCCAGATCTTCCGTGACCTGGCCCGTGCCATGGGTTTCACCGAGGACTGCTTTGCCGACACCGATGAGCAACTGGCGCGCCAGGCGGTGCCGGGGCTCGACTTTGATCGCCTGCGTGAACAGGGCTGGCTGAGCCTGAACCTGCCCGAGCTGCCCTTTGCCAAGGGCGGCTTTGCCACGCCCAACGGCCGCGCGCAGGTGGTGGTGGCGGGCCTGGGCGTGCCGCGCTACGTGCCCCCGCATGAGAGCGTGTCATCAGCCCCTGCGCTGGCGGCGCGTTATCCGCTGGCCATGATCTCACCGCCGGCGCGGCACTTTCTCAATTCCAGCTTCGTCAACGTCAAGAGCCTGCGCAGCATCGAAGGTGAGCCGCTGGTCGAGCTGCACCCCCAGGATGCCGCCAGCCGGGGCGTGGCCGACGGCAGCATGGTGCGGGTGTTCAATGACCGTGGCCAGTACCGCTGCAAGGCCCACGTGAGCGACCGGGCCCGCCCGGGCGTGGTCAATGGACTGGGCGTGTGGTGGCGCAAGCTGGGTGCTGCCGGCACCAACGTCAACGAGGTCACCAGCCAGGCCCTGACCGACATCGGCCGCGCGCCCACCTTCTACGATTGCCTGGTTGAGGTGGCACCCGCCTGAAGGCAGCATGGTGCGCTGGCATCGACTCCTGGCCGGCATCGCGGTGGCCGGTGCCCTGCTGCAGACCATGGGCTGCGCGGGCCTGGGCTACTACGGCCAATCGTTGGGCGGGCATCTTGATTTGTTGACACGCGCCCGGCCCATTCCCGACTGGCTGGCCGACCCCACCACGCCTGATGCACTGAAGGCCCGGCTGCGTCTGGCCCAACGGCTGCGCGCCTTCGCCACCACCGAGCTGGCCTTGCCTGACAACCCGAGTTACCAGCGTTATGCCGACCTGGGCCGCCCGGCCGTGGTCTGGAACGTGGTGGCCGCGCCCGAGCTGTCATTGAGCCTGAAGACCTGGTGTTATCCGGTGATGGGTTGCGTGGGTTATCGCGGCTACTTTGACCAGGCTGCGGCACAGGCGGAAGGCCGGCTGCAACGCGAGGCCGGCCTGGAAGTGAGTGTGTACGGCGTGCCGGCCTACAGCACCCTGGGCTGGACCAACTGGCTGGGGGGCGATCCGCTGCTCAATACCTTTGTGAGCGGCCCCGAGTCGGCCCTGGCGCGGCTGATCTTTCATGAGCTGGCCCACCAGGCGGTTTATGCCCCCGGCGACACCACCTTCAACGAGTCGTATGCCACGGCGGTCGAGCGCCTGGGCCTGGCGCGCTGGCAAGCCTTGCATGGGCCGTGGGTCGATGACGCAGCGGCGGTACAGCGCCGCACCGATTTCCGCGACATCACGGCCCGCGCGCGCCAAGCCTTGCAGGCCGTGTACCAGTCCGCCGACAGCGACGACGCCAAGCGCCGCGCCAAGGCCCAGGTGATGGCGACCATGCGCGCCGAGCACGCTGCCCTGAAGGCCCGGGCCACCGGCCCCTGGGTGGGTTTCAACGGCTATGACGACTGGTTTGCCCAGGCCAACAACGCCAGCCTGGCGCTGATGGCCGCTTACGACCAGCAGGTGCCGGCCTTCGAGCGCCTGTTCGAGCGCAACGGGCGCAGCTTTGCGCGCCTGCACGAGGCCGTGCGCCAGTTGGCGGCCCTGCCTGCCGATCAACGCCGGGCTGTGCTTGAATCCACTCCCTGACCGACCTGTTTCAACAAGAGCCCGCCATGCCCGACATCCGCATTCACCGAGATCACCAACTTGGCCTGGCCAAGGCCCGCAAGGTGGCCTGGGAGTGGGCCGAACAGGTCGAGGCGCAGTTCGACATGGCCTGCACCGTGATCGAGGGAGAAACCAGCGACACGGTCGAGTTCACGCGCAGCGGCGTCAAGGGCACGCTGATCGTGGCGGCCGACCACTTTGACCTCGAAGCCAAGCTGGGTTTTCTGCTGGGCGCCTTCTCCAAGACCATCGAAGCCGAGATCGAGAAGAACCTGGACGCCTTGCTGGGTGGTGCAGCGGCCAAGAAAACAGCCGCCAAGAAGGCGGCCGCGAAGAAGGGTTGAAGCCGGGCGATCGCCCGGCGCCGCTCACTTCAACGATTCGATCAGGTCGATGTAGGCCTGCTTGGCCTCATCGGCGGCAGTGCCCTTCAGTTCGTTCCAGGCGTCCCACTTGGCACGGCCGATCATGTCGGTGAAGCCGGGGCGCTTGCCCTCGACATCGCCGGCGCTGGCCTGCTTGTACAGCGCGTAGATCTTCAGCAGCGTCATGTTGTCGGGCTTCTCCGGCAGGGTCTTGCTTTGCGCGACGGCTGTTTGGAATTGGGCGTCTAGATCGGCCATGTGGGGGCTCCTGTGCGTGAAAATCGGTCTTGACGCTGGCCATGTTACCCAGCATCGTCGGGCAGTCCCTAGGGTGGACGCTCCACACCTGAACCGCGCCTGAGGAGGCCAAGCCGATGACTGCACCCACCGAGCAACGCATGTCACGCGTGGACACCGCGTGGCTGCGCATGGACAACGACGTCAACCTGATGATGATCGTCGGCGTCTGGTTGCTCAGCCCTGGCATCACGCTGGCCGCCTTGCGCGAGCGTGTGCAAACCAAGCTGCTGCAATACGAGCGCTTTCGCCACAAGGCGGTGATCGACGCCATGGGCGCGCTGTGGGTGGAAGACACCGATTTCGACATCACCCGCCAGGTGGTGGTCGAGCCGCTCAAGCGCAAGCGTGGGCAGTCCGAGCGAGCGGCCCTTCAGCAGCGCTGCGGCGAATTGGCCGTCACGCCGCTGGATCCTTCGCGCCCGCTGTGGCAGTTTCACCTGATCGAGCACTACGAAGGCGGCAGCGCCCTGATTGCCCGCATCCACCACTGCATTGGCGACGGCATCGCACTGATCTCGGTGATGAACTCGATCACCGACGGCGGCGCCGACCCCCCGCGCAAGAGCCGCCGCAAGCAGGCCGAGCACGGCGACGATGGCGACTGGCTGTCTGAGGCGGTGTTGCGCCCGTTGGCGGGGGCGGCCGTCAAGGCCCTGGACATGACCGGCGACGGCGTGGCGCGTTCGCTGGACATGCTGGCCCATCCGCGCCAGCCGCTGCAGGGCTCGCTGGACATGGCGCGCAACGGCTTGCAGGTGGTCAGTGACCTGGCTGCGCTGGCGCTGATGGGCGACGACAGCCCCACACGCCTGAAGGGCAAGCCGGCGGGCCGCAAGGTGGTGGCCTGGGGCGAGCCCATGCCGCTGGATGTGGTCAAGGTGGTGGGCAAGGCCCTGAATTGCTCGATCAACGATGTGCTGCTGTCATGTGTGTCAGGGGCCATTGGCAACTGGTTGCGCGCCCAGGGTGACAGCACCGATGGTGCCGAGATCCGTGCCATGGTGCCGGTCAACCTGCGCCCGCTTGAGAAAGCCTGGCAACTGGGCAACCGCTTTGGCCTGGCGCCATTGGTGCTGCCCATCGGCATCGCCAACCCGGTCGAGCGGGTGTACGCGGTGCGCCAGCGCATGACCGATCTGAAAGACAGCTACCAGCCGCTGTTGGCTTTTGGTGTGCTGGCCGTGACCGGCCTGTTCGTCAAGCCGGTGCAAGATGCCATCCTGGGGCTGTTCTCGAAGAAAACCACGGCCGTGATGACCAATGTGCCTGGCCCGCGCGAGCCGCTCAAGTTTTGCGGCAGCACGCTGCGCCAGACCATGTTCTGGGTGCCGGCATCAGGCGATGTGGGCGTGGGCGTCAGCATCCTCAGCTACGGCGGCGGAGTGCAGTTTGGCCTGATCACCGATGCGGCCCTGTGCCCGGATCCGCAGGCCATCATCGACCAGTTCGAGCCCGAGTTTCAAAAGCTGCTGATGCTGGCCATGATGCTGCCCTGGGGCGACGCCGCCGGCTGAGCCTGCCCGGCGCTGAGGCCGGCAGCCAGGCCTCAGGGCTCGGCGTCGGCGGGGCGGCCTGTGCTGGCCTGTGGCGGCGGGCCGTCATGCTCGGCCGATGACAGGTCACCAGGCGTTGTGTCGCGGTGCTGCTCGTCATCGGCGTGCCTGCCCCGCATGCCGCCGCGCAGGTAGCGGTTGTGCTGGTTCACGCGAGGCAGGAACCGTGACAGCTCGGTCAGGGCCATCTGGTAGACGTCGCGCTTGAACTCGATCACCAAATCGAGCGGCACCCAGTATTCGTTCCAGCGCCAGGCGTCGAACTCGGGGTGGTCGGTGGCGCGCAGATCGAGGTCGCTGTCGCGGCCCATCAGGCGCAGCAGAAACCAGATCTGCTTCTGGCCACGGTAATGCCCACGCGCATCGCGGCGGATGAAGTGGTCGGGCACCTCGTAACGCAGCCAGTCACGGGTGCGGGCCAGGATTCGGACATGCTCAGGCCGCAGCCCCACTTCTTCGTGGAGCTCGCGGAACATGGCCTGCTCAGGAGACTCGCCGTACTTGATGCCGCCCTGCGGAAACTGCCACGAATGGGTGCGTAGCCGCTTGCCCCAGAACACCTGGTTGCGCGAGTTGAGCAAGACGATGCCGACGTTGGGCCTGAAGCCTTCCCTGTCGAGCATAATCAAACCCCAATATCTGTATTGAGTTGATTATTGCACCGGGTTTGTGCAGCGGGCCTACCCTCGCTAACCCGCATGCATGTCCAAGCCATGACAGCGCCCGGCCCCCGCGGCCACTGCGCCACAAGAGCCCCCCATGAAAGCCTCCCAGTTCTTCATTTCCACGCTCAAGGAAGCACCCGCCGACGCCGAGGTGGTCAGCCACAAGCTGATGATGCGTGCCGGCATGATCAAGCGCCTGGGCGCTGGCATCTACAACTACATGCCCATGGGCTTGCGCGTCATCCGCAAGATCGAAGCCATCATTCGCGACGAGATGAACCGCGCCGGCGCCGTCGAGTTGCTGATGCCGGTGGTGCAGCCCGCCGAGCTCTGGCAGGAGACCGGCCGCTTCGACAAGATGGGCCCCGAACTGATGCGCGTGAAAGACCGCCACAACCGCGACTTCATCATCCAGCCCACCAGCGAAGAGGTGGTGACCGACATCGCCCGGCAAGAGCTGCGCAGCTACAAGCAGTTGCCCAAGAATTTTTACCACATCCAGACCAAGTTCCGCGACGAGCGTCGCCCCCGGTTTGGCGTGATGCGCGGCCGTGAGTTCACCATGAAGGACGCCTACTCCTTCGACCGTGACGCCGCCGGTGCGGCCAAGAGCTACGACGGCATGTTTGCCGCCTACAAGCGCATCTTTGACCGCTTTGGCCTGCAGTACCGCGCCGTGGCCGCCGACACCGGTGCCATCGGCGGTGATCTCTCGCACGAGTTCCAGGTGATCGCCGACACCGGTGAAGACGCCATCGTCTATTGCCCCACCAGCGATTACGCCGCCAACATCGAGCTGGCCGAAGCCGTGGCGCCCGCCGCGCCGCGCGGCCCGGCCAGCCAGGCCCTGGTCAAGACGCCCACGCCCGGCAAGAGCACCTGCGCCGACGTGGCCGCGCTGCTGGGCCTGCCGCTGACGCAAACCGTCAAGAGCCTGGTGCTGGCCACCGATGAAACCGACGACGCTGGCGAGATCGTGCGCAGCACCGTCTGGCTGCTGCTGGTGCGCGGTGACCACGATCTGAACGAAGTCAAGGCCGGCAAGCTGCCGGGGCTGAAGGCCGGCTGGCGCTTTGCCACGGCCACTGAGATCGACGAGCACTTCAGCTGCAAGCCCGGTTACTTGGGCCCCATCGGCCTGAAAAAGCCCCTGAAGGTCATTGCCGACCGCACCGTGGCCGCGATGAGCGATTTTGTCTGCGGCGCCAACGAGCCCGACTTCCACTTCACCGGTGCCAACTGGGGCCGCGACCTGCCCGAGCCCGATCTGGTGGCCGACATCCGCAATGTGCTGGCCGGTGACCCGTCGCCCGACGGCCAGGGCGTGCTGGCCATCCAGCGTGGCATCGAGGTGGGCCATGTGTTCTACCTGGGCACCAAGTACAGCCAGGCCATGAACGCCAGCTTCCTGGATGAAACCGGCAAGCCCAAGCTGATGGAGATGGGCTGCTACGGCATCGGCGTCACCCGCATCCTGGGCGCGGCCATCGAGCAAAGCCACGACGAGCGCGGCATCATCTGGCCGGCCTCGATCGCCCCGTTCACCGTGGTGGTGTGCCCCATTGGCTACGACCGCTCGGAAGACGTGCGCGCTGCCGCCGACAAGCTCCATGACGAACTGGCCGGCCTGGGCATCGATGTGATGTTGGACGACCGTGGTGAGCGCCCGGGCGCCATGTTTGCCGACTGGGAGCTGGTGGGCGTGCCGCTGCGCGTGGTGCTGTCTGACCGAGGCCTGAAGGCCGGCACCGTGGAAGCCCAGGGCCGGCGCGACGCGCAGGCCGAGGTGTTGCCGCTGGCCGACGTCGTGGCCTGGGTGAAGGGCCGGTTGGGCGCATGACCACGCTGGGCCGGCGCGCGCTGCTGTCGGGCGCGGCTGCGCTGTGCTGGCTGTCAGTGGCCCGGGCTGGCTCGCAGGCCGAAGAGCCCCTGGCCGATTCGGTGCGCACGGCCCTCTCGGCCGCCATCGCCCGTGCCGATCCGCCCAAGCTGGCCTTTGCCAACCTGGATGAGCGTCTGGCATTTCTCAAATGGCAAGGCCTGATGAGCGAGCGCCTCAAACGCTACAAGAGCGAAGGCAGCACGCGCCTGGAGTTTCTGGAGACCCTTTGGTACGAGGCCAGGCGTGCGGGCCTGGAGCCCGCGTTGGTGCTGGGCCTGATCCAGGTGGAAAGCGGCTTTCGCAAGTACGCCATCAGCTCGGCGGGTGCGCGGGGCTACATGCAGGTGATGCCTTTCTGGGCACGCCTGATCGGCGATGGAGATGCCGCCCGGCTGTTTCACATGCAGACCAACCTGCGTTTTGGCTGCGTGATCCTGCGGCACTACCTGGACATGGAGCGGGGCGACCTGTTCATGGCCCTGGGCCGCTACAACGGCAGCCGCGGCCGGGCCGAATACCCCCAGGCCGTGCTGGCCAACCGCGAGCGCTGGAAGGCCTGAGCGGGCCTTATCGCAAACCGGCCCAGGCCTGCGGTTGCGCGGCCTGCACGCCCACCAGGGCCAGCACGCGCTCCACCGTGTCGTCCACCATCTGCTCGATGGATTCGGGCCGGTTGTAGAAAGCCGGCAAGGGCGGAAAGATGATGCCGCCCATCTCGGTGACGGCGGTCATGTTGCGCAAATGGGCCAGGTTGAGCGGCGTTTCGCGCACCATCAGCACCAGGCGGCGGCGCTCTTTCAAGGTGACATCGGCGGCGCGGGTCAGCAGGTTGTCCGACAGGCCGTGTGCCACGGCGGCCAGGGTGCGCATGCTGCAGGGCGCCACCACCATGGCGGCGGTGTCAAAGCTGCCCGATGCCACACACGCGCCCACATCGCCCGGTGAATAGGCGTGGTCAGCCAGCGCATCGAGCGCATGGCGATCCAGGCCCAGCTCGTGGTGGGCGCTGAGCACCCCCGAAGGCGTGATGATCAGGTGCGTTTCCAGGCCCAGGGCGCGGGCGCGGGCCAACAGCCGCACGCCATACAGGGCGCCGCTGGCACCGGTGATGCCAACAACCAGCCGCGCCATGTTGGCCGGCACTCAGGCCGTCAGCAGCTGCTGCAGCTCGCCCGACTGGTACATCTCCATCATGATGTCCGAGCCGCCGACGAATTCGCCCTGCACGTACAGCTGCGGGATGGTGGGCCAGTTGGCGTATTCCTTGATGCCCTGGCGGATCTCGTCGTCTTCGAGCACGTTGACGGTTTTCAGGTCGGTCACGCCGCAGGCCTTGAGCACCTGCACCGCGCGGCCCGAGAAGCCGCACTGCGGAAACTGGGCCGTGCCCTTCATGAACAGCACCACGCGGCCGCCCTTCACGATGCTGTCGATACGTTGTTGCACGTCACTCATGTCTGTTGCCTGGCAATGGAAAAAGGTTAGGCCGGGGTTATACGGCAAAGCGCCCCGGCTGTCGGGGCGCATTGTCGAGCCAAGGCAACAGCCCTGCCAAGCGGGGGGCTTCGCGCCGGGCGGGATCAGAAGGCCATGTTCATGCCCAGGCGGATCATGGGCTGCAGCTTGAAAGGGCTGTCGACGGTCAGGCCGTTGTTGCCTGCGCCCATCAGGCGCTCAAGACGGGCCGAGCCCAGGCCGTAGGCCGCCAGCCCCAGGTCGGCGCTGAAACCCCAGTCGCCGCGCAGGCTGCCGCTGGCGTAACCCACGCCGGCATAGGGCAGGGCGCCTGCGGCGTCAGCGGCCGGGCTGCTGGCCAAGGTGCTGCGCAGGTTGATCAAGAGGCCGCCCGTCACCCGCACACCGCCGGCTTCACCCAGGCGCAGGGCGCTGAACTGGTAGTCGCCCAGCAGCCGATAGGTTTGTGCGCTGGCCGAAGGCGGGCTGGTCAGTTGCAGGGCAGGCAGCGGCAGCAGGGACCGGTTGTCACGCTCGAAGCGCACCTGCAGCGTGGGGCCGCCCAAGGCGTCGGCCGCGGGCTTGAGGCCTTGATCCTGGGCCAGCAGGGGCCCAGTGAGTGCACAGCCAATCAGCAGCAGAACCCGCGTACGCATGATGGTCACCTCCGATGCCGGCGCCCCTTGTTGGGGCAGGTGAAACCATGCTACGCCGCTTGGCCGGGCTTGTGTGTCGCCAAATGCATGAACTTGCAAGCGCTGATTGGGCGATCAAACCGGCCCCGGCCAGCAGGCGCCGGTGCAGCGGTCACGCTGCGCGATGTCCTGGCGGGTGCACACCTGTTGCCAGCCCGCCTGCTCGAACAACTGGCGCACGGCAGGGCCCTGGTCCCAGCCATGTTCGAGCAGCAGCCAGCCGCCCGGGCGCAGGTGCTCAGGGGCGCCTTGTATCAGCGCGCGCACCGCATCCAGGCCATCCCCACCGGGCGTCAGGGCCATCAGGGGCTCGTGGGCCAGGGCTGGCAGGTGCGGGTCGTCGCCGGCGATGTAGGGCGGGTTCGAGACGGCCATGTCAAAGCGCTGGCCGGCCGGTGCCGCCTGCCACCAGGCACCCGGCCTGAACTGCACCGGCAGGCCCAGCGCCCGGGCATTGGCCTGGGCCACGGCCAGCGCAGCCGGGCTCAGATCGGTGGCCCACACACTGGCCGCCGGGTATCGGTGGGCCAGCGCCAGCGCGACGGCGCCGCTGCCGGTGCCCAGGTCGATCACCTGCGGCGCCGCGCCCAGCGCGGGCAGGCACTGCAGCGCCCAGTCCACCAGGGTTTCGGTGTCGGGCCGGGGCACCAGCACATCGGGCGTGACCTGC
>Ga0228698_1000624_pt1 | contig 23429 bp, 21 predicted proteins | sample McNCre117_Aug_MG_FD_178015 | JGI IMG/M metagenome (GOLD analysis project Ga0228698, IMG submission 178015) | Freshwater microbial communities from McNutts Creek, Athens, Georgia, United States - 1-17_Aug_MG | ecosystem: Environmental > Aquatic > Freshwater > Creek | place: USA: Georgia...
GGCTGGCCTGCAGCGCAGCGATTTTGAATACCTCAGCCCGCTGCAGGCCGCGCAGGAAACCGAGCCGGCCCATGCCGCCACCTGGGCGGTGTATCTGATGCTGGCCGCGCTGGTGTCGGCCGTGTTGTGGGCGGGCCTCAGCCAGGTGGACATGGTCACCCGCACCGAAGCCCGTGTGATCCCCGAAGGCCGCGAGCAGGTCATCGCCAGCCTGGAAGGCGGCATCCTGCGTGAGCTGAAAGTGCGTGAAGGCGAAGCCGTGGTGGCCGGCCAGGCCCTGGCCCTGCTCGATCCCACCCGGGTCGAGGCCCAGCAGAACGAAAGCCGGGCCAAGCGCCTGTCGCTGCTGGCCAATGTGGCCCGCCTGCAGGCCGAGGCCACCGGCAAGCCCCTGGTGTTTCCGGAAGAACTCAAGAGCCTGCCCCTGGTCATCCAGGGCGAGACCGACAGCTACAACGCCCGCCAGCGGGCCCTGAACGAAGCCGTGTCGGTCAACCACAGCAATGCCAGCCTGCTGCGCCGCGAGTTGTCCATGGCCGAGGCCATGTCGGCCAAGGGCCTGATGAGTGATGTCGAGGTGATGCGCCTGCGCCGCCAGGTGAACGATCTGGGGCAAAACACGCAAGAGCGCATCAACCGCTTCCGGCAGGACGCCAGCGCCGAGCTGGTGCGGGCGCAAACCGAGCTGGCCATGCTCAGCGAGCAGCTGGTGGTGCGTGACGACATCCTCAAGCGCACCACGCTGACCTCGCCCGTGCGAGGCCTGGTCAAGAACATCCGGCTCAACACCCTGGGCGGCGTGGTGTCACCTGGTGCGCCGGTGATGGAGATCGTGCCGGTGGGCGAGAAGGTGCTGGTTGAGCTGCGCATCAAGCCCAGCGACATCGGTTTCATCCAGCCTGGCCAGAAAGTCGAGGTCAAGCTCACCGCCTACGAGTACGCCATCTACGGCAGCCTGCGCGGCAAGATCGAAACCCTCAGCCCCGACGCCCTGGGCGACAGCGAGCAAAAGACGCCGGTGCCCGGTGCCGAATCCACCTGGTACCGCGCCCTGGTGCGGGCCGACGCGGCCACGCTCAAGAGTGGCTCCAAGCCCCTGCCGGTGCTGCCCGGCATGGTGGGCACGGCCGAGATCCGCGTGGGCCAGCGATCGGTGCTGAGCTTCATGCTGCGGCCCTTGTTGCGCGCCAAAGAGGCCTTCACCGAGCGTTGAGGGCGTGGCCACCAACCCGGCCGGTGCTTGTGGGGATATCTTGTTGTTGGTGTGGGGAGTTGTATCAATCACTTACAAGATATCACCACAGATCGGGAAAGTTCTCCCCTGCTGGCGCGGGGCCTGCCTCCTAGAATCAGGCACCGCAGAAGCCATCCTGGCTGGGTTTCTCCAACCCCTTCAGTGTGTAGATTGGCCGTCACCGTCTGCCGTTTGCAGTGCCCTCGTGCAAACCTGCGGGTGACATCGCGGAATCCACGCCCCGGGTAAAGCGGTTCCGGGTTGTGGGTTTCAACACCAGCAGTAAGAGGTACCCCCCATGAACGTCAACGTCGAGCAGCTCGAAACTGCCGTCGCCGAGTTGCGTGCGTCGCTCAAGGATGGCCTGGTGGCCACCGATTTCTTTGACCGCAAGACAGGCCTCATCCTGGCGGGCTTCAACAGCCAGCCCGCCGCCGCGGCCTTGTTCACCGAACTCACCAACGTCATGGGCAGCACGCTGTCTGATTCGGGATTTCCGGGCCTGGGCAAATACTATTTTCTCGACCTCGAGCACCACAACTGCGTCATCCTGATCAAGCACAGCCCCGATCTGCTGCAGGGCATGTTGATGGATTCGAAAAAGGTGAACCTGGGCATCCTCTTCGCGGTGGCCATTCCCAAGATGATCGCCGCTGCCGAAAAGGCCCTGCACTGACAGCTGGCCATGGCCAAGCACCGATTTGGCGTCTGGTCGCCGCACCGTGATTCGGGCGGCGTGACCGCCTACATGGCCCTGATGAAACTGCGGCCCGAGCGCTGGGTCTGGTGCGATCAGGCCGTGCAGGCCTCGTGGTGGGTGGTCGATGGCACCCGGTCCGACCTGGCCGCCGTCACGGGCCACCTCAAGGCGCTTCAGCCCCACCGCACCACCTTTGGCGCCTACCTGGCCAACGATTGGTTGTCGGTGCCTGATCCGGTCTGGACCTTCTTCAAGACGCCGCTGCAGAGCCAGCAGATCTTCAAGTGGCTGGACAGCGGACTGCCCAGGCTGACCCAGCGCGATGCCTCGTGGGCGGGTTGCCGCCTGCGCCTGCGCCGCTGGCCCAACCTGGCCAAGTACGCGCCGCAACTCGACATTGCCGAGCGGCTCAAGCTCACCATGGCCTGCGCCAACCTGCTTGAAGGCTGGGTGCACTACGAAACCCTGGTGCCCCGTTTTCGTGACACCGATCTGCTGCACAGCGTGCTCGACGATGCCGCCAACAGCGCCATCCTCGAAGTCTCCGAGCCCGCCTTTTACCTGCCGCCCGCACCCGAACCGGCCCGGCGCAGCGGCGCAGGCTGGTCCATCTTCAAGAGCCTGCTGCGGCGCTTTGCCTGATGAGCCGCCCAGTCATCATCGGCCAGCTCACCGACGCCAAGGTGGTGTTCATCGGGCCCTTTGGCGTGGGCAAGACCACTGCCTTGCGCTGCATTTCCGACATCCCGGTGGTCAGCACCGAGGCCCTCAGCAGCGAGGCTGCCGAGTTGCCAGCGGGCTCGGACAAGCTCACCACCACGGTGGCGTTTGACTACGGCGAGTGGCAGTTTCCGGATGGCCCTCGCGTGGCCCTGTTCGGCATGCCGGGCCAGGATCGGTTTGAAACGCTCTGGCGCAGCCACCTGGCGCACAGTTCGGCCGTGGTGGTGTGGCTGTACGGCGACCGTGACCCTGAACTGGCCTTGTGCCAGCGCTGGCTGGACATCCTGGCGCGTTGCACCGCCATGGCGCGCATGGTGGTGGCCGTCACGCGGGTGCCAGCCGAGCAGGCCGACCAGGTGCTGGCGCGCTACCAGGAGCTGGTGGGCCGCTACCACCCGTTTGCGCCCGTGCTGCTGGCCGATCCCCGCCTCAAGGGGGATGTGCTGCAGGCCGTGTCCATGGGCCTGACCTCGCCCATCGGCCCCTTGACCCGTTGATGGCCATGCGCGCTTCGTCTCGTCGCGCCCGGCCGCTGAACCCTCATCGCATGGGAGCCTGGCGCATGGATTCTCAAGCCCTTGGCAGTCTGTTTCTGCCGCCGCTTCAAGACCTGTTCAGGCGCATCCCGCGTCTGCAATGTGCCGCCTTGTTCACCGTCGACGGTGTCAACATCTGCGCCATTGGCCTGAGCGAACAGCAACTGGGCAAGATGGCCGCCCTCAGTGCGTCCGCCATTGCCATCGGTGATGCCTCGTTTGCCAACCTGCGCAACCAGCCCGAGGATCGTCCCGCCATGCAGGCCCTGATCATGGAATCCGAGGGCCTGCAGATCGTCAGCCAGCGCATCATCCGCCCAGGCGGTGACCTCATCCTGATGGCGGCAGCAGATGCGGCCCTGGGTGTGGTGCTGCTGGGCATGCGCCAGACCGATCAGGCCTTGCGGGCGCTGTTCTTCGGCGGCACATCAGCGGGCTGACGCCCCGGTGCCACCGCCGCTGTCGGCGCTGCACAAGGCCGATTTAGCGGCTGTTTCGGCATTGATTCACGCGATTGCACCGGGCCTGCCAGCGGTCTACTAAGTGCCATACGCACCTGTCCGTCGGGGCGGCATCGGGCCGCCGGGGCAGGGCCTGTGGTCACCATGCCCGACACGTCTGTCCGATCGCTGTACCGCTTGAGGCTTGCGCCTGGGCTGGCCGCCCTGCTGATGGGCGCTGCCCTGGGCAGCCAGGCCGCTTGCGTGGACGAAGACAAGTTCGACACCCGATCAGGCGGTACCGCCAAGGCCGGCGAAGCCGCTGCGCCGGCCATGCACCCACGCACCCAGTTGCAAAACCTGGTGGCCGAGTCACTGGCCCGCAACCAGGGTGTGGTGGCGGCCCGCCTGCTGGCCGAGGCCGCACTCACCGATGTCGAGGAAGCCAAGGCCTCCAAGCTGCCCACGGCCTCGGTGCAGGCGGGCCTGACCCCCAGCTTCAACAAGATCAGCAACACCACGGCCGATGGCAATGGTCGGCAGGTGGAGGCCCGCGCCAGCGTCAGCGTCAGCCAGGCCATCTACGACGGTGGCCGCGGCGACCGCATGATCGACTGGCGCCAGCAGCAGGCCGAAGCCGCTCGGCTGGGCCTGCTCAGCACGCAAGAGCAGATCACCCTGAGCACCACCTCGCTGGCCTTTGAGCGCAGCCGCTTTCGCATGCAGGCCGTCATTTATGGCCAGCAGGTGCGCAAGATGAGCTGCCTGGTTGAAGCGCTGGAAACCATCGTGGCCGCCGACAAGGGCCGCATGAGCGAGCTGGTGCAGGCCAAGAAGCAATTGCAGATGTCGGAGTTGCAGCAAAGCCAGGCCGTGTCGCAGGCGCGGCAGGTGGAGGCCAAGCTGCGCCGCATGGTGGGCGATGGCCTGCCCGCCACCGAAGGCATGAGCACCCTGCTGCTGGCCGTGCCCGATCTGAACGAGGTGCTGACCAACGCCGAGCGGGCCGCCGAAATCGTCCAGCTCGATGCCAACGCCAATGCGGCCCGCGAAATGGCCCGTGTGGTGGAGGCCGCCACCAAGCCCCAGGTCAGCTGGAACGTGGGCGGCTCGGGCAGCGCGCTGGCCGGCGGTGCCGCACAAAAAAGCGCCGGGCTCAATGCGGGCATCACCGTCACCATCCCGCTGCTGAACAAGTCCATCGATTACTCGGTGCAATCGGCCCGCAAGCGTGCCGAGGCCGCCAAGGCCCAGCGCGCCGATGTGCTGGAAACCCGCCGCCAACGCATTGTTGAAGTGCACGAGCAGGCCAGCAACGCCTTTGAGCGCGTGGGCCGTGTGGCCCTGGTGCTGCGCGACAGCGACCGGCTGCGCAACTTCACGCTGCAGCAGTGGCAGCAGTTGGGCCGCCGATCGCTGTTTGATGTGATGGCCGCCGAAAGCGACCACTACAACCTGCGCGTGCAGTACGTCAACGCGCTGTTTGATGGTGAACAGATGAACGCCACGCTGCTGTCCTTGGGCAGTGGCTTGCGCAACTGGCTGCAATGACCCAGGCCAGCCTCACGATTTTTCAGAAACCGCGCAAGGGCCAGCAGGCCCAGGCGCTGCCAACCGACCGTCACACCCGCTGACGGCCTGCCAGGAGCTCCCATGCTGAACAACAAGTCCATCCTCGTCACCGGCGGCACCGGTTCATTCGGCAAGGCCTTTGCGCACACCGTGCTGCAGCGCTACCCGGGCGTCAAGCGCCTGGTGATCTACTCGCGCGATGAGCTCAAGCAGTTCGAGATGTCGCAAACCTTCAACCAGAAGACGCACGACGGCATCCGCTACTTCATTGGTGACATCCGCGACCAGGCCCGCCTGACCCGCGCGCTCGAAGGCATCGACATCGTGGTGCACGCGGCGGCGCTCAAGCAGGTGCCGGCGGCCGAATACAACCCCTTTGAATGCATCAAGACCAATGTGCTGGGTGCGCAAAACCTGATCGAAGCCTGCCTGGACACCAAGGTTGAACGCGTGGTGGCCCTGAGCACCGACAAGGCGGCCGCGCCGGTGAACCTGTACGGTGCCACCAAGCTGTGTTCGGACAAGCTGTTCGTGGCGGCCAACAACATCACCGGCAACCGCGAGCTGCGCCTGTCGGTGGTGCGCTACGGCAATGTGATGGGCAGCCGGGGTTCGGTCATCCCGTTCTTTGTTGACAAGCGCAGCAGCGGCGAGCTGCCCATCACCGATCCGCGCATGACGCGCTTCAATATCTCGCTGCAAGACGGCGTCGAGATGGTGCTGTGGGCCCTGGAGAACGCCTGGGGCGGCGAGATCTTCGTGCCCAAGATCCCGTCCTACCGCATCACCGATGTGGCCGCTGCCGTGGCCCCCGATGCGGCCCAGCGGGTGGTGGGCATCCGCCCCGGCGAAAAGCTGCACGAAGAAATGATCACCCCCAGCGACAGCTTCCACACCGTGGACTTGGGGCCTTACTACGCCATCCTGCCCAGCGGTGGCAACTACAGCCCCGACGATTACTGCGCCCGCACCGGTGCCCAGCGTGTGAAGCCCGGCTTCTCGTACGACAGCGGCAACAACAGCGAGTTCCTGTCGGTCAACCAGCTGCGCGACATGATCAACCAGCAGGTCACCCCGCTGGCCCAGCACTGATCCCGGCGAGGGCACGCAAGATGGCATTCATCCCCTACAGCCGCCAGTGCATCACCGAGGCCGACATCGCGGCGGTCACCGCCGTGCTGCGCTCGGACATGCTCACCCAGGGCCAGGAGCTGCCGGCCTTTGAATCGGCCTTTGCACAGGTGCATGGCGTGGCCCATGCGGTGGCCGTCACCAACGCCACCGCCGCGCTGCACCTGGCTTGCCTGGCCCTGGACATCGGCCCCGGCAAGCGGGTGTGGACCAGCCCGATGAGCTTTCTGGCCTCGGCCAACTGCGCCCGTTATTGCGGTGCCGAGATCGACTTCGTCGACATCGAGCCCGACACCGGCAACCTCAGCGTCAGCGCACTGGCGGGCCGCCTGGCAGCCGCCAAGGCCAAGGGCAAGCTGCCTGATCTGTTGATCCCGGTGGATTACGCCGGCCTGCCGTGCGATTTGCAGGCCATGCGCGAGCTGGCCGACCGCTACGGCTTCAAGATCCTGGAAGACGCCTCGCACGCCACCGGTGCCAGCTACCAGGGCCGGCCCATTGGTGCGGCCTGGGCCGACGCCACGGTGTTCAGTTTTCATGCGGTCAAGATCGTCACCACCGCCGAAGGCGGCATGGTGGTCACGCAAAGCGAAGCCCTGGCCGAGCGCCTGCGCCTGTTGCGCTCACACGGCATGGTGCGCGACGCATCGGCCATGGAAGGCAACTGGGAAGGCCCCTGGTTTTATGAGCAGCAAAGCCTGGGCTACAACTGCCGCATGACCGAGCTGCAGGCGGCACTGGGCCGCTCGCAACTGGCCCGTCTGCCGCAAATGCATGCCCGCCGCGTGGCCCTGGCCGACCGCTACGACACCCTGCTGGCCGACCTGCCACTGGATTTGCCGGCCCGGGTCGAGGGCCGCACATCGGCCTGGCACCTGTATGCCGTGCACCTGAAGGCCTCGCACTTTGGCGGCGCGCTGGCGGGTGAACGCCTGCGGGTGTTCAACGCCCTGCGCGAAGCCGGCATTGGCGTGAACGTGCACTACATCCCCATCCACACCCAGCCCGATTACCAGCGGCTGGGCTTCAGGCGTGGTGATTTCCCCATGGCCGAGGCCTTTTACGCCGGCGCCATCAGCCTGCCGCTGTACCCCGACATGACCGCGGCCGACCAGGACCGCGTGGCCAGCGTGCTGCGCGAAGCCCTGGTGCCGCCTGCACAGTCAATCCGGCAGCCCACCAAGGAGAGCGTTGCATGAAGAAATTTGCCGTGATCCCGGCCCGGGGTGGCAGCAAGCGCATCCCGCGCAAGAACGTCAAGCCCTTCTGCGGCCAACCCATGATCGCCTACGCCATCATGGCGGCCAAGGCCTCGGGTGTGTTTGACCGCATCGTGGTCAGCACCGACGACGACGAGATCGCCAGCGTGGCCCGCCAGTGGGGCGCCGAAGTGCCCTTCATGCGGCCGCCCGAGCTGTCGGATGACCTGACCGCCACCGCGCCGGTGATGGCCCATGCCATCGCGCAGCTCGGTGCCGCCGACGGCGACGCCGTGTGCTGCATCTACCCCGGTGTGCCCCTGCTCAGCCCCGATGACCTCGCCGAAGGCCTGCGCCTGTTTGAGGCCGGCACACACGACTATGTGTTCCCGGTGCTGGCGTTTTCGTCGCCCATCCAACGCGCGCTGCAGCGTGCCGCCGATGGCACGGTGCGCAGCATGCACCCCGAATACGCCATGACCCGCACGCAGGACTTGCCGCCCGCGTACCACGATGCCGGCCAGTTCTACTGGGGCAAGCCAGCCGCCTGGGTGGCCGGCAAAAGCGCCCACTTGGGCGGCCTGGCCATGGTGGTGCCCGAGTGGCGCGCCGTCGACATCGACAGCCCCGACGACTGGGTGCGCGCCGAGGCGCTGTACACCGCCTTGTCGGGCACCGAGAAGACCCGCCGCGCCGCCTGAGCCCGCCAATGGGCCCCCGCCGCAACGCCCCGCAAGCCGGGGCGTTTGGCTTTCAGGCGGCCAGAATGGCCTGCAGGCGTGCCAGCAGGGCCGGGTTGCGGGCCTGGCCCTGCATCACCAACAGCGCGATGTTGTCGGCCATCGCTTCTTCGGGGTGGATGATGTAGCCGGTGTTGCCGCCCAACTGCTGCAGGTAGTTGTGGCGGCCATTGAGGGGGTGCCACACCGGTAGGCCCTCTTGCAGCACGGCCTGGGCCAGTGCGTCGCCCGGCTGCCAGCTCACCTCCAGCAGGCGCACCTGCATCACGCTGAAAAAGCTTTCACCGGGCTTGAGCTGGGTGCGCGCGGCCACCAGCACCGGCGTCACCCAGGGTTGGCGGCCATCGGCCAGGGTCAGGCGCATGGCGTGGCGGTTGTCGGGGGCGTCGGGGTTGGCCAGGCGCACATCGGCCCAGGCCTGGGGCCAGGCCAGCAGCGGCATGGGCTCAAAACCCAGCGCCGCGTACAGGCGCGTGGCCAGGGCCGGCGCGTGGCGAGAGGCCACATGCCACAGCTCGTGCGCCATCACGAAGCTGTCGGATTCACCACCCAGCTCGGCCTGCTGCGGCATCACCACGGCCGCGCCGCGCGTGTAAGGTGCCTGGGCCGAATCCTGCCCGTTGGTGCTGACCAGCCACACCTGATCGGGCAAGGGAATGCGCAGCGCCGCAAAGCGCGCCACCAGCGGCTGCAGGGCCTGGTGCCAGCGCCGTGCCAGATCACTTGGCCAAGGCTTCACGGCGTCGCGGTGCCAGGCCAAAAAATCATCCAGCGTGACCGCCTGCTGGCGAACCATCACCGCGCGGCGCTGGAACGCACTGGTGGCGGCCAGCCAGTCGTCTGAGGTGGTCAGCACCCTTTGCCCGATGTCGGGTGAGGCAAAAGCCACCTGGCTGCTGCCAAAGGCTGTAGCACCGGGCAGGGGGCTGGCCAACCGCAGCCCTGGCGCATCTTGCGCGCGGGCCACTGCGGCCACGCCGGTGGCGGCCAGCATGGCCAGTGCGCGGCGGCGAGAGAAAGGGGCATTCAGCAGGCGGTTCATGGTGCGGCGTCCAGCGTGATGGCCCATGCTAACCGGCGGCGCGCAGGGGCGGGCATGCAGCCACTGGGCACAAGCCGCCAGCCCGCTGGCAGGCCAGACTGCCCGCACCTGAAAGGTCGCCCATGATCTCGTTTTCACCCCGTGTACAAGACCTGCAGCAGCGCCTGCAGGCCTTCATGGCCGAACACATCGTGCCGAACGAAGCCCGCTACTACCGCGAGGCCGAAACCCTGGGGCCCTGGGCCGTGGCCCCGGTGATCGAAGAGCTCAAGCCCCTGGCCCGCGCGGCCGGCCTGTGGAACCTGTTTCTGCCGGCCAGCGAGCACGGCGCCGGTCTGAGCAACTTTGAATACGCCCCGCTGTGCGAGATCATGGGCCGCTCGCACCTGGCACCCGAGGTGTTCAATTGTTCGGCCCCCGACACCGGCAACATGGAAGTGCTGGCCCGCTACGGCACACCCGAGCAGCAGGCGCGCTGGCTGGTGCCCCTGCTGGCCGGCGAGATCCGATCGTGTTTTGCCATGACCGAGCCGGGGGTGGCCTCCAGCGATGCCACCAACATCCAGTCGAGCATCGTGCGCGACGGTGAGCACTACGTCATCAACGGCCACAAGTGGTACACCACCAATGCCACCGACCCGCGCTGCCAGATCTGCATCTTCATGGGCAAGTCGGATCCGACCAACCCCGACCGCCATCGCCAGCAATCGATGATCCTGGTGCCCATGGACACCCCCGGCGTGAAGGTGGTGCGGCCCATCGCGGTGTTTGGTTTTTACGGCGTGCCCGACCGGGCCTCCGAGGTCACCTTCACCAATGTGCGCGTGCCCGTGGCCAACATGCTGCTGGGCGAGGGCAGGGGATTCGAGATTGCCCAAGGCCGCCTGGGGCCGGGTCGCATCCACCACTGCATGCGCCTCGTCGGCCTGGCCGAGCGCATGCTGCAACTGATGTGTGAGCGCACCTTGCAGCGCGTGGCCTTTGGCAAGCCGGTGGCCCAGCAGGGCGTGACACAAGAGCGCATCGCCGAAGCCCGCATCATGATCGAGCAGACGCGCCTGCTGGTGCTCAACGCCGCCCACCGCATGGACACCGTGGGCAACAAGGTGGCCGCCGCCGAGATCGCCATGATCAAGGTGGCCGCCCCCCAGATGGCCTGTCAGGTGATTGACTGGACCATCCAGGCCTTTGGCGGCGGTGGCACCAACAACGACGTGGGCATTGCCTCGGCCTACGCCACCGCCCGCCTGCTGCGCCTGGCCGACGGGCCCGATGAAGTGCACCGCAACCAGATCGCGAAGCTGGAGTTGCGCAAGTACGGATGAAGCGGCGGCGGGGTCTCGATGGCCAGCCTTACAGCCACCCCGCCTGGGGCAGCACACGAGGCAATTCAGCCAGGCTGGCGATCACATGCCGGGCCTCGTAGCCCGGCTTGGCCTGCACGCCCGCGTGCTCGCCCGTCAACACGCGCACGGTGTGCACGCCCAGGGGGTTGAGGTTGACGAAATCCTTGGCGGGGTTGTCGCCGATGTAGGCCATGTCGGCCCAGTCGCAGCGTTCGCGCTGGCGGATCAGTTCAAAGCAGCGGGTGCTGGGCTTGGCGTGGGCCACGCCGTAGCGGTGGGTGATGTACACCTTGGCCAGGCGAGGGGCCAGCGCTAGCGCCGCCACCTTGCGGGCTTGCACACCCTTGTGGCCATCAGTCACCAGGTAGGGCGGGCGGGGCAGGCGTTGCAGCAGGGCTTCGGCCTCGGGGGCCAGGGCCAGCGTGGGCTGGTGCAGGCGGTAGGCGCGGATGCAGGCCTGCACCTCGGCCTGGGTGGTGATGCCGTGGGCCGCCAGCAGGCGGTTGAACAGCGCGCCTCGCCCCTGCGCGGCCAGGTCGGCCACCAGGGTGTTGAAGCTCTCGGCCTCAGGCCAGCCGTGGCGCTGGGCCAGGTGCCGGGCCACGGCGCGAAAGCCGCTTTCGACATAGCTGCGCTCGGGGTAGAGCGTGTCGTCCAGGTCGAAGATCAGCACCATGGGCGCATCACACGGCAAACAGGGTGTCGGCCGGCATGCGCACCTGGCGCACCTGGCCGGGGCTGCGCACAAACGGCCAGGCGCTCAGGTCATCGCCCGCGGCTTGCAGCAGGCTCCAGTGCAGGCTGTCCAGGCCCACGGCCAGGCCGGTGGTGCTGGCACCGCCAAAGCGGGCATTGCATTCGATGACGTGCAGGCCGCCGCTGTCGTCCACCATGGCTTGCAGCACCACCGGGCCGCTCAGGCCCAGGGCTTCCAGGATCTGCACGCATGACGCCTCCAGCCGGGCATCGCTGAAGGTGGTGGTCACCTCGGATTCGCCGTTGACCACGCGGTCGCGCCAGCGCAGCACCACGCCCTTGGCGCGGCCCTTGGCATCCAGCCAGCCATCGACGCTGATTTCGCGGCCACCCACCATGGGCTGGAAGATCGGTGCCTCCAGTTGCTGGGCATGGGCCAGGGCGTCACCGCGCCCCAGGTTCAGGCCCAGTGAGCGTGAGCCCGCGCCGTAGCGCTCTTTCACCACATAGGGGCCGGGCCCCAGGCCGTCTGGGGTGAGGGCGGTGGTGATGAAGGGCAGGCCATGCTTGGCGCCAAACTGGCCAAAGGCCAGCTTGTCCACGCACAGGGCCAGCGCGGCGGGGTTGGAGACGATGACCTCGACGCCTTCGGCGCGCAGCGTCTCGGCGTGGCGGGCCCAGAAGTCGAGTTCTCCGTCGCGGGTGGGCAGCACGCAGCGGATCTGGTGCGCCTTCAGGCCCGCCAGCAACTGCGGCAGGGCCTCGTCGCGGGTGGGCGGCATCAGCCAGAAGCCATCGGCCACGCTGGCGCTGAGCGCCTGCGGGTTCATGTCGCCCGCAATCACCTGGGCCTTGGCGTCGATCTGCCGGGCCGCGGCCTGCATGGCCCGCACCAGGGGCACCTTGCGTGAGGCGCTGCTGACCAGCACGTTCATCGGGCGCGCGGCTTGCGCTGCAGCCTGCAGCTTGTCACGCTCAAAGGCGATGATCTGCTCGATGGCTTGTTCCAGCGTGGTGGAGGGCGACCAATCCAGCGCGCGGCGCAACTGGGTGATGTCGGCCTGCGAGGCCTCGAAGGGGATGTCGGACGGGGCGGTCAGCGCCGTCATCTGCGGGAAGTGGCGGCGCAGGGTGTCAACCACGTCTTGCACCCGGCGTGAGCGGCCGGTGCCCAGGTTGATGATGCCGTGGATGTTGTCGGCTGCGGCAATGCGCATCAGGCCTTCGGCGGTGTCGGCGGCGTAGATGTAGTCAAACAGGCCCTCGGGGCGGTACACCGTGATGGCCTCGTTGTTCAGCAGCGCCCGCACCCAGCGCGAGATCACATCACGCGAATTGCGGCCATAGCCCCGGTAGATGCGGGTGCACACGGTGCTGAAACGCTGGCTGCAAAACTGGTCGATGAAGCGCAGCTCGATCTCGTGGGCAAACTTGGCCATGCCGGTCAGGTTGCGCGGGTTGACCGGGTCACTCTCGCGCAGCGAGATGGGTGCCTCGCGCTGCTGGGCAAACTGGTAGAGCGCCGGGTCGTAGATCAGGTAACTGCTGGCAAACACCACGCGCTTCATGCTGGGGCAGTCTTTCACCAGCGTCATCAGGTGGTGCGACAGCCGCACGTTGTGCATGAAGTTCTCTTCCCAGAACTCGTAACTCTCGGCCGATCGCTCAAAGGTGGCGGCCAGGTGGATGAAGATCTGCGGCGCAAACAGGTGCAACTCGGCCTCGCTCATGGCGTTCAGGTCGCCCTGGCGGTACACCACCCCGGGGCCAAAGTGGCTGGGGCGGGGCTTGATGTCACCCACCAGCACGGTGGCGCCCTGGGCCACCAGCTTGGGGATCAGCTCGCGGCCAATGACGCCGGCGCCGCCGCTGACGAAGATGCGTTGGTTCCTCAGGTCGCTGGGCAATTGCATGGTGGTGGTCTCAGATGGAAAGATGGGGGGACAGGCGGCCGTGCATCAGCGAATCAACGGGCTCGCCGTTGATCAGCACATGCTGGCGCAGCACGCCTTCCAGTTCAAAGCCGTTGGCCTGCAGCACCTGGATGTGGTGGTGCCGCATGGCATAGGTTTCGGTGAACAGCCGCCGGAAACCCAGGTCATCGAAGGCCACGGTGGCCAGCAGGTTCAAAAAGGCGCTGAAATCAGCGGCATAGCCGGCCGCATCGTGGGTGCGGGCGTCGTCCAGCAAGAACGATACCTCGGCGCGGCGATGCTCCCAGGCGATGTGCACCAGGCCGCCATAGCCGATCAACTGGCCCTGGTGGTGCAGCGCCAGCAGCACATTGGCCGGCTGGGGCAGGGCCAGGGTGGGCCAGATGTGCTGGGCAAAGTAGCGTTGCTGCTGCTCGGCCGATATCGGCTCGGCCTGGCGCAGCACATCCATCTGGGCATTGCGCCACAGGCGGATGGGTTCGGTGTGCTGGGGCTGCACACAGCTCAGGGCATAAGCCCCATCGGCCACGTGCTGGCGCGGCAGGCAGGCGTAGGCGTTCATGGGCGCACAAGGGTGTTCACGCCCCATAGCATGCACCCTGAGCGGCTGCTGCAGCGCAAGATGAAAGGGCAAAGCAGCGGCCAATTGCGGGCACTGCATCCCGGCCGGTGCCAGGCTGCAACCGTGATCTGGCGGGGGAAAGGCCTGTTTTTTGAGGCCCTTGGGGCGGCCCGCTCAGCCGATCATCGGGCCTTCAGAAGGAGGATAGCCATGAACTGCCTGACCCAGGAGGTGCCCGCATGCTGATCGGCCAACGCGAAATCGGCCCCAATGCGGCGCCCTATGTGATTGCCGAGATGTCGGGCAATCACAACCAGTCACTCGACCGGGCCCTGGCCATCGTGGATGCGGCGGCCGATTCGGGCGCGCACGCCATCAAGCTGCAAACCTACACCGCCGACACCATGACCATCAAGGTGGACGCGCCGGGGTTCACGGTGGACGACCCCAAGAGCCTGTGGTTTGGCCGGCACCTGTATGACCTGTACGAAGAAGCCCACACACCCTGGGCCTGGCACGCCGCCATTTTTGAGCGCGCAGCCAGCCGGGGCATGCATTGCTTCTCAACGCCCTTTGACGACACGGCGGTTGATTTTCTGGAATCACTGAACGCACCGGCCTACAAGATTGCCTCGTTCGAGTGCACCGATCTGCCGCTGATCCGCAAGGTGGCGTCCACCGGCAAGCCGATGATCATTTCAACCGGCATGGCCACGCTGGCGCAGATCGACGACACCGTGCGCACCGCCCGCGATGCCGGCTGCAAGGATCTGGTGCTGCTCAAGTGCACCAGCACCTACCCGTCCACCCCGGCCAACACGCACCTCAACACCATCCCGGTGCTGCGCCAGGCCTTTGGCACGCTGGTGGGTCTGTCTGACCACACGGCCGGCTGCGGCGCGGCCGTGGCGGCTGTGGCCCTGGGTGCTTGCGTGCTTGAAAAACACTTCACCCTGGCCCGTGCCGACGGCGGCGTGGATTCGGCCTTCTCGCTGGAGCCGGCCGAGTTGAAAACCCTGGTGGTCGAATCCGAACGCGCCTGGCAGGCCATGGGCGGCATCCAGTTTGGTGGCAGCGCCGCCGAGAAGCAGTCGATGGCGCACCGCCGCTCGCTGTACATCGTGCGTGATGTGGCCGAAGGCGAAGCCTTTACGGCACAAAATGTGCGCGCCATCCGCCCGGGCTTTGGCCTGCCGCCCAAGTACCTGGACCGCATGCTGGGCAAGCGCGCCAACCAGGCGCTCAAGGCCGGCACGCCGCTGGATTGGGCCCATGTTGGCTGACCAGGTCAGCGTGGCCATCCTGGGCTGCGGCCAGATCGGCAGCCGCTGGGACATGCCCGGCAGCGCCGCGCACGGCGGCCCCACACTCACCCACGCCGCCGCCTTCACACGCCAGGACGGCGCGCAGCTGGTGGGCTTTTGTGATGCCGACCTGGCCAAGGCGCAAGAGGCCGTGATGGCCTGGCGCACCGGCCAGGCCTTTGCCGATTTGCCGGCCATGCTGCAAGCCACCCGCCCCGATGTGCTGGTGATCGCCGCGCACAGCAGTGTGCGCCTGGCGGCCATCGAGCAGGCCCTGGCCGCCGGCGTGACCACGCTGGTGATCGAAAAGCCGCTGGCCCCCACACTGGCCGAAGGCCGGCAAGTGGTGCGTGCGCTGGCCGAAAGCGGTGGGCGATCGCTGGTGAACTACCTGCGCCACTGGGATCCTTCACTGGATGAGCTGCGCCAGCGCATCGCCAGCGGCAGCCTTGGACGCGTACAACGCCTGGTAGGCACTTATGGCAAGGGCGTGTCCAACAGCGGCTCGCACATGATCGACCTGGCCAGCCTGCTGTGCGGCGCCACGCCGGTGGCCGCGCGCGGCTGGGCACCACCGCTGCCTGCAACGGAGAGCGCCTGGAGCCAGGGTGCCGACCCTTGCGTGGACGGCCAGGTTCGCCTGACCGACGCCCAGGGCCAGGACGTGATGCTGGATCTGCTGAGCACCGACACCCAGGCCTTCACCTGCTTTGAGCTGCGCATCATTGGCACGCAAGCCCTGTGCGAGATCCGCCTGGGCGGGCGCCGCCTTGAATGGCAGACCATCATCGACGACCCCCACTTTGCCGGCTACCGCATCCCCGGCGAGCGGCAGGATCTGCCTGCCCGCAACCTGGAGGCCATGGACGCCATGGCCTCCGAGGCCCTGGCCCTGGCGCGTGGCGCCATCAGCCGGGCCCGCTGCGATGCCCTGCATGCCCTGACCACGGCCGCCACGGTGCACACGTTGCGCCAAAGCGCCGACGCCGGCCAATCGGCCTGGATTTCCATCGAGGTTTGACACCATGACCACCACGCTTGCCCCCACTGCAGTTGCCCCCGCCACCCGCCCGGCCCTGGCCATCGATGGCGGCACGCCGCTGCGCACCGCGCCCTTTCCCTTGCGCCGCACCATGGGCGAGGCCGAAAAGCAGGCCGTGATCGAGGTGATGGACAGCGACAAGTTGTCCGAGTTTTTTGGCAGCCCCGGCCCGCAGTGGCTGGGTGGCCCCAAGGTGCAGGCCTTTGAAAACAAGTGGGCGCAAACCTATGGCTTCAAGTACGCCATCTCGGTCAACTCGTGGACGACTGGCCTGACCACCGCCGTGGGCGCGGTGGGCATCGAGCCCGGTGACGAGGTGATCTGCTCGCCCTACACCATGTCGGCCAGCGCCACGGCGGTGCTGTTTTACGGCGGCATCCCGGTGTTTGCCGACATCGACCCCGACACCTTCAATATCAGCGCCGACACCATCCGTGGGCGCATCACGCCACGCACCAAGGCCATCCTGGTGGTGCACATTTTTGGCCAGGCCGCCGACATGGATCCGATCATGGCCCTGGCCAGCGAGCACGGCCTGAAGGTCATCGAAGACGGCGCCCAGTCGCCCGGCGTGTTCTACAAGGGCCGCCCGGTGGGGGCCATTGGTGATGTGGGTGGTTTCAGCCTCAATTACCACAAGCACATCCACACGGGTGAGGGCGGCATGCTGGTGACCAACGACGACCAGATGGCGCTGCGCTGCCGCCTGATCCGCAACCATGCCGAAAACTTCATGGAGACCTTTCCCCAGGAAGACATGGGCAACCTGATCGGCTCCAATTACCGCCTGACCGAGCTGCAGGCGGCCATCGGCATTGCGCAGCTTGATCGCCTGCCCGGCCACCTGGCCCACCGCCAACGCCTGGCCCGCCACCTGAGCCTGGCCCTGGAGGGCCTGCCCGGCATCACCCCCCCGGCCACCCGCCCCGAAGTGGGCCATGCCTGGTATTGCTATGCCATGCGCTACGACGCACGGGTCACCGGCATCCCGCGTGGCCGCTTTGTGCAGATGGTCAATGCCGAGCTGCCCAAGCCCACACACGTCGAGCAGACCGCTCTGATTGAAGGTTATGTGCGGCCTCTGTACCTGGCCCCGCTGTACCAGCGCAAGGTGGCCCTGGGCCGCCAGGGCTTTCCGTGGACGCTGCACCCCCAGGTGAACTACGACTACGGCCCTGGCCTGTGCCCGGTGGCCGAGCGCATGAAGGACGAGCAGCTGCTGCTGACCACCCTGGTGCGTGAGCCCCTGACTGAACACGACATGGACGACCTGGCCGCCGCGATGCGCAAGGTGCTGTTTCAAGGGGCACCGGCATGAGCGACTACACCCTGGTCGAGGCCGACGACGACGCGGCCTGGGATGCCGGCGTGGAGGCCGCCGAGCAAGGCACCGTGTTTTGCAAGACGCCGTACCTGAAATCGCTGGCCATGCCGGTCAAGCGCTGGCTGGTCAAATCAGGCAAGGTGACGGTGGCCCTGCTGCCGGTGGTGGAAGACGACAGCGGCACCAAGGTGGTTCAGCCGCCGTACACCGCCTACCTGGGCCCGATGTTCCTGCACGATGCCAAGGCCCTGCGGCGTGACCGCGTGCTGGACGAATTTCGCATCAGCGAGTTTCTGGTGGCCGAGCTGACCAGCCGTTACCGCGATGTGAGCATGGCCCTGTCGTGGCACTGCAAGGATGTGCGCGCCTTCTTGTGGCACCACTACCACGAGGCCGACAAGCCGCACTTCACGGTGGTGCCGCGTTACACCGCGCTGATCGACCTGCGCGGCTTCAACCCCGATACCTTCTTGACGGACCTGCGCCGCGCCCGCCGCCGCGAGCTGAAAACCGCGCAAGACCATGTGATCAGCGAATCGACCGACATCGAGCTGTTCATGAAGCTGTACATCGACACCTTCGGCCGGCAAGACATCGCGCTGCCGCAAGATCACATCGACCTGGTGCGCCGCATCACCCTGGACGCGCTGGCAGGTGGTTATGGGCGCTTGTCGGCCTGCACCACGCCGCAGGGGGTGGGCTCGATGAATGTGTTCTTGTATGACAGCAAGCGCGCCTATTCGCTGTTTGCCGGCAATGCGCCCGACTTGCGCGACACCGGATCGGTGACGCGCCTGCTGGTTGACAACGTGATGCACGCGCACCAGCGGGGCCTGTCCGAGCTGGACATGCTGGGTGTCAACTCACCCGCCCGGGGCGACTGGAAGCTGAGCTTCAACCCCGAGCTGACGCCGTACTTTGCGGTGAACCTGGTCACGCCCTGATCACCATGCCTGCCACCTGGCCCGTGCTGCCCGACCCTGTGGCCCTGGTGGCCCACGATGCAGGGGGTGCCGAGCTGCTCAGCAGCCTGCTGACGCGCTGGCCCCAGGCCGATCAAGCGCAGGCGCGCTGGGTGCTGGATGGCCCGGCACGCGCCGTGTTTGCCCGCAAGCTGGGTGAAGGCCGCCACTGGCCGCTGGCCGAGGCCCTGGCAGGCGCGGCCACTGTGCTCACCGGCACCGGCTGGCAAAGCACACTCGAATTTGACGCGCTGGGCCTGGCTGCCCAATTGGGCGTGCCCAGCATCGCCTACCTGGATCACTGGGTGCACTACCGCGAGCGCTTTGTACGCAATGGCCAGCGCCATCTGCCCGACCAGTTGTGGGTGGGCGACGAAGACGCCCTGGCCCTGGTGCGCCAGCAATTGCCCGAGCGCCCGGCCACCCTGGTGCCCAACCCCTACCTGGCCGACATGGTGGCCCAGTTGCAGCAGGCCCAGGCGCGCCTGCCGGCGCCGGATGCGGCCGCCGGCGTGCGCGTGCTGTACGTGTGCGAGCCCATCCGCGAGCCGGCCCGCCGCACCCACGGCAACGAGCGCCACTGGGGTTATGTTGAAGAAGAAGCGCTGGACTTTGCGCTGCAGGCCCTGGCACGTTTGGGCACGCCCATCACGCAGGTGGTGGTGCGCCCGCACCCCTCTGAAGCGCCCGACAAGTACGACGCCCAATGCGCCGCCAGCAGCCTGCCGGTGGTGCGGGGCGGGCAGGGCGGCCTGCTGGACGAAGTGGCCGCCTGCGATTGGGTGGTGGGCTGCAACAGCATGGCCATGGTGGTGGGCCTGGCCGGCGGCAAGCGGGTGTGGTGCGCGGTGCCACCGGGTGGTGCCCCCTGCCTGCTGCCGCAAGCTCAGATCGGCATGTTGCGCGATCTGTGAGCCCGCGCCTGAGCGCAGGCCTGGCGCGTCAGTTGCCGGCCTGTCGGCGCAGGGTGTAGAGCGACACGCAGCGCGCCGGATCGCGGTACAGCTCGGTGAAGCCTTGCTGGGTGAGCACGCCGCGATGGATGTCGTTGGCATAGGCCACCACCGAGCGCGTGCTGGCCAGGTGCTCGCGGTTGCGCTGCAAAAAGCGCTCGAGGATGACCCCGTCGAAGGGGTTGTACATGAACACCACGGTGTCGCCCACCGGCAGGTCATAGGTGGCCGCATCACCGGCCACAAATCGGATGGGCTCTTCGGGGTGGCGCTGGGCAAAACGGGCCAGGTTCTTGCGGGCAATCTCGACCAGGGGCTCGGACAGCTCCACCCCGATGATCGAATCAAAGGCCTGCTGGGTGCTGGCGTAGAAGCAGGCCTTGCCCTTGCCGGCGCCCAGGTCGACAAAGTTTTCCAGCGCCGGGTTGAAGCGCCGGGACTGGGCCAGCAGCGTGCGCACATTGCGGCACCACACGCCCTGGTAGGCCGTGGCGTGGTCCAGCGCTTCGCGGTTGCTGCTGATCAACTGCTCGTGCGGCACCAGGTCGGCCAGCTCCAGGCCATGGCGGCGCTCGAAGTGGCGGTCTTCGGTGTCGAAGGTCCAGCGCTTGAGACGCTCAACCAGCGGAAACTGACGGGGGTTGGAAAACAGCGACATGGGGCTTGCCTGAAGGGTTGAAAGAAGGTGTCACAAGAAGGCGCGCAAGGGCTGGGCCTCACGCAGCCGGGCCACGAATTGCAAGAACTGCTGCAGCCTGAAGCGCTGCAGCTCAATGGGGTCGGCCACCATCTGGGCGGCATAACGCAGCGTCACCTCGATGTCGGCGCGGGGCACGATGGCGTCGTTCATCGAGCCGGTCTCGCGCTTGGTCAAGGTGCCGGCCACCGGGTTGAGCGTGGGCACGGCGCGCTGCAGGCATTCCAGGGCACCCGAGGTGGGGGCGTCGTACATCAGGCACAGGTCGCAGCGCTGGGCAAAATCGGCCATGCTGCCCTGGGTGCTGGCCACCATCTGCGCCATGGAAAGGCCTGTGCCGCGCAGCACCGATTCAAAAATGGTTTGCCCAGGGCGTGATCGCACCACCAGCTCCAGCCCCTGGTCGGCACACCACTGCACGATGCGGCGGATGCCGGCGGTGTAGGCGGCCAGGTCCACGCCCGGCACGCCATTGAGGGCCACGCCATTGAGCAGCAGCCCTAGGCGCTTCACGCCTGCGGGGGCTGCCGTGTTGAACTCGATCTGGTTGGGCAGGTCGATCACCGACTGGGCTGGCCGATGGCCAGCCACGTCGTACACGGTGTCGCCTTGCACCGCGTGGTACAGCACGGTGGCGTTCTCGCACACAAAGTCCATGTCGGTGGAGGCCTTGGAATGCGGCAGCACCAGCAGCGGCACCTGCCGGTGGCGCGCAAAGGCCGCCAGCGGCCCGTGGAAATCGGTGTCGTGGTCTGACAGCAGCAGGCGCCGCGGCGGGGCGTGCTCAAAGTGCTGGTGCAGCAGGGCCAGGGTCTTGAGCTGGGCGCGGTACACGGCCAGCAATTGATCAACCTGCCTCGTGCGGTAGGCCGGTGCGGTGATCCAGGCGGCCAGGTGGGCGTCGATGGGGGCGCGCAGCGCCTGCAGCACGGCATCGATGCGCGCGCTGTCGGCCGCGCTCAGCTCGGCCTGCACGCTGGCTTCGTCCACCGGCGCGATGGTGGTGCCGGCCACCAGGGGCACATGCCAGTAGCGGGCCACCAGGTCCACCACGTCCAGGCCCGATGTCTTGATCTCGTTGTTGATGTAGCCGGCGTCGTAGAAGCAGGTGGGCAGGTGGGTCAGCAGAAAGTCCCGTTCGCCCTTCTGGTGCCGCCCGGCCAGGTTGGGCACACGCTGCACCACCTCGCCCTTGTTGCTGTGCGTGTAGGCCTGAAACGGCAGGCCGCGGCGCTGGGCCTCCAGCAGCAGCATCAGGGCCGGCACAAACGAGGGGAAGTAGTAACTTTGCGGCTGATCGGTGAACGGGATCAGCAGCTTGCGGCCTTCCAGCCGGGGTGCCAGCTCGGCAAACAGGCTTTTGTGCCATTGCAGCGCCATGTGCAGGTAGTACAGGCTCAGGTGCTGCCACGAGCCCAGTGCCAGGCCAGGCCACAGGGGCTCGGTGGCGGCATCCAGGGCGGCGCCCAGCAGGCGCGACTGGCGATGGGCTTCGTCGGCGCGGTCGCGGTAGCTGGGGGCGCTGTCCCACATCATGTATTCAACCGGGCCGATGCGGGCCGTGGTGGCGCGGTCCACCAGCGAGGGATCGAGCACCAGGATGCGCAGCTCACCCTGCTGGGCGGCAATCTGGGTGGCCGCCGGCAGGTCGGCCGGGTTCAGGAGGACCAGGGTATTGATCATGGGCCGAACCAGTCTAGGCCCGCAGGTGGGCGGCCAATGGCCCGAACAAAGGCGCCTGGCCCGGCCTGTTCTGCGCTGCGCAGGGTGGCTTGGCGGCCCGAATTGGCGGGCATCCGGGCCTCAGTTCAGGCCCTTGCCAGCGCAGGCTGCGGCATACGATGGCCCGGCCTGATCGGCTGCGCGACCTGTGCGCGTGCGGCCCGCCTCAACCCCCTCACGGAGATTCCTGCCATGACCGCCACCATCGAAGCCACCAAGGCCGTGCTGCCCGAACAAGGCCCGCTGCGCATGGACGCCGTGATGAATTTCGCCACCCACAAGTACTGGGGTGTGAGTGATCCGGTGCGCTTCAAGGCCTTGCTGGATGAAGCCCGCAGCCTGGTCACGTCGGGGCACTTTCTGGGTGACAACCTGTTCACCTGGGGCCGCAACAACTCGCTGTTTGAAGACAAGCCCTTTGTGCAGGCCTGGCAGTCGAACCTGCAGAACGATGCCGACCAGGCCATTGCCTGGCGCCGCTACATCCTGGCCTGCGCGGCCTTCCACTGCGCGCAACTCGAAGGCGACTTCGTCGAGTGCGGGGTGTACACCGGCTCGGGCATCAAGACGGTGATGGACTATATGGGCGGCACCGCCTTCAACAAGACCTTCTGGGGCTATGACACCTACGACACCAACCCGGTGGCGGGCCACAAGTTTGCGGGGCAGGAAGAAGGCTTCTATGAGAAGGTGAAGCAGCGCTTTGCCGACTACCCCCAGGTCAAGCTGATCAAGGGCTTCATCCCGGATTCATTTGCCCAGGGCTGCCCCGACAAGGTGGCCTACCTGCACATCGACCTGAACAATGTCGAAGGTGAGATCGCCGCGCTGGAAGTGCTGTTTGACCGCGTGGTGCCCGGCGGCATGATCATCATGGACGACTACGAGTGGGCCGGTGTGTACCGCCCGCAGAAGGCCGCCGAAGACCCGTGGTTCTATGCCCGTGGTTACCGGGTCTTTCCCTTGCCGACCGGCCAGGGCTTTCTGATCAAGCGCTGAGCCTCACGCGTTCAGCCGCGCGCCCAGGCAGGCAGGCGGCGCCGAAACTGCTCGCAGTGCCGACAGGCGGTGGCCAGCATCGAGGCCTTGGGCAGCGTTGCCGGACCCAAGCGGGGCTCGGGCGGCAGCGGGCCCACCTGGTACAGGTCGGGGTGATCGGCCAGGTACTGGCAAAGGGCTTCAAAGCGCCGCACCACCACGGGTTCAACCTCGGCGCTGCGCGGGCGCAACATCTCGAAGTTGTGCGAGATGATGACAAAGTGCTCCTGCCCCGCGGCGTGTGCACTGGCCAGGGCCTGTCGCATTTCCTGCTCGCCGCAACTGCCCACCTGTGCCGGGCGAATCCGACCAAAGCCATCGCGAAAGGGCGTGATGGGATAGCTGGCGATGGCGCCCAGGTGCTCGGCGCCACGCCAGCGGCGAAGGCGACCGGTGTGGTGCATGCCCATGCCGTGGTTCAGGCTGCTGTCGATGCGGATGCCCGCTTGCAACAAGGCCCGGTAGGTGTCGTCGTTGACCGCATAGTTGCCGGCCCGAAAGGCCGTGACGGGCTGGCCAAGCGCGGATTCGA
>Ga0228698_1000625_pt1 | contig 23424 bp, 22 predicted proteins | sample McNCre117_Aug_MG_FD_178015 | JGI IMG/M metagenome (GOLD analysis project Ga0228698, IMG submission 178015) | Freshwater microbial communities from McNutts Creek, Athens, Georgia, United States - 1-17_Aug_MG | ecosystem: Environmental > Aquatic > Freshwater > Creek | place: USA: Georgia...
CGCCGCGGGCGCCCGAGTCCAGCACCGGCACGTTCTTCAGCAGCGCGCCGACGAAGTCCCGCGCCTTGGCCTCGCTGCCGGTCTTCTTCAGCGCGTAGCCCCAGGCGGCCAGGTAGTTCCAGCGTGCGCCGCCGGAGGTCTTGGGGTTCGGGGTGATGACGGAGACACCGGGCTTGATCAGGTCGTCCCAGTCCTTGATGCCCTTGGGGTTGCCCTTGCGCACCAGGAAGACAATGGTGCTGGTGTACGGCGAGCTGTTGTGCTTCAGGCGCTTTTGCCAGTCGGCAGGAATGAGCTTGGCTCGTTCGGACAGCTCGTCGATGTCGTAGGCCAGCGCCAGCGTCACCACGTCCGCCTCCAGCCCGTCGATCACCGAGCGCGCCTGCTTGCCCGAGCCACCGTGGCTCTGCTTGACGGTGACGCTGTCGCCGGTCTTGGCCTTCCAGTGCGCCGCAAAGGCCTTGTTGAAGTCGACGTAGAGCTCGCGCGTCGGGTCGTAGGAGACGTTGAGCAGCGTGATGTCCTTGGCCTGGGCCACTCCAGAGGCCCCCAACGCGACCACAGAACACGCCAGGAAACGCACCGCCCACGAACGGATGAAAGAAGCCGACAGCAATGACATGGAAGGACCGTTGGAATGAAATTTGCGAATTTGCTCAATGCTATCCACGGCGAAACCACGCGCAAACGAATGATTTCGCCGTTGGAAAGTTGTTTTTCGTCTATGGCGGCAGCAGTCGCTTTATGAGAAAAACGACTATTCAAAGAAGCAATGAGTTGTTCGTTGAATGACGATTCCCTCTGGAAAATGAAGGAACCCATGTTTCCCGGGCTCACTGCCCCCGAGTCTTCCTGTGAATTTTCAGCAACTCAGATCCGTGCGCGAGGCCGTGCGCCGCAGCTTCAACCTCACCGAGGTCGCCGCCGCCCTGCACACCTCTCAGCCCGGCGTGAGTCGACAGATCCGCGAACTGGAGGAAGAGTTGGGCATCGAGCTGTTCGTGCGCGCCGGCAAGCGCCTGACCGGCCTGACCCCACCCGGCGAGACCGTACTGCCCATCGTCGAGCGCCTGCTTGTGGAGGCGGACAACCTGCGCCGCGCCGGGGCCGACTTCGTCTCCGTCAACCGCGGCACGCTGACCATTGCGGCCACCCACTCGCAGGCACGCTACGCGTTGCCCCACGCGGTGCGGGACTTCGCCGCCGCCTATCCACAAGTCGAGCTTCACCTTCACCAAGGGTCGCCTCAGCAAGTGGCCAACCTGCTTCGCTCGGGCGAAGCGGACATCGGCATCGCCACGGAAGCCCTCGCCGAATTCGATGACCTCGTGGCCCTGCCGTGCTACAGCTGGACCCATTCGGTGGTGGTTCCCCGCACCCATGTGCTGGCGCTCGACGCCCAGTCGGGGCACCGCCTCTCCCTGGAACGGCTGGCACAGTTCCCTCTCATCACCTACGAACCGGGCTATACCGGTCGCGGCCACATTGACGAAGCCTTCCGGGCCCACAACCTGAGCCCGAACGTGGTGCTGGGCGCGATGGATGCCGACGTGATCAAGACCTACGTCGAACTGGGCATGGGCGTCGGGATCGTGGCATCGATTGCCTACGACGAGGAACGCGACACAACGTTGCACGCCATCGACGCCCGCCACCTCTTTGCCACCAACCTCACGCGTCTGGCCCTTCGCCGCAATGCCTTCCTGCGCAGCTACGTCTACGACTTCATCCAGACGTTTGCCCCCCCACTCACCCGCTCGGTGATCGAGCAGGCGCAGCGAGCGGACACGGCCAGCGGCTTCGAGATCTGAGGCCGCTGAGCACCTCAGATGGCAAAGGACCACTCCGACCAGGCGGCGCGCTCGAAGCGCCGCTCGCGCGCCAGCTTCTGCTGGGCCGCCGCCACCCAGCGCTGCGCGTAGGGGAACGGGCCGAAGCCCGACTCGGTGTTGATGTGCCCGGCATCGCCCAGGTGGTAGAGCTGCGAACCCCAGCGTCGCGCCCAGGCCTGCGCTTGGGGCAGGCGCATCCAAGGGTCGCTGCTGCTCGTGACCATGGTGGTCGGGCGTGGCAGGCGTTGTGCGGGCAGGCTCCCCGCGATGCCGAAGCGGTCCGGATCGGCCGGAGCGACCAGCAGCGCGGCCACGATCGGGCTGCCCGGGTTCGCCGCCAGATGATGCGCCAGCGCCAGGCAACCAAAGCTGTGGGCCGCCACAACCCAGGTCTCACCGCCATGGCGCTCCACGGTGTTGGCGATGCGAGCCGACCAACGCTCCAGGTCGCCGCGCGACCAGTCGCGCTGCTGCACGCGCACCGCACCGCGGTGCAGGCCTTGCAGCCAGCTCTGCCAATGGGTCGGCCCGCTGTCGTGCAGACCGGGAACGACGAGCAGGCGCGCGGCGCCAGACGACTGCGGGCAGGTCATGAATCGGTTTCCTCCCTGAGGCCGTGAGCGGGCGGCTGGCGTCAGAGCGCCGCGATGGACACCTCGGTGGACTTCACCAGGGCGATGACCTCGCGGCCCACTTCGAGCCGCAGCTCCTTGACCGAGCGGGTGGTGATGACCGAGGTGACCAGCAGACCGCCAGCCGTTTCGACGTCGATTTCGGAGACGACCGGGCCTTCGATGATTTCCTTGATGCGGCCGCGGAACTGGTTGCGCACGTTGATGGCAGTAATGGTCATGGGGGCCTTTCCTGAGGCAGAAGCTGTTGATGAGTCCACTCTAGGCGGCCGAAAAGGCCCCGCCAACGAAGCTTTGTGAGGCTGCACATGCGTCCGACGCATGAGGTGCGCAGCGCATAAGCAAAGACGAAATGGTCGGTTCACGGCGCGCGCGGCGATCCCTACCGTGCGGTCTTCGCCAACCGAGGCCGCCCCACCCCCGACCGTGCGGCACGGTTGACCCGACCACGGTCTGCCCCCCTGGCTTCTCGTTCCTCGACATGAAACGCACCGTCTCGCTCTCTCGCCGCTCGATCGGCGGCCTCCTTGCCGGCGCCGCGCTGCTGCTCGCCGCCGCGTGGCCTGCTGCCGCTGAACCCGCGGCCAACCCGGCCCTGATCCGCATCGGCGTGGCCACCGGTGGCGTCGGCAGCCCCCCACGTACTGGCGGCGCCACGATCGGCATCGTCAATGCCCAAGGCCTGCTGGAAAAGGAATTTGCCAAGGACGGCATCCAGGTCCAGTGGATCTTCTTCAAAGGCGCCGGCCCGGCGGTCAATGAGGCGCTGGTCAACAAGCAGCTCGACCTGGTCTGGCAGGGCGACCTGCCCTCCATCGTGCACCGCGCCAACGGCGTGAAGACCAAGATCCTCCTGGGCAACGGCGTTCGCGGTGGCCTGTTCCTGGGGGCCACGCCCGAGTCCGGCATCCAGCGCATCGAGGACCTCAAGGGCAAGCGCGTGGCGGTCTTCAAGGGCACCAACCTGCACCTGGCGGCGGTGCGCGCGCTGGCCGCCCATGGCCTGAAGGAAAGCGACGTCAAGCTGATCAACCTGGACTTCGCCGCGTCGCAGGCCGCCCTGACGACCAAGGACATCGACGCCTTCTTCGGCTACGTGCAGCTGTTCGCGCTGCGCGACAAGGGCCTGGCCAAGATCGTCTGGTCGGCCGCCCAGGACAACTACCGCTTCACCCGCCAGACCGTGCTGCTGGGCACCGACGAGTTCATCGAGAAGCACCCGCAGATCGTGCAGCGGGTGGTGGATGTGGTGGTGCGCACCACCCGCCAGTTCTCGGAGGAGTCGCGCCGAGTCGAGCTGTTCGACGAATGGGGCAAAGCGGAGTACCCCGCTGCCGTCTGGCGCGAGGACTTCGTCGGTCAGCCGCTGCGCGTGCGCCTGTCGCCGCTGCTCGACCCCTTCCTGGTGGACGTCTACCGACAGTCGGCCAAGGACGCCTATGAGCTCAAGCTGGTGCGCTCCGTCCCGGAGATCGACAGCTGGTTCGATCGCCGCTTCCTGAATGCCGCGCTGAAGGCCCAGAAGCTCGAAGGCTACTGGCCGGAGTACGCCGCCAACGGCCAGCACGTCGGCAGCCAGCCGGCCGCGGCGACTGCGGCGAAAACGCGCTGACGCAACCCCGCGATTCAGGAGCATCCGATGTCCACACAGGCACTTCTGGCCGAGCCCGGCAGCCGCGAACTCGATGCCGCGCCGGCGCCTGCGGCCCGGTCGACCCCGCCTGTCCGGCACACCGGCTGGCGCCCAGGCCCGCGCCTGACCAATTGGCTGCTGGCCTGGCCGCTGCCCCTGGCGCTGCTGGCCATCTGGTGGCTGGCCGCCGACCAGGGCTGGGTCGCCGCCCAGGTGCTGCCCCCGCCCGAGACGGTCTGGGGCGCCCTGCGCGACAGCATCGCCAACGGTGAGCTCTGGCCGAACCTGCAGATCAGTCTGCTGCGCGTGCTCGCCGGCTTCGCAGCCGGTCTGGCCGGCGGTCTGTTGCTGGGCGTGGCGATGGGCCTGTCGCCCACCTTCAAGGATTACGTCTACCCGCTGTTCAAGGCCTTCAGCCAGGTGCCGGTGCTGGGCTGGCTGCCCCTGCTGATGCTGCTGGTGGGCATCGATGAAGCCCTGAAGGTCATCCTGATCGCCAAGGCTGCGCTGGTGCCGGTGACGATCAACACCTACCAGGGCATTGCGGGTGTGCCCAGCCGCTACATCGAGGTGGCGCGGGCATTGAAGTTCACCCGCTGGCAGATGCTGTCGAAGGTGGTGTTCCCGGCCGCGATCGCGCCGATCTGGAACGGCGTGCGCTACGGCCTGACCCACGCCTGGCTGGCGCTGGTAGTGGTCGAGCTGCTGGCCTCCAGCGAGGGGCTGGGCTTCCTGATCGTCTACGGCCGCCAGCTCTTCCAGCTCGACGTGGTGATGGCCGCCGTGGTGGTGGTGGGCCTGTTCGGCTGGCTGCTCGACAAGGGGCTGGCCCTGATCGAAACCCGGCTGCTGCGCTGGCGCAAGGAGGCCTTCTGATGAGCACTCATCCCCATCCCAACCGCAACCTCAACCCGTTCACCCGGATCCCGAAGCCCCTGCGGGGCTGGGTGCTGCCCGCGGCCATCGTATTCGTCTGGTGGCTGGCGGTGCGCCTGGGCTGGAGCACGTCGCCGCTGCTGGTGCCGGTCGAAACGGTGCTGGCCACCGGTTGGCAGCAGATCGCCAGCGGCAAGGTCTTCTCCGAACTGGGTGCCAGCCTGCAGCGCGACCTGATCGGCTTTGCCATCGGCGCCAGTGCCGGGCTGGTGGCCGGCGCGGTGCTGGGCCTGTCTCGCCTGGCCGAGAAACTGATCGGCCCGAGCTTTCACACGCTCAAGCAGATCTCGCTGTTCGCGTGGATCCCGCTGCTGTCGGTGTGGTTCGGCCTGGGCGACGCGGCCAAGGTGGCCTTCCTGTCGCTGGCGGCCTTCTTCCCGGTGGTGCTCAACACGGTCGAGGGCATCCGCAGCGTGCCCGCCGAGCTGATCGAGGTGGCCCGCGTGCTGCGCTTCACCCGCTGGCAGCTGCTCACCCGGGTGGTGCTGCCGGGCGCGGCACCGTCGATCTTCGCGGGCATCCACCTGGCGCTGATCTACGCCTGGCTGGCCACCCTCGGCGCGGAGTACCTGCTGGTGTCCGGAAAGGGCATCGGCAACCTGCTGATCGACGGGCGTGAGCACTTCCAGATGGACCTCGTCCTGCTGGGTGTGGTCGTGGTCGGTGCCGTCGGCTTTGCCCTGAACTGGATCGCCACGCGCATCGAGCGCCGCGCGCTGGCCTGGCGCGGCCGCTCGGTCGCCAGCTACTGATTTCAAGGAGAGATTCCATGGCACATGCCGCAACGCTGGCCATCCAGCACCTGCACAAGCAGTACACCGTGCGCGGCGAGACGCTGCCGGTGCTCGAAGACATCACGCTGACCGTCCAGCCGGGCGAGTTCGTCAGCATCGTGGGCAGCAGCGGCTGCGGCAAGTCCACCTTGCTGCGGCTGATCGTCGGCCTGGAGGCCGACTACCGCGGCGAGCTGCTGCTCGACGGCCAGCGCATCGTGGGCACCAGCCTGGACCGCGGCATCGTCTTCCAGGAGCACCGCCTGTTTCCCTGGCTGACGGTGGAGCAGAACGTCGCGCTGGGCCTGCTCAACGCCGAGCTCAGCGAGGCGGACAAGCGCCAGGCGGTGCGCGAGCACATCGAGCTGGTGGGGCTGCAGGGCTTCGAGACCGCCCACCCGCACCAGCTCTCCGGCGGCATGAGCCAGCGCGTGGCGATTGCCCGGGCGCTGGTCAACCGCCCCGAGGTGCTGCTGCTCGATGAGCCCTTCGGCGCGCTGGACGCCCTCACCCGCGCCCACCTGCAGCAGGAGCTGCACCGCATCTGGAAGGCCGAGGGCATCACGATGATCCTGGTCACGCACGACGTCGAGGAAGCCGTCTACCTCGGCGAGAAGGTCGTCGTGATGGAGCCCCGCCCCGGGCGGATCCGCCGCATCGTGCCGGTGGACCTGCCCTACCCGCGCGAGCGCGGCGGCGCCTCCTTCGGCCGCATCAAGGACGACGTGCTGTCGGAGTTCGGCGGCGAGGCGCGTGCCGCCGCCGTCCTGGCCCCCGCGGCGCCGCCGGCCCCCTCTGGCCACGCCGACTCCCCGTACGCGCTGCCCGCCGGCGCACGCTTTTCGTTCTGACCTCCACAGCCCTCCCCCCCCCATGACCCAACGCCAACTGCGCCTCGGCGCCTTCATCATGGCCACCGGCCACCACGTCGCCGCCTGGCGCCACCCGGGCTCGGTGCCCGACTCGGGCGTCAACATCGACCACTACGTCGAGGTCGCGAAGACCGCCGAGCGCGGCCTGTTCGACCAGGTCTTCGTCGCCGACTCTCCGGGCGTCTGGCACAAGGGCGATGAGGAATCCTTCCGCCGCCAGGGTCGGGTCTCGCACTTCGAGCCGGTCACGCTCTGGGCCGCGCTGTCGCAGGTGACCAAGCACATCGGCTTCGTCGCGACCGCGAGCACCACCTACGAGGACCCCTACCTGCTGGCGCGCAAGTTCGCCAGCCTGGACCACCTCAGCAAGGGCCGCGCGGCCTGGAACGTGGTGACCACCAGCGCCGACAACGTGCACGGCAACTTCGGCCTGGACGCCCACCCGGATCCAGCCACGCGCTACCAGCGCGCCCACGAGTTCGTCGACGTGGTCAAGGGCCTGTGGGACAGCTGGGACGACGACGCCTTCATCCGCGATGCGGCCTCGGGCGTCTACTTCGACCCGGACAAGGTGCATGAGCTCAACCACGTCGGCAAGTTCTTCAAGGTCAAGGGGCCGCTGAACGTCGAGCGGCCGCCCCAGGGCCACCCGGTGATCGTGCAGGCGGGCTCGTCCGAGGACGGCAAGGAGCTGGCGGCCGCCACCGCCGAGGCGATCTTCACCGCCTGGACCAGCCTCGCGGAAGCGCAGGCCTTCTACGCCGACGTCAAGGGCCGCCTGCCCAAGTACGGCCGCCGGCCCGAACAGCTGCTGGTCCTGCCGGGCATCTTCCCGGTGATCGGCGCCACCCAGGCCGAGGCCGAGCGCAAGTGGCAGGCGCTGCAGGACCTCATCCACCCCAGCGTGGGCCTCAACACCCTGGTGCAGTTCTGGCCGCTGGAAGACCTGAAGAAGTTCAACCTCGACGCGCCGCCGCCCTACTACCCCGATCTCACGCCCGGCGTGAACAGCCGCGCCCATGTGGTGATCCAACTGGCCAAGCGCGAGGGCTACACCGTGCGCCAGCTCTACCAGTACCTGGCCGGCGCACGCGGCCACTGGGTGGTGATCGGCACGCCGCAGACGATCGCCGACCGCATGCAGGAGTGGTTCGAGGGCGGCGCGGCCGACGGCTTCAACGTCATGCCGCCGGTGCTGCCGCTGAGCCTGAACGAGTTCGTTGACCAGGTCGTGCCCGAATTGCAGCGCCGGGGCCTGTTCCGCACCGCCTACGAGGGCCGCACGCTGCGCGAGAACCTGGGCCTGGAGCGCCCCGCCAGCCGCTACGACGAGGCCTCGCGCCAACAGGCGGCTTGAACGCTCTCCCCACCCTTCCATCCCCCCTTCACCGGAACCTCCCGATGTCTGCAGTCCTGTCCGAACGGCCCACCCCGATCTCGCCCGAGTGGTCGATCCGCGACCTCGACGCCCCGCTGGGCGCGCTGGTCGACGGCATCGACGCCCGCCAACCCCTGCGCGCCAGCCAGGTGCTGGCGCTCAAGAAGACGCTGCAGCAGCGCCACGTGCTGGTGTTGCGCGGCCAGCAGCTCAGCGACGACCAGTTCAAGCGCTTCGTCAGCCACTTCGGCGCCGTCTTCCAGCCGCCCAACGACGTGCCGGTGCTGGCCTCCGACCCCTACGGCGGCAACGCCAAGACCATCGTGCGCGTGGCCAACGACGAGGACGGCGTGCTGGGCAACCGCGAGCTCAGTGCCCACGCCGACCACCACTGGACGCCGGAGCCGTCGTCGGGCTCGCTGCTCTACGCCGAGGCGGTGCCCAGCCAGGGTGGCGACACCGTCTGGTATGACCTCGTGGCTGCCTACGCCGCGTTGGACGAGGCGACGAAGCGCGAGATCGACGGCCTGCAGCTCATCACCTACAACCCCTTCCTGCGTCGCCTGCACCCACTGCCCGACGGCCGCTGGCCGCGCTACCGCACGCCGGACATCACGCCGCTGACGCCCTTCGAGGCCCATCCGCTGGTGCGCACGCACCCCGACACCGGCGCCAAGGCGATCTTCCTGGATGCGGACACCGAGGTCGAGCTGGTCGGCGTCGATCCGGTCCGGGGCCAGGCGCTGATCGAACGCCTGCGCGCGCACCTCCTGCAGCCGCGCTTCGCCTACACGCACCGCTGGCAGGTCGGCGACATCGTCTACTGGGACAACCAGGTGACGCTGCACGCGCGCACGCCCTTCGACGCCAGCGAGCGCCGCGTGCTCAAGCGCATCAGCCTGGCGGGCAGCCGGCCGTTCTGACGACGTCCGCCGCCGAGCGGGCTGTGTGGTCGGCGTGCGTTCAGAGCGAGACCCCAGAGGAATCAGATCAACTCTGCGAAGCCCTGGGCATCGAGCACCGGCCGACCCAGCCGAGCACGCCCCGCACCAACGGCATGGTCGAGCGCTTCAACGGTCGCATCAAGCAGGCCCTACGCACGCATCACGTCAAGTCCGGTGAGGAAGTGGAGACCACCCTGCTGCGCGGCGTCTGGCTCTACAACCAGCACTGGGTGCAAAAAGACGCTCGACTGCGAATCCCCGGATCAGGCACTCGAACGATGGCAGCAACGCCATCCACAACTCTTCTCGCGACAGGTGTGCAATCGTCCGGGGCCTGACACTTACGTGGGGCGTCTGGTACGGGCTTAAACCCCGTGAAGCCTCACAGCAAGACGATGTCGTACTGCTCCGAGGTCATCGTCGCTTCGGCCTGCAGTGAAATGGGCTTGCCGATGAAGTCCGACAGCGCAGCCAGGTTCGGGCTTTCCTCGTCCAGCAGCATCTCGACCACCGGGGCGGAGGCGATGACGCGGAACTCCTTGGGGTGGAACTGGCGCGCCTCACGCAGGATCTCGCGCAGGATGTCGTAGCACACGCTGCGTGCGGTCTTGACCTGGCCACGGCCCTGGCAGGCCGGGCAGGGCTCGCAGAGCATGTGCGCGAGCGACTCGCGGGTGCGCTTGCGCGTCATCTCCACCAGGCCGAGCTGGGTGAAGCCGCTGACCGTGATCTTGGTGCGGTCGCGCAGCAGCTGCTTGCGCAGCTCGCCCAGCACCGCGTCCTGGTGCTCGGGGCGGGCCATGTCGATGAAGTCGATGATGATGATGCCGCCGAGGTTGCGCAGGCGCAGCTGGCGCGCGATGGCCAGGGCCGCCTCGAGGTTGGTCTTGAAGATCGTTTCCTCGAAATTGCGCGCGCCGACGAAGCCGCCGGTGTTGACGTCGATCGTGGTCAGCGCCTCGGTCTGGTCCACCACCAGGTAGCCGCCGGATTTGAGGTCCACGCGGCGCGCCAGGGCCTTCTCGATCTCCTGGTCGATGCTGAAGAGGTCGAAGATCGGCCGCTCGCCCTTGTAATGCTGCAGGCGGTTGACCGAGCTGGGCGTGTACTGCTGGCCGAAGTCGCGCAGCGCCTCGAACTGCATCTTCGAGTCGATGCGGATCAGCGCGGTGCGCTCGTTGACCAGGTCGCGCAGCACGCGCTGGATCAGGTTCAGGTCCTCGTGCAGCAGCGTCGCGGCGGGGGACTTGAGCGCCTGGCCGCGGATGTTGGACCAGGTCTTGCGCAGGTAGGCGATGTCGTCGGCCAGCTCGGCGTCGGTCGCGTCCTCGGCGTTGGTGCGCAGGATGAAGCCCCCGCCGCCCCCTTCCTCGCGCGTGCCCACCAGCGCGGCCATGCGCGTGCGCAGCTGCTCGCGCAGCTCGTGGGAGCCGATCTTCTGCGAGATGCCGATGTGGTCGTCCTGCGGCAGATAGACCAGCAGGCGCCCGGCCACGCTGATCTGCGTGGACAGGCGCGCGCCCTTGGTGCCGATCGGGTCCTTGATGACCTGCACGACCAGCGACTGGCCCTCAAACACCAGCTTCTCGATCGGCTGTGCCGGCGCGGCGTCGCTGCGTGAGGCGTGGCCGCCGTGCCGGGCGGCTTGGCCGGCGACGTGCACATCGGCCACGTGCAGGAAGGCGGCGCGCTCCAGCCCGATGTCGATGAAGGCGCTCTGCATGCCCGGCAGCACCCGCGCCACGCGACCCAAATAAACATTGCCGACGAGGCCACGCTCGGCGGCGCGCTCGACGTGCAGCTCCTGCACCGCCCCGTTTTCGACGATGGCGACGCGGGTTTCCTGGGGCGCCCAGTTAATCAGGATGTCCTGCGTGGGCGGGTGCGTGGTGGTGGGCAGCATGTCTCGGGCAAATCGTTCTGGGGCCGCTGGGATCGGCCGGTCGGGGTTCTGGGCGCTGCGCAGTGCGGGCGGTCTGGACGCGTCGGGGCGTCAGAGGCCCCAGCCGACGCCGCGCAGCAGCTCGGCAGTCTCGTACAGCGGCAGGCCCATGATGCCCGAATAACTGCCGTGGATGGCCTGCACCCACGCGGCCGCCTGACTCTGAATGGCGTAGGCGCCGGCCTTGCCCATGGGCTCTCCGCTGGCGACGTAGGCATCGATCTGCGCGCTCGAGAGCGGCGCGAAGCGCACGCGCGACGTGCTCAGGCGCAACTGCGCCGTCGGTAACAACGTCGATGGTGCCGGCTGCTGAGCGACGGGCGCCAGCGCCACCGCGGTCAGCACGCGGTGCTCACGCCCGGCCAGCAGCGACAGCATGCGTGCGGCATCGGCCGCATCGGCGGGCTTGGCCAGGATGTGTCGCCCCAGCGCGACGGTGGTGTCGGCGCACAGCACCGGCGCGGGGGGCAGGCCCAACCGGGCGAGCCGCGCCCGGGCCGCTTCGAGCTTGGCCGCGGTGACGCGCAGCACGTAGGCGCGGGCGGATTCGCCCGGGCGCAGGGCCTCAAGCGCCTCGGCGTCTTCATGGGGTTCGGGCAGCAGCAGCTCGTGGCGCACGCCGATCTGGTCGAGCAGCTGGCGCCGCCGCGGGCTCTGGGAGGCGAGGTAGATGAAGTCCAAGGCGCTGCGGGCCGGGGCCCGCCTCACTCGCGGTGGTAGGGATGACCGACGCTGACCGACCAGGCGCGGTAGAGCGCCTCGGCCAGCATCACCCGCACGAAGGCGTGCGGCAGCGTGAGGTCCGACAGGCGCAGCGTCTCGTCGGCGCTGGCGCGCAGCGCGGGGTCGAGGCCGTCGGGGCCACCAACGAGCAGCGCCACGTCGCGGCCGTCGCGCTGCCAGGCGAGCAGGCGCTCGGCCAGCTGGGGGGTGGTCAGGCGGGTGCCGCGCTCGTCGAGCACCACACGGCGGCAGCCCTTGGGCAGCGCAGCTTCAAGCCGGCTGCGCTCGGCGGCCATCATGGCCTCCACCGGCTTGCCGGTGGTGCGTGGCTCGGTCTTGACCGCGCGCAGCTCCAGCCGGCACTCGGCCGGGAAGCGCTTGGCGTAGTCCTCGTAGGCCGATTCGGCCCAGGCGGGGATGCGCTGGCCCACCGCCAGCAGGCACAGCTTCATGGCGAACGCGTGCGACGAGCAGCCCGCCGCGTCACTGCGCCGGGTTCACCGGCTTGCGCTTGGCCGGCGCCGCGCGCTTGGCCGCCGGGGCCTTGCCCGCGAGCGTCTTGCCTGCGGGCGTCTTGCGCGCCGGGGCCTTCTTGGCCGCCGGGCGGGCCGGCTGGACGATGATCGTCTGCACCGGCGCCTCATCGGCGCGGCGCGGCGCCTTGCGGGCCACCTTCTTGGCCGCCGGCTTGGCTGCGCTCTTGCTGGCGGCGCGGGCTGCGGGCTTGGCCGTGCCTGCACCCACGTCGTCCTTGGCCTTCTTGGCGGCGGGCTTGCGGGTGGCCGCCAAGGCCTCGGCGGCGCTGCCGCTGCGACGGGCGCGCAGCTTCGGCGCGGGGGTCAGGGCTTCGCTCGAGCCTTCGGCGTCCTCGTCGTCGACCACGGTCGAGGCCTTGGGCAGGCCCTTCGGAGCCGTGCTGCCCATCTTCATGCGCACCGCCTTGCCGCCCCAGATCTCCTCGAGGTGGTAGTACTGGCGAATCGCCGGTTGCATGATGTGTGCGACCGCGGCGCCACAGTCGACGATGATCCACTCGCCGTTGTCCTCGCCCTCGACGCTGAGCACCTGTCCGCCGGCGGACTTGACCGCCTCGCGCACGCTGGACGCCAGCGCCTTGGTCTGCCGATTGCTCGTGCCGGAGGCGACCACCACCCGTTCGAACAGCGGGGAAAGGTGTTCGGTGTTGAAGACCGTGATGTCTTGGGCCTTCACATCTTCGAGACCATCGACGATGGCACGTTGCAGCTTGCGGATGTCCATTCAGCTCCGTCGGGTGTTGTAGGGGGAAATCAATGAAAAAATCGGCCGACGGAGGAAGGTCAGCCGGGTTGCGCAGGGGTGGAATGGTACAGCCCCCGAGCGGCGAGGTACGCCGCCACCCCTGCATTCAGCCGGTCGGGCACCAGACTGGAGGCGACTGCCCCCCCCGCCAGAGCCTGGCGCAGCGCCGTCGACGACACCGCCACGGTGGGCAGCGCGAGGCGGTGCAGCCGGTGCGGCAGCGCCGCCAGATCGCCGCCGGGCTGCGGATCTTGCCCGTCGCGGGCCGCCACCGCCAGCTCGACGCGCTCGATCAGGTCGCGCCAGCGCCGCCAGGTGGCGAGGTTGGCGTACTGGTCCTGGCCAAGCAGCAGAAACCAATGCGCGCCGGCCTCGCCCCGCTGCGCCGCTTCGGCCTGCAGCCGCTCGACGGTGTCGATCGTGAAACTGGGCCCCTCGCGCTCCAACTCGCAGCGCTCGAGACGGAAGCGCGGCTCGTCGGCGATCGCCAGCGCGACCATCGCCGCCCGGTCCTCGGCCGGCGCCAGCTGGCGGGCCTTCTGCCAGGGCTGACCCGCCACGACCCAGCGCAACTCGTCCAGCCCGAGCTGCGCCAGCGCGCACTCGGCCAGGCGGCGGTGGCCGACGTGCACCGGATCGAAGCTGCCGCCGAACAGGCCGATGCGCCGCGGCGCGGTCGCCAGGGTCATGCCAGGGTCATCGCTCAGGCCGGATCGAGCCAGTCGCGCACCGGCAGGAAGTCGGTGTACAGCGCCGCCTCGGGCGTGCCCGGCTGCGGCGCCCACTGGTAGCGCCACTGCACCTGCGGCGGCATGGACATCAGGATGGACTCGGTGCGCCCGCCCGATTGCAGGCCGAACAGCGTGCCGCGGTCCCAGACCAGGTTGAACTCGACGTAGCGGCCGCGCCGCAGCGCCTGAAACTCGCGCTCGCGCTCACCGTAGGGGCGCTCGCGCCGACGCTGGGCGATGGGCAGCCAGGCGCCCAGGAAGGCATCGCCCACCGAGCGCAGCATCGCGAAGCTGCCGGCCGCACCGAGCTCCGAAAAATCGTCGAAGAAGATGCCGCCGACGCCGCGCGCCTCGTTGCGGTGCTTGAGGAAGAAGTACTCGTCGCACCAGCGCTTGAAACGCGGGTAGAGCTCGGCGCCGTGCGGCGCCAGCGCGTCGCGGCAGCTGCGGTGAAAGTGCACCGCGTCCTCGACCTCGCCGTAGTACGGCGTCAGGTCCATGCCGCCGCCGAACCAGCGCACCGTCTGCCCGGCCGCCGGGCCCTGCGTCGGCGTGGCCGCCAGCATGCGCACGTTCATGTGCGCGGTGGGCACGTAGGGGTTGCGCGGGTGGAAGACCAGCGAGACGCCCATGGCCTCGAAGGGCGCGCCGGCCAGCTCGGGGCGGTGCTGCGTCGCCGAGGGCGGCAGCGCCGGCCCGCGCACCTGCGAGAAGGCGCAGCCGCCGCGCTCGAGCAACTCACCGTCTTCGAGCAGGCGCGTGATGCCGCGGCCCTCCAGCCGGCCGCCGGGCGGGCGCTCCCAGGCGTCGGTCACGAAGGCGCGGCCGTCGGCCTCGCCCACGGCGTCACAGATGCGGGCCTGCAGGCCCAGCAGCCAGTCGCGCACCTGCTCGGTGGAAAGTTCGGAGTCGCTCATCGGGTGGAATCGGGTGAAGTCGTTCGTTGGGTTCACTGGGGATGAAAGGGCTGGCGTCAAAGCAACCGCACGGGGCCGGCGTTGTCGTGCCGGTGGCCGCGCACGCCCTCCAGGCAGGCCGCCACGCGGGCCATGTCCAGGGTCTCATCCCCGCTGAGGTCGAGGAAGTCACTGACCCGCACGCACCGGCGGCCGTAATCGATGGACGCCACGCACAGGGGCACCCGCGCGCCCAGCGCCACGCGGTAGAAGCCCGACTTCCAGCCGCGCACGGCCTTGCGCGTGCCCTCGGGCGCCACCGCGAGCCAGAACCACTCGCCGCGCTGGCGGGCTGCCTCGATCTGCTGCACCGTGCTGCCCACCAGCCCGTGCGCGCCACTGCGGTCCACCGCGATGCCGCCCACTCGGCGCATGAAGGGGCCGATCAGCGGGGTGCGAAACAGGCTGTCCTTGGCCCAGAAGCGCGCCGGCATGCCGGTGGCCCACTTGGTCAGCAGGCCGATCGGGAAGTCCCAGTTCGAGGTGTGCGGGTACACCGCGATCACGCCCTGGCGGCTGGGCAGGCCTGTGAACTCGATGCGCCAGCCAAACAGGCGCAGCAACCGTTCGGCCCAGCGCGAGCCGCAGAGGGTCAAGGAGGAAGGGGGAGCGTGCGCCATCGTTGCGTCCATCGAATTGGCCTTGGCCCTGGCCCGGGCCCGAAGGCCGCTGGGCCAGCGCCGCGCGCACGATACGGCGCAGCGTGACGGGCGTCACGACGCAGTGCAGCAACCGTCGCCCGCCCGAGACAACGGCAGGAGGCGATGCCCCGCACCGGCCGCGGCTTCAGGCCCTCAGCGGCGCCGCTCAGCGCTTGATCGCGCGGTGGCCGATGTCGCGGCGGAACTGCATGCCATCGAACTGCACGCCCTGCAGCACCTGGTAGGCCAGCTGCTGCGCGGTGCGCACCGAGTCGCCCAGCGCGGTCACGCAGAGGACGCGTCCGCCCGAGGTGACGGTGGTGCTGCCCAACGGCGTGGTGCCGGCGTGGAAGACCATGCAGTCGTCGCTGGCCGGCGGGAGTCCGCGAATCACGTCGCCCTTGCGCGGGTCGAGCGGGTAGCCCGCGGCGGCCAGCACGACGCCCAGCGCGACGCGGCGGTCCCAGTCGAGCTGCACCTGGTCGAGCGTGCCGTCGGTGGCCGACAGCAGCACCTCCAGCAGGTCGCTCTTCAGGCGCATCAGGATGGGCTGGGTTTCCGGATCGCCCATGCGGGTGTTGAATTCCAGCGTCTTGACCTGGCCCTTCGGGTCGATCATCAGCCCGGCGTAGAGGAAGCCGGTGAAGGGGATGCCATCGCGCGCCATGCCTTCGACGGTCGGGCGGATGATCTCCTGCATCACCTTGGCGTGGACGTTGGGCGTCACCACCGGCGCGGGCGAATAGGCGCCCATGCCGCCGGTGTTCGGGCCGGTGTCGCCGTCGCCCAGGCGCTTGTGGTCCTGGCTGGTGGCCAGGGCCAGGATGTTGCGCCCGTCCACCATGACGATGAAGCTGGCCTCTTCGCCCACGAGGAATTCCTCGATCACGACCCGCGCACCGCCGGCGTTGTGCTGCACGCCCAGCTTGTTGTCGCCCTCGCTGGCGAGCATCCAGTCCACCGCCAGGTGGGCTTCCTCGAGCGTCATCGCCACGACCACGCCCTTGCCGGCGGCCAGGCCATCGGCCTTGACCACGATGGGCGCGCCGATGCGGTCCACGTAGGCGTGCGCGGCGGCCACGTCGGTGAAGGTCTCATAGGCCGCCGTCGGAATGCGGTGGCGCTTCATGAAGTCCTTGGCAAAGGCCTTGGAGCTCTCCAGCTGAGCGGCCGCGCGCGTCGGGCCGAAGATGCGCAGCCCCCGGTCACGGAACACATCCACCACGCCCGCCGACAGCGGCGCCTCCGGGCCGACCACGGTCAGCGCGATCTTTTCGGCCACGGCGAATTCGGCCAGCGCCACGGGGTCCGTCAGGGCCACGTTGACCATGCGCGTGTCCAGCGCGGTGCCGCCATTGCCCGGCGCCACAAACAGCTTCTGCACGCGCGGGGATTGCGCCAGCTTCCACGCCAGAGCGTGTTCGCGGCCACCCGAGCCGATCACGAGAACTTTCATCTGACCTACCAGTTTCGCTTCATCATCAATGTTTGACCGGCCACGATCGAACGATCAATGGCCGGCGCGGCACCCCGCTTGCCGCTTGGCCGGGATCGTAACCGCTCCCAGCCGAGTGCGCCGCCTGGGGCACCGTGTCCCAGGCGCGTCGAACCGTCGCAATTCAACAACAGCTCATGACCACGATCTGCCGTGGTCACGCCCGGCCCCGTGGTCAGTCGCCCAGGATCGCGTTGTGGAAGACCTCCTGCACGTCATCGAGGTCTTCGATGACGTCCAGCAGCTTCTGCATGCGTGCGGCGTCGTCGCCGGCCAGGTCGATCGGGTTTTCGGCCCGCATCGTCACCTCGGCCAGATCGGGCTTGAGCTCGGCGGCTTCGAGCGCGTGCTTCACCGCCTCGAAGTCGGCCGCGGCGCACAGCACCTCGATGGCGCCGTCGTCGCCGGTGATGACGTCTTCGGCGCCGGCTTCCAGGGCCACGTCCATGATCTGGTCTTCCGACTTGCCTGGCGCGAAGACGAACTGGCCGCAGTGCTTGAACTGGAAGGCCACCGAGCCCTCGGTGCCCAGGTTGCCGCCGTACTTCGAGAACGCGTGGCGCACTTCCGCGACGGTGCGCACGCGGTTGTCCGTCATCGTGTCGACGATGATGGCCGCGCCGCCGATGCCGTAGCCCTCGTAGCGGATTTCCTCGTAGTTGATGCCCTCGAGGTTGCCGCTGGCCTTGTCGACGTTGTACTTGATGCGGTCGGCCGGCATGTTGGCCGCCTTGGCCTTGTCGATGGCCAGACGCAGGCGCGGGTTGGCGCTGACGTCGGCGCCGCCCTGGCGGGCCGCGACCGTGATCTCACGGATGATGCGGGTCCAGACCTTGCCGCGCTTTTCGTCCTGGCGGCCCTTGCGGTGCTGGATGTTGGCCCATTTGGAATGTCCGGCCATGAATGCTCCTGGAGGCTGTCGGCCGCCGGCCCCACCGGGGCGGCGCCCTGGGTGGGGGCAGGCGGTCGGCCCCATCGGGTCGGCCACCGGGTTTGTTCGCTAGACTGCCATTGTACTTTTGCCCCTCCGGAGTTCCCCCGACATGGCCGACCCGATCCTGCTTGCCCGCCACGGTGACATCGCTTGCGAGCTGCTGCCCGCGCTGGCCAACCGCCACGGCCTGGTGACCGGCGCCACCGGCACGGGCAAGACGATCACACTGCAGAAGCTGGCCGAGAGCTTCTCGCAGCTGGGGGTGCCCGTCTTCATGGCCGACGTGAAGGGCGACCTCACCGGCATCACGCAGAGCGGCCGCGCCACCGACAAGCTCACCCAGGTGCTGGCCGAGCATGGCCTGGACGAGCCCGCCTGGGCCGCCTGCCCCGCCACGCTCTGGGACGTCTTCGGCGAGCAGGGCCACCCAGTGCGCGCCACCATCTCCGACATGGGCCCGCTGCTGCTCGCGCGCATGCTGGCGCTCAACGAGACCCAGCAGGGCGTGCTGACGCTGGTGTTCAAGATCGCCGACGACAACGGCCTGGCGCTGCTGGACCTGAAGGACCTGCGCGCGATGCTGCAGTACGTCGGCGACAACGCCGGCGAGTTCCAGACCGAGTACGGCAACATCAGCCCGGCCTCGGTGGGCGCGATCCAGCGCGGGCTGCTGCAGATCGAGGAACAGGGCGGCGACCGCTTCTTCGGCGAGCCCATGCTCAACATCGCCGACTTCATGCAGACGGTCGACGCGAACGGTCGGCAAATGGGCGTGGTCAACATCCTGGCGGCCGACCGGCTGATGAACGCGCCGCGGCTGTACGCCACCTTCCTGCTGTGGATGCTCTCGGAGCTCTTCGAGTCGCTGCCCGAAGTGGGTGACCTGGACAAGCCCAAGCTGGTGTTCTTCTTCGACGAGGCCCACCTGCTGTTCAAGGACGCACCGGCCGCGCTGGTCGAGCGCATCGAGCTGGTGGTGCGCCTGGTGCGCTCCAAGGGCGTGGGCGTGTACTTCGTCACCCAGAACCCGCTGGACATCCCCGACACCGTGCTGGGCCAACTGGGCAACCGGGTGCAGCACGCGCTGCGCGCCTTCACGCCGCGCGATCAGAAGGCCGTCAAGGCGGCGGCCGAGACGATGCGCCCGAACCCGGCGCTGGACGTCGCCGCGGCGATCAGCGAGCTGGGCGTGGGCGAGGCACTGGTCAGCCTGCTCGACGCCAAGGGCCGCCCTGGCGTGACCCAGCGCGTCTACGTGCAGCCCCCGGGCAGCCAGATCGGCCCGATCACGCCCGATCAGCGCCAGGCGCTGATCGAAGGCTCGCTCGTCGCTGGCGCCTACGAGAAGACGGTGGACCGCGAATCGGCCTACGAGAAGCTCAAGGGCCGCGCCGGTGAAACGGCCGGGCGCGCCGACGACCTGCGCGAAGAGGCCGGCCGCTCGGCGGCCGACTCGGCGCGGGAGACCGCACGCGACGTGGCCCGCGACGCCGCCGAGGAGGCCGGTGGCGGCGGTCTGGGCGGAGCGCTGTTGGGCGGGCTGTCCGACCTGCTCTTCGGCAGCACGGGCCCGCGCGGCGGACGCCGCGACGGTCTGGCGCAGACGATGGCCAAGTCCGCGGTGCGCACCGTGGGCTCCGCGGTGGGCCGCGAGATCGTGCGGGGCGTGCTCGGCTCGCTGCTGGGCGGCAGTGGGCGGCGCCGCTGAGGCGGCCCAGCACTCAGGCGCTCTCGACCCGATTTCGCCCCGCCCCTTTGGCCTTGTAAAGGGCGCGGTCCGCGGCGACGTACAGCGCCCCGAAGCCTGAGGCCGGCGCCGGCGCATCGACGGTGGCCACGCCAAAGCTGGCGCTGACGGCCACCCCTGCGCCCGGGCCGGTCAACTCCAGCCGGCGGTCGATCTGCTGGCACAGTCGCTGCGCCGTGGCCCGGGCGGCTGGCGCATCGGTGCCCGGCAGCAGCACGACGAACTCTTCCCCGCCAAGCCGGGCCGCGACGTCGGTGACCCGCGCCGACTGACGCAGCTGCTGGGCCACCCAGACCAGCACCGCGTCGCCCGCCGGGTGGCCGTGCTGGTCGTTGATGCGCTTGAAGTGGTCCAGGTCGAGCAGGATCAGGCTGGTGCTGCCGCCCTGGCGCTGCATGCGCGCCAGCTCGGCCATGGCGCGGCGCTCGAATTCCACGCGGTTGTACAGGCCGGTCAACGGGTCGCGCACCACCAGCTCCTCCAGATGCGCCTTCTGCGCCAGCAGCTCCATCTGCAGCCGCTCACGGCGGACGAACTGACGCCACAGCATCAACGAGATGATCAGGCCGAAGACATTCGGCATCACCACCTCGGGCACGCTCGCCAGCTGCGGCGCGAAGGGCGCCAGCAGCCCCAGCCCGGCGCTCAGCCCATACAGCGGCAGCGACCAGGCCGGCCGCAGCAGGAACACCACGGCATGGGTGAACGCCGCCAACATGGGCAGCGTGTCCGGCGGCGGGCCGTTGACGTCAAAGGGCGGCAGCAGTGTGTTGGCCACCCCATTGATCAGGACCACAAGGAGGGCGGCTCGCCCGACCCTCGCGCGCCCCGGCAGCGCCCGAGCCGCCCAGCGCGCCAGCAGCAGGGCGACGATCAGAACCCCGGTCTGGGCCGCCAGCAGCCATCGCGCGGGTGCGTCGAGCCGGACGATCGGGACCAGGTTGAGCAGCAGCATCAGAACGGCAAAACCCTGCACGCGCCGCAGATTCAGCCGCAGCGCAGCCAAAGCGACGACTTCGGTGTCGCGCTGCTCGGTCTGCAGCCACCTGCGCACCCCCCGCCACCCGAACTGGATCGCTCCCGACATGCCTTCTCGATTGCCACATCGACTGTGACCCTCATGCGTCCCATCCTGCCCGATGCAGCCTTCTCCCTCGTCGGGGACAGGTAAAGAACTGCAAGGACGAGCTGCCGGGGCGCTGCAATTCACACCGCGCAGCCGACCGCTCACGCCGCCCATCGACGTTGCGTCGCAAGACCGCTGTCGGGCCGCGGCGGCCTCCCTAAGCTGAGTTCATCGTGCAGCCACCCCGGCCGCTCAGAGGACGAGATGAACCCCCAACCTGCCCCCGCGAAGACCCCCGAACGCCCGGCCCACGCCGGCCAGACCACCCGCCGGCTGCTCATCGCCTGGCCGTTGCTCGCCGCGCTGAGCCTGGCGCTGCCGTTGACGCTGCCTGGCCAGCCCCGGGCGGCCGATGCGGCGCCGCTCGCCTCCGCGTCAAAACCAGACGCCTTCGAGCAGGCTCAGCGCACCTTCTCGCACGCCTCCGCCGGGGACAACGATGCGATCGAGCCGGCCCTCGCTCAATTCACCGCGTTGATGCAGGCGCACCCGGGCGACCCGCTGATGTTCGCCTACGCCGGAGCCGCCACCACGCTGCAGGCACGGACCACCTACGCGCCCTGGAAGAAGATGCGCTACAGCGAAGACGGCCTGGCGCTGATCGACAAGGCGCTGGCCCTGCTGGGCAGCGCACCCGCCGGCGCCGCGCACCGCGGCGTGCCAGCGGCGCTGGAAGTCAAGCTGACCGCGGCCAACACCTTCCTGGCACTGCCGGGCCTGTTCAACCGCGGCGAGCGCGGACGGCGCCTGATCGACGAGCTGCAGAAGGACCCGGCCTACCCGGCCACGCCGGCGGGCTTTCAAGACGCCGTGCGCCGCGTCGCGGCCAAGGGGGCGCCATGAGCACGCCCGCACGGCCGCTCCGAAGGGCGTGCGTTCCTCCCTTGGGGAGGTGGTCACGCAGTGACCGGAGGGCACAACCATGAGCACGCCGGTCATCGAACTGCGCGACATCCACAAGACCTACCGCCTGGGCAGCCACACCGTGCCCGCCCTGCGCGGCGTCGACCTGACGCTGCAGCCGGGCGAGCTGGTGGCGCTGACCGGCCCGTCGGGCAGCGGCAAGAGCACGCTGCTGAACATCGCCGGCCTGATCGACCGACCCGACCGCGGCGAGGTGCACCTGCGCGGGCAGCGCGTGGACGGCAACGACGAGCGCGCCGCCACGCTGCTGCGGCGCGACGCGATCGGCTTCGTCTTCCAGGGCTTCAACCTGGTGCCGGTAATGACCGCGGCCGACAACGTCGACTACCCGCTCTTCCTGGCCGGGCTGGACGCCCGCGAGCGGCGCGAGCGCGTCGCCCGCATGCTCGACGCGGTGGGCCTGGCCGACCACGCCCAGCACCGGCCCGACGCGCTGTCGGGCGGGCAGCGCCAGCGCGTGGCCATCGCCCGCGCGCTGGTCAAGCACCCGGGCCTGGTGATCGCCGACGAGCCCACCGCCAGCCTGGACTCGCGCACCGCCGAGCAAATGCTCGACCTGATGCGCGAGCTGGGCCACCGCGAGGGCGCCGCCTTCCTGATCGCCACCCACGACGGCCGCCTGACGCGGCGCTGCGACCGCATCGTCGCGCTCAGCGATGGCGTGATCCGCAGCGACGTCGAGCCGCTGACCTCGCCCAGCCCCGCGGCCGCCGACTGGAGCCACTGACATGAACCGCCCCCTTCACAACGCCCTGGCCTGGCTGCGCTTCGCCTGGCTCAACACGCTGCGCAACCGCCGCCGCTCGCTGGTCACCGCGGCGATCGCAGCGCTCGGCACGGCCGCGATCTTGCTGGCCGCTGGCTTTGCCCAGTCCACCTACCAGGCGTTGGCCGAGGCCTCGGCGCGCACGACGGGCCACCTCGTCATCGCCCAGGCCCGCCAGTTCCAGGGCGATGAGGACGTGCCGCTGCAGCACGGCATCGACGACGCCCCGGCCCTGACACAGCGCCTGCTCGCACGGCCCGAGGTGCGCCAGGTGCTGCCGCGCGTCGAGTTCGGCGGGCTGATCAGCAACGGCGACAAGTCGGTGGTGATGATGGCCGTGGGCATCGCGCCCGACGCGGAGTTCGCCATCAAGGGCCCCTTCCTCACCGTCGAGTCCGGTCAGGTGCTGGCCGGTGCGGACCGCCAGCGCGTGCTGCTGGGCGGCGGCCTGGCGCGCATCCTGAAGGCCACGCCCGGCGCCTCGCTGACGCTGCTGGCCAGCACCACCGAGGGGGCGCTCAACGCGCTGGACGTCACCGTGGCTGGCGTCGTCTCCACCGGCGTGCCGGAGATGGACCAGCGCCTGGTCTACACCGACGTGGCCACCGCGCAGCGCCTGCTGGTGACGCCGCGCGTGTCCAGCCTGGGCGTCTTTCTTGACCGCATGGAGGCCACGCTGCCCACCCGCGCCGCGCTCGCCCCCGTGCTGGCTGCCGGCGCGAAGCCGCTGCAGCTGCGCACCTGGGAGGAGCAGGCGCCCTTCTACCGCAGCGTGCGCGACCTCTACAACCGCATCTTCGGCACGCTGGGGCTGATCATCACGACCATCGTCGTCTTCGTGGTCACCAACGCGATCGCGATGTCGGTGATCGAGCGCACCCGCGAAATCGGCACCCTGCGCGCGCTGGGCACCCTGCCCGGCCAGCTGCAGCGCTCGCTGGCGCTGGAGGGCCTGCTGCTCGGCGGCCTGGGCGCGCTGGCCGGCGCGACGCTCGCGGTGGCGGTGCAGATCGCGCTGCTGCTCTTCCCCGTGATGATGCCGCCCCCGCCCGGGCGCAGCGTCGGCTACCCGCTGCTGATCGCGCTGGACGCCCCGATGGTCGCCACCGCCGTCGCCACCATCGCCGCGCTGGTGATGGCCGCCTCCGCCCTCGTCGC
>Ga0228698_1000626_pt1 | contig 23369 bp, 21 predicted proteins | sample McNCre117_Aug_MG_FD_178015 | JGI IMG/M metagenome (GOLD analysis project Ga0228698, IMG submission 178015) | Freshwater microbial communities from McNutts Creek, Athens, Georgia, United States - 1-17_Aug_MG | ecosystem: Environmental > Aquatic > Freshwater > Creek | place: USA: Georgia...
GCTTTCTACCTGTGCCTTGAAATCAGCAACAGACAGGAACGTACCATGCGATCCGGGTTGCCGATGTGGCGAATCCGCGTAGCAAGTGGGGCACTGCAAGTTACAGTCGGTTACGATTTCGACAACTAGTGTACATGTGTGCAGAGTCGAACCGGTGACCGCATTTTCACCAAGCGGTGTTGGTCCGCAGCCACCCGGACCACAGGCACAGGCCTGTCCATCTTTGGGTAGGTAATAGAAGTCTGCATCACTCGATATGCGAGTACTCGTTTCGTCACAGTCGGGACAGTATTTGACCATGTAGACTCGAGCGGGTACATCGTTCGAGGTGAAGATGTTTGCTCGTACTTTCTTTTCACACTTGTTACACCGCGACCATACACCTCGTTTCAAGAGTGATCCATTTCCACAAAAGTGGTCAAGGGTACGAGAGTTGGCGCAGCAGGTTCCTTCGTACTGCACTACTTCGAGATTATGTCCGTCCATTCGTTCCTCCTACAGGGGTTTGCCCACGTTTCTCTTTAAAAGTGGGGTCTGCGTGAGAGTATATAGGTACCATAGACACACCGCAAGACAAACATATTGAATTGGCGATAGGCCGTAAAGGGTAAAACTATCTTTGAGAAACTCGAGGAAAAAGCGGAGACCGAGGTAGAGAATGATAAAGATGCGAAACAGACTCCCTTCGGCAAAATATCCTTTTCTCCAGACTGTGAAAAAGAACGGCAGTAGTAATAGTAGATAAATAATTTCATACAAAGGAAGGGGATGACGAGGGAAGTTGTCGCCTTGTCTAAAACACCACGCCCATGTACAAGGTGCGCCAATCGTCCCATCAGTGACACCAGCAAATTCACAACCAATGCGTCCGATAATAATGGCAATCGCGAGCGGAATGACAATGCCATCACCAGTACGTCGTGTGATACCTGAAATTTTCTTGGCAATTTCAATTCCGATAATGCCACCGACAATCGCCCCAATAATTGTTTTGTTTGAAAATATAATTACCAGTGAAAGATGCTCTAAAAAAAGTGCCGGATTAGCGAGGAGTGCAAGTACTCGTGCACCTATAAGTGCACCAAGGAGTGCACCTATGATATAGGTAAACCGATACTGAATAGGTAGGGTATTTTTATTAAAATTCAGGTATAGTTGAAAACCTACTAGGAGTGAAAGATAATCGGTAAAGAGATGAATAGGCATACTAAAAGTATACTGTACCTGATATTTGGAAAAATTGTAGGGGACTGCTGGTATTGTTGCATATAGAGTAAAACCGCACTGACACCAATTGTCCGAGCGGTTTTCTCTGTGTTTAGTTTGCTGTTTGTTTGATTTGGAGTGTTCCTGTGGCAAATAGTTCTTTGGCTCGGTTCCAGATTTCAGGTTGGTTGTGTTTCGTTTTCATCCAGTACCACCACTCGGCGCCCCAGAAATAGTAGGCACCAAGTCCGGCTTGTTTGGCAAAAGAAATATTTTCGGCAAAGAGTTCTGGGTTCATTGATTTGGCTTGTTCAGCCAAACTTGCTTCAGCAAGACCGTCTGACGCCCACGGTTCAGCCTGGAGTTCGACGCTGATAACAGGTTTATGGTAGTAGCTCTGGATCAGGGCAGCTTTGGTCGCGTAAAAGTCCGGTGAGAGGAAGGTGTACGGATTTAATCCAAACGTTTTCTCGCTCGCATTCCAGCTGCTTCGGTACATGGTGATACCAACGATGTCGCCGACTTCAGCGGCCTTGGTCCAGGTTGATAATTCGCCCGAATCAGACGTGATAATTTTTCTTGAAGGGTCAAGGGCACGAACGGCTGCGACTTCGGACGCAAGTACACTGGTCTCGGTTTTGTAGTACCAGCTTGGACAGGTACCAAATTTAATAAATGGTTCGTTTTCAATTTGCCAGTAGGCAACCGCAGACGAATTTTTATAACGACCGACCACGGTACTGGTGTATCGAATAATTTCTGCTTCACGCTCACGTGGTGAAATGTTTTTAAACCATTCAGGGGTGTGACACTCAGGCCAGCGGCCAGTTTTCATGCCAACGACTAAAATCAACTGCACATTATTGTCTTCAGCCTCGCGTACCTCACGGTCGAGTGATGTGAAGTCAAATTGGTGTTGTTCTTTTTCGGTATCGTTCCAGTTGATGTGGATTTTAATATGCTTTGCACCGAGGTCATGAATGACTGCAGAGTAGGCTTCAGCCGGGTCGAGGCCGAGGTAGGTGGCCTGACTGTCTGACCAATCAACACCCCAGACAACTTTTTCATCTGCCCGGAGGGTGTGTGCCCAGAGCGAGAGCGCAGTTGTACCAAGTATGAAAAAAGCAATTGTAAACAGTACAATTTTGAGTCCAGTACGAATGATGGGGGAATGAAACATAAAGTTGAAAGTAATGTTGTTGATTCATGTTCAAACACACAAAAGAAAATCGTCCCAAAAGTGGGGCGTGGTAAGTCTCGTTGACTTACAATTGTGAGGTTTGAATGTTCTGGGGAGTGGCTACCGTGAGGCTGTAGCGACTCCAAAAAAACTGAATTGCTTGTATTATAACACTATTTTAACTGATTTGTCAAGTATCGAAAAGAGTGTTGTTTTGTCGAACGGTCTGAGGTATACGAAGTAAATAAATGACCACCAGACCTAGGTCTGGTGGTCATTGATAGTATTCGTGAGCAGAGCTGGGGTTGGTTCGACAACTTTGTGTCGTAGGAGGTATAAAAAATTCGCCAACAAAGTCAGTGACTTTCATTGGCGAATTAGTTTTTCATGAGGGTTCCTTGGATAGGGTGAAGTGACGAGCGATGTTCTCCCCGTGCTCGACAACAACATATTCCATTCCATGACCTCCATAGTCGAGCATTCTGATTACTCCTTCCCTGAAACTGAAGTTATCTGGATTGGCAAAGTGGTGTCCGTTTGACCAAACTGCCTGGTTAGACAGTTCAAGCAATTGTGACCACAAAGCTACTTTAGAAATTCCAGTGAGTTGTTCACCATACTTCTGCACATTAATGAGTCCCAAGAGAGAGCAGAACGTTGGCTCAAGAAACGAAGATCGGGTACATCGCCATAGTCGATATTCTTGCCAGTTCTGATACGTGCCATTCAGAAGTGTATATCGAATGTTGTCGACAACATCAGTATCCTTTCCAAGCCAGACAGCCCACTTGAGCCGCTTCTTTATGTTTTTACTCTGTCGACCCCGATTAATCGAGTTGATTACGTGCCCTACAAAGACGAAAGGTCTGGCAAGTGGTACTTTGATAACCAGCCCCAATTTTGGGAGGCAGATTACCAAGCGGGATGTTCCGCGTTTGATGTGCATTCCTGTCTCCATATGAAGAACTGTCTAGCGTTATTGCCTAAAAATCTCTTTGAACAATATAATTAAAATGCTGGTTTGTAAAACGCGTTGTCAAACCCACTAAAAAAGCTTTCTCCTTGGTGCTCTGAGTGAGATTTGTTTCGGCAGCTTTGTGTGAGTTGGTAAAAAGAAAAGCCGCCTACGAAGTAGGCTAAGCCTTTTCTTCGTTGGCGGTTTCGACCCAGTTGTTGGCTGTGCGGAAGCGTGCCCAGCCTTCGCTGAGTGTTTGGGGACCATGGGTGCCCCATTCGCCCTTTTTGTATCGTGCTGCGAGTACAAAGTAGAAATTGAGGTATTCCTTGAGCTCAATACCTCCTTTTTCCTGAACTTGCAGTTGCATGTCCTGCAGTTGCTTGTCCAGGTTCTGCCTCTCTGCCCGAGATTGGCGTTGCAACAGCATTCTCTGAGCGATAATTTGGTTAATCTCCTCACAGAGTGCATCGAGGGTCGGATTCGGTGCGAACTGGTAGTCCACACACCGCCAATTGTGAAGGGGGATGGTGATGTGTTTCCGCCAGATTTGATTCAATCCAAGCTTCCCCCCTGTCCAGATGATCGCGAAGAGGGTCACTTCGAGCACTGGTGCTGTGACTTCCCAGACCCAGCCAAGGATCAGGGCGATTTTGTATCCTGCCCAAAGAATGACTCGAAGGATGGGTGCAAAAATGTACTCAAACATTGTGTGTCTCCGTTGGTTTCTGTTAAGATTATATAGTATATTATATATATTGTCAATGTTTGTGCGCCGAGTCGGAGTCGGTTCGACAGCTTTGTATAGTGAGGAGATAAAAGAATGGCCGCCTCGGAAAACCGAAGCGGCCATTAGTTCTAGTTCTGATTCGTTTGCAGGAAAATCAAGCTGCCTGTTGGCGAACCCAGTCAAACCCGACGAAACGGTAGATGTCAGGGATGAGCCGGTCGTCTATCTGCTTTTCCGTCAGGTAACTCCTAAGATGTTCCTTAAGCCATGCCAGCACTTCGTCATGTCCAACGATGATTTGTGCGGACCGATTGAAACGGGTCTCGCCACCATCCTCGCGGAAAGGCCGATATTCCATCGACTCTGCAGCTTTCAGTGACAGATGGCTTCCTCCCGCGTTGGTCGGGTTGTTGAAGAGGTTACTCCATGGGAAGTGGGCAAACTCCGCGTCACCATGCTGGTTTCGATTGGTGTCCCGTAGATAGGGAAGCTCCGGACATACCCCGCTGATCTGACCCCGCGGATGCTTCGGCGTCGCCTTCATGTCGGACGACAACACCAGCTTCCACATCTCTCGCACCGGCAATGCCCAGACGTAGTGCTGATATTTCACGTTGCGATAGAAGGACGTTGCCGGATGACCGGTCGTAATACCCACAGCGATGCATTCAGCTTCGTATGGGTATTTGTTCTTGACTCCGCCACCGAACTGGTTAGCCTCGCTGTGTTCCTCCAGGTCATACCAATGAACGAGCACAAGCGCACCTTCGCGGCCGGCCAGTGCTTCATTGACCGCAATTTCATGCTGCTGACGCAAGATTTGCAGGGCTTCAGGCACGGGAACTTTATCGATTAGGTTACTCAAAGTACTTCTCTCCTCCTGTTGTTGGAATTCAAACAAAACAATGCACTAAATAAATTGTATTGTCAAGGTATGTGCGCCGGGAGGGAATTTCGGTCGTTACACGACCAGTACACCTTGTCGCCATTTTGTTTCCTTTCAGTCACAAAATTGCTGGCAAGGTCTTCGAATCCCTCCCGTGAGTGACATTGAGTCACTCACTCCGGCGCACGCAATAAAAATGCACCCTTGTGGGGTGCTTTTTTATACGCGTGCGCCGGGAGGGATTCGAACCTTCGTAGACATAAGTCAGCAGATTTACAGTCTGCCCTCGTTGACCGCTTGAGTACCGACGCAATTGATATTTGGCTATTTTGGTCAAAATAGCGTGGGTACAAATTAGCACAGTTTGCTGGATTGGAAAAGGGGGTTCGTGGTATCCTAGTAGCATAATGAAGACATTACTGATTGGGGTCGTTTTGGGCATGGCGCTTTTTGTGATGCCGGCAGCTACGCAAGCAGCGGGGCTGATTCCGTGTGGGGGTGAAGGTGAGCATCCGTGTCAGTCATGTGATGTGGTGACATTGGCGAATAATGTGATTGGGTGGCTCGTTGGAGCGCTTGGTTTGATTGCTATTTTAATTATTACGTATGCTGGGGTGAAGTTGGTCACGGCAAACGGTAATCATCATGCGATGGAGGAAGCTAAAGGGATGATGACGAATTTGATTATCGGGTATTTGATTGTGCTCGCGGCTTGGCTCGCTATGGATTATATTTTGAAAGCATTACTGGCAAGCGACACCACGTCGTTTGGTCCATGGAATACCATTCAGTGTGTGAAGCAGCCGGAAGTAGCGAAAGTAAAAGAGTGGTCTGATCCAGGGTATCTTTTGGCAAAGGTGGAGGGGTGGACAGTGCTACGGGGTAGTGATGGGAGTGATCAGTTTGGCGGGGGTACTGGTGGTAGCGGAAACGGTGGAGGAAATATTATGACTGCAAAGTGTACCGTCGTTTCAGCAGGGCCAGTAGGAACACCGGTTACGAGTTGTACTGCTAAAATTAATGATTGTAAGGTAGGTGGTGGTATTCCAACGATAAGTCCGTCAGGTGATTCGGTTATTTGTAAACCATCACTTGTTACCTCGCGGCCACCTGATTTGTCTGCTGGCGGTGCATGTGCCGCGAGTGTCGTACAACCATATTTTGGTGAACTGACAGGTGCTGCACAGTGTATTATTCAACATGAAAGTGTGTGTGGGGCGCGAATGGTTAGTAGGACTGACGTAATGAGAGACGGGCGAGCGTTTTCGTTTGGACCAATGCAAATTAATATTACATACCACGATCTCGTGGGGTGTGGTCCGAGTGGTTCAACATTGCCGTGTACCGAAGCGTTTAATGGTCGGAATTATTCAGCCACAGTAAAAAACGAGGTACTCTATCAGGCGTGCGCTCGTGCTGCTCAGTCGATTGCGTGTAATTTACGCAACGGACGTATGATTCATGATCAGAGGGGTGGATGGAAAGATTGGTCTACTGCAGCTAGCTGTGGTTTGCGTTAATAGATATACACATGAAAAATATTCTCATTGGTTCCATTATTGTTCTCTCGATACTTGTGCTCATTACTGCTACGTATGAATATCGTAAAAAAACGCCTGAGTCGGTAACGTTTACGTCATTTCCAGATGCAAGTAGTTCAATCCTAAAAAGTGGAAACGGCGATATTGCTATTCAAACGGCAACTGGTCCAGTATCGATAGCCGATATTCGATCCTTACCTGAAACTGTTGATGTGGGGTCAAATATGTACCATATCGATGGAGCTCAATCAACTGCAACTGACGGTTTTGAACTATTATATTCAGCAGCAGATAATTCGTTTACCGTCTCGATTGAGAAAACGCCACTGCGTATCTATCGCGAAAAGGCGAGTGAATATTTCCTCAAGCTCTTTCATGTGAGTCAAACTGATGCCTGTAAGTTACATGTCTTGGTGGGGGTTCCGGCTGAAGTAGATGAAAAATTAGCGGGAAAAAATCTCGGTCTCAGTTTTTGTCCAAATAGTATCCAATTACAATAGTTATGAAAGGATGTCTTCTGGCTATAACAATAGTGGTTCTGACTCAGTTTTTCGTATTGGCTCCGCATGTGTACGCCGCTGATGTTGCAACCGGCATCTCACAACTAGCGAAATGTAGCGGGCCAGATTGTACGGCGTGTAATGCGGTGTATCTCGCTAATGGGTTGATCACGTGGCTGATAGGAATGGCGTTTTTGCTGTTTGCGTTACTTTTTTGTTTTGCGGGAGTCCGGATGGTCGTTTCGGGTGGGAATTCACATACGGTTGAAGAAGCAAAAAATTCATTTGTAAATGCAGTGATTGGATTGATTATTGTTTTGGCTGCCTGGTTGATAGTTGATACGGTCATGCGAAGTTTGGTGGGGACGCCAGGGCGTGAAGGGCAGCTTGCGACGACTGGTTCAGTGTCAGGCTGGTTGTACTGGTCAGAGGTGCAGTGTCAGGTGCAAACAAAACCAAATGCAGCGACAGAATGGAAGGATCCAGGATACCTCTTGCCTGCGGTTGAGGCTGAATTGCAAGAAAGTGTTGCGAGTGCCTGTAGTGCCAGTGGTCTCACGCCAGCACAGTTAAAATCTATGGGCTGTACCTTTGATCCGTGTACGACGACGGCGTGTTTAACTTCGTGTATGAATATCCTCAGTGCATCTGATGTGGGACTCTCTGGCTCTGGAAAGGTGTGTGCGAATACGATTCCTTCATCGGGTGGTACGGTCACTCGGGTACCGGTGTCTGGTATGACAAGTTTGCGGAGTGCGGGACTGGTGGTAGCGGATTGGCCGGGGATTAATGGACCAGGGCGTACAGATTTGGCAAATCCGGCGGCTGTTCGTGCTGCGCTTGCAATGCAAAACGCTGGAAAGGCACGCTTTGGAAAACAACCATTTCAAATTACTGCTGCGTATACTGATGGCGTAGGGCATCATGATGGTAGTCAGCATTACGCGGGACTAGCGGTAGATTTTCAACCAATCAATGGTGTGACATACGAACAGGTTGCACAATTAGCACATGAAGCAGGTTTCCATTTTGTGCTTATTGAAGCGGCGAACCATCACGTGCATGCGGATATGCGGTAGGGGCGTGTACCGTTTAGTTGTGCACTGCATTCCGATTCTACTAAGTGCTGTCGAACCTGGCTCGACTGTCGCAAGGCAACATGCCTCTGTCTGTCTGCGGTCACGAATCACTAACTATATTTGTTCGCTACGCTCCAATTCTAGTAAGTGCTGTCGACCCCGTCTCGCGGTTTTCTTTTTGGTTAAAAAGAAAACAACGCTACGACCCTCGCCACAGCCGCAAGTGACGAAGGTCACTTGCTAAACGAAAAGACCACCAGCAATTTGCTGGTGGTCTTTTCGTTTACTGTGGCGAGCCCACGAGGATTTGAACCTCGGTCGCTGGTTTTGGAGACCAGAATTCTACCACTGAACTATAGGCCCGGTTTACTGCATTTCTGCAGTCGCTACATAGTAGGCGAAAGGGAGAGATTGGTCAATGTTGAGAATGTAAGAAGGTTTGGACTGTGGCTACGGCCTTGTCTGTGTCTACCGGGAACGGGAGCCAGATGATACTTTTATCGTGTTTGAGCCAGAGGCGCTGGCGTTTGGCAAATTGGCGTGTTTTGGCGGCTAATTCTTCGATCATAGCGTCTTTGGTGAGGTGTCCTTGGAGGTAGCTGCCGATACTGCGGTATTCGAGCCCGAAACTTGCCATGCGTTCCCATGAGACACCAGACTCATGAAGGGTATTAGTTTCTTCAATCATACCCTGTTCAATACGGTCGATGATACGTTTGTAGATTCGTTCATTCAAAGTATCGACTGGAACGTCGATACCGAGGATGAACATGTCGTAGGGAGAATCGGCAACGGTTGTTTCAGGCACGTGACCGAGTGTGTTGATGACTTCGAGAGCACGAATGAGGCGACGACGATTGGCGTGGTCGATGGTACTCGCGCGGCGAGGGTCGAGACGGGTGAGTTCAGCGGAAAGTTCCTCTGTACTTTTTTGTTCGAGTTCAGCACGTAGGGTTTCGTTTGGGGGTACTGGTGCACTCGAACGAAGACCGCGCAGGAGATCGAGATAGAAGAATGTTCCGCCGGCGATAATGGGGAGATGACCACGACTTGAAATATCTGCAACAGCAGTGCTCGCGTCACGGACAAAATCTGCACCAGTGTAGGTATCAGTTTTTGGATCTACGATATCAAGGAGATGGTGGGGGACGTCTGCCATTTCTTCGGTTGTCACCTTGCCAGTGCCAAGGTCCAATCCTCGATAGACCTGGCGCGAATCAGCCGAAATCACCTCGCCATTGAATTTTTGTGCAAGAGTAATTGAGAGCGCCGTTTTGCCCGATGCAGTTGGTCCGACAATAGCAATGACTTTAGGTTTCGACATAAGAGTTGTATGGGGAGTGTAGCAAATAGGGGAGAAAAGAAAAGCGCCGCAACCCGGGACGGGTTGCGGCTAGCTTAGTGCAGAGATCGTGCTGACACGAATCCACCGGCGTAGTTCGGATGCAGAGCCTGCCATTTCTTGCCGTGCCCGAGATCGTTTACGACCGGGACGTGCTGCTTGCAGTTGTGGCAGTCGCCTTCATCCTGTGCCTCAAGCGAGAATCGCTCCAAGGAGACAACCTGCTTGGCGGCAATTTCTTGCCTGATGTTGAGGCTGCTGCGGTCGCCAATTGTTGCGAGACTGTGGATGGTCGCACCACACGCATAGATCATCGGAGCGGTCTTCCGGAAGGTGCTCGTAAGATTCAGGAGGTCATCGAGCCAGATGACCAGCGAGTGCTGATCAAGGACTTTCTTCGGGTCGGCATCCCATATGAATTCGCCCGGGTTGGCAGGGTCCTTGAGCAGTGTTCGGGTGTTGATGATGTAGGGCATTTCTGCCTCGGACATCGAAGCGATCTGCTTGATCATCTTCGCTCCCATCGTCTCAGGTCCGACCGCGACGATGTTGCGATATTGTGCAACGTCGACACCGGTAAGCGCTTTCCTGAGCAAATGCACGCAGATTTCGCGAAGCAAGGCCTCGTGCCCCTCTGTGCCGAGTGGTCGGTAATTCACATAGCCCGTGCCATGTTTGCCACTGGTGTAGATGAAATGTCCGTTCGGGAACACTTCAGCCACCTGGTGAGCGTCATGCATGACATCAGCGAGTGATCGTAAAGGAACCAAGATATATCCTCCCATGTGTGGCCAAATTGGCCGGTTGTGGCGATGGTTGTTAGGGTACCTGAAAACCAAAAATTGGCAAGAGAAAGCGCCGCCCCAAAGTGGTGGGGCGGCGCGAGGGTTTAGGTCACTTTGGCGATTTCGTCGAGAATGCGTGACAAGTTGTTGACAGGGGTGCCATAGCGACTGTCTGTGATTGGTCGCCCAATCACCTGCCAGTCTGCACCCATCCGAACTGCTTCGGCAGGGGTAGTGAACCGCTTTTGATCATTCGATGCTGCCCAGGTCGGACGAATGCCGGGACAAACGGCCAACAGATCGAAGTTCTCTTTGATCATGGGCAACTCATGCGGTGAACAGACGACTCCGTCAAGTCCATTTTGCTCTGCCCATCGTGCATAGAACCTGACCTGCTCGATGGCAGTTCGGCCAAATTCAGCCAGACATTCTTCGTCCGATTTGGACGTGAGAACGGTGACGCCGATCGAGGTTGTCATCTGCAAATCGTCACACGCTTTCGCGAATGCCCGAATGCCCTCAGGGCCACATCCACACATGCAGTTGGCCATTTGGGCACCAAACGAAAGTTGGATTTTCGCCGTTTGACCAATGGTGTTTGGGATATCATGGCGCTTTTGGTCGTCGAAGATGTAGATATCTTCCTCGGCCATTTCGCGTATGAACCGATGTCCAGCAGCGCAGGCCAACTCCATTCCGATCTTTACACCGAACGGGAGGCCTGAATGCTGAAGTGGTTCGACAATTCTCCTGGCATCATCAGCGCTCGGAACATCGAGTGCAACGAGGATTCTTTTAAGTGGGTCGCCCAAGTGGTTTCTCCTTTTGAGGTGATAAACTACCAGCAAGCAGGTACTGGTCTGGGGCTAGCTTATACAAAAATGACCAAAAGTCCAGTGTTGCTCGTTTAAGTCTTGGAGAGTTCGATTGAATTTATAAAATTTTGTACATCTTTTGATACACGAACAACATATTTAATATTTCCGTTTTTCTGCGTTGATTGATAAAGTTTTGGTCGGAATTGCAAAACTTCAATCATTTTGTAGACGTCATCTACAAGTGGTTTGATGAGGTTGGTAAAATTAACCATGAGATAATTTCTGTCAGTATAAATACTACCGTCTGTTTGTAGAAGACCTTTAAGGCATGCGTTTGAAAATTTAACTTCTTTAAGAATCCAGTCAGGAACATGCGCTTGTTGCTCAATCTTTGACCCCTTTCCAACCTTCCACGGTATATAGTCATTCAGTTTATTGGAATACACACTTATATCTATGCAACTCTCTTTTCTATTTGTGACGATAGATACTCTGTTTGTCGGAAATAATTTAATGAGAGCATCTTTAATTTCAACTATAATATCAGGGTATTTCACATCACACGTTACTCGGAGTCTGGTCGCTCGTCCATTAGGACACGATAAATTTCCGTCACCTAAAGCAACACCAATGATGTAAGCGAGGGTTGTAGACTTTTCTACCACCTAATAATTATATAACAGCTTTTGTGCCGCGGGAGAGACTCGAACTCTCATGACCTTGCGATCGAAGGATTTTGAATCCTTTGCGTCTACCATTCCGCCACCGCGGCTTGCGTGGGTTTGCCAAGTGTATCAGATAATCGAAAAGTTATAAACACCCGAAAATGGAGGGTATGGTACAATAGGACTCGAGCACCCTTTTAGGGTTTTTGGGAGGTGATACGCTCGCTTATTTTTCTGTATATCTATTTACTATGGCATTTCAAGGTGATTCAATTTTCTGGGTAGAAGTCGAAAAAATTGTTCCAAATCCGTTCCAGCCACGGCGTGAATTTGATGAGGCGAAGTTAAAAGAACTCTCTGAGTCGGTTCGGATGTACGGTATTCTGCAACCTTTGACCGTTACACGACGTGAAGTGCAAAACGAAGATGGGTCATTCCGCAGTGAATATGAACTGATAGCGGGAGAGCGTCGTTTGCGAGCGAGTAAACTCGCTGGACTCGCACAAGTACCTGTCATTATTCGCGAAGGGGAGCAAAGTGAACAAGAGAAACTCGAACTGGCGATTATCGAAAACTTGCAGCGCGAAGATTTGAATGCCGTTGATCGGGCGCTTGCGTTCCGGCAGCTCGCGGATGTGTTCGGTCTCTCACATACTCAGGTAGCGCAAAAAGTTGGTCGCAGTCGTGAGTATGTGTCGAACACGATTCGTCTTCTCGCCTTGCCTGACTATATGCTCAGTTCTCTCCGAACGGGCGACATGAGTGAAGGACATGCCCGAACACTCCTCATGTTGAACGATCGTCCCGAGGAACAAGATACTGTGTTCCGAGAAATTCTCTTGAAGAAACTGTCGGTGCGTGAAGTGGAGCGAATTGCACGTGGCATTGCGAGTGAAAAGATTCGCAAGAAGGGAGACTATGATGCAGATTTGGTTGAGATGGAAAAGAAGTTTACAGAGACACTTGGTACCCGAGTCAGTATCGTGAAAACGGAATTTGGTGGACGGTTATCGATTGATTACTTTACGGTCGAAGATTTGATGGGGATGCTCGAACGAATGAAAGCAGAGGCCAGTAGTCAAAAGCCGACATCACTGGCAGCTCCGCTACCGCATGACCTCAGTCAGTTCCTTGAGCCGCGCGAGATTGCAAACCCTCGGGCTGATGAACTCATGGCGCTCACGAATAGTACGGGACTCGAGATGGTAGAGGAGATGTCGACACTCTCAGACGTACCGGAAGAGATTCCCGAGATTGCCCCAAATGTAACAATCCCTGTGGTGCCTCAGCCACCTGAACCAGTTGTTGAAATGGTGGTGCAAGAGGTTGTCATTCCACCAGCAGCTCTTGAACCGGTTGTGCAGGTTGAGCCAGCAGTTGTACCACAAGTGTCTGAACCGGTGTTGCCTCATGTCCCGGTTGCTGCGGCTCCAGTTGCACCTGCTCCGTCAGTGACTGAACCAGTCGTTGCGCCAGCACAATCGGTACAGCCGGCACGGAGTTCACTTCGTGATCAGTTGGCGTCTATTCTTGGTCAGTCTGCGAAACCTGCAGCGTCGTCTGAAATTCCACTACCGCCACCAGTGCCAGTGTATGTTCATCCGGTTACGCCCGCACCGGTAGCGCCAGTAGCGCAGGTGTCGACACCAACACCAACACCAACACCAACACAAACTCCAGTTCCTGTTGAACCTGATGAATCCGACCTCTACAATCTCAAAGATTTTTCTATCTAGGAGGTAGATTCGAAAACAAAAAACTCCGTACGGAGTTTTTTGTTATCTTATTGCGTTGTCTGTTCTTCAATCGCGGCTCGGATGCGGCGTTTTGCGAGGGTTGTCTTGGCCATGTCGAGCCACTTTTTCGTTGGCTTGGCTGATTTCTTGGTTTCTACTTCAACGATGTCGCCGTTGCGTAATTCGGTATCAAACTGCACCAACTTTTTGTTGACTTTGACACCACTGATATGGTCACCGATGTCCGAGTGAATAGCGTAGGCAAAATCAATTGGTGTTGCCCCAACTGGCAGATCAACCACATCGCCATTAGGGGTAAACACGAAAATTCGATTCGAGAAAAAATCTTGGCGCATTTCGGTCATGAATTCGTCGCCGGTACTTTTGTCTTTGGTGTGCATCTCGGCAATTTGATTGATCCACTGAGGGATTTTCTCTTTGTGTGGCACTGCGGTCGCTTCCTTGGCAATGGTGGTGGCTGGGGTTGAGCGGGTGAATGGATTAAAGAGTGACGGAATCAGGTTGGCAAACCGTCCTGTGCCTGTTGCAGGCCCACTCACGGTTGGCTGTTTGTACATGAGGTGAGATGCCACACCGAATTCTGATTCTTGGTGCATTTGTTTCGTACGAATTTGAATTTCCAAAATAGTACCATGCGCCGTTGTGACTGTTGTATGGATCGATTGGTACCCGTTTGGTTTTGGGAAAGCAATATAGTCTTTCATTCGGCCAGGTAATGGGCGCCAAAGCTGGTGAATAATACCGAGGGTTTGGTAACATTCTTCGATGGTCGGCACAATGACGCGCATAGCGAGGAGGTCGTAGACCGCCGCAATATCCCACTCTTTGCGACTGAGTTTGTGGTAGAGGCTGTAGAGTCCTTTGACGCGGTATGAGGTATTAAAATCGAGGAGCTTTGCATCAACGAGACGCTTTTGCAGTACCTTACGTTCTTTCTCGAGGAGCTCGTTCGTTTTCCCGGCGCGGGTTTCGAGGAGTTTTTTCACACGCTCGTATTCTTCTGGATAGACATAGGGAAAGGCAAGGTCTTCGAGTTCTTTGCGAATTTTACCCATGCCGAGACGGTGGGCGACGGGCACATAAATTTCAAGTGTTTCGCGCGCAATGCGTAATTGTTTTTCAGGTGGTACGTGCTGGAGTGTTTCCATGTTGTGCAGCCGGTCAGTGAGCTTGATGATTACCACGCGAATATCCTGACTCGTCGCGACGAATAATTTACGCAGTGATTCGTTGTGTCGGTCGGTACCGTAGTAACGCACCGAACTCAGTTTCGTGACCCCTTCAACCAAGAAAAGAATCTCCTCACCAAATTCGGTGCGGATTTGTTCGATAGTGACGGGGGTGTCCTCGATTGTATCGTGTAAGAGGCCGGCTGCTACCGTACGAGGTCCCATACCCATTTCTGCAAGTTTGAAGCCTACGTTTGAAACGTGGAGCATGTAGGGTTCACCCGAGTAGCGTTTTTGTCCCTCGTGCGCTTTTTCGGCGAGCGCGTACGCTTTGTTGATGAGCAGTTTGTCTGCGTCGGTGACGTTTGCGAATTGACCAATGATGTCGGCAGCTGATTTCATGGATTCATTGTAGGGACGAAATGGTTTCTTGGCAAGGTATAAAGAAACCGCGGCGCACTGTGTGCACGCCGCGGCGGTGGGTGGCTGTTTAGACCACCATTTTCCACGAGAGAGGAACTTCTTGGCGGAACGGTACGACCCGATCATTTCCAAACTGGAAGCTTTCGGCTGCGTGCCACTCCGAGCGTTCGAGCGTGATGACTCGACCTGTCTCCGGCAGTTCGTAGAACTGCCGACCAAAGGTGCCGGCGAAATCATCCATCCGATCGAGACGTCCGGCCCGATCGAAGATTTCCGCGTAGAGTTCGAGTGCTGCATGGGCAGTGAAGCACCCAGCACAACCGCAGTCGGCCTCCTTGGCCTTCCCGGGCAAACCATGTTGCGCATGGGGTGCCGAGTCCGTACCGAGGAAGAAACGCGGATTGCCGCTCGTGACGGCATAGAAGACCGCCAAACGATCGTCTTCTGCTTTCAAAATCGGCTTGCAGAAGGCATGGGGCCGCAACATTCCACCGAGCAGGTAGTTCCGATTCACGAGTGCATGCTGCGGCGTGATGGTGGCCGCAATCCGAATATGTTCCGGTTGCTTTTGGACGAACTCCACCGCCGTGCGCGTCGTGATGTGCTCACACACGATACGCAGTTTCGGATGTGCATGGATAATCCAGTCGAGCACCGCGTAGAAGGCCGGTTCTCGTTCAAAGACGTCCATGCTGTCGTCTGCCATCTCGCCATGAATGAGGAGTGGCAAATCGACTTCTTCCATAGTGCGCAATTGCTCGCGCACCTCGCCGAGATCGCGCACTCCACCATGCGAGTTCGTCGTCTGTCCTTTCGGATAGAACTTGACTCCGTAGACGAGGCCTGATCGCTTTGCCTTCCGGATTTCATCCGGCGAAAGCTCTGGCGTCAGATAGAGCGTCATGAGGGGAGTGAAGGTGATTCCCGCAGGTACTGCCGCCATGATTTCGTCATGATATCGACGTGCGTCGTCGGTCGTCAGTATGAACGGATTGGTATTTGGCATGACAGTCGCGTACGCAAACTGTCGTGCCGTCTGCGGTACCACTGATCGCATACGGTCTCCCTCGCGGAAGTGCACGTGAGCATCAAATGGATCGCGGAGAGTAATTTGGTCCATGTTGGACTCCTCAGTTGTTTGCGGTGAGATAGGTCAGCAGTCGACCTGCTGTTTCGGGTTTCAGGAGTTGTTCGTTGAAGTTGTTCGGGGTACCCGCCCAATGGGCGAGGGACGTGATTTGCACTGCCTTCGCACCATCGTGCAACCGATCGATAACGTCATCGCCTGTCGTGATACCACCGACGCCAATGACGTCGATAGATGGGTCAAGATGCTGCCGCCATTGGCGACACTGACCCCGTGCGATTTCTCGGAGTGCACGACCAGACAGTCCGCCCATACCGTTGTTCGGATCGATGGTGTCCGGCCCAGCATAAGCGTTCGGGAACGTATTGCAGGTCACTACTGCCCGGACGAGTCGTGGGTACCGGTTCATCAGTTCTGCCATCCGTTTCAATTCTGCCGGATTGGAATACGGCGAGAACTTGAGCCAAATTGGTTTCGTCTGTTTCGTGCGATCGAGTCTTTTCAGCAGCTTCGCCACATCTTTGCGGACAAAAGACATGATTTCGCCATGTCCCGAATTGGGGCAACTGAGATTCAGTGTGATGGCACTGACGCTCTTGAGTGCAGAAAATTTTTCCACACCGCGAACGTAGTCCCAAATGGAGAAAGCGGCGATGTTCACAATGAGGGGCTGTGGCCCTTCATAAGATTCGAGCTCCGTAGCCGCTGCATCGTAGCCCATGTTCGGCATGTTGTAGCTGTTGATGCCGGCACCGGTTTCGAGGAATGCCTCAAACGTTGCCGGCCACAGCACCTTGCCGGTATTTCCGGAGCGAGGTGGCGGGGTATATGAGCCAGACTCGACGGGGAAAACACTCAACCATTCTTTGGTGCGGGCCGGAGTCTTGCAGGCACCGCCTCCGATAATGATGGGGCCGTCAGGAAGGGTAATCCCTCCAACGTCACATGCTGCCATAGTAGATTCCTTTCTGAGGTTGTTAAAGGGCAGTTCCATCACCAGTGTGGTGATTCTAATGGCGTACTATACAGGAGCGTTCCGAGATTGCAATTGAAACAAAACCACCAGATCTGATTGATGCGGTGGTTTTGTCATGTGTCGACTGATGCTTATTTTAGCAGTCCAATTGCGTACTCGAGCGTGATGTCTTCGGTTTTCATATCATCCGGGATACTGATTCGTTTGAAGCCTTTGCGCATGTAGCGGCCGGATTTTGATTCGAAGATGTTGACCATCTTTTTCGTGGTCGGGTTGATACCGAGTTCGAGGAGGAGTTTTTCGCCTTTGCGGGCGGCTTTTGGTTGGGCATAGATTTCGAGTGCCCGCTCGTAGGTAATTTTATAGGGATCGTCAGGGGCTTTCAGTGAACGGAAGTCACCAGCGTGGGCGAGGTATGGTCCGTATTGGCCAGTGTTCGCAATAATTGGTTCACCTGTTTTCGGGTGCGGCCCGAGCTCGCGCGGAAGTTCGAGGTATTTGACGGCGTCGGCTAAGGTGACATCTTCAACCTTCATACCGGCAGGAAGTCCGGCTCGTTTTGGACTGGGGAGTTTTTTGCCTCTAACTTTTTCGGGATTCGCACCGAGTTGGACATATGGTCCAAATTTTCCATTCATGACGAAGATGTCTTCACCAGTTTCGGGGTGTTTGCCGAGTGGTGCGTCGGGTCGGAGTTCACTCCCGTCAATCATACGCGCCCCGTTACAATCAGGGAAACGGTCGCACGAGAGGAAGGTGCCTGACTTGCCGAGTTTGATCACCATGGTGCTACCACAGATAGGACAAGGGAATTGTTTTGGTCCAGCACCCAGGTTTGTCAGTTTCGGAATGTCTTCTTTACTATCGACATCTTTTTTAAAGGGTTTGTAGAAATCGGTGAGGGTTTTGACATAGGTGCGGGTACCTTCTGCAATTTCGTCGAGTTCGTTTTCCATTTCACTCGTGAACGTGTCTGAAATATACTCACCGAAATATTGTTCGAGGAAACTTGATACGACGTCGCCCGTATCGGTGGGGATGAGGGTGCGCCCCTCTTTTATCACATAGCCACGATCAGTAATTGTCTTCATAATCGAGGCATACGTTGACGGACGACCGATGCCACGCTTTTCGAGTTCTTTGATCAAGCCGGCTTCACTGTAGCGACCGAGTGGTTGCGTTTGTTTTGCTTCGATGTCGATTGATTTCAAAGTGAGTGCGTCACCAACCGCAAGTTTTGGCACCTCGGTGTCTTCACCGCGGGCACGGGTATCTGCTACGAGCCAGCCTGGGAATACAATCTGTGAACCGTTCACTGAAAAATCAGGGATCGTTTCCTTGCTGCCCGTAATATTTGCAGACATTTTGGTCCGCATCATCGTGGCGTCAGCCATCTGTGACGCAACAGTGCGTCGCCAAATCAGTTCGTAGAGGGCTTTCTGGTCCGCAGTCGCTCCGACTGATTTCTTACTAAAATTGGTTGGACGGACGGCCTCGTGCGCTTCTTGGGCTCCTTTACTTTTTGTCTTGTACTTGCGTGGCATCAAATATTCCTTACCGTATTCTTTTGTCACGAGTCCGTAGATTTGAGCGAGCGCAACTTCACTCATGTTGGTACTGTCGGTACGCATGTAGGTGATGTGTCCGGCTTCGTACAATTTTTGCGCAGCTCCCATCGTGCGCGACGGAGAAAAACCGAGTCGGGTTGAAGCGACCTGTTGGAGGGTTGATGTCGTAAATGGTGGCTTTGGTGCACGCTTGGCTTCAGTTGCCTTGATGCTGGTGACGGCCCAGTCGTGCTTTTCACCAACTTTTTTGATGCGGTCAGCCTCAGTTTGTTCTTTTGGTTCAACCGTACACAAAAATGGAATCGCGAGTTTTTTGGCGGTCGTGTGTGCAGTCAGTACGAAATAGTCTTCCGGAACAAACGCTCGAATTTCTCGTTCACGTTCCATCACGATACGGAGGGCAGGGGATTGCACGCGTCCAGCCGAGAGTCCATACCGCACTTTTTTCCAAATCAGCCCCGAGAGGTCATACCCCACGAGTCGGTCGAGGATGCGGCGCGCTTCTTGCGCTTCCTTCAAATTTTCATCAATGGCGCGCGGGTGCTGGATCGCTTCTTTTACTGCGTTTTCTGTAATTTCATGGAAAACAACACGCTTCAGATTTTTATTACTGCCCTTGATACACTCTGCAACGTGCCACGCGATTGCCTCTCCTTCACGGTCGGGGTCGGATGCGAGGAGGACGAGGTCAGCTTTTTTTGCGGCCGCCTGGAGACTTTTTACGACGCTCTCTTTGCCAGCCGAAATAATGTAATGAGGGACGAAACCAGCGTCGATATCAACGGCATCTTTGTTCGATTTTGGGATATCACGAATATGCCCAATTGAGGACATGACGCGGTAGCCGGGACCGAGATACTTCTCGATGGTCTTCGCTTTTGCTGGAGACTCTACAATCACCAGGGTATTGGTTTCGGTTTTACTCATATATATGTGCTGTACACAAATACTAGCTTTGGGGCAATCTGTCAAACGGCGGCACTGCGCAGAGAAAAATCTGATTTACAGTATAGCTCGGTAATTATTACCATCTTCAGCAATATAACCGTGGAATTCCATTTGCATCAACAAGATATTGACCTCGTGGGCAGGGAGGGCGAGTTCTCGGATAATGGTGTCGCGGTCGTGGGGTTCGTGGAGGAGGGCGATAACTTTAGCTTCGAGAGGTGAGAGTTCAGGTAATGGCAGTGGGGCGGTTTCGTGTGGCTCGATACCAAGAGCGTGGAGGATATCGGTGGCATCCGTAACCGGTGTTGCACCGAGTTTCAGAAACTGGTGGGTGCCATGTGAGGTCTTTGAAAAAATACTCCCTGGCACGACGAGGAGTTCGCGGTTGTAGTCGGTTGCCATGCGGGCGGTGATGAGGGTTCCTGATGCCTCGGCTGCTTCGATGAGGAGTGTTGCCTGACACATGCCGGCCATAATGCGGTTCCGTTGTGTGAACGTCCATTTCGCCGCCTTCATTGTCGGTTCAAATTCGGAGAGGAGTCCGCCACCTGATTCAACAATCCGTCGCGCGAGTCGTTTGTGCGTCGCGGGGTAGATGACTGATTCGTCGAGTCCACTTCCCGGCACGGCCATCGTGTAGAGATTCTGTGCGAGTGCCGCCTCGTGTGCAAGGGAATCAATACCGAGGGCGAGTCCAGAAATAATTCCGACCGGATATCCAGTGAGGCCACTCATCAAATGTTCGACTACTTGTTTGCCATAGGTCGTATATTTCCGAGAGCCTACGACGGCGAGGAGTGTCAAATCTGGTGGCGGTAGGTTCCCGGCCACCCACAACGTTACCGGCGGCTGCGGAATTTCCGCGAGGAGGGGAGGGAATTCGCTTGGAGCTAATTTTCTGACACTAAAATCAGACATACGAAAAGTGTAACATATCAATTGGTTTGTAAGTCCGGTTTCTTTATCTATTTCAAATCTGGTGTATACTTTTTGATGTTATTTCTAAACTATATAGGGGCTTTTAGGTATGCTTGATATTAAATTTATTCGGGAGAATCTGGATGTGGTAAAGATGGCGGCGGTTAAGAAGAAGATTAAAATCGACCTTGATCGGCTCGTTGTTGTGGATGATGCCCGAAAAGCACTCATGACCGAGATTGAAACGCGGAAAGCAGAACAAAATCGCGTGTCCTCTGACATTGCAACAACTGCTGACGCGACTGTCCGTGCGCAACTGATTACTGAAATGCAGGCACTCAAATCTGAAATCCAAAGCAACGAAGAAAAGCTCAAGCCCCTTATGGACGAGTGGAAGACGCTCATGCTCCAGGTACCAAACGTGCCTGATATGACGGTTCCGGACGGGGACAGTGATGCAGATAACGTAGAAATTCGCACCTGGGGTGAGCAAACGAAATTTGCGTTTGAACCCAAAGACCATGTGGAAATTATGCTCAAACTCGGCATGGTTGATTTTGAACGTGGGGCCAAAGTACACGGCTTCCGCGGCTACTACATGCTCGGTGATGGAGCGAAACTCATGTGGGCGATTTGGAATTATGCGAATGACTTTTTCGGCAAGCGTGATTTCGTGCAGATGATTCCGCCAACAATTGTACGTAAAGCAAATCTCTACGGTACGGGCCACCTCCCAAATGACGCTGACGATGTGTATCGCACGCAGGATGAAGATTACTTGATTGGGACAAGTGAAGTGCCGGGTATGGGATTTTATAGTGATGAAGTCCTCGAGATGGATCAGTTGCCGGTGAAGTTCATGGCGTTCTCACCGTGTTTCCGTCGTGAAGCCGGTAGTCACAGTAAGGATGTAAAGGGACTCATTCGTGTCCACGAATTCTACAAAGTCGAGCAGATTGTGATTTGTGAAGCGTCACACGAAGAGAGTGTAAAATGGCACGAAGAAATCACGAATAACTCCGAAGAATTTATGCAGTCACTCGGTATCCCGCACCACGTGGTCTTGAACTGTGGCGCAGACATCGGACAGGGGCAGGTCAAGAAATACGATATCGAAGCCTGGGTACCAAAAGAAGGGAAGTACCGCGAGACCCACTCGTCATCATACTTCCACGATTTCCAAACCCGACGTTTCAACATTCGTTACAAAGACGCCGAAGGCAAAATCCGTTACGCGCACTCTCTCAATAACACCGCAGTCGCAGCTCCACGCATTCTCGTGTCGCTCGTCGAGAACTACCAACAGGCTGATGGATCAATCAAAATCCCCGACGTACTAGTTCCATATTTTGGAAAAGACCGAATTGGATAATATATTACAAAACCGCAGGTAAGCCCTGCGGTTTTGAGTAGTTGGATGTGATAGGATAGTGGCATGTTTAAAAAGCAGAGTCCGGTACGATTGAAAGATAAGAAAAAGAGCAAACCGGCTCGGCGGATTATTGATCCGACAAAACGGATGTTACTCAAACAACTTGCGCTCGGTGCGTCGCTGTTTGCGCTCTTTGCACTCTTACTTGCGGGGGTGTGGTATGGAACGCGGTTGTCCTCGTTTACGCTTACAACCGTAGAAGTTTCGGGGGGTGAGACGATTGACCATGCAGTTGTCGAAGCGGCAGTACAGAAAACTCTCGATGGAGCGTATCTCGGCATTATTCCGCGTCGATTTGACTGGTGGTATCCAGAAGCGGCGGTCTACGATGCAGTGCGGGCGGTACCGCGCGTCAAAGACCCCCAGATTGAGCGTACATCAGGCACCTCGCTGTCTGTCACCTTTGACGAATACGTCCCGTTCGCACTGTGGTGTGTCGACAAGACCGATACTGATTGTATTTTTATCGACGAAACCGGGTATGCGTTTACCCCAGCGCCGAAATTAAAAGGAGGGGCTTTGGTCCGCTATCACAGTCTCGGTGCTGCTCCAAAAGTCGGTGACCGGATGACATCGACTGAAAATATAAAAACGATGACCGATTTTATTCATCTGGTCGCACGTAATCTGAATCTCGAAATCAGTGTTGTTGAATTTGATAGTGCAGATGATGTATTTTACGTGCTTGCTGGTGGTGGGGAACTCCGCGCGACGTTACACGATTCTGCATCACAAGTCCTCGACAATCTCCGTACTATCCTCGCGTCAAAAGAATTTGCGCATATTAAACCAGGGAATTTCCAATACATTGATTTACGGTTTGGAAACAAGGTGTTTGTGAATGAAGAAACGGGAGTGGCGTCGAGTACGGAATCAGGCGCTAGCACTGCCACTTCAACAGTGCTCGATGAAGGGATGGGAACGACGACGCGATAAAACGTAGATATGAAAAAGCCCGTCAATATGACGGATTTTTTCGTACTATTGACAGGGCGCATTATTTTGTTGTTTCTTTTAAACTCTGATGTACTGGTTGAAAGAAAACCTTCAGCCATCCAAGAACGACTACTGAAAGTATCGGCGTTACGATAAAATAGGTTTCGTGGCCGGACGCCGAAATCGGTTGTTTTGAAACATAGTCGAAGATTATTTTTTGTATTCCTATTAATGCACAGTAGGTTACAAACAATTTTGCGATTGTTTCGATGGTCGCAAAAGCAAGTCTGAGATTTTTACCCATGGTGCTTCTCCTTTTTTCTAGTGGTAGATTGACATAACTTTTACTTTTTTACAACCTGCTACAGTTTTATTTGTGTGTGGTGCCATGCAAAGTGTATATGAAAAGCCCGCCAACATTGGCGGGCTTTGAGATGTTTCTGGGTCCTTAAGGAGCATTTCGGGCGC
>Ga0228698_1000627_pt1 | contig 23362 bp, 23 predicted proteins | sample McNCre117_Aug_MG_FD_178015 | JGI IMG/M metagenome (GOLD analysis project Ga0228698, IMG submission 178015) | Freshwater microbial communities from McNutts Creek, Athens, Georgia, United States - 1-17_Aug_MG | ecosystem: Environmental > Aquatic > Freshwater > Creek | place: USA: Georgia...
CGCGCTTGAGGCCGTCGGATTCGGGGTCGATGCCCACCATCCACACCGGCTCCAACACCGGGCTGCGCTTGAGCTTGGCCAGCAGGTCGGTGCCGATGTTGCCGGGACCGATCAGGGCGCATTTGATCTTGCGGGTCATGGCGGTCACCGTCCCAAGTCCTTGGCGGTCTGGCCGGCGATGCCCCAGTTCGTCTTGGGGACCTCCTGGATCCAGACGCGGATGGCTTCCTTGGGCGCGCCGGTGGCATCCACCAGCGCACTGCTGACCTTTTCGATGACGGCGCGCTTCTGGTCTTCGGTGCGGCCTTCGATCATGTAAATCTGGGCGAACGGCATGACGATCTCCTCGTGAGGGTTCGGGGTTCGTGGCGGTCGAAAGGGGGAGCGCTCGGGGCTCAGACGAAGCGCAGGCTGGTGCTGCCCATGCCCTGAACGTGCAGCGCGACGTGGTCACCGGCGGTGACCGAGACGGCCTCGGTGATGCCGCCGGAGAGGATCAGCGTGCCCGCGGGGATGGACTCGCCGCGCGCGCCGAGGTGGTTGGCCAGCATCGCGATCGCGGTGGCGGGGTGGCCCACCACGGCGGCGCCGGCGCCAAAGGCCACCGGCTCGCCGTTCTTCTCCATCACGATGCCCACCGTGCGCAGGTCCACACCGGCCGGGCGCAGCGGCTGGCCGCCCACCACGTAGCGCGCGGCGGAGGTGTTGTCGGCGATCACGCTCTTCAGGTCGAACTTGAAGTCGCGGTAGCGGCTGTCGATCACCTCGATGCCCGGCAGCACGAACTCGGTGGCCTCCAGCACCGCGCCGATGTGGCAGCCCGGGCCGCTGAGCGACTTCTTCAGCACGAAGGCGATTTCGGGCTCCACCTTCGGGTGGATCAGCTCGGCCGCCTTCACCTCACCGCCGTGCGGCACCAGGTAGTCGTCGGTCATGAAGCCGAACACGGGCGAGGTCACGCCCATTTGCTTCATCTTGGCGAAGGAGGTCAGGCCGGCCTTCAGGCCCGCGAGCCGGCGCCCGCGCGCCAGCTTGCGGCGCAGCAGCTCGGCCTGCACCGCGTAGGCGTCCTGGAAGTCCATCTCCGGGAAGTCGTCGGTGATCTTGTGCGTGTCGCGCACCTCGAGCTGGCAGGCCTCAAGGCGCTCGGCCAGGGCGGCAATGGTGTCGGCGGTCAGGGCCATGGGCGTCGTGTAATCAGAATGAAATTCGGAATTAATGAAACGGCAACAGCGATGGGATCCAATTTGGTCAGACCATCAAACCATAGAGCGCACCACGCCGCCCTCGACGCGCAGCGCGGCGCCGTTGGTGGCTGCGGCCAGAGGGCTGCAGATGAAGGCCACCGTGGCACCGACCTCGTCGGGGGTGATGAAGCGCCGGATCAGCGAGCTGGGCCGGTCTTCGGCGAAGTAGCGGCGCTCAATCTCGGCCGGCGAGACCCCCTGCTCGTCGGCCAGGCGGTCGAAGAACGCCGAGGACCCCTCGGTGCGCGTCGGTCCCGGCAGCACGGTGTTGCAGGTGACGGCCGTACCGACGGTGGCCTCGGCGATGCCGCGGGCCACCGAGATCTGCGCCGCCTTGGTCATGCCGTAATGCACCATCTCCGCGGGCGGGTTGACGCCCGACTCGCTGGAGACGAAGACGATGCGGCCCCAGCCGCGCGAGAGCATCGCCGGCAGCGCGACGCGCGACAGGCGCACGCCGCTCATCACGTTGACGTCGAAGAAGCGCTGCCAGACGGTGTCGCCGGTGTCGGCAAACGCGCCGGGTTCGTAGATGCCGAGGTTGTTGACCAGGATGTCGGCGGCGGCGACCGCCTGCGCCAGCGCGGCGCAGCCCTCGGCCGTGCCGAGGTCGGCCGCGAGGCCCTGCACCTCGGCGGCGGGCAGCGCGGCGCGCAGGCGCTGCACCGCGGCGGCGACGCGCGCGGCGTCACGCCCGTTGACCGTGACGGCCACGCCTTCGCGGGCGAGGCGCTCAGCGATGCCGTAGCCGATGCCGGCCGTCGAGCCGGTGACCACCGCGCGGCGGCCTTGGAGTTGGAGGTCCATGGGGAATTGCCTTCGCGTGGGTGGGTCAGCTAAAGCGGACGCTGCAGTCTCCGAGGCCGCCAATGGCCATGCGGAACTGGTCGCCGGGGCGCACCGGGGCCATGGCGGCCAGGGCGCCGGAGAGCACCACCTCGCCGGCCTTGAGCGGCACGCCCAAGCGGCCCAGCGTGTTGGCCAGCCAGGCCATGGCGTTCAGCGGCGAGCCGAGCGCGGCCGCACCGGAGCCGGTGGCGAAGACCTCGCCGTTGCGCTCCAGCACCATGCCGCAGGTGAAGAGGTCGACGTCGTACGGGCTGACCGCCTGGCTGCCGAGCACGAAGGCGCCGCAGGAGGCGTTGTCGGCCACGGTGTCGACGATGCCGATCTTCCAGTCGCGGATGCGCGAGTCGACGATCTCGAAGCAGGGCATCACGCACTCGGTGGCGGCCAGTACGTCGGCCACGCCCACGCCCGGGCCCATCAGGTCGCGCTTGAGCAGGAAGGCGATCTCGCCCTCGGCCTTGGGCTGGATCATCGTGCTCAGGTCGATCACGTCGCCGGGGTGCACCAGCATCGCGTCGGTCAGCCAGCCGAAGTCGGGCTGGTGCACGCCGAGCATGTTCATCACCGCCTGGGAGGTCACGCCGATCTTCTTGCCGACGATGCGCTCGCCGTCTTGCTGGCGGCGCTGCATCAGCCGCTCCTGGATGCGGTAGGCCTGCTCGACACCCAGCTCGGGGTGGCGTGCGGTCAACGGGTCGATCGGTGTGGCGCTGCGCAGGGCGCGGTACAGCTCGTCGCCCAGGGCGTCGCAGAGGGCGTCGGGGGAAAGGTCGGTCATGGGGATCGAAAGATCGGGGGAATGGATGGCGGCGGCGCCGAAGCCCGGGGGCTCCGGCGGCCGGGGGCGGTGACTCTCAGGTCACGACGGACAGGAAGCGCTCGTTGAGCTGGCGCGTGTGATAGAAAACCGCGCGGCCCATCTCCTCGACCGGCCAGGTGATCACCGGCATGTCGGGGTAGTAGGCGTAGCCGCCGCAGAAGGTCTCGAAGCGGTTGCCCGAGGGGTCGAAGGCGTAGATCGTCGTGCCGCGGGTGATGCCGTGGCGCAGCGGGCCGATGTCCATCGACACGCGGTGGATGGTGATGATGTCCGCCGCCTTGAGCACCTGCTCCCAGGTCTCCAGCAGGTAGGAGGCGTGGTGCAGTGTGTTGGCGCGCTCGTCGCGCACGAAGGCGATGTCGTGCGCCTTGTTCGAGCAGGACAGCCACACGGCCACGTCCGTTTCGCCGTCTTCCGCCTTGATGCGCTCGACCACCTGGAAGCCCAGCACCTTCGTGAACAGGTCGCGGCTGCCGTCCAGGTCCGGGCCGTGGATCTGCCAGTGGTCCAGGCGCAGCGGGGAGATGCCGCGGCGGCCGTCGATGATCGCCTCGGGCGCTTCGAAGCCCAGGCCGTTGCCCACCATCGTCTTGGTGGCGTAGAGCTCGAAGACGTGGCCGGTGGGGGCGCTGAAGCGCACGCGCTCGCCGGTCTCCAGCAGGTCACCGGCGGGGAGGCGCTCGGTGGCCACGCCGTAGGCGTTCAGGTCCTTCTCGAACTGGTCGAGCGTGGCCTCGTCGAGCACCTTGAAGGCGTAGAAGTCCATGCCGGCCTTGGGCGCCTGGCGCAGGATCAGGCTGTGGTGGTCCAGCTCGTCCAGGCACTTGAAGTAGGAGCGGCCCGAGGCGTCGCGCCCCATCGGCTTGAGCCCCATGACGTTGGTGTAGAAGCGTTCGGACTCTTCGAGGTCCAGCACGCGCAGCTGGCAGTGGCCAGGGCGGATCACGCCGGTGAGTGCCATGTCGTTGTCTCCTTCGTTGAAAAATCGGTCAGGCCTGGGTCGCCGCAACGGCCACCGTGGCCGGGGCGACAGGGGTGGCAGCGCCGTGCCTGCGCTCGGTGGCCCCGGGCGACAGGCGCAGCAGCCGCTGCGTCGGGAAGAGCGTCAGGCCCCAGCGGCTGTGCACCCAGCCCCACAGGCCCTGCTTGAAGCGCATCGTCACCCCCACGGCGAGCAGGCCCAGGCCCATCTGGTACCAGGTGCCGTAGTCGGCGAAGAACTTGTTGAGCAGCCAGAACAGCACCGCGCCGACCATCGGCCCCTCGATGCGGCCGATGCCGCCGATCACGACGATGAAGATCGAGAAGGCCGTCCAGTTGACGCCGAAGGCGGCGTCCGGGCTGATGCGGATGTTGCCGACGAAGTACAGCGCCCCCGCCAGCCCGCAGCCCAGCGCGGCCACGACGTAGACCGCCAGCTTCATGCGCCGCACCGCGATGCCCTGGCTCTCGGCGGCCAGCTCGTTGTCGCGGAGGGCCTGCAGCGCCAGGCCCTCCTTGCTGCGCAGGAAGAGGTAGACCCCGCCGATGCAGGCGGCCACGCAGGCCAGCGCGATCCAGTAGGTCACGTGCAGGCGCAGCGTGCGGTCGATGCCGCGCAGCGCGGTCAGGCTGGTGCCCGAGCCGCCGCCCACCGCCGGGATGTTGGCGATGGTCAGGCGGAATACCTCGGCGATCACCCAGGTGCCGATGGCGAAGTAGCCGCCCTGCAGCCGGAAGGCGATCCAGGACACCGGCACCGCCACCACCGCGGTGGCCAGCGCCGCCAGCGGGATGGCGACGAAGGGGTTGACGCCCCAGAAGTTGCCCAGCGCGAGCATCACGTAGCCGCCCAGGCCGAAGAAGGCCTGCTGGCCCACCGAGACCATGCCGCCGTAGCCGGCCAGCAGGTTCCACATCATCGCGAAGATGAAGTAGCAGGAGAACTCGACGAACTCGCGCAGCAGCGCGGTGTCGCCCCACAGCGGCAGCGCGGCGGAGAACACCAGCCACGCGAGCGCGCCAATCAGCGCCAGCGTGCTGCTGCGCGTGCTGCGGATGACCTGGAAGTCGGGAGTCATGGGCACACCTTTGGGGTTTGGCGCTCAGCCGCGGGTCTTGGGGAACAGGCCCTGCGGGCGCACGACCAGCACCGCGAGGAACACGAGGTGGCCGAACCACAGCCCCCAGCCGGGGTCGACGGTGAAGCCGATCTGCTGGGTCACGCCCAGCACCGCGGCGCCGACGAAGGTGCCCCAGAAGGAGCCCATGCCGCCGATGATCACGGCCTCGAAGGCGAAGATCAGCAGCATCGGCCCGTCCGCGGGCGCCACGGTGGTGCGCATGCCCTGGAAGAGGCCCGCCAGTGCGATCAGCACGAAGGCGAGGCCAGTGGCCAGCGCGAACACCCGGTTCGCATCCAGGCCCATCAGCTGGGCGATGTCGCGGTCGTCCGACACGGCGCGGAAGGAGCGGCCCAGGGCGCTGCGGGCGAACAGCTGCTGCAGAGCGGCGGTGCAGGCCAGCGCGGCCACGAAGATCAGCAGCGGCAGCACGCCGATGTTCAGCCCCGCCAGCTCGAAGCTGCGGGTGTTCAGCCCGTCGGTGGGCAGCGAGCGCGGGTCGGCCGAGAACAGCTCCTGCAGCGCGTTCTGGATCACGATCGACAGGCCGAAGGTGACCACCAGCGAGGGCAGGGGATCCTTGCCCAGCGTGCGGTTGAGCACCCGGCGCTGCAGCAGGTAGCCCAGGCCGAAGCTCAGGGGCAGCAGCAGCGCGGCCGTGAGGGCGACGGCCGCGAGGGCGCCGATCGAGCCCGCGACGTTGGCGCTGATCGTGGCACTGAGGGCGATCGCGGCGAAGGCCGCCATCACGATGAAATCGCCCTGCGCGATGTTGGTCAGGCGCATGACGCCGAACATCACCGACAGGCCCTGGGCGAAGAGACAGTACAGGCCGCCGAGCAGCAGCCCCTGAAGGAGGACTTCAAACATGGTGGAACCTGCGGCTTCAAATGCCAAAGTAGGCCTGGCTGATCTGCTCGCGGCTGAGCTGGCGGCTGTCGCCCTCCAGCGAGACGCGGCCTTCCTGAAAGCAGTAAACCCGCTGCGACACGGCCTGCGCGAGGCTCACGTCCTGTTCCACCACCACGATGCTCATGCCCTCGGCGGTGAGCGTGGGCAGCGCGGCGTAGATCTCGCGGATCACGATCGGCGCCAGGCCGAGCGAGAGCTCGTCGCAGAGCAGCACCTTCGGGTTGCTCATCAGCGCGCGGCCGATGGCCACCATCTGCTGCTGGCCGCCCGACAGCGCGCCCGAGGGGTGGCGGCGCTTTTCCTCCAGGATCGGGAACAGGCCGTACAGGCGCTTCAGGTTCCAGGGCCCGGGCCGCTGGGCGAGGCCGCCCATCAGCAGGTTCTCCTCGACGCTCAGGCTGGGGAAGAGCCGCCGGCCCTCCGGCACCATCGCCAGCCCGCGCCGCACGATCTCGCCCGGCGGCAGCCCGCCGATGGCCTGACCCTGGAAGCGCACCGCCTCACGCTGCACTGGCACCAGGCCGGTCAGCGACTTCAGGAAGGTGCTCTTGCCCGCCCCGTTCGCGCCGATGATCGCCAGCAGCTCGCCCGGCATCAGCCGGAAGTCGATGCCGTAGAGCGCCTGCGCGTCGCCGTAGTGGGCGGTGAGCCCGGTGGTTTCAACCAGCGGCTGGCTCATGCTTCCATCCCCATGTAGACGCGCTTCACGTCCTCATTCGCCATGACGTCGGCCGGCAGGCCTTCGGCCAGCTTGGCGCCGAAGTTGATGACGAAGAGCCGGTCGGCGATCGACAGCAGGGCGTGCACGACGTGCTCGATCCAGACCATCGTCACGCCCTCGGCCTTGATGCGGCGCAGCTCGGCCACCAGCTCCTGGGCCTCGTGCTCGGTCAGGCCGCCGGCGATCTCGTCGAGCAGCAGCAGCTGCGGCCGGGTGGCCAGTGCGCGCGCCAGTTCCAGGCGCTTGCGGTTGAGCAGCGTCAGGCCGCCGGCGGGCTTGTTTGCTTGCGCGCTCAGGCCGGTCTTCTCCAGCACCTCGACGGCGGTGCGCCAGGCCTCGCGCTCGCTCTGCTGGCCGCCGAAGCTGGCGGCGGTCACCAGGTTCTCGAACACCGTCATGTGCCCGAAAGGCTGCGGCACCTGGTAGCTGCGCCCGATCCCGGCGCGGCAGCGCTGGTGCGGCGCCAGCGTGGTGATGTCGCGGCCCTCGTACGCGACGCGGCCGGCGTCGGCGCGCACGTCGCCGGAGATCAGGTTGAACAGCGTCGTCTTGCCGGCGCCGTTGGGCCCCAGGATGCCCAGGGTTTCGCCGCGGGCGACCGACAGCGAGATGGCGTCGGTGACGGTCAGCGCGCCGTAGCGCTTGCTGACCGCGGTCAGCGTCAGGAGGTCGGTCGTGCTCACGGGGAACTCGCGAAGCGCTGCGCGTCAGGCGTACTTGATCGGCTCCAGCGCGGCCTGCTTCGGGATGTTCGGCGCCAGGCCGTTGTCCACGATCAGCAGGTCCATCGCCTTGCCGCGCTTCTTCCACTGGCCCACCACCAGCGGCGTCTTGCTGACGTTGGGCACCGGGCCGTTCTTGAAGTGGACCGGGCCCACCGAGGTGGTCAGGTTGGTGCTGGCGATCGCGTCGCGGATGGCCTCGGGGCTGCGCTCCTTGGCGCGCTTGAGCACGTCCAGCGCCACCTCGAACAGCGCCTGCTTCAGGCCCAGCGTCACCATCCACGGCCGGCCGGTGGCGGCGGTGTAGGCCTCGGCCAGGGCCTTGCAGCTCAGGCCGCTCATCGTCGAGGTGTAGGGGAAGCCGGGGCTCCACATCAGCTCGACGGTCAGGCCCTCGGCGCGGTCACCGAAGGCGGCCACCGCGGCCGGGAACTCGGTGGCCTTGGCCACGGTGACGATCTTGGGCTTGAAGCCCTGCTGGCCGGCCTGGTTCCAGAAGTTGGCGAAGTCCGGCGGCGGCACCACGCCGGTGACGATCTCGACGTTCTGCTTCTTGAACTCGGCGATGAAGCTGGAGAAGTCGTTGATCGGCGACTGGAAGCGGCCGCGGTCCACGACCTTGAAGCCCTTGGACGCCAGTGCCGAGGGGAAGCCGATCTTGGCGTCGCCCCAGGCGTTGCCGTCCTCGTCGTTGGGCCACAGCGCGCCCAGCGTCTTGTTGGTGGGCAGGGCGCCCCAGAGGCTGCTGAAGCCGCCGATCACGTCCTCCAGGCCCCAGAAGAAGTGGTAGGTCCACTCGAAGCCCTTCTTCGGGTCGCCCTTGCGGCCGAAGAAGTAGGGCTGCCAGGGCGCATCGTTGGTGATGCAGGGCACGCCGTTGAGCTCGCACTGGTCGGCCACCGGGTTGACCGTGGCCGGCGTGGCCGAGGCGATCACCAGGTCCACCTTGTCGCGGGTGATCAGCTCGGCGGTGGCCGAACCGGCCTTGTTCGGGTTGGACTGCGAGTCCTTGACGAGGATCTCCACCGCGTACTTCTTGCCGCCCAGCACGATGCCGCCGGCGGTGGCCTTCTTCACCTGCTCGAGGGTGAACTTGTCCGGTTCGGCGAAGGCGGCCAGCGGGCCGGTCTGCGGGCTGACGTAGCCGATCTTGATCGTGCCGGCGCTCTGGGCCCAGACCCAGGGGGCATGCAGCGTGGCGGCGGAAGCGGCGGCGGCCGGCGCGACCTGCAGCAGGCGGCGGCGGGAAATCGGGGCATTCATCGCGGTTATCTCCTCGAGAACGGGCTCATCGGCCCGGTATGAAGTCATCTTCCCATCGGCCCGCCGAGGGTGTCCAATATCGTTTGGCTCTCTCACCATACCTGTGAGGTATCGTTGGAACTCCGACATCTGCGCTACTTCGAGGCGCTCGCCGAAACGCTGAACTTCACCCGCGCGGCCGAGCGGCTGCACATCGCGCAGCCGCCGCTGTCGCGCCAGATCCAGCAGCTGGAGGACGAGCTGGGCGTCGCGCTGGTCGACCGCAGCTCGCGCCCGCTGACGCTCACGCGCGCCGGGGCCTTCTTCTACGAGCAGTCCAGCCAGATCCTGGCGCGCGTGCAGGAGGTCGCCAAAGCCACCCAGCGCCTGGGCGAGGGGCGCCGGCGCTGGATCGGCGTGGGCTTCGTGCCCTCGATGCTCTACAGCGCGCTGCCCAAGGCGATCCAGCGCTTCATGGCCGAGCACCCGGACATCGACGTGACGCTGTCCGAGCTCACCTCCGTCCAGCAGGTCGAGGCGCTGCAGGCGCGGCGCATCGACGTGGGCTTCGGGCGCGTGGCGATCGATGCGGAGGGCCTGGTCAATGCGCTGATCGAGGAGGAGCCGCTGGTGGCGGTCCTGCCCGAGGGCGGCGAGCTGGCCGCGCGCGCCACCCTGTCGCTGGCCGAACTGGCCGAGCAGACGCTCATCCTCTACCCGGCGCAGCCGCGGCCGAGCTTCGCCGACCAGGTGCTGGCGCAGTTCCGTGTGCGCGGCTGCCCGGCCACGCGCACCTTCGAGACCAATGGCCTGCAGACCGCGATCGGCCTGGTGGCCGCGGGCATCGGCGTCTCGCTCGTGCCGCGCTCGGTGCAGCGCCTCAAGCGCGACGACGTGGTCTACCGCCCGGTCAGCGACGGCGGCGTGGTCTCACCGATGCTGATGACGACGCGCCAGTCCGACGGCTCCGCGGACCTGGCCAGCCTCTGCGAGGCCGTGCGCCTGGCCTGCGCCGCGGACACACCGCCGGCCTGACGCGGCTCACACCGCCTCACACCGCCTCACACCGCCGGCACCGCCCCCCGCGAGAGCTGGTGCGCGGCGCGGTGCAGGTGCGCCAGGAAGTGCCGCACCGCGGGCTTGAGCAGGGTTTCGGGCTGGGTGATGGCGCCGATCGTCAGGTCCAGCCGGCCGTCGACTGCCGGGATCACCTGCAGGAACTGCGTGGCCAGCGGGTGCGCCATGATGGCTTCGGGCATCAGGCCGACGTGGTCGCTGCTGCCGATCAGCGAGAGCAGCCCCAGCGTCGAGTTGACCACCGCGGCGGCCGGTGGCGGCTCCAGCCCGTGGCTGGTGTGCATCAGCGCGGCGTAGCCGGTGGCGCCGCCGGCGCTGGTGTAGACCCAGCGCGCCTCGGCCAGCTCGGCCAGGCTGCGGGCCGTCGCCCAGCGGCTGCCGCGGCGGCAGACCACCACCATCGTCGCGGGCATCAGCGGCTCGATGTGGAACTCGCCCGGCGTCAGCCCGGTGGGAATCGGCCCCAGCGCCACGTCCGTCGCGCCGGTGCGCAGGTTGGTCAGCTGGGCGATGTAGAGCTCCTCGGCCACTCGCAGGCCGATGAGCGGAAAGGCCTGGCCGAAGGTGCGCAGCGCCTCGGGCACCAGCAGCAGCACCGCCAGCGGCACCGCGCCGATGCTGATCTCACCGACCATGCGCCCGCCGAGCTGCTCGATCTGCTCGACCGCGTGGTCCAGCTCGCGCGTGGCCGCCCGGGCCCGCTCGTAGAGCACGCGGCCCTGCGCGGTGGGGATGACCCCCGTGGAGGAGCGCTCCAGCAGCCGCGCCGAGAGCTCCTGCTCCAGCTCACGCACGAGCTTGGTCAGCGCCGGCTGCGACAGGCCCACCCGCCGCGCTGCGGCGCGCAGGCTGCCCGCCTCGACGGCGGCGATGAGGGCGTTGAGGGCCGAGAGTTTCACGCCGGGATGATAACCAGCGGTTATCACATGCACGGCTTCGGCATCTTCTGCGGCTTCGGGGTGATTCCTAGACTCCGCCCCCGTTGCCTTGAGCCACATCAATGACCCAGCGGAAGAAGGGCGACCGCCCGCCGCTGGCGCCTCTGTTTTCATTCCCCCGAGGAGACAAGTTTGAGCGCTTCACCCCGCGTGGACGTGCGCACGTTCATCAATGAACGGCCGATGTCCGGTTATCAGTGGCTCGTCCTGGCCCTGTGCTTTCTGATCGTGGCCGCCGATGGCATGGACGTGGCCATCATGGGCTTCGTGGCCCCGCCGATCCTGCAGGAGTGGCACATCAGCCGGGCGGCCTTTGGCGTGGTGATGAGCGCCGCGCCGATCGGCCTGGTGGTGGGCGCGCTGTTCGCCGGCCCCGCGTCGGACCGCATCGGCCGCAAGAAGGTGCTGGTGGCCTCGGTGCTGCTGTTCGGTCTGTTCACGCTCGCGGCGTCCTACGCCCGCGACACCACGGAGCTGGCCGCGCTGCGCTTCCTGACCGGCATCGGCCTGGGTGCCGCGATGCCCAACACCACGACGCTGCTGTCCGAGTACGTGCCCGAGCGCTCGCGCTCGCTGATGGTGACGCTGATGTTCACCGGCTTCAACCTCGGCTCGGCGCTGGTGGGCTTCATGGCGGCGGCGCTGATCCCGTCATCGGGCTGGCGCTCGGTGCTGGTGGCCGGCGGCGTGCTGCCCCTCCTGCTGGTGCCGCTGCTGCTGGCGCTGCTGCCGGAATCGGCGCGCTTCCTCGCCGTGCGGGGCGCGGCGGCCGAGCGCATCGGCGCCACGCTGGGCCGGGTCTGCGGCGCGGTGTTCGCCGCGGGCACGCAGTTCGTCTCGCAGGAGCCGCCGGTGGCGGCGCGCACCCCCGTGCGCCTGCTGCTGTCCAAGGGCTTCGGCGCCATGTCCGTGGCGCTGTGGGTGACCTACTTCATGGGCCTGATGGTGATCTACCTGCTCACCGGCTGGCTGCCCACGCTGTTCAAGGACGCGGGCTTGTCGGTCTCGGAGGCGGCCTCGATCACCGCGATGTTCCAGATCGGCGGCACCGCCGGCGGCGTGTTCGTGGGCTGGCTGATGGACCGCCAGGCGCCCACGCGCATCATCAGCCTGGCCTACCTGGGCGGCGCGGTGATGGTGCTGCTGCTGGCTGCGGGCGGCGCCCACTCCGCGGCGCTGGCCCTGGTTGTGGCGCTGGTGGGCTTTTGCATGAGCGGGGCGCAGACCGGCCTGAACGCCTACGCGCCGACCTGCTACCCCACCGCCGCGCGCGCCACCGGCGTGAGCTGGATGCTGGGCATGGGCCGCTTCGGCAGCATCGTCGGCTCGATGATCGGCGGCGTGCTGCTCGGCCTGGGCTGGGGCTTCGGCGGCATCCTGGCGCTGCTGGCCGTGCCGGCCGTGCTGGCCGCCGCCGCGGTGCTGTTCAGCCGCCGCGCGGCCTGACCCCTTCGACCAACCCCTCGCACAGGAACTCACCATGGCACGCATCATTGGCGGCATCGGCGCCTCGCACTCGCCCACCATCGGCTTCGCCAAGGACACCGGCAAGCACCGCGACCCGGCGTGGAAGCCGATCTTCGACGGCTTCGACGCGATCCGCAGTTGGGTGCGCGAGAAGAAGGTGGACGTGCTGTTCACCATCTACAACGACCACATCACCAGCTTCTTCTTCGACCACTACTCGGCCTACGCGCTGGGCATCGACGACCTGTACGTGGCGGCCGACGAAGGCGGCGGCCCCCGCGAGGTGGCCCCGGCGCGCGGTCACCTGGGGCTGTCGCAGCACATCGGCGCCTCGCTGATGGCCGACGAGTTCGACCTGTCCTTCTTCCAGGGCAAGCCGGTGGACCACGGCTTCCTGTCCCCGCTGTCGATGCTGGGCGATGAGAACGGCCCCTGGCCCGGCCAGGTCGTGCCGCTGCAGGTGGGGGTGCTGCAGCTGCCGATCCCCAGCGCCAAGCGCATGTGGAAGCTGGGCCAGTCGCTGCGCCGCGCCATCGAGAGCTACCCGGAGGACCTCAACGTCGCGATCATGGCCACCGGCGGCCTCAGCCACCAGGTGCATGGCGAGCGCGCCGGCTTCCTGAACGAAGACTGGGACGCCGAGTTCCTGGAGCTGCTGGAAAAGAGCCCCGCGACGCTGGTGAACATGCGCATCGCCGAGTACGCGGCCAAGGGCGGCATGGAGGGCGCCGAGGTCATCATGTGGCTGATCATGCGCGGCGCGCTGTCCGAGCAGGTCAAGCTGGTGCACAAGGCGACCTACGCGCCCTCGGTCACCAACATCGCCACGCTGGTGTTCGAGGACCTGGGCGGCGAGCCCGATGCCGCGGCCGTCGAGGCCTACCGCCAGCACGTCGGCCATGAGCTCGAAGGCGCGGGCGGCCTGACCGGAACCTACCCCTTCACCCAGGCGCGCAGCCACGCCAACCTGCGCATCAACGCCTTCCTGCACGACCTGGTGAAGCCTGAGCACCGCGAGCGCTTCGTCAGCGACTTCGACGCGCTGGCCGCCGAGCACGGCCTGAGCGACGAGGAGAAGGCGCTGATCGCGGGCCGGAAGTGGATCGAGATGATCCGCCGCGGCGTGAGCTTCTTCGTGCTGGAGAAGATGGCCGCGGTGCTGGGCGTGTCCAACCCCGCCGTCTACGCCGCCTTCCGCGGCGAGACGCTGGAGCAGTTCCTCGCCACCCGCAAGGTGCCGCTGACCTACTCGGTGGCTGGGGGCAACCAGGCCCGGGCGATGAACCAGGGCCAGGCCTGATGCCGGCGCCGCCGCTTCCCCGGCGGCGCTGAAGGTTTTCCAGGAGCCCCGCGGGCCCGGGATTGCGGTGTACTGCGGGGCCGGCCGGATGCCAACCGGATGCCGGCCGCATCCCCCCTTCTGTCACCCCCGATCCTTGCGCCTTCGACGACCATGATCACCGGCAAGACCCGCGTCTTCTTCATCCTCGGCGACCCGGTCGCCCAGGTGAAGGCCCCCACCGTCTACAACACGCTGTTCGAGCAGTACGGCATCGATGCGGTGCTGGTGCCGCTGAAGCTGCCCGCCGCGGCGCTGAGCGGCTTCCTGCAGCACGGCCTGGCGGGCGAGAACATCGGTGGCTTCTGGGCCACCATCCCGCACAAGGCGCCGCTCTACGAGGCGCTGCAGCCCAGCGATCCGGTGGCGGTGGTGGCCGGTGCGGTCAACGCCGTCAAGCGCCACGCCGACGGTCGGCTGGAGGCGGCGTTGTTCGACGGCATCGGCTTCATCAAGGGGCTGGACCACTTCGGCATCCCAGTGACCGGCCGGCGCGTGCTGGTGGTGGGCGCCGGCGGCGGCGGCCAGGCGGTGGCCGCGGCCATCGCCCAGCGCGGCCCGGCCCTGCTGGCGATCCACAACCGCACGGCGGCCAAGGCCCAGGCGCTGGCCGATCGCCTCGCGCCGCTGGGCGCGCCGGTGCAGGTGGCCGATGACGCCGCCATCGCCGACCCCGCCGGCTACGACCTCCTCATCAACTGCACGTCGCAGGGCCTGAAGCCGGACGACCCGCTGCCCTTCGACCCCGAGCGCGCCGACGCGGGCGCCGCGGTGGTGGACATCATCATGAGCGCCGAGCCCACGCCGCTGCTGCGCGCCGCCCGCGCCCGCGGCCTGCGCGCCGAGGCCGGCTTCGAGATGCTGGTGCAGCAGGTGCCGGAGTACCTGCGCTTCTTCGGCTTCCCCGAGCTGGCCGCCACGCTGCAGGCCGACCTCGCGCCGGTGCGCGCGATGCTGTACCCGAAGTGATCCCCTGACCACAACGATCCGGAGACCAGCGCCATGACCCGATTCATTCCCGGCGTCCTCGCCACCACGCTCACCACCACGCTCGCGGCCGCGGCCCTGGTGGCCGGCGCGTCCAGCGCCGTCGCCGCACCGGCCACGATCCGCATCGCCAACCTCGTCGAGCTCTCGGGCGCCGGGGCCACCTCGGGCACCAACTTCCGCAACGGAGTCGAGCTGGCGGTCAAGGAGATCAACGCCGCCGGCGGCATCCTGGGCAAGAAGATCGAGACCAACAGCTCCGACACCCAGAGCAACCCCGGCGTGGCCAAGGGCCTGGCGCAGAAGGCGGTGGACGACGACGTCTTCGCCGTCTTCGGCCCGGTGTTCTCCGGCTCGATCCTGGTCAGCATGGCCGAGACGCGCCGCGCCGAGATCCCCAACTTCACCGGCGGCGAGGCCGCGGCGATCACCAAGCAGGGCAACCCGTACATCTTCCGCACCAGCTTCACGCAGGACACGGCGATGCCCAAGGTCGCCCGCTACATCGCCCAGGGCCTGAAGGCCAAGACGCTGGCGCTGATCTACGTGAACAACGACTACGGCAAGGGCGGGCGCGAGTCGCTGACCAAGGCGCTGGAGCCGCTGGGCGTGAAGGTGGTGGCCGACGTCTCCACCGACCAGAACCAGATCGATTTCTCCGCCGCGGTGCTGCGGGCCAAGCAGTCGAACGCGGACGCCGTCTTCGTCTACACCAACGAGGAGGAGTCCGCCCGCGCGCTGCGCGAGCTGCGCAAGCAGGGCGTGACCCAGCCCATCGTCGGCGAGACCACGCTGGTCGGGCAGAAGGTCATCGAGCTGGCCGGCGAGGCCGCCAACGGCGCGGTGGCGCACGTCGGCCTGACGGTGGACGCGCCCAACCCGCTGATGCTCAAGTTCAAGGCCAAGTACTACCAGGAGTACAAGACCCTCACCGACCACAACGGCATCAAGGGCTACACCGGCGTGTACATCCTCAAGGCCGCGATCGAGAAGGTCGGCAAGCTCGACCGCAAGGCGGTGGCCCAGGCGCTGCACGGCCTGAAGGTCTCCGCCGCGCAGCACCCCGGCGTGATCCTGGACGTCAGCGTCGACGCCAACGGCGACTTGGACCGCGAGAGCTTCCTGGTCGAGGCGCGCAACGGCAAGCAGGAGATCAAGGCCGTCTTACCTGCTTTGCAGGCGGGCAAGTGAGGGGCCGACATGTCCATCTTTGACGAGCCGAAGATCGACGCGCACTGCCACATCCTCGACCCGGCGCGCCACCCCTACGCGGCGGACGTGGCCTACCGGCCGGCCGGGCAGGAGGTCGGCCCCTTTGAGCAGTACGAGGCGGTGATGGACGCCTACGGCATCCGCCATGCGCTTTTCGTCGGCCCGAACTCCGGTTACGGGCTGGACAACCGCTGCCTGCTCGACACGCTGGCGCGCGGTGCCGGGCGTTTCCGCGGCATCGCCGTCGTGGCGCTGGACTGCCCGAGCGAGCGGCTCGCGGCGCTGAAGGCCGCGGGCGTGATCGGCGTGGCCTTCAACGCCACGGTGATGGGCACCGACCATTACGCGCAGGCCGGCCCCCTGCTGCGCCGCCTGGCCGACCTGGACCTCTGCGTGAGCGTGCAGGTCGAGCACGACCAGATGCTCGCGCTGGCCCCGCTGCTGCTGGCCAGCGGCGTGCGCCTGCTGGTGGACCACTGCGGCCGGCCCACGCCCGGGGGCGGCATCGACCAGCCGGGCTTCCAGGCGGTGCTGGCGCTGGCGCGCAGCGGCCGGGCGGCGGTCAAGCTCTCGGGCCACCAGAAGTTTTCCACCCAGGCGCCGCCGTACCCGGACGCCCAGCCCTACGTGCGCGCGCTGCTCGACGCCTACGGCCTGGACGCCTGCGTCTGGGCCAGCGACTGGCCCTTCCTCAAGGCGCCGCAGCGCCTGGACGTCGGCCCGCTGCTGCGCGCCGTCGAGCGCCTGCTGCCCGACCCCGCCGACCGCCGCAAGCTCTGGTGGGACACGCCAGCGCGCTGGTTCGGGTTTGACGTCGGGGGGCGGTAGACGAGGGGCTTGCTGCGAGGTTCTTGGCGTCAGCGTGCCTGCGGATGCCCGCTTTGAAGCCCAGCCTGACCCAGTGCCTTGAGCAGCTGCTCAGCCACGAGGTGGGAGGACTGCGGGTTCTGCCCCGTCACCAGCTGGCCGTCGCGCACCGCGTAGGGCTGCCAGGCGGGGCCGCCCTCGAAGCGGCCGCCCAGGTCGCGCAGCCGGGTCTCCAGCAGGAAGGGCACCACGCCGTCCAGGCCCACCGCGCGCTCCTCGGCGTCGGTGAAGCTGTTGACCCGCAGGCCGGCGACGATGGACGCACCGTCCGGGCGGCGCGCGCTGACCAGGCCCGCCGCACCGTGGCAGACCGAGCCGACGAACTTGCCGGCGGCCCAGGCGCGCTCGACCGCACGGGTCACGTCCGGGTGGCCGGGCAGGTCCCACATCGTGCCGTGCCCGCCGGGGAAGAAGACCGCGTCATAGCGGGTGCTGTCCACCTCGGACAGCTTGACGGTGTGCGTCACCGCCTGCTGCAGCGCGGCGTCGGCCAGGAAGCGCTCGGTGACGGCGTCGTTCTGGCCTGCCGGCTTGACGCTGCCCGGGTCCACCGGCGCCGCGCCGCCGGCCGGCGAGGCCAGCGTGATCGTCACGCCCGCGTCGGCCAGCACGTAGTAGGGCGTGGCCAGCTCCTCGGCCCACAGGCCGGTGGGCTTGCCGTGCTCGCCCATCCTTTCACCCATGTGGGCGTTGGAGGTCAGGATCATCAGAACGGAAAGGGTGATGCCAGTCATGTCTCGGTCCTCCCGTTTCACAGTCCGGCCCGACGGCGGGCCTCGGCCACGAGGCCGTCCAGCCAGTCCTGATGGCCGTTGATCATGGGGTTGGGCTTGGCCTGCGCCAGCGCGGCCGCCGGGGCGCCTTTCTGGGTCTCCTGGGTGAGGATGCGCACACGGCCACCGGCCAGGTCTTCCACCAGCCAGGCGTGGTGCACGTCGAGCCGGTCGGCGGCGCCGGGCTCGCCGGCCCAGCCGTGCCAGGCCACGCGACCGGGCTGACCGCCGGCGCCGCCCGTCGGGGCCACGAACTCGTTGCAGCGCGCATCCACCGGGAAGCCGAAGGTCTCGAAGTAGAAGCGGTCGCCGTCGGCCAGCACCGGACCGCGGCCGTCGTGGAAGCGCGGGTGGGCCGAGTTGGCGTAGTAGGTCGGCCACAGCGCCGGCGTGACCAGCAGCGGCCAGATCTCGGCGGCGCTCAGGCCGGCAGCGATGACCTCGTTGGAGCAGTAGTTCTCGGTGAAGCCCGGGACGAAGTCGGCGGGCCAGAGGATGGCGTTCTGTTGCATGGACCGCATGATGGGCGCCCCCAAGCCATCAATCCAATCACGGCTCCAGATAAAAATCATCAGCATGGCTGATATCAGAACCCTGGACCTGAACCTGCTCAAAACCTTCGACGCGCTGATGGACGAGCGCAGCGTCACCCGTGCGGCCGCGCGCCTGGCGCTGACGCAGCCGGCGGTCAGCGGCATGCTGGTGCGGTTGCGCGAGGCCTTCGGCGATCCGCTGTTCGTGCGCAGCTCGCGTGGCGTGCTGCCCACCGCGCGGGCCGAGGCGCTGGCGCCCACGGTGCGCCAGGTGCTGCTGGAGGTGGCCGCGATGCTGCAGCCGCTGAGCTTCGACCCCGCCACCGCGGAGTTGACCCTGACGGTGGCCGCCACCGACTACGCGCTGCGAGCGGTGGTGTTGCCCTGGCTGACGGCGCTGCGCGCCCAGGCCCCTGGGGTGCGCGTGGCGGTGCAGCCCATCGACGACGCCCGCCTGGCCGACCAGCTCGAGCGCGGCGAGGTGGACCTGGCGCTGACCACGCCCCAGGCCGCGCCCCCGAGCGTGCACGCGCGGCCGCTGTTCGACGAGCGCTATGTCTGCGTCGCGCGCGCAGGGCATCCGGCGATGGCGGCGGGAGCGCTGACGCTGGACGCCTTCTGCGCCCTGGACCAGGCGTTGGTGTCATACGGCGGCGCGCCCTTCGAAGGGGCTACGGACCGCGCCCTCGCTGAGCGCGGCCTGCAGCGCCGTGTGGTGGTGTCGGTGGGCAGCTTTCTGATGCTGCCCGAGCTGCTGCGCCGCACCGACCTGATTGCGGTGGCGCCCGTGCGGCTGTTGGCGGGGGAGGGCGGCCTGACCACCGCCGAGCCGCCGCTGGCGGTGCCCGGCTTCACGAAGCTGGCGGTGTGGCACGAGCGCCGCCACCGCGACGCCGGCCAGCGCTGGGCGCGGGAGGTGTTGTTTGGCGTGTGCCAGCCTGCGGGCTGAGCGGAGCGGCGGGCGGTCAGCCCACCGCCACGAACCGACTCACCGGCCCGCGCCCGTGCACCAGCTCGACCGCATCGCGACCGCGCGAGACGGCGACGTAGAAGCGGTTGCGCTCGTCGGCGTCCTCGCCGTCGAACTCGCCGCGGCCGAGGCCGGGGATGACGACGTGGTCGAACTCCAGGCCCTTGGCCTCGTCGATGGTGGACAGCAGCAGGCCGCCGCCGCCCGGGGCCGCGGCTTCGCGCCGCTCTTCCTGCGCGCGGATGACGCGCAGCAGCTCGCCGATCGAGGCCGGGCGGTCCAGGTCGGCCACGCGCGCCAGCGCCTGCACCGAGTCGACGGCGTTGCGCACGTCCTCGGCCTGCACGAAGACCTGCTCGGCGAGCGCGCGCAGCGGCAGGTGGGCGAGTGCGCGCTGCAGCGTGCCGACGCCGCCCTCGCGCAACAGCGCGATCACCTCGGCGATGCGGCGCGCGGCGTCGCGGCGGTCGGTGCGGCTCAGCAGCTCGGGCAGCAGGTGGCGCTGGAAGTTGCCGGCCGGTGCGGCGTCAAGAATGGCGGCGGTCTCGGGGTCGTCCCCGCCGTCGCGCGGCAGGGCGCCGCCGATGAAGGCCCAGGTCGCGCGCTTGGCGGCGAGCAGCGCGGTGGGGGTGAAGGCGTCTTCCTCCTCGGCGGCGGCGGCCAGGACCATGCGCACGAAGAGCAGCTCGGGGCGGGCGCTGTAGGTGGTGAAGCCGGCTGTGCGGTAGTCGACGTGGTAGCGCAGCAGCAGGTACTCCAGGTCCAGTGCGGCGTGGGGGTGGCGCAGCAGCACGGCCACGCCCGAGGCGGGGCGCGGGGGCGTGGCCTGGGCGCGCTCGGCCAGCAGCGCGCGCAGGTGCACCAGCAGGTCGATGGGCGAGTCGCAGACGAGCGTGCGCAGCGTGCTGCGCCGCGCCCGGTCGGCGGGGTAGGGCTTGGCGGCGAAGCGGCTCAGCGCGTCGGCCACCGCGGGGCCGAAGCGGCGCGCCTGGGTGAGCGGGAAGCGCTCGGCGCGGCCGAACTCAAGGTCGAAGCCCTCGCGCAGGAAGTACGACTGCGCCCCGCTGGCGGCGTGGATGACCTGGTCGACGTCGCCCACCGCGGTCAGCGGCAGCTGCGGGTACTGGCGCAGCAGCTCGCTCAGCACGGTGGCCATCGCGCGGTTCATGTCGTGGAACTCGTCGACGAAGAGGCCGTGCAGCTCGCCCATGCGCAGCGGGTGCGTCTCCAGCGTGTAGGCGGGGTCCTCGGCGTCGATCAGGCGGGCGAGGTCGTAGGTGGCGTCGCCGGTGTGGCGAAAGCGCACGCGCTCGCCGTCGGGGGTGACGTGCACGAGGCGGTGGCGCTCGTAGGCGAGGAAGACCGCCAGCGTGGTGAAGTCCTGGCCCGCGTCGGCCGCCGAGTCGGGCGTGAGCCGCCAGCCCTCGGCCTGCAGCCGGTGCAGCGCCAGCGTGCCCTTGAGCAGCTCGAAGGCGCGCAGCAGCGATTCCACCGCCAGCTCGCCATCGCCGCGCAGCGTGAAGGCGCCGGGGTGCTGGGCCTCGGCCGCCTCGCGGGCGGTGGCGACGGCCGCGAGCACCGGCGCGCGCAGGTCCTCGGGCCGCTCGCGCAGGGGCGTGTCGCCGGCCTCGAAGCGCGTCAGCCGGGCGCGGCAGAGCGCGTCGAAGGTGCCGATGCGCAAGGCCTTGCGCAGCTTGGCGGGCGCGCCCAGGCGCTCCAGCGTCTGGGCGATGGCCAGGCCGCCCGGCGCGGTGAAGCTGAGCAGCAGGATGCGCGAGGGGTCGGCGCCGCGCTGCACCCGCTCCAGCGCACGCAGGCACAGCGTGGTGGTCTTGCCGGTGCCGGCGTGGGCCTCGATGAGCAGGCGCGCGGCGTCGCTGTGCAGGATGGCGCGCTGCTCGTCGCTGAGGGCGAGCGGGGGGAGGGCGGTCGACTTCTTGGGCACCGGGCGCGGCTGTGGGTGGCGGGCGCCGCAGTGTAGGCCCGCCTCATCCGCTCCCGGTGTGGTCGATCAGGCCAGGCCTTCGGCCTTCAGCGCGGCCTGCACGGCCGGGCGGGCGCCGACGCGGGCCTGGTAGGCCTGGATCGCGGGGAAGGGCGCGAGGTCGAAGCCGATGGGCGCCATCCAGCGCAGCACGGTGAAGAGGTAGCCGTCGGCGACGCTGAAGTTCGCGCCCAGCAGGTAGTCGTTGCCCGCGGCCAGGTGGTCGTTGACGTGGCGCAGGCGGCGCTCGAGGTTGCCGCGGGCGACGGACTTCCAGTCGTCCTTGGCCATCGGGTTGAAGAAGGCGCTGCAGGACTTGTGCAGCTCGGTGCCGATGAAGGTCAGCCAGCTCTGCAGGCGGTAGCGCTCGATCGTGCCGTGGGCGGGGGCGATCTGCGCGGCGGGCGCCTGGTCGGCGATGTACTGGACGATGGCGGGGCCTTCGGTCAGCAGCTCGCCGGACTCCAGCAGCAGCGCCGGCACGTAGCCCTTGGGGTTGATCTCGAAGAAGTTGCCGCCCGAGGCGGTGACCTTCTTGGCCAGATCGACCGACTCGGTCTCGTAGGCCAGGCCGGCTTCTTCCAGGGCGATGTGCGGGCTCAGCGAGCAGGCGCCGGGCTTCAGGAACAGCTTCAGGGGCATCGTGTCGTCCTCGTTGTGGGGAGCGGTTGGGAACGGTGGATTCTTGCAGCAGCGCCAAAGGCGGGTAGACCGCTTGGGATGCCACCCACCCTGTGCCCACCCTGCACAATCGGCCGATGAGCTCAGCCCCTTCCCCGACTCCCGTGACACCGACTTCCGTGACACCGACTCCCGTGACCCCGCCGATCCACAGCGCGTGGATCGCCCTCGACACCGCCGACGGCGCGATGCCGGCCTACCTCGTGCGCCCGCCCGCGGGCGACGGCCCCGGCCTGCTGCTGCTGCAGGAGATCTTCGGCGTGAACCCGCACATCCGCGGCGTGGCCGAGCAGTACGCGCTGGCCGGCTTCACCGTGCTGGCGCCGGACCTCTTCTGGCGCCAGGCCCCGCGCGTCGAGCTGGGCTACGTCGGCGCCGAGCGCGACCGCGCCATCGAGCTGATGAAGCGGCTGACCCGCGAGCAGGCGGTGGGCGACCTGCAGGCGGCGGTCGACTGGCTGCGCAGCGAGGGCGCCCCGGCGCAGCCGCGGCGCGTGGGCGCCATCGGCTACTGCATGGGCGGCCGGCTGGCCTACGCGGCGGCGGCGCTGTGCGGCATCGACCGGGCGGTGGCCTATTACGGCGGCGGCATCGCCGGGCAGCTGGAGCTGGCCGCGCAGATCCGTGTGCCCATGCAGTTCCACCACGCCGAGCAGGACGCGTCCATTCCGCCGGAGGCCGTGCGGGCCGTCGAGGAGGCGATGGCGCAGGCCCCCGCCGCGGCGCAGGTGGCGACCCGGGCCGAATTCCACCACTACCCCGGCGCGCAGCACGGCTTCAACTGCTGGGCCCGCGCGGCCTACCACCCGGCCAGCGCGGCGCTGGCGCTGGGGCGCAGCCTGACCTTCCTCTCGGCGTTGTTCTGAGGCCGGGCGGTGACTCCCGCCCCGGGCTTCAGCGGCCGAACAGGCCCTTGAGCCGGTCGCCGATCGATTCGCGGGCCTTGTCCCGCGCCTGATCGCGCAGCGAGCCGGAGGCGGCGTCGCTGGCCTTCAGGCCCAGGCGGTCCGCCGCCTTGGCTTCGAGCTTTTGCTGCAGCTGCTGCTTGACCGGCGTGGCCGAGCCGATCGCCACCTCGGACCAGCGGATGTGCCAGCTCGGGGCGTCGAAGGGCCCGCTCAGCCGCACCGGCACGGTCACGCCCTTGAGCGCGGCCGACTCGGCGCCGCCCTGGCCCTTGGCGCTGCCGATCAGCATGCTGCGCACGGTGTAGTCGAGCTGGCGGGCGGGCAGGTCGACGCGGCCCTCACCCACCACGCGCAGGAAGGGGCTCTTGAGGTTCAGGTCGCGGTTCTCCGCCACGCCGTGCTGGATCTGGAAGGTGGCGGCCAGCTCGGAGAAGTCGGTCTTCTCGCTGCGCTGGGCCTGCGTGCTGGCGTCCTTGCGCAGGCTGAGCAGCGCCTTGGCCTCGCGCAGGCGCTGCGCCAGGTTGACGCCGCGCACCGCGCCGTCGTGCAGCTGCAGCGTGGCGCTGCCGGCCAGGGCCTGCTCCAGCGCCCGCAGCGAGCCGCCGCCGGTCTGCAGGTCCAGCTGCAGGCGCCCGCGCCCTTCGAGCGGCTCCTGCTGCATCACGTCCTTGAGCAGCGCCTGGATCTGGATGTCCTGTGCGTTGGCCTGCAGCGTCAGGCGCTGCTGGGCCGGGCGTGTGCCCGCGTCGGCGCTCAGGCGGGCGTCGATCGCGCCGTCCCAGGCGCGCAGGCGCAGCGGCGCCACCTGCAGGTGGCCCCCTTCCAGCGTCGCCTGGGCGTTGAGGTCGCGCAGCACGTAGGGCGCGTAGCGCAGCGTGCCGGCCTGCAGGCTGAGGCGGGCGTCCAGGCTGCGCAGCGCGGCGAGGTCGATCGGCCGGTCGGCGCCCGGCGCGCTGGCGGGGTGGGGGGCGTGAGGGGCGTGAGAGGCCCCGTGCGGGGCCGACGCTGCCG
>Ga0228698_1000628_pt1 | contig 23348 bp, 25 predicted proteins | sample McNCre117_Aug_MG_FD_178015 | JGI IMG/M metagenome (GOLD analysis project Ga0228698, IMG submission 178015) | Freshwater microbial communities from McNutts Creek, Athens, Georgia, United States - 1-17_Aug_MG | ecosystem: Environmental > Aquatic > Freshwater > Creek | place: USA: Georgia...
CCGGCGGGGCCGATGAAGCCCAGGTCCTGCTCACCAAAGCGGGCATCGGCCTGCAGGCCCAGTTGCCGCGCCAGTTGCGCGTTATTGCCCAGCGTGGGGTGGGCATCCAGCGGCAGGTGGTAGGCAAACAGGTTGATGCCATGCGCCAGCAGCGCGGCCACACGCTGGCGCATCCAGCCGGTGATGCGCCCGTCCTGCCCGCGCCAGAACAGGCCGTGGTGCACCACGATGGCGTCAGCCTGCGCGGCCACGGCGGCCTCGATCAGCGCCAGGCTGGCAGTGACGCCGGAAACGAGACGTTTGACCTCGCTTTTGCCCTCGACCTGCAGACCGTTCGGCCCATAATCCTTGAAGCGGTCCACCGCCAACAGCGCGGCCAAGTGTGACTCGATTGCTTCCCGCTGGGCCATGGCTGCCCCGCCTTTCCGTTTGGTTGCGCCCTCTGATGCGAAGACTCTGGCTGATTTTCTCCCAGGCCGCCACGGTGGCGCTGGGCATCATGTTTGTGGTGGCCACGCTCAAGCCGCAATGGCTGGCGCGTGGCAACCTGCCGCTGGGCCAGATCCTGCCCCAGGGTGTGGCGCTGCGGGTGGCCCCACCGGCGGCCTCGGGCGCCCTGCCCTACACCGGCCTGGCCGCCGCCGCCAACCAGGCCGCGCCCGCCGTGGTCAGCGTCACCACCAGCAAGGCCAAGGGCCGCAACCCGCATGGCGAGGATCCGGCATTCGGCTTTTTTTATGGCGACCGCGAAGCCATCCAGCAGGGTTTTGGCTCGGGCGTGATCGTCAGCGCCGACGGCCTGCTGCTGACCAACAACCATGTGGTCGAAGACGCTGGCGACATCGATGTGCGCCTGTCAGATGGCCGCGAAGCCCGGGCCGAGGTGGTGGGCACCGACCCCGAAACCGATCTGGCCGTGCTGCGCATCAAGTTGCCCCGGCTGCCCACCCTCACGCTGGGCCGCTCGCAAGAGCTGCATGTGGGCGACGCGCTGCTGGCCATCGGCAACCCTTTCAATGTGGGCCAGACGGTGACGGGCGGCATCGTCAGCGCACTGGGCCGCAACGGCCTGGGTCTGTCCACCTTTGAGAGCTTCATCCAGACCGACGCGGCCATCAACCCGGGCAACTCCGGCGGTGCCCTGGTCAATGCACAAGGGCATCTGGTGGGCATCAACACCGCCATCTATTCGCGCAGCGGGGGTAGCCAGGGCATCGGCTTTGCCATTCCGATCGAGGTGGCCCAGCGGGTGATGGAAGGCCTGCTGCGCGACGGCGTGGTGCGCCGGGGCTGGATAGGCGTCGAGCCGCGTGAGCTGACCGCCGAATTCATCGAGAACTTCAAGCTGCCCATCAGCCAGGGCGTGCTGATCACCGGTGTGCTGCAGGATGGCCCGGCCAGCAAGGGTGGCCTGAAGCCGGGTGATGTGGTCACGCGTGTGGCCGGCCAGCCGGTGGGCAGCGTGGCGCAATTGTTGAACGCCGTGGCGGCCTTGCAGCCCGGTGCACCCGCCAAGGTGCAGATCCAGCGCGGCCAGCAATCGATCGAGTTGACGCTCAACATCGTGCAGCGGCGGCCGCAGCCGCCCCGGCAGGCCCCACAGCGGCCCGAGCACAAGGCCCCGGCTGAGCCGCCAACGCGCTGAACGGCGCGCTCAGTCGTCGGCGTCGGGCGCGCGGGTGTGGCGGATGAACACACCCGCTGACCAGATGCCCACTTCGTACAGCAGGCACATCGGGATGGCCAGTGACAGCTGCGACACCACGTCGGGTGGCGTGATCACGGCGGCCACGATGAAGGCCACCACGATGAAGTAACCGCGCCATTCGCGCAGCTTGTCGACCGAGACAATGCCCATGCGGGCCAGCACCACCACCGCCACCGGCACCTCGAAGGTGGCGCCGAAGGCGATGAACATGGTGAGCACAAAGCTCAGGTAGGCCTCGATATCGGGGGCGGCCGTGATGCTCTTGGGCGCAAAGCTTTGGATGAAGGCAAAGACCTGCCCGAACACAAAAAAGTAGCAGAAGGCCACGCCCGCGATGAACAGCAGTGTCGACGACACCACCAGCGGCAGCACCAGGCGCTTTTCGTGGCTGTACAGGCCCGGGGCCACAAAGGCCCAGATCTGGTAGAGCACCACGGGCAAGGCCGCCAGGAAGGCCGCCATCAGCGTGATCTTGAGCGGCACGATGAAGGGCGAGATGACGTTGGTGGCGATCAGCGTGGTGCCCTTGGGCAGGTGCGACACCAGGGGCGCGGCCAGCATGTCATACAAGCCCGCAGGGCCGGGCCACACGCACAGCACGCCGAACACCACGGCCACGGCGATCAGGGCCTTGACCAGGCGGTCACGCAGCTCGATCAGGTGCGAGACAAAAGGCTGCTCGGTGCCCGCCAGCTCATCATGGGGATCGGACATCGGTGCTTTATTTCTTCAGGCTGGCCGGCTTGAACCGGGCCACGCGGGCCGCCGCCGACTGGGTGTGGCGCTTGATGCCCTGCCGCTGCTTGTACCAGTGCGGCACGGCCGTGCGCTTGAGGCGCCAGCGCTTCTTGGGGTGGCGGTATTGGGGCGGCGGGGGCTGGTAGGCCGAAGCGGCCGCGTCGGTGACGCCATCGAGCGCGCCGGTGACCTCGTTGTAGGTTTGCCCGAAGGCCTGCTGCGCCGCATTGACTTCGCGGTGCACGGTCTGCTCGACATCCCGCGCCGCGGTTTCAAACTGGGCCTTCATTTTCTGAAGTTCTTCCAGCTCGATCGAGCGGTTGACCTCGGCCTTGACGTCGGCCACGTAGCGCCGCGCCTTGCCCATCAGCGTGCCCACGGTGCGCGCCACGCGCGGCAGCTTCTCGGGGCCGATGACGATGAGCGCCACGGCGCCGATCAGCGCAATCTTGTCGAACCCGAAATCGATCATGCGAAGGCTGGCAACGCGTGACGGCCAGCGGCCATCACGACTTGGACTTGGCCTCGACGTCGACCGTGTTGGGGTCGGTGGCCTTCTGGGCGGTGACCTGCTGCGGTGCGGCCGGCGCAGCCGCTGCATCGGGCGCTGCGCCATCGCGCACGCCGTCCTTGAAACCCTTGACCGCGGCGCCCAGATCGCTGCCCACGTTCTTGAGCTTTTTGGTGCCGAAGATCAGCACCACCACAACCAGCACGATCAGCCAGTGCCAGATGCTGAATGAACCCATGTCGAACTCCGTCTGACAAAAGAGAGGATTGTAGAGGGCGGGGCCTCAACCGCGCGTCCAGGGGCGCGGGCCACCCATCACATGCAGGTGGACATGGCCCACTTCCTGGCGGCCGTCGTGGCCGGTGTTGATGAGGTGGCGGTAACCGTTGGTCACGCCCAGCTCTTTCATCAGGCGGGGGCTGGTGGCCATCATGTGGCCGAACAGCCCGGCATGCTCGGGGCCGACATCCACCATGCTGGCGATGTGCAGCTTGGGGATGATGAGGATGTGCACCGGTGCCCAGGGATTGATGTCGTGGAAGGCCAGGATCTGGTCGTCCTCGTACACCTTGCGCGAGGGAATCTGGCCGGCAACGATCTTGCAGAAGATGCAGTTCGGGTCAGCGGAGCTCATGCGGCGTCTTTCTTGGCTGAAGGTTGTGAGCGTTGTGCAAATTCTTCCAGACCCGACAGGCCTTCGCGGCGCAGCAGCTCGGCCAGCACATCGGCAGGGCTGAGGTCAAAGTGCGCCAGGGCGATCATCGAGTGAAACCACAGGTCGGCCACCTCGTAGACGATCTTCTGGCGGTCGCCGTCCTTGGCGGCCATCACGGTCTCGGTGGCCTCTTCGCCCACCTTTTTCAGGATGGCATCGGTGCCCTTGTTGAAGAGCTTGGCCACATAGCTGGTGGACGGATCACCGCCATTGGCCAGCTTGCGGGATTCGATGACGGCGGCCAGGCGGGCCAGCGCGTCTTGCGAGAGTGGCGCGGTGGTTTCGCTCATGATTTTTTGTAGATGGTCTGGGGGTCTTGCAGCACCGGCTCGATGCTTTGCCATTGGCCGTCCTGCAGCTTCTGGAAAAAACAGCTGTGGCGGCCGGTGTGGCAGGCGATGCCAGGCTCATGGCCCAGCTGGGTGACCTTGAGCAGCACCACGTCGGCGTCGCAATCGAGGCGGATCTCGTGCACCTGCTGAAAATGCCCGCTTTCTTCGCCCTTGTGCCACAGGCGCTTGCGTGAGCGGCTGAAGTACACCGCCTGGCCGCGCTCGGCGGTCAGGGCCAGGGCTTCGCGGTTCATCCAGGCAAACATCAGCACATCACCGGTGGCCGCCTCCTGGGCGATCACCGGCACCAGGCCGTCGGCGGTCCAAGCAATGTCATCAAGCCAGTTCATGGGGCGCGAGTGTAGCCAGCGGGCGTGACGGGTGCGGGTGCCAGGTGCAGCGTGCCATCACGCAGGCGACCGAATCGCAGCGTGATCAGGTCGAGCAGGTAATTTTGATAAAGCCGCCAGGGTTTGCGGTCGCCCTGGGCAGGCAGCATGGCCAGCGCGCGCTGCACATAACCCGAGCTGAAATCCAGAAACGGCAGGCGCTGCACGGCGGCATCGGCCCGGGGTGTGGCCACGGCCAGGCGATGGCGCTGCAGGTGGCGGATGAGCCGGCACAGGTAGCCGGCGGTCAGGTCGGCCTTCAGCGTCCACGAGGCATTGGTGTAGCCAAAGGTGTAGCTGAGGTTGGGCACGCCATCAAACATCATGCCGCGGTAAGTCAGGCGCTGGCTGAGGCTGCAGGGGGTGCCATCCAGGCTGAACTGCACATCCCCCAGCAGATTGAGCGACAGCCCGGTGGCGGTGACGATGATGTCGGCCGGCAGCACCGTGCCCGATTGCAGCTCGATGCCGCTGGGCACAAAACGGCGGATCTGGTCGGTGACCACCGAGGCCCGGCCCTCGCTGATGGCACGAAACATGTCGCCATCGGGCACGGCGCACACCCGCTGGGCCCAGGGGTTGTAAGTGGGCCCGAAGTGGCGCGCCACGTCATAACCGGGCGGCAATTGCCGCCTGGCCAGGCCCAGCAGGCGGGCCCGCGTGGCCTCGGGCCAACGCCTGGCCAGCTTGAACAGCAGCATGCCCAGGCCCACGTTTTTCAGGCGCACCAGGCGGTAGGCCAGCATGGCCGGCAGGTGGGCCTTCAGCCATTCGGCCTTGGCATCACGCGCCGGCAGGGTGACCACATAGCTGGGAGAGCGCTGCAGCATGGTGACATGGGCCGCCGTGCGGGCCATCTCGGGCACCAGGGTGACGGCCGTGGCACCACTGCCGATGACGACCACCCGCTGGCCGGCATGGTTCAGATCGGCCGGCCAATGTTGCGGGTGCACCAGGCGGCCGGCAAAGTCGGCCTGCCCCTCAAAGCCGGGCGCGTAGCCCTGGCTGTAACGGTAATAGCCGCTGCACACATGCAGGTGGCGGCAGCTGAACAGGCGCTGCTGCACCGTGCCGTCGGGCTGGGTGTGCGCCACCACCACCTGCCAGCGGGCCACTTGCCCCTGCCAGTTGGCGCTGACCACCCGGTGGCCGTAGCGGATGTGGGCATCGATGCCGTATTCGGTGGCGGTTTCGTGCAGGTACTGCAGGATAGCCGGGCCATCGGCAATGGCCTGCGCCGCCTTCCAGGGCTTGAAGGCATAGCCCAGGGTGTACATGTCGGAATCAGAGCGGATGCCCGGGTAGCGAAACAGATCCCAGGTGCCACCCAGCGCGTCGCGGGCTTCCAGCAGGGCCAGGTGCTGGTCGGGGCATTGCTGCTGCAACTGCACCGCCGCACCAATGCCCGACAGGCCAGCACCAACGATCAGCACGTCGAGTTCTTCGGCCTGGCTGGCGGTGGCGGGCTGCGCGTGCTGCAGCCACTGCGCCGCCTGCCGGATGGATTGCCGGGCCTCGGGCAACAGCCACGCCATTTGCCACACATGGGCCACACCCGGCCACTGTTGCAGGCGCACGGTGACGCCCGCCTGCCGCGCGCGGGTGGCCAGGCGCAGGCTGTCATCCCGCAACACCTCGTCGCAGCCCACATGCAGCAGCAAGGGCGGCAGGCCGGTCAGATCAGCGAGCAGCGGTGAGGCCAGGGGCTGGGCGGCATCCTGCCCGGCCAGGTAGGCGGTGAGCAGGTTGGCCAGGTGCTCGCCCACAAACATCGCGTCGCGCTGGCCGTGGGTGTGCAGCGAAGGGCTTTGGCCGGTCAGGTCGACCGCCGGTGAAAACAGCGCCGCCGCATCGGGCAAGGCAGCGCCCGCATCACGCAGGGCCACCATCAAGGCCAGTGCCAGGTTGCCGCCCGCGCTGTCGCCGCCCACCACCAGGCGTGCGCCCGGTGCGCGCTGGGCCTGCAAGGCCTGCCACACGGCGCGCACATCGTCGATGGCGGCCGGAAACGGGTGCTCTGGGGCCAGCCGGTAGTCGGGCACAAACACCTGCATGCCCTGCAGCGCCAGCGCCGCCGTGATGGGCCGGTGCGTGGCCGGCGAGCAGGCCACAAAGCCGCCGCCATGCAGGTACAGCAAGGTGGTGGCAGGAGCGCCGTCCACCGGCTTGGGCGGCCGCACCCATTCGCCCGCCACGCCGCCCACCTGGCCGGGCTCGATCACCACGCCGCGTGGGTGCGGCATGGGCCGGCCCCACATCTTGCGGATGCGCGGGATGTCGGTCATGTCACCCAGCGCGGGCTTGAGCCGCCAGCGAACCCAGGCGGTGGCAATACGGGCTGACCAACTGGGCATGGGGCGCTTTCAGCGGTGGGGGTTCAACCCGGAAGGGGCATGGGCTTGCGGTCGTTCAGGGCCAGCCAGCCACGCGCCACCCGGTACAGAAACCACAGCGAGATGATGGCCCAAGCGATCCAGCCCGGCACCAGCAGCAGCAGCCACAAGGGGCCGGTGAGCAGGTAGGCCAGACCGGCAAACACCACGCTTCGGATGCGCCAGCGAAAGTGGCTTTCCTGCCAGGATCCGCGGGCGTCGTCGCGCTTGATCAGGTCAAGCACAAAGGCCACCGCCAGCAGCAGCACGCCCGGCTGCGTGCCCGGCAACACCGCACCCAACGCCACGATGGCGTGCAGGGCATAGCTGACATGGCCCAGCGTGAGCAGGGCTGATTCGGTGGCGGCGTCCAGCACTACCATGGTGTGGTGGTCGTCACTCATGGGCACGCTCCTCGGGTGAATCCAGGCACAAGGGGCCGCTGTGGCCGCGTTCGTCGGCAAACCAGCGCAGCACCGGCAAGGTGCCGGGCAGCACCGGGTGCACGCTCACCGGCAGGTCAGACCAGGCCATCTGCTGCTGCTCGCGCATTTGCAGGGTGCCGGTCCAGTCGAACACCTTGCAAAAGTGCAGGCGCACCAGGGCATGGGGGTAGTCAAACACCTCTTGCTGCCAGGGGTGCACGGCGCCGATGGTGATGCCCAATTCTTCCTGCAACTCGCGCCTCAAGGCTTGCTCAAGTGTCTCGCCAGGTTCGAACTTGCCGCCGGGGTATTCCCAGTAGCCGGCGTACACCTTGCCTTCAGGCCGGCTGGTGAGCAGGAAGCGGCCTTCGCGCCCCTGGGCGTCGCGCTCGATCAGCACGCCCACGGCCACGTCCACCGCGTCGCGCGGCGGGCGGGTGAGGCCATCGGCCGAGGTGACGCGTGGCGGGGTGTCAGACACGATCGAGCCCGTCGGGCGCGGGGGCGTCGGTGGACAGGGCGATGACGGCATCGTCGGTGTGTTCGCGCCCCGCCCAGTCGCGGGCAAACTGGTAGGCCACCCGGCCCGAGCGAGAGCCACGCTCCAGGGCCCACACCAGCGAGGGCTGGCGCGCGGTGGTGATGGTGGCTTCGGCCACGCCAAAGTGGCGCAGCCATTGCTCGACGATGGCCAGGTACTCACCCTGGCTGAAGGGGTAGAAGCTGATCCACAGGCCAAAGCGCTCGGACAGCGAGATCTTTTCTTCGACGGCCTCACCGGGGTGCACTTCGCCGTCTTCGGTGTGCTTGTAGCTGAGGTTTTCCTTCATCGTCTCGGGCAGCAGGTGCCGACGGTTGCTGGTGGCGTAGATCAGCACGTTGTCGCTGGCCGCCGAGATGCTGCCGTCCAGGATGCTCTTGAGCGCCTTGTAGCCAGGCTCGCCATCGTCAAAGCTCAGGTCGTCGCAGAACACGATGAAGCGCTCGGGGCGCTCGGCCACCAGGTCCACCAGATCGGGCAAGTCCACCAGATCGGCCTTGTCCACCTCGATCAGGCGCAGGCCCTGGGCCGAGTAGGCGTTGAGGCAGGCCTTGATCAGCGAGCTTTTGCCAGTGCCGCGCGCACCGGTGAGCAGCACGTTGTTGGCCGGCTGACCAGCCACGAACTGCGCGGTGTTGCGCTGCAGGCGCTCTTTCTGGCCATCCACCTCTTTCAGGTCCGACAGCGCGATGGGTGCCACCTGGCGAACGGGCTGCAAATAACCAGACGCGCCGCGCTTGCGGTAGCGGAAAGCCACCGAGGCGGTCCAGTCGGGCGCACCCAGCGCGTGCGGCAGGATGGATTCGAGCCGTTTGAGCAGGTGATCGGCGCGAGAGATCAGCGTTTCGAGCGAGGACGTAGACATGGCTCGAAGTGTATCGAGCGCCCTCGCCTGCCCGCCGCCTGGGGCCTTCAGCCCACGCGCAGGCCGCTGGTGGCGTCAAACAGGTGGGCCTGGCCGGGCAGCCATTGCAGGTGCACGGCCTCGCCCACGCGGTGGCGCACGGCACCGGGCACACGTGCGGTCAGACGGCCGGCGGGCGTGTCGGCGGTGACATAGGTTTCGGGGCCGGTGGGCTCGATCATGGTGAGCTGGCCGGGCAGGCCCTGGTCGGCAAAGCCCAGGCTTTCGGGGCGCAGACCGTACAGCAGATCACCGGTGCCAGCGGCCTGCAAGGCCTGGCGCTGGGCGTCATCCACCTGCAGCGCCTGCTGGGCGGTGGACACCACGCCCAACTGGTGGCGGGCGGGCAGCAGGTTCATTGCGGGTGAGCCGATGAACTCGGCCACAAAGCGCGTGGCCGGGCGGGTGTAGATGTCGTCCGGCGTGCCGAACTGCTGCACCTGGCCGTCCTTCATGACGGCGATGCGATCACCCAGGGTCATGGCCTCGACCTGGTCGTGTGTGACATACACCGTGGTGGTGCGGGTGCGCTGGTGCAGCAGCTTGATCTCGGCGCGCATCTCGACACGCAGCTTGGCATCGAGGTTGGACAGCGGCTCGTCAAACAAAAACAGCTTGGGGTTGCGCGCCAGGGCCCGGCCCATGGCCACCCGCTGGCGTTGCCCACCCGACAAGGCCCCGGGCTTGCGATCAAGCAAGTGGCCGATCTGCAGCATGGCGGCCACACGCTGCACCGCCGCCTCGCGCTCGGCCTTGGGCACCTTGCGCATCTCGAGCGCGAAGGCGATGTTCTCGGCCACGCTCATGTTGGGGTACAGCGCGTAGCTTTGAAACACCATCGCGATGTCGCGATCCTTGGACGGCAGGTGGGTGATGTCGCGCTCACCCAGTCGGATGCTGCCCGAGGTGGGGGCATCAAGCCCGGCGATCATGTTGAGCAGCGTGCTCTTGCCGCAGCCCGACGGGCCCACCAGGATCAGGAACTCGCCGGCGTCGATCTCGATGTCGATGCCCTTGAGGATGTCGGTGGTGCCAAAGCGCTTGCGCACCTGGTGAATGGTCAATGCACCCATGGTGATGTCCTGTCTCAGCCCTTGACGGCGCCGGCGGTGAGGCCACGCACAAAGTATTTGCCTGCCAGCACGTAGACCAGCAGGGTGGGCAGGGCCGCGATGAGGGCAGCGGCCATGTCCACGTTGTATTCCTTGACCGAACTGGAGGTGTTGGCCAGGTTGTTGAGGCCCACGGTGATGGGCTTGCTGTCGGCACCCGAAAACACCACGCCGTACAGAAAATCGTTCCAGATGTTGGTGAACTGCCAGATCAGCGTGACCACCATGATGGGCGTGGACAGCGGCAGCACGATGCGCCGGAAGATCTGCCAGAACGAGGCCCCATCGAGCATGGCCGCCTTGATCAGTTCGTCAGGCAAGCCCACGTAGTAGTTGCGAAAGAACAGCGTGGTGCTGGGGATGCCCGCCACCACGTGCACCAGCACCAGGCCGCTGAGTGAACTGGCCAGGCCCAGCCAGCCCAGCACCTGGCTCATCGGCAGCAGCACCACCTGCATGGGCATGAACACGCCGAACAGCAGCATGGCAAACATCAGCTCGCTGCCCCGGAACCGCCATTTGGCCAGCACATAACCATTGAGTGAACCGATGGCGGTGGACAGCAACACCGCGGGCACGGTGAGCATCAGCGAATTGAGGAAAAAGGGCTTGAGGCCGCCGCAATCGGTGCCGGTGCAGGCCTGCGACCAGGCCTTGAGCCAGGCCGACACCCCGGGTGAGGTGGGCAGCGACAACAGGCTGCCATCACGCACCTGGTCCATGGTCTTGAGCGAGGTGGTCACCATGACGTAGAGCGGCGTCAGGAACCACAGCGCGAACAGGCCCAGCGCCGTCATCAGCAGCGCACGATGCAGGGTGTGGTGGCTCATTTCTTCACCCGCAGTTCAGAGTACAGATAGGGCACCACGATGGCGGCCACCGTGGCCAGCATCACCGTGGCGCTGGCCGCGCCCAGGCCGATCTGGCCGCGCGAAAACGCCATGGCATACATGAAGGTGGCGGGCAGATCGGTGGCGTAACCGGGGCCACCGGCGGTGAGCGCCATCACCAGGTCAAAGCTCTTGATGGCCAGGTGGCTGACGACCATCAGGGTGGAGAAAAACACCGGCCGCAGGCTGGGGATGATGATGCGCCAGTAGATGCGCGGCAGGCTGGCGCCATCGACCTGGGCGGCCTTGATGATGGCGTCGTCGATGCCGCGCAGCGCCGCCAGGAACAGCGCCATCACAAACCCCGCGCTTTGCCACACGCCGGCGATGGCCACGCAGTAGATGGCCTTGTCGGGGTTGATCAGCCAGTCAAAGCTGAAGCCCGCAAAGCCCCACTGCTGCACCATGTGCTCCAGGCCCAGGCCGGGGTTGAGCATCCACTTCCAGGCGGTGCCGGTGACCACGAAGCTGATGGCCATCGGGTACAGGTAGATGGTGCGCAGCAGGCCTTCGCCGCGGATCTTCTGATCCAGCAGCACCGCCAGCAGCAGGCCCAGCGCCATGGCCCCACCGATGAACAGCCCACCGAAGATGGCCATGTTGCCGAGGGCCACCCGGAAGCGCTCGCTTTCCCACAGCAGGGCGTACTGCTCCAGGCCCACCCACTCGTAGTTGGGCAGCAGGCGTGAGGCCGAGAACGACAGGTAACCGTTCCAGGCGATCAGGCCATAGATGAAGCAGAAGCTGATGATGAAGCTGGGTGCCACCACCAGCTTGGGCAGCCAGGGGGTGCGCAGCGCGCCGGGTGCAGACATGGGCTGTGTTGGCCAGGTGCCGAAGGGCTGGATTACTTGGTCTTGGCGGCAGCCACCAGCTTGGCCTGGGCGTCCTTGGCGGTCATCTTGTCGGTGTTCCAGAACTGGCTCACGACATCCTTGATGGCGCCTTCGGTGGCCGAGGGCACGGCCATGCCATGGGCGATCGAGGGCACCAGCGAGTTGGTCTTGGCGGTGTCGACAAAATCCTTGGCCGAGGTCTTGGCGCAGTCGTCAAACTTGTCGAGCTTCATGCCCAGACGCACCGGGATCGAGCCCTTGTTCAGGTTGAACAGCTCCTGGAAGGCCGGGCCCATGATGGCGGCGGCCAGATCCTTTTGAGCGGCCTGGCTGCCTTCGTTCTTGACCTTGAACATCGCGAACGAATCAACATTGAAGGTGAAGGACTTGGCCGTGCCCGGTGCGGCGGCGCACAGGAAATCCTTGCCCGGCACCTTGCCTGCGGCGATGAATTCGCCCTTGGCCCAGTCACCCATCAGCTGCATGCCGGCTTCGCCCTTGATGACCATGGCGGTGGCCAGGTTCCAGTCGCGGCCCGGGGCGTTCTTGTCGGTGTAGTCCTTGACACGCTTGAAGGTGGCGAGCACCTTTTCCATGGTGGGGCTGCCCAGCGTGGCCGGGTCGAGCTGCACCAGGGCCTTCTTGTAGAACTCGGCACCGCCCACGCCCAGGGCCACCGATTCAAAGGTGGTGAAGTCTTGCCAGTTCTGGCCGCCGTGGGCCACGGGGATGATGCCGGCCTTCTTGAGGGCTTCGGCGGTGACAAAGAACTCGTCCCAGTTGGTGGGCAGCTTGGTGCCGGCCTTCTTCAGGGCTTCGGGGTTGGCCCACAGCCAGTTGACGCGGTGCACATTGACCGGCACGGCGATGTAGTTGCCCTTGTACTTCATGACGTCGCTGACCACCTTGGGCAGCAGTTCGTCCCACTTTTCGGCCTTGGCCACGCCGTCGATGTTGGCCAGCACGCCTTCCTTGGCCCACTCCTGCAGCGAGGGGCCCTTGATCTGGGCGGCGGCGGGGGCATTGCCCGACACCACGCGGCTCTTGAGCACGGTCATGGCCGAATCACCACCGCCACCGGCCACGGCGAAATCCTTCCAGGTGTGGCCCTTGGCCTGCATGGCCGCCTTCAGCTCGGCAGCGGCCTTGGCTTCACCGCCGGAAGTCCACCAGTGCAGCACTTCCAGTTCGCCGGCCTGGGCAGCGCCGCAGGCCAGGGCACCGGCCAGGGCGATCAAACGGGTGTGGGTACGCAAGGTCTTGAAGTTCATGCTTGTCTCGCTGTGTGGGAGTGTGGAACGCCGTGGGCGCGCTGCGCCCTGTCAAATAAGACGGTGTTAATTTTTCATTCATGTTGCGTTCATGTCTGTAAGGGTTAACACGGCATCTGATCGCACGGGTTTGCCACAAGTTGCGGCGAAGTGGCGATCACTAACATCTGAGCGCGCCGGCCCTGTCAGGCTCCAGCCCACTGGCGCGGCCGCCAAGCTCCACGACTTCAGCCCCGAAAGCCCATCCTCACGTGACCACTTCCCTGCCCGGCATCTGGCCGGCCCTGCTCACCCCGCTGGATGCCAGCGGCCACATCGACCTGTCCCGCTTTGCGGCCCAGGCCCGGCGCATGCTGGACGCCGGCTGCGGCGGCGTCACGCCCTTTGGCACCACGGGCGAAGGGCCGTCGTTCTCGGTGGACGAGCGCATCGCCGGTGTGAACGCGCTGCTGGCGGGCGGAGTGCCGGCCTCGCGCATGCTGGTGTCGACCAGCTGCGCCGCCATCACCGACACCCTGGCGCTCACCCGCCATGCCGTGCAGATCGGTGCCTGGGGCTGCCTGGTGATGCCGCCGTTCTACTTCAAGGGTGTCAGCGACGCGGCGGTGATCGATTTTTACGCCTGGCTGGTGGACACCGTGGCCGATACCCGCTTGCGCATCATGCTGTACCACATCCCCCAGTTGGCGGGCGTGGGCCTGTCGGCCGACGTGATCGCCACGCTGCACACGCGCTACCCCGGCACCTTTGTGGGCATCAAGGACAGCCAGTGCGAGCTGGCCCATTCGCTGGCCCTGGCCGACCGTTTCATGGCCACCCTGACGGTGCACGTGGGCAACGAGCCCGACCTGCCCGCACTGGGCCGCCTGGGCAGCACCGGTGCGGTCAGCGGCCTGGCCAACTTCATCCCGCGCACGGTGCAGGCCCTGGTGGGCCAGCCCGATTCAGCCCAGGCCGCCAAAGGCCTGGTGCGCGTCAAGGCGCTGCTGGGCACACTGGGCGGCTATGCGCTGATCCCGGCGCTCAAGGGCATCATGGCCCTGCGTGATGGCGACAGCGCCTGGCTGCGTGTGCGGCCCACGCTGAAAGCCCTGGACGACGCCGGCCTGGCCCGCTTGCAGGCCGATCTGGCGCGCATCGGCTTTGATGTGCACGCCGACTGACCCGAACACCCCCAACAGGAGACAACCATGCTGAGCACCCGCCGCCACCCCTTGCGCCTGCTGGCCGCCGCCACCCTGGCCCTGGCCGCCGTCATCGCCCCCACCGCACAGGCCCAGAACAAGGTGCTGCTGCGCATCTCCACCCCGGCCGTGCCCGATGACTGGCACGGCAAGATGTGGACGGTATTCAAGGACACGCTCGACAAGTCATCACCGGGCGAGTTTGATGTGCAGATCAACCTGAACGCCACCTTGTTCAAGCAGGGCACCGAGCCGGCCGCCATGGCGCGCGGCAACCTTGAGCTGTCGTCGATCTCGGCCTTTGACATCGCCAAGCAGGTGCCCGAGTTCTCCATCTTCACAGCCGGCTACGTGATCCGTGACCCGCAGCACCAGCAAAAGGTCTTCAACGGCCCGGTCGGCCAGGAGCTCTTCAAGCTGGCCACCGACAAGATGGACGTCACCCTGCTCACGCCCATCTACCTGGGCACACGGCAAGTGAACCTGCGCGAAGTGCGCAACGTGCGCACGCCGGCTGACCTGAAAGGCATCAAGCTGCGCATGCCCGGCAGCAAGGAGTGGTTGTTCCTGGGTGAGGCCCTGGGCGCCACCGCCACGCCCTTGGCCTTTGGCGAGGTGTACATGGGCCTGAAGACCGGCACCATTGATGGGCAGGACAACCCGCTGCCCACCGTGCGCGCGGCCAAGTTCTACGAGGTGACCAAGCAGCTGGTGCTGACCAACCACCTGGTCGATGGCATCTTCATCGCCATCAGCGACAAGGCCTGGAAGGCCATGACGCCTGCCCAGCACAAGAAGGTGCAGGCCGCCGCCGAAGCCGCCGCCGCCTACAACAACGAGAACCGCCTGAAGGAAGAAGCGCAGATCATCGACTTCTTCAAGGCCCAGGGCCTGACGGTGACCACGCCCGATGTGGATGCCTTCCGCAAGGCGGTGCAGGCGGCCTACGCCACCAGCGACATCGCCAAGAGCTGGCCCAAGGGCCTGCTTGAACGCATCAACAACACCAAATGAAGCCGCTGTTGTGGCGGCTGAAGCAGGCCGCCGATGTGCTGGGGGCGGCGCTGTTTGCCGCGCTGTTCATGGTGTTCATCGTGCAGATCGTCGCGCGCTTCGGCTTCAACCAGCCGCTGCCCTGGACCGACGAGCTGGCCGTGTGCCTGTACGTGTGGGTGATCCTGTGGGCGGCCGCCACCATCGTGCCCGAGCGTGAGCATGTGGTGTTTGACCTGCTCTGGAACGCCTGCAGCCGCCGGGGCCGCCAGCTGATGCGCGTGGCGGGCAACCTGATGCTGGGCGGCCTGTCGGCCTGGGCGCTGCCGGGTGTGTGGGACTACGTGCACTTCATGGCCCGCGAAGGCACACCCGTGCTGAACCTGTCGTTCCAATGGGTGTTCATGCCCTTTGTGGCCTTGTTGGTGGCCCTGGTGATTCGCTGCACGCGCAATGTGTGGCGGGCGCTGCAAGGCCTGGATCTGGAAGACGCGGGGTTGCCCACAGCATGAACCATTCACTCTGGGCCCTGGGCGGCGTGCTGCTGGCGGGCATGCTGATGCGCCTGCCCATCGGCTTTTCGATGATCGGCTCGGGCGTGGCCTACCTGATCGTCAAGCAGCAGGACATCGGCCTGGTGGCCGAGCAGATCTGCAACGGTCTCTACAACAGTTATGTGCTGCTGGCCGTGCCCATGTTTGTGCTGGCCGCCAACCTGATGAACGCGGGCACGGTCAGCGAACGCATCTTTGACTTTTGCCGCATCCTGGTGGGCCGCATGCGCGGTGGCCTGGCGCAGGTCGACATCCTGGTGTCGGTGATCTTTTCGGGCATGAGCGGCAGCGCCATCGCCGACGCGGCCGGCCCGGGCCTGGTCACCATCCGGCAGATGCTGAAAAAGCCCGAATACAGCCCCGGCTTTGCCGGCGCGGTGGTGGTGGCCAGCGCCACGCTGGGGCCCATCATCCCGCCATCCATCCCCATGGTGATCTACGGCCTGGTGTCGGGCGCTTCGGTGGGCGCGCTGTTTCTGGGTGGGGTGGTGCCGGGCGCGCTGATGGCCATCCTGATGATGTTGGTGGTGCACTGGATCGCCACCAAGCGCAACATGCCGCGCGAAGACAAGGTGCCGCTCAAAGATTGGCCGCAGATCCTGTTTCGCGGTGCGCTGCCGCTGTCCATGCCCATCGTGCTGCTGGGGGGCATCTATTCGGGCGCCTTCACGCCCACCGAGGCGGCCGCCGTGGCCGCGCTGCATGCGCTGCTGCTGGCCACCGTGGTGTACCGCGCGCTCAGCTGTAAGCAACTGTTTGGCGTGGTGCTGGAGAGCACCCGCAGCAGCGCGGTCATCACGCTGATTCTGGCGGGCAGCTTCATGCTCAATTACGCCTTCACCGCCGAAGGCGTGCCGCAGGCCATGGCCAGTTGGGTGGATGCGCTGCACCTGGGCCGCGTGCCCTTCTTGCTGCTGGTGAACCTGCTGTTTCTGGTGCTGGGCTGCTTTCTGGATGTGTCGGTGCTGCTGCTGGTGTTTGTGCCCATGCTGCTGCCGGCGGCCAAGGCCCTGGGCGTCGATCTGGTGCACTTTGGTGTGCTGGTGGTGCTGAACATGATGATCGGCCTGATCCACCCGCCCTTTGGCATGCTGCTGTTCGTCACCAAGGCGCTCACCGGCATCCCCATCGGCGCCATGATGAAAGAAGGCTGGCTGTTCATCGTGATGCTGCTGCTGTTGTTGCTGGCCATGACGCTGTTTCCGCAGATCGTGCTGTGGCTGCCGCAGACCATGGGCTACGGGGCTGCCAAATGAGCGCCGGGGCGCTGCAGGCCGATGTGGTGTGCCTGGCCAGCTTCAACGCCGACCTCACCTGCCGTGTGCCCCGCCCGCCCCTGCGCGGCGAAACGCTGATGGCCCATGGCTTCACCGTGGGCCCGGGTGGCAAGGGCAGCAATGCAGCCGTGGCCTGTGCCCGGCAAGGCGCGCAAGTGGCCGTGGTGGCCCGCATCGGGCAGGACGACTTTGGCCGCCTGGCGCTCGATGTGTGGGCCCGTGAGGGCATCAACACCCGCGCCGTCACGCAGGCCGCCGGTGAGCCCACCGGCGTGGCCCAGATCTGGGTGTTTGATGACGGCGACAACGCAATCGCGGTGGCCCCGGGCGCAGGCCTGGGGCTGGGTGCCCGGCAGGTGCAGGCGGCCAGCGATCTGATCAGCCAGGCCAAGCTGCTGATGGCCTCCAACGAGGTGCCGCTGGCCGCCATCGAAGCCGGCTTTGCGCTGGCGCGGCAGCACGGCGTGACCACGCTGCTGAACCCGGCGCCGGCCCGCGAGCTGCCCGCCGCGCTGCTTGCCCAGTGTGATGTGCTGACACCCAATGAGCACGAGCTGCGTGCCCTGGCCGGCCTGCCCGATGCCGCCAGCCTGGACGACTGCGCGCAGGCCTTGCTGGCCCAGGGTGTGGGCGCGGTGGTGGTGACCTTGGGCGAGCGCGGTTGCAGCCTGCATCGGCCTGGGCAGGCTGCACAAGCCTTGCCGGGCCACACGATGCGCGTCATCGACACCGTGGGCGCAGGCGACACCTTCACCGGAGCCCTGGCTGCTGCCCTGGCCCGTGGCCTGGCCCTGCCCGATGCCCTGCCCTGGGCCAATGCGGCGGCGGCCTTGTCGGTCACCGGTCAGGGGGCCATCGCCGGCATGCCCACCGCGCCCGAGACGGCACGGCTCATGGGCCGTTGAGGCGGGGCAGCGTCAGGCGGGCGATCAAGCCTTGGGGGCGGTTGGCCAGCAGGCTGGCCTGGCCGCCGTGGCGCTCGGCGATTTCACGCACGATGGCCAGGCCCAGGCCGCAGCCGCTGCCCTCGTGGGTGGCCCGCACAAAGCGACCGAACACGCCCTCCAACTGATCCTCCGGCAGGCCGGGGCCGGTGTCGATCACCTCCACCAGCGCCTGCTCACCCTGCTGCCGCACCAGCACCGTCACCTCGCTGCCCTTGCCGGCATAACGCAGCGCGTTGTCCACCAGATTGCTCACCGCCTCACGCAGCAGCACCGGCCAGCCGTCGATCATCAAGGGGGGCTCGTCACCCACTGGCTCGTCAGCCAGGCCCAGATCAATGCCCGCATGCAAGGCACGGGGCACGGCCTCGGCCACCAGGGCCACCACCTCGGCGCGCAGATCAAAGCGGCTGCGGGGCGTGGCCAGCGCGGCCTCGGGCTCGGCGCGGGTCAGGGCCATCAGCTGGTTGACCACATGCGCGCTGCGCACCGCGCTCTCGTGCACGCGGGCCAGACGCTGCGCCAGATCAGGATCATGGTTGGCGGCCTGGGCCAGCTCGGTCTGGCTTTTCAGGCCGGCCAAGGGTGTGCGCAACTGGTGGGCGGCATGGCTGATGAAACGGCGCTGCGCCGCCACGCTCTCGTGCACCGCCGCCAGCAGCTGGTTCAAGGCACGGGCCAGCGCACGCACCTCGCTGGGCGCACGATCGAGCTCGATGGGCGCCAGGTCATTGGGGGCACGGTCCTGCACCAGGGCCCGCAAGCGCGACAAGGGCGCCAGGCCGGCGCCAATGCCGGCCCACACGATCATGGTCATCAGCACGATCAGGCCCGACAGCGGCAGCACGGTGTCCACCAGGATGCCGCGGGCCAGCTCGTCGCGGCTGGCCTGGCTGCGCGCCACCTGCACCAGCATCACCTGCCGGGCATCGGCATCACCAATGGGCACGTACAGCGCAGCCAGGCGGATGCGCAGGCGATCCAGGCGACCGTCGTAAAAATAGGGCTGGCCCAGGCGCGGGGTGTCCACCCCTTCGGGCAAAGGCAACTGCCGGTTGCCCAGGATGAACTGGCCCGGCGGCGTGCTGACCATGTAGAAGAAGCGGTCCTCGGGATCGGCCTCCAGGATGTCTTGCGCGGCTTTCGGAAAATCGATGAACAGGCCGTTGCCAATGGGCTTGACCTGCCGCGCCAATGATCGGGTGGCCTGCAGCAGGCTGGCATCGATGCCCCGGTCGGCATAACGCGCCGCCAGGTTGTAGGTGACCGAGGCCGCCGCGCCCCACAGCACCAGCTGCGGCAACAGCAACCACAGCAGCAACTGCCGCCGCAGCGAACGCTGCCCCAGCCAGCGCGCCAGGCGCTGCGGCAGCCAGCCTGCATCAGGCCAGCTGCGCGTGCCGCCCGTGGGGTCGCTAGGGCCCGCCGCCATCCTCGGCCTCCAGCAGATAACCCAGGCCACGGACGGTGCGGATCACCAGGCCCGAGCCTTCGAGCTTGCGGCGAAGCCGGTGGATGTACACCTCGATCATGCCCGGCGTGGCGGTGACTTCACCCGCAGCCGCATCCGAACGGTCGGCGTGCCAGGCCTGCGTGATCTGCCCCTTTTGCACCACGCGTTCACGCTGACCCAGCAGCAGATCGAGCAAGGTCCATTCACGGGGGGACAGCTCCAGGGCTGCACCATCGACCGTGGCGCGGCGTGCCTGGCGGTCAAACACCAGGCGCCCCAGGCTGGCCTGGTCTGCCGCCAACTGGCCTGATGGCGATGACGACCCGGGGCGGGCCGAAGCCCGGCGCAGCAAGGCCCGCAGCCGGGCTTCCAGCTCGGCGAAATCAAAGGGCTTGGTGAGGTAGTCGTCGGCGCCGGCATTGAGCCCGGCCACGCGGTCATCCAGGCCATCGAGGGCCGTGAGCACCAGCACCGGCAAAGCAGGCTTGCCCAGGCGCACACGCTTGAGCACGGTCAAGCCATCAACCAGGGGCAGGCCGATGTCGAGCACGGCGGCGTCGAAATCATGGCGCAGCATCAGGTATTCGGCCACGGCGCCGTTGGGGGCGTGTTCAACACTGAAACCCACCTGGGCCAGCTGGGTGACCAGCGCGTCGGCCAGGATGGCATCGTCTTCGGCAAGCAGCAATCGCATGGCAGCAGCTTAAGGCAAGGCCGCTGCCCGCGGCCACCGGGATCACACCGTCAGGCGGGCCAGCAGGGTCTCGAGGTTTTCAGTGGGGCTGCGCTTGAAGCCCGAACGGGCAAAGCGCTGAAGGCGGCCCACCGCCAGCGCCGTGAGGCCCGAGGCCAGGGCCTGCGCATCCACGGTGGGCGTGAGCGCGCCCGATTCATCGCCCCCGGCGCGCAGGCACTGGCGAAGTTGGCCCTCGAGGCGATCAAAAAACTGGTTCATGCGGGCACCCAGGCGCTCGTGTTCGAACACCAGGGCGTCGCCGACCATCACGCGGGCCATGCCGGGGTTTTTTTCGCCAAACTGCAGCACCATGGCCACGATGCGGCGGGCCTGCAAATGCCCCGACATGTCGCGCTCGGTGATCTGGTTGACCAGGGTGAACACGCTGGTTTCGATGAAATCGATGAGGCCTTCGAACATCTGGGCCTTGCTGGCGAAATGCCGGTACAGGGCGGCTTCGCTCACTTGCAGGCGGGCAGCCAGCGCAGCGGTGGTGACGCGATCGGCCCCGGGTTGCTCCAGCATGGTGGCCAGGGTTTGCAGGATTTGCACACGGCGCTCACCGGGACGGGGCCGCTTGGCGGCAGGCGCGGCGGCAGCTGGCTCGGCAGATTCGCCGGATGGCTCGGGTAATTCAGACATCACGGCAATGGGCTCTTCGTAAGGCAGACGGCGAAATGATTCTGGCACACCCGCCTGTTGCCGCAGGCTGAAGGTAAACACCAAGCCTGCCCTGCAACTTGTTACAGGCCGCCTCGCAGCAACTGTCCCAGGGCGCGCACACGGCGATCCACATAGGCCGGCTGCATGCTCCAGCGGCTGACCGAGGGGCCATGCTGCGGGCCGCGCCGCCCATACCGCTGCATCCACACCGTGCCCATGCCCACGCTGCGCGCCGACTTCTGGTGCACCAGCGTGTCCTCAACCAGCACGCAGCGGTGCGGGCTGACCTTCAGCCTCACCGCCATGCTGCGAAACATGCGCGCATCGGGCTTGGGCCGCAGCTGGCCAAACATGTGCATGTCCTCGATGGCCAGCACGCCTTCAAAATGGCCCAGCAGGCCCAGCGCGCCCAACACACGACAGGCATAGGCGCGCGGCGCATTGGTGAGGATGAACTTGCGCCCGGGCAAACGCGCCAGCGCTGCCACGTCCTGCGCATGCGTGCCCAGTTGCTGCTCCAGCCCGGGCAGGCGATGCGTGTCATGCAGGAAGTGCGAGGCCTTCACCCCATGGTGCTTCATCAGCCCCAGCAAGGTGGCGCCATAACGATGCCAGTACAGGTTGGACAAGCGCTGCGCCTCCTGCGCATCCACCTGCAACTCACGCTGCACAAACTCGCCCATCGACTGCTTGAGCCGCCCAAACACCACCGCCCCCGCGTCATGCAGGGTGTTGTCCAGGTCAAACAACCAGACCGTCTGCCGGTTGATCTTCATGAATGCGCCATTTCGCCTGCAATACGGCTGAGGGCCGAGCGACAGCGGTGGCCCGCCCCATCCAGTGAACACCCAGGATCCGGCTTCGCCGGGCCAAGGGTGTTGCCCCCTTGAGGGGGAGCGGCGAAGCCGCTACGGGGATGGGCCTATCTGGCTCGGATCATCGTGCCGTAGGCCTGGTCGGTCAGGATTTCGAGCAGCAGCGCGTGCGGCACCCGGCCATCGATGATGTGCACCGCGTTGACACCACTCTTGGCCGCATCCAGCGCACCGGCAATCTTGGGCAGCATGCCGCCGCTGATGGTGCCGTCGGCAAACAGCTCGTCGATGCGTCGGGCGGTCAGGTCGGTCAGCAACTGGCCCGATTTGTCGAGCACGCCCGAGATGTTGGTCAGCATCAGCAGCTTCTCGGCCTTGAGCACCGTGGCCAGCTTGGCCGCCACCACGTCGGCGTTGATGTTGTAGCTCTCGTTCTGCTCACCAAAGCCGATGGGGCTGATGACCGGGATGAAGGCGTCGTCCTGCAGGGCCTTGACCACGCTGGGGTCGATCGATTCGATCTCGCCCACCTGGCCCACATCGTGTTCCTTGCTCGGGTCGTCCTTGTCGACCATCTTGAGCTTGCGGGCGCGGATCATGCCGCCGTCGCGGCCGGTCAGGCCCACGGCCTTGCCGCCGGCCACATTGATCAGGCCCACGATGTCCTGTTGCACTTCGCCGCCCAGCACCCACTCGACCACGCCCATGGTTTCGGCGTCGGTCACGCGCATGCCCTGGATGAAGGTGCCCTTCTTGCCGATCTTGGCCAGCGCGTCATCGATTTGAGGGCCGCCGCCGTGCACCACCACCGGGTTCATGCCCACCAGCTTGAGCAGCACCACGTCTTCAGCAAAATCCTGCTGCAGGGCGGGGTCGGTCATGGCGTTGCCGCCGTACTTGATGACCAGGGTCTTGCCGTGAAAGCGGCGGATGTAGGGCAGCGCCTGGGCCAGGATCTCGGCCTTGTCGCGCGGGGCAATGTGGGAGAGATCGTGTTCGGCGGGGGCGTTCTGGGTCATGGCCGCTCCTGGCAGGGTATGAGGCAGACAAGGGGCAACGCGCGTGATTGATGCGTTGCAGCAAACCTGCTCATTGTAGAAAGATCCGCAGCCCGCCAGCCGGGCACGCGCAGCGCCACAATGGGGCATCTGCCGCATCGGATTGCCCAGGACACGCCATGCATCACCACGCCCCGTCTGCGCCCACTGCCGCGCTGCGCGCCGCCGCCTGGGCACTGGCCGCCGGTGTGGCTGCCGGTGTAGCCGGCTGCGCCAGCGTGAGCCCCGACGACACCCTGGCAGCAGCCCGGCAACGCCTGCCCGGATCCGGCGGTGCCGCCCTCACGCTGCAACACCTGGAATCCCAACGCCTGGCGGCGGTGGCGGCCACCAACCAGCTGCTTGATCAACCCGTTGATGCCGCCGCCGCGCAGCGCCTGCACCTGCTGGCCAGCCCGGCCTTGCAAGCCCTGCTGGCAGAAGCCTGGGCCACCGACCTGGCCGCGCAGGCATCGGCAAGGCCCATGATGCCGCAGCTCACCTGGGAGCGGCTGGTCAATGGCAGCCAGCCCGACATCACCCGCACCCTCGGGCTGAACCTCACCGACTGGCTGCTGTGGCCCCTGCGCTCACGCGTGGTGCAACACCGCACCGAAGCCCAGCGCCTGTCGCTCACCCGCCAGGTGCTGGCCCAGGCCCAGCTGGTGCGCCAGCAATGGGTGCGTGCCGTGGCCGCACGCGAATTGCTCGTCTACCACCAGCAGGTGCAGCAGGCCACGCAGGCCAGCGCCGACCTGGCCGACCGGATGCAGGCGGCCGGGCATTTCAACCGCCTGCGCCAGGCCCGCGAGCAAGCCTTCGCCGTCGAGGCCGGCACGCGCATGTTGATGGCCGAGCAAGCCGCCGTGAGTGAACGCGAGGCGCTGATCCGCCTGCTGGGCCTGCGGGGTGACCAGGTGCAGCGCCTGAAGCTGCCCGATCGCCTGC
>Ga0228698_1000629_pt1 | contig 23331 bp, 19 predicted proteins | sample McNCre117_Aug_MG_FD_178015 | JGI IMG/M metagenome (GOLD analysis project Ga0228698, IMG submission 178015) | Freshwater microbial communities from McNutts Creek, Athens, Georgia, United States - 1-17_Aug_MG | ecosystem: Environmental > Aquatic > Freshwater > Creek | place: USA: Georgia...
ACGGCCAGGCTCTTGTCGTCGGCGGCCATGCCCGGCACCTCGACGCCCTTCTTCGGGCGGTAGACGTCGAACAGCACGGCCGACTTGAGCCAGCCTTGGGCGTTGGCCGAGTGCACGGCCGCCATCAGCGCGGCGTGCGTGACCGATTCGTTGACCACGACCGCGATGTCGCGCTCGACCGGCTGGTGGCGCGGCACCGGCTGCGCAGCCGGGATGTCGCGCGCGAGCACGGCCGGCAGATCGAGTTCGAACAGCACCGGTGCCTGCTGCCAGCCTTCCTGCTGGCGCCAGCGCGGATGCAGCTCGCCGACGATGCCGATCGCCACGCCGTCGAGCAGCACGCGCGCGCAGCGGCCCGGGTGCAGCGCCGGGTGCTCGGCGGCCTCAAAGGTGGGCACGCGCGGCGCGAGCAGCGCCTCGACATCACCCTTGACGTCGTAGAAATCGACCGCGCGCGCCGGCTGGCCCCATTGCTGCTGCTCGGCGTCGCCCCAGGCCAGCGCCGCCACGCGCAGCGGCTGGTCGAAGCCGGCCACCGTGGTCTCGCTGTCGCCCACGCTGGCGTCCTTGCGGAACACGCGGCCGATCTCGAACACGCGCACGCGCGCGGCCTTGCGGTCGGTGTTGAACTTCAGCACGTTGAGCAGGCTGCCCAGCAGCGAGCTGCGCATCACGCTCAGCTGGCTCGCGATCGGGTTGAGCAGCTTGATCGGGTCGGCATTGCCGGCGTAGTCGCGCTCCCAGCGTTCCTCGACGAAGCTGAAGTTGATCGTCTCCTGGTAGCCCTGCTGCGCGAGCTGGCGGCGCACGGCGAACTTGCCGCGCTGGCTCTCGGAGCGGATCTGTGCCGTCACGGGCGCCTGTGGCGGCGTGTGCGGCAGGTTCTCGTAGCCGATCACGCGCGCGACTTCCTCGATCAGGTCTTCCTCGATCTGCAGGTCGAAGCGGAACGACGGTGGCGTGACGGTCAGCGTGCCCTCGCCCTCGGTCACCGGCAGGCTCAGGCTGCGCAGCGCGTCGGCGCACTGCTGCTGGCTCAGCGCCATGCCGATCACCTTGCAGGCGCGCGCGACGCGCAGCGTCACGGGCTTCTGTTCCGGGACGTTGACCACCTGATCCACGATCGGGCCGACCTCGCCGCCGCAGATCTGGACCACCAGCTCGGAGATGCGCTCGATGTGCTCGACGAGCTGCTGCGGATCGACGCCACGCTCGAAGCGGTGGCCGGCGTCGGTGCTGAAGTTGTAGCGGCGCGAGCGGCCCGCGATCGCCTTCGGCCACCAGAACGCGGCCTCGACGAAGATATTGTGGGTCGCGTCGCCGACGGCCGTGGCGTCGCCGCCCATGATGCCGGCCAGCGACTCGACCGCCTGCGCGTCGGCGATCACGCCGACGTTGCCGTCAAGCTCGACCGTGTTGCCGTTGAGCAGCTTGAGCGTCTCGCCCTGCCTGCCCCAGCGCACCTGCAGGCCGCCGTGGATCTGGTCGAGGTCGAAGATGTGCGACGGGCGACCCAGCTCGAACATCACGTAGTTCGAGATATCGACCAGCGCCGAGACGCTGCGCTGGCCACAGCGCGCCAGGCGCTCGACCATCCAGGTCGGCGTCTGCGCCTGCGGGTCGATGCCCTTGATGACGCGGCCGGCGAAGCGCCCGCACAGGTCCGGGGCCTGGACCTCGACCGGCAGCGTGGCGTCGATCTGCGGCGCCAGGGTCGGGAAAGCCGGCGCCTTGAGCGGCGCGCCGGTCAGCGCAGCCAGTTCGCGCGCGATGCCATGGACGCTCAGGCAATGCGCGAGGTTGGGCGTCAGCTTGAGGGTGAACAGCTGGTCGTCGAGGTTCAGGTAGTCGCGGATGCTGGTGCCGACCGGGGCATCGGCGGACAGCTCCAGCAGGCCGGCGTTCTCTTCCGACAGTTTCAGCTCGCGCGCCGAGCACAGCATGCCGAAGCTCTCGACGCCGCGCAGCTTGCCCTTGCCGATCCTGAACGGCTTGCCGTCCTCGCCCGGGGGCAGCTCGGCGCCGACCAGCGCGGCCGGCACCCTGATGCCGACGCGCGCATTCGGCGCACCGCAGACGATCTGCAGCGGCTCGCCCTGGCCGACATCGACCTTGCACACGCGCAGGCGGTCGGCGTTCGGGTGCTGCTCGGCCGCGACGATGGCGCCAATCACGATCTGGCTGAACGGCGGCGCGACGGGAACCAGCTCCTCGACCTCCAGGCCGGCCATGGTCAGCTTGTCGGCCAGCTCCTGGCTGCTCAGCGGCGGGTTGCAGAACTCACGCAGCCACGATTCGGGGAATTGCATAGTCTTCTACTCTCGGAAACGGGTTGCGGATCAGCGGAACTGGCTCAGGAAGCGGATGTCGCCGTCGAAGAACAGGCGCAGGTCGTTGACGCCGTAGCGCAACATGGTCAGGCGGTCCGGCCCCATGCCGAAGGCGAAGCCGATGTAGCGCTCGGGGTCGAGTCCCATGTTGCGCACCACGTTCGGGTGCACCTGGCCACAGCCGCCGACTTCGAGCCAGCGCCCGGCCAGCGGGCCACTCGCGAACGCGATGTCGATCTCGGCGCTCGGCTCGGTGAACGGGAAAAAGCTCGGACGGAAGCGCAGCACCAGGTCGTCGGATTCGAAGAAGGTGCGGCAGAAATCGGTGAAGACGAACTTCAGGTCCTTGAAGCTGATGGCCTCGCCGATCCACAGGCCCTCGCACTGGTGGAACATCGGCGAATGGGTCGCATCGCTGTCCACGCGGTAGGTACGTCCCGGTACGATGACGCGGATCTCGGGCATGGCGCCGGCATACAGGTCCTGGCCATCGTCCTGGCGGTGGTGCTTGACATGCTGGACCGCGTGGCGCACCTGCATCGGGCTGGTGTGGGTGCGCAGCAGGTTCGGCTCGCCGGTCTTCGCCCCCTCGACGTAGAAAGTGTCGTGCATCGAACGCGCCGGGTGGTCCTCGGGCGTGTTGAGCGCGGTAAAGTTGTACCAGTCGCACTCGATCTCGGGACCATCGGCGACCTCGAAGCCCATCGAGCCGAAGATGGCCTCGATGCGCTCCAGCGTCAGGCTGACCGGATGCAGCCCCCCCGTGCCAAGCACGCGGCCCGGCAGCGTGACGTCGAGCGCCTCCGAGCGCAGCTGGCGCTGCAGCTCGGCCTCGGCCAGCGCGGCGCGGCGCTCGGTCAGCGCGGCCTCGATCGCCTGCTTGGCAACGTTGACGGCCGCACCGCGCGTCTTCTTCTCGTCCACGCTCAGGGCGGCCATGCCCTTCATCAGTTCGGTCACGCGCCCGCCCTTGCCCAGGAACTGGGCCTTGGCGTTCTCAAGGTCGGCGGGGGTGGCGGCTTGCGCGAACAGTTCGCGCGCGGCGCCTACCAGGGCATCGAGGTCGTTCATCTCGGAGGTCCAACAGCGGATGGCGAGCCATCCAAAAGAAAAAGGGCCAGTGCTGCGACAGCGCTGGCCCTCAATGGCAGGATCGGGTTCAGGAAAACGCTGGCGTTCTGCTACAACGTCCGCGCTGTGCTACGACGGCAACACCTGACTGCAACCCGGCATCCATCAGGCGGCCAGCTTGGCCTTGACCTGAGCGACGATGGCAGCGAAAGCCGCTTCGTCATGCACAGCCAGATCGGCCAGCATCTTGCGGTCGATCTCGATCGCCGCCTTCTTCAGGCCGTTGGCGAACTGGCTGTAGGTCAGGCCCAGACCGCGTGCGGCCGCGTTGATACGCGCGATCCACAGCTGACGGAACACGCGCTTCTTGGTGCGGCGGTCACGGTAGGCGTACTGGCCTGCCTTCATCACCGCCTGCTTGGCGATGCGATAGACGTTACCACGGCGGCCACGGAAACCCTTGGCCAGCTTCAGAACTTTCTTGTGACGGGCACGTGCGGTGACACCACGTTTGACGCGAGGCATAGCTTACTCCTTGTTCGTCGTTGAATTAAATGCCCATGCCGGGCAGCATCTGCGCCATGTGACCCATATTGGTCTCATGGACAGTCACCGCACCGCGCAGGTGGCGCTTGTTCTTGGTGGTCTTCTTGGTCAGGATGTGACGCTTGAAGGCTTGACCGCGCTTGACGGTGCCACCCGGACGAACGCGAAAACGCTTTTTCGCACTGCTCTTGGTCTTCATCTTGGGCATTGCATGCTCCTTATGGTTTGTGCTCGTGAGGCGCCGCGAACCCAATCGCGGTCTTGTTGGCCCCGAGCCACTTGGTACGCGCCACGGGCAAGCCCGAGGCACGGGCGGCGCGCAAGCGCCGCAAAATCCCGGCCGGCGACCAACCGGCCGGGATCAGAAAAAATCTGTCTGTCGTCAGTTCGAGGCCGGAGCCTCGGCCGCCGGCTTCTGTGCCGCCTTCTTGCGGCCGGGCGCGATCATCATGATCATCTGGCGCCCTTCGAGCTTGGGGAACTGCTCGACCACGATCGTGTCGCCCAGCTCGTCGCGGACGCGCTGCAGCAGCGCCAGGCCGATTTCCTGGTGCGTGATCTCGCGGCCACGGTAGCGCAGCGTGATCTTGCACTTGTCGCCTTCTTCGAGGAAGCGGCGCACGTTGCGCATCTTGATCTGGTAATCGCCTTCGTCGGTACCGGGACGGAACTTGATTTCCTTGATCTCGATGACCGTCTGCTTGGCCTTGGCCTCCGCAGCCTTTTTCTGTTCGGCGTACTTGAACTTGCCGTAGTCGATCAGACGACACACCGGCGGATTCGCCATGGCAGCGATTTCCACCAGGTCCACGTCCAGATCGCCCGCCATGCGCAGGGCTTCCTGAATGCTGACGATGCCGATGGCCTCGCCCTCGGGGCCGCTCAAGCGCACTTCGGGCGCCATGATCTCGCGGTTCAGGCGGTGGGCACGTTCTTCGCGCTGGCGACGATCGCGGAAGTTGGGGTTGGTAGCGATGGTGAAGTCCTCGAAATCAAAACACTGCCGGGCAGCCAAAAAACGCTGCCCAAGCTCGCGCCAGCCAATGCCGACGGCAAAACCCCTAGAGTTTAAGCCCTGGAAGCGATATCCGCAAGAATGCGTTGACCAAAATCTTCCAGCGACAGCACGCCGAGATCCTTGTTGCCGCGCGCACGCACGGCCACGGCCCCGGCTGCCTTTTCCTTGTCGCCCACCACCAGGATGTAGGGCAGCTTCTGCAGCGAATGCTCGCGTATTTTATACGTGATTTTTTCGTTGCGCAGATCCAACACTACCCTAACGCCTTGATTCTCCAGTGTTTTGGCGATTTCGCGGCAGTAGTCGGCCTGACCATCGGTGATGTTGAGCACCGCGACCTGCACCGGAGCCAGCCAGGTCGGCAAGGCGCCGGCGTGCTGCTCGACCAGGATGCCGATGAAGCGCTCCAGGCTGCCGACAATCGCGCGGTGCAGGATCACCGGGCGCTGGCGGCTGCCGTCCTCGGCCACGTACTCGGCATCGAGGCGTTCGGACAGGTTGAAATCGACCTGGATCGTGCCGCACTGCCACTCGCGCCCGATCGCGTCCTTCAGGGTGTACTCGATCTTGGGGCCGTAGAAGGCGCCATCGCCTTCCGAGATCACGAACTCGCAGCCCGAATGGCGCAGGCTGTCCATCAGCGCGGCCTCGGCCTTGTCCCACAGCTCGTCGGAGCCGATGCGCGCGGCCGGGCGGGTCGAGACCTTGTACAGGATGTCGGTGAAGCCGAAGTCAGCATAGACCTGCTTGAGCACCTGGGTGAAGGTGTCGCACTCGGCCAGGATCTGGTCCTCGGTGCAGAAGATGTGGCCATCGTCCTGCGTGAAGCCGCGCACGCGCATGATGCCGTGCAGGCCGCCCGAAGGCTCGTTGCGGTGGCACTGGCCGAACTCGCCGTAGCGCAGCGGCAGGTCGCGATAGCTCTTGATGCCCTGCTTGAAGATCAGGATGTGGCCCGGGCAGTTCATCGGTTTCAGCGCGTAGTCACGCTTTTCCGACTCGGTCACGAACATGTTGTCGCGGTACTTGTCCCAGTGGCCGGTCTTCTCCCACAGCGTCTTTTCGAGGATCTGCGGGCCCTTGACCTCCTGGTAGCCGTGGTCGCGATAGACCTTGCGCATGTACTGCTCGACCTGCTGCCAGACGGTCCAGCCCTTGGGGTGCCAGAACACCAGGCCGGGCGCGTGCTCGTCGATGTGGAACAGGTCCAGCTCGCGGCCCAGCTTGCGGTGGTCGCGCTTCTCGGCCTCCTCCAGGCGGGTCAGGTAAGCTTGCAGATCGTCCTTGCTGGCCCAGGCCGTGCCATAGACGCGCTGCAGCATCTCGTTGCGGTGGTCGCCGCGCCAGTAGGCGCCGGCCACCTTCATCAGCTTGAAGTGCTTGAGCTTGCCCGTGCTCGGCACGTGCGGGCCACGGCACAGATCCTCGAACGCGCCTTCGCGGTACAGGCTGACATCCTCGCTGCTCGGGATGCTGGCGATCAGCTCGGCCTTGTAGTGCTCGCCCAGGCTCTTGAAGTAGGCCACGGCCTCGTCACGCGGCAGCACGCGACGCACGACCGGCTCGTCCTGGTTCGCGAGTTCGGTCATCTTCTTCTCGATCGCGACCAGATCCTCGGGCGTGAACGGGCGCTTGTACGAGAAGTCGTAGTAGAAGCCGTTGTCGATCACCGGGCCGATCGTGACCTGGGCCTCGGGAAACAGCTGCTTGACCGCATAGGCCAGCAGATGCGCGGTCGAGTGGCGGATCAGCTCCAGGCCGTCGGCATCCTTGGCCGTGACGATGGCCAGCGCGGCGTCGGCCTCGATGCGGTGGCTGGTATCGACCAGCCGGCCATCGACCTTGCCGCCGAGCGCGGCCTTGGCCAGGCCGGCACCGATCGAGGCAGCGACCTCGGCCACCGTGACCGGGCCGGGGAACTGGCGTTGCGAGCCGTCGGGAAGCGTGATGTTGAACATGTTGGGGGTCCGGAAACGAAAAGCGCGGCTCGGGGCCGCGCTGTGGATGTGGGAGTCGGAAAGACCTGAGCAGGCGCGAACTGCCGCCCTTCACAGGGCAGTAAGAACCTCGGTGCAAGTTCGCGGTGTCATAACCAGGGTGCCTTTCTCGCTCTTTTTCAGTCAATCGGGAAAGATTTTCCCACAAATCCAGCCATCACGCCGCCGGCGCGATCGACACGCCGCCGATGTCGTGGCGCCGCAGCGCCGTCGCGACGAAGCCCTCGGCCTTCATCGCCTCGACGAAGGCCGCGACGAAGCCGGCCGCCTCATCACCGGCGGCCCTGGCGCAGCCCATCGCCTGCTGGATCTGCATGAAGCGCCCCGGCAGCAGACGCAATCCGTGCAGCAGCGCGGCATCGGCTTCGAGCTGCTGCTTGACGCCGGCGGCAACCTCCAGGCCACGCTCCAGGAACACCGGCACCACGTCGGGCGACGCGGGCGCGCGCACGATTTCGGCGGCCTTCAGCTCGCGGCTCAGGAACAGGTCGTAGGCGCTGCCCTGGCCGACCACGACCCGGGTGCCGGCGCGATCAACCTGCTCGTTGGCCTGCAACGGCGAGTCCTCGCGCACCAGATAGGCGCCCTCGATCAGCAGATACGGCGCGGTGAACGCGATGCTGGCGCCACGCGCCGGATCGATCGCGAAGAAGCCGACATCGGCGCGACCCTCGGTCACGGCGGCGACCGAATCGGCCGCCTTCTCGACCACCAGGAATTCGGGCTCGACGCCAAGGCGGCACGCCAGCTCGGTCGCCAGATCGATCGAGACCCCGAGCGGCTGGCCGCTGGCCGGATCGCGGCGCGCGAGGATGGGATTGCCGAGGTTGATGACCGCGCGCAGGCGGCCGGTCGGCGCAAGCGCCTGCAGCAGGGAAGCAGAAGTATTCATGGTGTGGAAATGTGAAAGCAAAAAAGGGCCACCCCGCATGGGATGGCCCTCTTGGACTGAACGGTCAGGCAACCCTGGCGGGTGCCGTTCGGATCAGTGGAACTGCTCTTCTTCGGTCGAGCCGGTCAGGGCCTTGACGCTGGACGAGCCGCCCTGGATCACGGTGGTCACGTCGTCGAAGTAGCCGGTGCCGACTTCCTGCTGGTGCGACACGAAGGTGTAGCCCTGTTCGCGAGCGGCGAACTCGGGTTCCTGGACCATCTCGACGTAGTGCTTCATGCCTTCGCCGCCAGCGTAGGCCTTGGCGAACTTGAAGGTGTTGTACCAGTTGACGTGGATGCCGGCCAGGGTGATGAACTGGTACTTGTAGCCCAGCGCGCTCAGCTCTTCCTGGAACGAGGCGATCTGGCTGTCGTTGAGGTTCTTCTTCCAGTTGAACGACGGCGAGCAGTTGTACGACAGCAGCTTGCCCGGGCAGGCGGCGTGGACGGCCTGGGCGAACTCACGGGCGAAGCCGATGTCGGGCACGCCGGTTTCGCACCACACCAGATCGGCGTAGGGAGCGTAGGCGACGCCACGGCTGATGGACTGCTCCAGACCGTTCTTGACGCGGTAGAAGCCTTCCTGGGTACGCTCGCCGGTCAGGAACGGCTTGTCGTTCTCGTCGTAGTCGGAGGTGATCAGGTTGGCGGCCTCGGCATCGGTACGGGCCAGGATCAGGGTCGGAACGCCCAGCACGTCGGCGGCGAAACGGGCCGAGATCAGCTTCTCGACGGCTTCGCGGGTCGGCACCAGCACCTTGCCACCCATGTGGCCGCACTTCTTGGCAGCAGCCAGCTGGTCTTCGAAGTGAACGCCAGCGGCGCCGGAGACGATCATGTTCTTCATCAGCTCGAAGGCGTTGAGCACGCCGCCGAAACCGGCTTCCGCGTCAGCGACGATCGGCAGGAAGTAGTCGATGAAGCCTTCGTCGCCCGGGTTGATGCCACGCGACCACTGGATCTCGTCAGCGCGCTTGAAGGTGTTGTTGATGCGGCGCACCATGGTCGGAACCGAGTCGTAGGCGTACAGCGACTGGTCGGGGTACATGGTTTCGGAGGTGTTGCCGTCGGCGGCGACCTGCCAGCCCGACAGGTACACGGCTTCCAGGCCGGCCTTGGCCTGCTGCATGGCCTGGCCGGCGGAGATGGCGCCGAAGGCATTGACGTAACCCTTCTTGGCGCCGCCGTTCACCTTGTCCCACAGGATCTTGGCGCCGCGCTGGGCCAGGGTGTATTCGGGCTGCAGGCTGCCGCGCAGGCGCACCACGTCAGCGGCGCTGTAACCACGCTTGACGCCATTCCAGCGCGGGTTGGTGGCCCAGTCTTTCTCCAGGGCTTCGATCTGCTGTTGGCGGGTCAGGTTTTGCGACATGGAACTCTCCTAGGGTTGAAGTTTGGAATCGGTTGGCAACCGGGCCTTGCTTGAGCAATTTTGGTGCCGATGGATTCATTGTAAGTCTTCTATAAGACCAAAGACAATTCTTATGTCTTATACAAGACTTTTTTTTATCTGTTTATTTTCAATAACTTGAAAAATACTTTTTACCCAATGAAAACAAAATCAGCATCATGGAAAAATTCTCACGCCACCGCACGCGGGAGTTTTCACGATATAAAAACATGGTTCTGCCTGATGGGATGAGACCCGCTGGCATGCACCACGCCGGCGCGACAGCGCCCGATTGAAGAGCGGCCGGCTTTCTCTGCGAAAATGGCGGGATGTTTACCGGCATCATCACTGGCGTGGGGCGCATCGTCGCCGTCCAGCCGCTCGGCAGTTCTTTTCAACATGGCAAGCGCCTGACCATCGAGGCGCCGGCCGGCTACCTCGACGACGTGGGCCTGGGTGACAGCATCGCGCTCAACGGCGCCTGCATGACCGTCACCCGCTTCGACGCCGCACAGGCCTGGTTCACGATCGACATCTCGGCCGAATCGCTGGACAAGACCGCCGGCCTCGACCGCGAAGGCCCGATCAACCTGGAAAAGGCGCTGCGCGCGCACGACCGCCTCGGCGGCCACATCGTCTCGGGCCATGTCGATGGCATCGGCCGCGTCAGCCGCTTCGAGCAGGTCGGCGAGAGCTGGGAGCTGCGCATCCTGGCGCCGGCCGCGCTGGCCAAGTACCTGGCCTACAAGGGTTCGATCACCGTCAACGGCGCGAGCCTGACCGTCAACCGCGTCGCCGACCTGCCCGAGGGCTGCGAGATCAGCATCAACCTGATTCCGCACACGGTCGAGAACACGGCGCTCGGCAGCCTGCAGACCGGCACGCCGGTGAACCTGGAAATCGATCTGATCGCGCGCTACGTAGAGCGCATGTTGAGCGGCAGCGCCGCCGAGAAAGCCCCCGCATGAACACCCCCCTGAGCCCCGTGGCCATCTCTCCGGTCGAGGAGATCATCGCCGAGATGAAGGCCGGCCGCATCGTGATCCTGGTCGATGAGGAAGACCGCGAGAACGAGGGCGACCTGGTGCTGGCGTCCGATCATGTGACGCCCGAGGCGATCAACTTCATGGCCAAGTTCGGCCGTGGCCTGATCTGCCTGACGCTGACGCGCGAGCGCTGCGAATACCTCAGGCTGCCGCCGATGGCGGTGCGCAACGGCACCGTCTACAGCACCGCGTTCACGGTCTCGATCGAGGCCGCGGAGGGCGTGACCACCGGCATCTCGGCCGCCGACCGCGCGCGCACGGTGCAAGTCGCGGTCGCGCACGACAGTCGGCCGACCGACCTGGTGCAGCCGGGCCACATCTTCCCGCTGCAGGCGGTCGACGGCGGCGTGCTGATGCGCGCCGGCCACACCGAGGCCGGCTGCGACCTGGCCGCGATGGCCGGCTGCACGCCCTCGTCGGTGATCTGCGAGATCATGAACGACGACGGCACGATGGCGCGCCTGCCGGACCTGCAGCTGTTCGCGGCCGAGCACGGCCTGAAGATCGGCACCATCGCCGACCTGATCGAATACCGCAGCCGCACCGAGACCCTGGTCAGCCAGGTCGGCACGCGCTCGCTCAACACCGCGTTCGGCGAATTCACCGCCCACGCCTTCCGCGACGGCCCGAGCGGCGCGCTGCATCTGGCGCTGGTCAGGGGCAGCTGGGGTAGCGACGACAGCGTGCCGGTGCGCGTGCACGAACCGCTGTCGGTGCTCGATGCACTTGAGGTCGGCCGCTCGCTGCACTCCTGGTCGCTCGAAAGCAGCCTGCGCCATGTCGCCGAGCAGGGCCAGGGCGTGGTCGTGCTGCTCAATTGCGGCGAGAGCGCCGAGCAGCTGCTGGCGCAGTTCGAGGACAAGGCGCAGCCGGCGCAGGCCCCGGGGCGCGGCCGCATGGACCTGCGCACCTACGGCGTCGGCGTGCAGATCCTGCGCGAGTGCGGCGTACACAAGATGCAGCTGATGGGCAATCCGCGCCGCATGCCGAGCATGACGGGCTACGGACTCGAAGTGACCGGATACATCAGCAAGAACTGAAGAAAGAGAACATTATGTTGATTGCAGAAAGAGGCCAGGCCACCCATCTGGATGGCAGCGGTTTGAGCCTGGGCATCGTGCAGGCACGCTTCAACGAGGGCATCACCAACGCGCTGGCCCAGGCCTGCGTCGAGGAATTGCAGCACCTGGGCGTGAGCGCCGAGCGCATCGTCCATGTCAAGGTCGCGGGCGCGCTCGAAGTGCCGTCGGCGCTGCAGGCGATGGCCGAGAGCGAGCGCTTCGACGCACTGATCGCGCTCGGCTGCGTGATCCGTGGCGAGACCTACCACTTCGAGCTGGTCTGCAACGAATCGGCCGCCGGCGTCACGCGCGTCGCGCTCGACTACGGCCTGCCGATCGCCAACGCGATCCTGACCACCGAGAACCTGCCGCAAGCCGTGGCGCGCCAGGAAGAAAAAGGCCGCGATGCGGCCCAGGTCGCCGTCGAGATGGCCCATCTGCTCAAGGAACTGAATCCCGCATGAACGACGCCAAGCCCCGCTCCCACAAGAAGGCGACCGAGAAGTCCGGCCGCACCCGCGCGCGCGAGTTCGCGCTGCAGGCGCTCTACCAGTATCTGGTCGGCCGCAACGATGCCGGCGACATCGACGCCTTCACGCGCGACCTGACCGGCTTTCACAAGGCCGACAGCGCGCACTACGACGCACTGCTGCACGGCTGCGTTGCCGAAAGCCCGGCGCTCGACGAGGTGATCACGCCGCTGCTCGACCGCACGCTGATCGAGATCTCGCCGGTCGAACGCGCGGTGCTCTGGATCGGCGCCTACGAGTTCAAGCACTGCGTCGATGTGCCGTGGCGCGTCGTGATCAACGAATGCATCGAGCTGGCCAAGTCCTTCGGCGGCACCGACGGCCACAAGTACGTCAACGGCGTGCTGAACCAGCTCGCGGCCCAGCTGCGCGCCGAGGAAGTCACGCGCGACCCGGCACGCAAGGCCTGATCCGATGTCCGATGCCAAGGAGTTCCGCTGGCCGGTGCGTGTCTACTGGGAGGACACCGATGCCGGCGGCATCGTGTTCTACGCGAACTACCTCAAGTTCTTCGAGCGCGCACGCACCGAATGGCTGCGCAGCCTGGGCGTGAACCAGCGCGAGCTGCGCGAGACCAGCGGCGGCATGTTCGTGGTCGGCGCGACCGGGATGCACTACCATCGCCCGGCCCGGCTCGACGACCTGCTCGAAGTCACGGCCGCCATCGCCGAGATCGGACGCGCCTCGCTGACGCTGCGCCAGCAGGCCTGGCTCAGCGTCGATGGCGAGCGCGGCCCGCTGCTGTGCGAAGGCAGCATACGCATCAGCTGGGTCGATGCCGCCCAGATGAAGCCGGCACGCATTCCGGCACAGATCCTGCAAGTCATCGCTCCATGAACCAAGACTTTTCCATCGTTTCCCTGCTGCTGCACGCGAGCTGGGTGGTGCAGGCGGTGGTCGCGCTGCTGCTGACCGTCTCGGTCATCAGCTGGGCCGCGATCTTTCGCAAGGTGTTCGCGCTCAAGCGCGTCAACCGGCTGACCGAGGTGTTCGAGCGCGATTTCTGGTCGGGCGCCAGCCTCAATGAACTCTATCAGGCGGCGGCGCACAACGCGCGCGAGGGCAGCCCGATGGAGCGCATCTTCGCCAGCGGCATGCGCGAGTTCCAGAAGCTGCGCGAGAAGCGCGTCAGCGACCCCGGCGCCCTGCTCGACGGCGCGCGCCGCGCGATGCGCGCGAGCTACCAGCGCGAACTCGACGCGCTGGAGGTCAACCTGTCCTTCCTGGGCTCGGTCGGCTCGGTCTCGCCCTACGTCGGCCTGTTCGGCACCGTCTGGGGCATCATGCACGCCTTCACGGGCCTGGCCGCGCTGACCCAGGTCACACTGGCGACCGTGGCGCCCGGGATCGCCGAGGCGCTGGTGGCGACCGCGATCGGCCTGTTCTCCGCGATTCCGGCCGTGGTGTTCTACAACCGCTTCACGCACGACATCGACCGCGCGGCGAACCGGCTCGAGACCTTCATCGAGGAATTCTCCAACATCCTGCACCGCAACGCCAGCGCCAGCAGCCAGGCCAGCGCGCCCCACTGAGCCGCAGCACAGGAAGCCACCATGCCCGCAGTCGGCTCACGCGGCAAAGCCCGCCGCACCAAGAACGAGATCAACATGGTCCCGTTCATCGACGTGATGCTGGTGCTGCTGATCATCTTCATGGTCACGGCACCGATGCTCACGCCCAGCATGATCGACCTGCCCAGCGTCGGCCAGGCGGCACGCCAGCCGGACCATTTCGTGCAGGTGATCGTCGAGAAGGACGCCTCGCTCAAGGTCGGTGACGGCAGCTCCAGCGCCAAGGCGCAGCAGGTCGCGCTGGACGATCTGGTCGAGCGCGTGCGCGAGCTGCAGGGCGCCACCGAGCCGGGCCAGGCGGCGGCGCCGGTGGTCATCAGCGCCGACCGCAACGTCAAGTACGAAACCGTGGTCCAGGTGATGGACAAGCTGCAGCGCGCCGGCATCCAGCGCGTCGGCCTGTCGGTGCAGCAGGTACCCTGAGACGGCGTTTTCGATGAAGCTCGCGGCCGATCCTTCCGTAGATTTCAGTCCGCCACGCGGCACGCGCTGGCGCGGCCCGGTGCTGCTCGCGCTCGGCGTACACGCGCTGCTGATCATCGCGCTGACCTGGGGCGTGAACTGGCAGCAGGATGCGCCCGCCAGCGCGGTGTCGGCGGAACTCTGGTCGGCGCCGCCGGCGGCCGCCGCGCCCCCGGCTGTCGTCCCCGAACCCGTCGCACCGCCTGAGCCCGAACCCGAACCGGCTCCCCCTTTGCCTCCAGTCAAGCCGGTCAAGCCGCCCGTGTCCCGCACCGTCGAGAAAGCGGCGCCCAAGGTCGATACCGGACCGAACGAGGCGCAGATCGCGCTGCAACGCAAGAAGGAAGAGGAAAAGCGCCGCCAGCAGGAGCTGGAGCGCCAGCTCGAACTCAAGAAGAAAGAGAAAGAGAAGGAAAAGGCCGAGCTCAGGAAGAAGGAAGAAGCCCGCCAGGAAGCCGAACGCAAGCAGGCCGAGCGCGACAAGGCCAGGAAAGAGGACGAGCGCAAGAAGCGCGAGGCCCAGGACAAGGAAGCCAGGCAGCGCGAACAGGCCAAGCTCGACAAGGCACGCCAGGACAAGCTGAAACAGGAAGAGGAACGCAAGCAGCGCGAAGCAGAGGACAAGAAGAAACGCGAGGCCCAGGCCGCGAAGGACAAGGCAGCCAAGGAGAAAGCCGAACAGGCAGCCCGCGACAAGGCCGCACAGGAAAAAGCCGCCAAGGAGAAAGCCGCCCACGACAAGGCCGAGGCGGCACGGATCGAATCCGACCGCAAGAAGCAGCTCGCGCGCCTGATGGGCCAGGCTGGCGCCAGCGGCGACGGCAAGGGCGGCGCGGCGGGTGGTGCCTCGGGCGGATCATCCGGTGGCGGTTCGGGCTCGGGTTCCGGCAACGGTGCCGGAGGCAGTAGCGGCGGCGGTGGCGGCGGCGGTGGTGCATCGGCCGGCTACGCCTCCAAGGTGGCCGCGCGCATCAAGACCTTCTACAACGCGCCGGATCCGTTCCCGGCCCACCTGACCGCCGAAGCCGAGATCAGGACGCTGCCGGATGGCACTATCCTGAGCCACAAGCTGCTCAAGTCCAGCGGCAACTCGGCCTTCGACGACGTGGTGATGCGCGCGATCGAACGCGCCGGCCGACTGCCCAAGGACGAGAACGGGCGCATGCCCGACACCGATTTCGTGATCAAGTTCCGTCCCTGAGTGCGAAGGCCCGCCGACAGCGGCGACCGTGATACCCGGCGCCGGGATTGAGGTGTTTTTGAAAGGCAGACAGGCTTGAACGAAAGCTGGATCGCGAGCTGGCAGCACGCCCGCAACCACGAGGGCTTCACGCGCGGCGCGCAGGCCCTGTTCGCGCTCGCCAGCGTGCTCGCGCTCGGCTGGCAGGCCGGCTGGCGGGACGCGCTGATGCCGGTGCTGCTCGGCGTGCTGGCCAGCGCCTTCACCGAAACCGACGACGACTGGCGCGGCCGCCTGAAAGTGCAGCTGATCGCGCAGGCCTGCTTCGGGCTGATGGCGGCGGCGGTCTGGATCACCCTGCCCTCGGCCCTCGGGCTGGCGGCGGCGCTCGCCGTGTCGGCCTTCGTGCTGACCCTGCTCGGCGCTCTGGGCGAGCGCTACCGCGCGATCGCCTTCGGCTCGCTGGTGCTGTTCATCTACACCGCGCTGTCGGCGCACAACCAGCGCGAGCAGGCGCTCGAAGTAGCGCCGCGCCTGCTGGCCGGCGCGGCCTGGTACGGGCTGGTCTCGACGCTGTGGGCCGCCGCCTGGCCCAAGCCGACGGTGCGCCATCGCCTGTCCAAGCTCTACGCGCTGCTGGGCGAATACCTGCGCCTGAAGTCGCAGTTGCTGGAGCCGGTCGGCGACATCGACCTGGAACGGCGGCGGCTCGCGCTGGCGCTGCACAACGGTCAGGTGGTCGATGCGCTCAATGCCGCGAAGGAAAGCCTGTTCAGCCGCCTTGGCCAGCGCATGCCCCCGGCCTGGCTGCAGGACGCGATGCGCCAGTACCTGGCGGCGCAGGATCTGCACGAGCGCGTCAGCTCCTCGCACGAGAGCTATGCGCTGCTGGCCGAGGCGTTCGCGCGCTCGGACGCGCTCTACCGCTGCCAGCGCGTGCTGGCGGTGCTCGGCGAGCAGGCGCTCAAGTTTGCCCAGGCGATCCGCGACCGCTCGCTGCCCCGGCACGGCGGCACCACGGCACGCGCGATCCAGGACCTGCAGGCCGCGATCCGCCATCTGGAAACCGGATCAGCCATCATGGCATCCTCCGGGCGGCCGCTGCGCGCCCTCCATGCGTTGGGCGACAACCTGACCGCGATGGCCGGCGTGATGGCCGGCGCGATGCGCAGTGACGGCAGCAATGGTCCGGCACCCGATCTCGCGCTTGCCGATCACCAGCCGCACAGCCTCGGCGAAGCCTGGCGCCGCCTGCGCGCGCAGCTCAACCTGAAATCGACCCAGATGCGCCACGCGCTGCGCCTGAGCCTGTCGCTGCTGGCCGCCTTCGGGCTGATGCAGCTCATGCACGACCCGCACGGCTACTGGATCGTGCTGACCGTGACCTTCGCAAGCCAGCCCCAGTTCGCGGCCACGCTGGACCGGGTGACGCAGCGAGCGACCGGCACCGCGCTCGGCCTGGCGGTCGGCTGGGCGCTGATCCGGCTCTTTCCGGGTCCGCTGCTGCAAGGCGCCTGCCTGGTACTGGCCGGCGCGCTGTTCGTCGGCAAGCGCATCACCGACATCCGCATGGCGACCGGCGCGATGACCACCCTGGTACTGCTGAGCTTTCACCAGATGGGGATGTCGCAGGGCGTGATCCCGGCACGCCTGCTCGACACGGCCATCGGCAGCGCGATCGCGGCACTGGCGGCCTGGCTGGTGCTGCCGAACTGGCAGGCCCGCCACTGGCCCCGGCTGGCGGCGCAGGCGCTGCGCGCGCAGGCCGGCTACCTGCTTGCGATCCTGCTGCAGTACCAGGACCGCAAGCAGGACCACCTGAGCTATCGGGTGGCCCGGCGCACCGCCCACAACGCCGATGCCGCGCTGTCGAACGCCTATGCGGCCATGTGCAAGGAACCCCGGCGCGTGCAGCTCGACGCGACAACCAGCGCACGCTTCCTGGTGCTGTCGCACATGCTGCTGAACTACCTGTCGGCGCTCGGCGCCCACCGGGGCGAGCCCCAGGCCGGCGCGCTCGACACCGCGACCCGGCAGACAGCCGAGCGGCTGCAGCTTGGACTGGAAGCGCTGGCGCGGCAGCTGGAACAGCCGTCCCGTGACGCCGGCCACGCCGCGCCCGGGGTGCCACCAGCCGCAGTCAGCGAGGAGTCGGCCGGCAACGCCGGCTCGGCCGAGGCCAGCCTGCTGCAGGCCCAGCTCGCGCTGGCTGCGGCGCTGCTACCCGAACTCGACCGGCTCGCGCCCCGGCTGCTGCCGCCGCGCTGAAGCCGGTGCCCCGCCCGGGCGCTGTCAGTCGAACACCAGCTCGGCGCGGCGCTCGTGCGCCTGCGCCATCCAGCCCGCGAGCGCGGCGTCCGACGGGAAGAACCACGCGCGCTCGCCGAGCTGGACCTCGCAGCGCGCGGTCTCGCGCAGCACCTCCAGGCGCACCGGCAGGCCGCGCACCTGCTCGCCGCCCTGATCATCCGGCTCGCGCCGGGGCGGGAATTCACGCACCAGCGCCGCGATGTCGGGCGCGCGCTCGCGCACCGCCACACGCAGGTACTTGGCGAAGCGGCAGCGCGCCGCGCCGAGGTCCCACAGCGCCTGGACCTTGAGCCGCAGCCCGCCCGAGAAGCGGTCCGGCTGGGCCAGCACCTGGGCCACCACCAGCTCGTCGTCCTTGAGCAGCTCGCGGTGCGCGTTGATCAGCCCCTCGTCGGCGGTGGCTTCGAGCGTGCCGGTCTTGTCGTCGAGCTTGAAGATCGCGACCTTGCCGCGCTGGCCGTTGATGATGCGCAGGTCGTTGACGATGCCGGCGATCAGGATCGGATCGCGACTGTCAACCACGTTCTCGATCGCGGTGCGTGCGAAACGCCGTACCTCGCGCTCAACCTCGTCGAACAGGTGGCCCGAGAGGTAGAAACCGATCGCGGTCTTCTCGTAAGTCAGGCGCTCCTTGATGCCCCAGGGCAGGATCTCGACCAGCGCGGGCTCCTGCGCGCTGGCGCCATGGTCGTCGTCGCCAAACATGTCGAACAGCCCGCCCTGGTTCGCGTTGGCCAGCTGCGCGTTGGCGTAGCTGAAGGCACTCTCGACCGAGGCCAGCAGCGCGGCGCGGTTCAGCTCCAGCGCATCGAAGGCGCCGGCCTTGATCAGCGCCTCGACCGTGCGCTTGTTCAGCCGGGATCGATCGACCCGGGCGCAGAAGTCGAACAGGCTGGTGAATGGCCCGACCGTGTCGCCGCGCGGGCCGACACCTCGGCCCTCGCGCGCCGCGACGATGGCCTGGATCGCCTGCTCGCCGGTGCCCTTGACCGCGCCGAGGCCGTAGCGGATCACCTTGTCGCTGACCGGCTCGAAGCGGTAGCGGCCCCGGTTGACATCCGGCGGCTCGAACGAGATGCCGAAGCGGTTGGCATCCTGGTACAACACCTTGAGCTTGTCGGTGTCGTCCATTTCGATCGTCATGTTGGCGCAGAAGAACTCCGCCGTGAAATGGACCTTGAGCCAGCCGGTGTGGTATGCCAGCAGCGAGTAGGCAGCCGCATGCGACTTGTTGAAGCCGTAGCCCGCGAACTTCTCCATCAGGTCGAACACCTCGTCGGCCTTGGCCTCGGTGATGCCCTTCTCGGCCGCGCCCTTGCGGAAGATGACGCGGTGCTCGGCCATCTCCTCGGGCTTCTTCTTGCCCATGGCGCGGCGCAGCATGTCGGCGCCGCCCAGGCTGTAGCCGCCAAGCACCTGCGCGGTCTGCATCACCTGTTCCTGGTAGACCATGATGCCGTAGGTCTCGGCCAGCACCGGCTCGACCAGCGGGTGCGGGTACTCGACCACCTCGCGCCCGTGCTTGCGCGCGACGAAGCTCGGGATCAGGTCCATCGGACCCGGACGGTAGAGCGCGTTGAGCGCGATCAGGTCTTCGAGCCGGCTCGGCTTGGCGTCGCGCAGCATGCCCTGCATGCCACGGCTTTCGAACTGGAACACCGCCTCGGTCTTGCCGTCGGAGAACAGCTGGTAGGTACGGCGGTCGTCGAGCGCGATGTTCTCGAACGCGAAATCCTGCTGGTCGGGGTGGCGCCCGACGATGAACTCGCGCGCCAGCTCCAGGATCGTCAGCGTCGCCAGCCCCAGGAAGTCGAACTTGACCAGACCGACCGCCTCGACGTCGTCCTTGTCGTACTGGCTGACCGCCGAGCCGCTGCCGGGCTGCTGGTAGAGCGGACAGAAATCGGTCAGCTTGCCGGGCGCGATCAGCACGCCGCCGGCATGCATGCCGATGTTGCGCGTCATGCCTTCGAGCTTCTGCGCCAGCTCGATCAGGGTCTTGACGTCCTCCTCGCGCTCGATGCGCTCGGCCAGCACCGGCTCCATCGCGATCGCGTAGTTGTTCTTGTCGCCGGGCTTGGGCGGATTGGGCGGGTACTGCAGCGTGACCGACATGCCGGGCTTGTTCGGGATCAGCTTGGAGATGCCGTCGCAGAAGCCGTAGGCGAAATCGAGCACGCGGCCGACGTCGCGGATTGCCGCGCGCGCGGCCATGGTGCCAAAGGTCGCGATCTGGCTCACCGCGTCCTTGCCATACTTGTCCTTGACGTAGTCGATCACGCGGTCGCGGTGGGTCTGGCAGAAGTCGATGTCGAAGTCGGGCATCGACACCCGCTCGGGGTTCAGGAAGCGCTCGAACAGCAGGTTGTACTGCAGCGGGTCGAGATCGGTGATCTTGAGCGCGTAGGCCACCAGCGAGCCCGCGCCCGAGCCCCGGCCCGGACCGACCGGGCAGCCGTGGGTCTTGGCCCACTGGATGAAGTCGCCCACGATCAGGAAGTAGCCCGGAAAGCCCATCTTCAGGATGGTGTCAAGCTCGAACTCCAGACGCTCGACATAGCGTGGCCGCACCGCGTCGCGCCCGGTCGCCTCGGGAAACAGGTGCAGCAGGCGTTCCTCCAGCCCCTGGTGCGAGACATGGCGGAAATAGTCCTCGACCGACAGCACCTGGCCATTGACCGGCGGAATCGGGAAGTTGGGCAGCTGCGGCTTGCCCAGGGTCAGCGTCAGGTTGCAGCGGCGCGCGATCTCGACGCTGTTGGCCAGCGCCGAAGGCAGGTCGGCGAACAGCGCGGCCATCTCGGCGCCGGACTTGAAATACTGCTCGCGCGTGAACTTGCGCACGCGCTTCTGGTTGCCAAGGATCTCGCCTTCCGAGATGCAGACGCGCGCCTCGTGGGCCTCGTAATCATCGGGCTCCAGGAACTGCACCGGATGGGTCGCGACCACCGGCAGCCCGAGCCGCGCGCCGAGCTGGACCGAGCCGATGACCTGGCGCTCGTCGTCGGTGCGGCCGGCGCGCTGCAGTTCGAGATAGAAGCGGTGCGGAAAGGCAGCGGCGCAGCGCAGCGCGACATCGGCCGCGCGCGCCTCGTCGCCGGCCAGCAGCGCGAGCCCGACCGGGCCGGCATGCGCGCCCGACAGCAGGATCAGACCGGCGCCAAGCTCCTGCAGCCATTCCCACTTGAGCGCGGCCTGATCGCGCACCAGGTTGCAGGTCCAGGCGCGCGCGAGCAGTTCGCACAGGTTCAGGTAACCCTGGTGGCTCTGCACCAGCAGCAGCAGGCGCGGCAGGCTCTGCTGCTGGACCGAGGCGCCGGGCGCGGCCTCGGGCCCCAGGCCCTGGACAAAGACCTCGGCGCCCAGCACCGGCTTGACGCCGGCGCCGCGCGCGGCCTTGTAGAACTTGACCGCCCCGAACAGATTCGACAGGTCGGTCAGGCCCAGGGCGGGCTGGCCGTCGGCGGCAGCAGCCGCGACGACATCATCGATGCGGGTGGTGCCGTCAACGACGGAAAACTCGGAATGCAGGCGCAGATGAACGAACATCCCGGGATTGTAGAAGGCCGACCCGATGCGTGCCGGCCCGACCCGGCGGGAATCAGCCGTGGAACTTGGCGGCCACTGCGGCCACGCGCGCGCCATAGCGCTCGGCGGTGTCGAGATCGCCCGAGGGGATCTCGGCCGCGCCGGCATCGGAGGCGCACTGCACCATCAGGCCGACCGAGCCGCCCAGGTTGTTGACGTCGGCGCGGCTGGCGGCCTTGCTGTTGGCCGGCGGCAGACCGAGGCTGACCCAGAGGCCGCCGTGCTGCGCCGCCAGCGTCTGCAGCTGGATCAGGCAGGCGCCCTTGTCGCCGTTGAGGCTGGCGCTGACGGTGAAGCCGCCAAACACCTTGTCCTGCCAGGCGCGCGTGAACCAGGCCTTGGACGAGGCATCGGTGAACTTCTTGAACTGCCAGCTCGGGCCGCCCATGTAGGTCGGAGTGCCGAAGATGATCGCGTCGGCATCGTCGAGCACCTCCCAGCCGTCTGCGGGCAGATTGCCATCGGCGTCGATCGCCAGCAGCTCGGCGCCAGCGCCCTGCGCGACCTGCTGCGCGACGCGCTGGGTGTGACCGTAACCCGAGTGGTAAACCACGACTACCTGTGCCATGAGATTTCTCCTAGAGAATGAAGGCGCCGCCCTGGGCGCCGAAAAAACCGGCGCCACCCTCATGGGCGTGCCAGCCTGAACATGAAAGATGCATCCGCTCACGGCGCGAGGTCGAACACCAGCACCTCGGCGTCCGTACCGCCGTCGAGCCGCAGTTCGGCTTCGTCGGCCAAGAGCGCGGCGTCGCCGGCCTGCAGCTCGACGCCATTCACGCGCAGCCGGCCGCGCGCCAAAAAGACATAGGCCTTGCGCACCGGATCGAGTGCCAGCCCGGCGCGCTCGGCACCATCAAAGCAGCCAGCATACAGCGTGGCATCGGCATGCAGGCGCACCGCGCCCTGGGCGCCATCGCGCGCAGCGACCCGGCACAGCCGGCCGCGCTTGTCGGCGTCGGCAAACGCCTTCTGCTCGTAGCCCGGCGCGATGCCTGTCTCGTCGGGCTCGATCCAGATCTGCAGGAAATGGGTGCTCTGGTCGGATGCGTGGTTGAACTCGCTGTGGCGCACACCGCTGCCGGCGCTCATGCGCTGGACCTCGCCCGGGACGATGGTCTGGACATGGCCCAGGCTGTCGCGGTGCGCCAGCGCGCCCGACAGCACATAGCTGACGATTTCCATGTCGCGGTGGCCGTGGGCGCCAAAGCCGGTGCCGGCCGCGATCCGGTCCTCGTTGATCACGCGCAGATTGCCCCAGCCCATGTGCCGGGGATCGTGATAGCCGGCGAACGAAAAGGAATGGTAACTCTTGAGCCAGCCGTGGTCGGCGTAACCGCGTTCCTGCGACCTGCGCAGCGTGATCATGACAATCTCCTTGCTTGCTGTGTTGCCGTTACTGTAGACGCCAGCGCCAGGCCGGGCGACGCAGGGATTTGCCGGCACAATTCAAAATGTTTGAATATCAAAAGCCACATCGATGCAAAAGCAGCGCGCGGCGCTATCGCCCGAGAACCTCCACCTGATCGGAACCGTCGCGCGCACCGGCAGCATGGCCGCCGCCGCACGCGAACTCGGCCTGGTCCCGAGCGCGCTGACCTACCGCGTGCGCCAGGTCGAGGACGCACTCGACGTGCTGGTGTTCGACCGCAGCTCGCGCCGGGCCCGGCTGACCCCGGCCGGCGCCGAGCTGCTGCGCGCTGGCGAACACCTGCTGCAGGAACTCGACGCAGTCACGCAGCGCGTGCGCCGGATCGCAACCGGCTGGGAACCGGAGTTCACGATCGCCGTCGATGCGCTGATCGCGCGCGACACCCTGTTCGAGCTGTGCGAGGCCTTCTATGCCGAAGGAGCGCCGACGCGATTGCGGCTGCGCGCCGAAACCCTGTCGGGCACCTGGGAAGCGCTGCAGGGCGGCCAAGCCGACCTCGCGCTCGGCGTGCCGACCGACCTGGCACCAACCGCCGGGCTGCGGCTGGAGAACATGGGCTCGGTTGGCTTCGTGTTCGCGGTCGCGCCACACCACCCGCTCGCCGCAGCCGCCGAGCCGCTGGAGCCGGGCCAGCTCCAGCATCACCGGGCAGTCGCCGTCGCCGATTCGTCCCAGCGCGGCCGTGGCGTCACCGTCGGCCTGCTGCCCGGCCAGGACGTGCTGACGGTGCCGACGATGCAGCACAAGCTCGAAGCCCAGCTGCGCGGACTCGGCTGCGGCTGGCTGCCGCTGCCGCTGGCGCGGCCCTACATCGACGCCGGGCGGCTGGTGATCAAGGCCGTCAGCCGCCCGGAGCGCACGCTGCG
>Ga0228698_1000630_pt1 | contig 23318 bp, 20 predicted proteins | sample McNCre117_Aug_MG_FD_178015 | JGI IMG/M metagenome (GOLD analysis project Ga0228698, IMG submission 178015) | Freshwater microbial communities from McNutts Creek, Athens, Georgia, United States - 1-17_Aug_MG | ecosystem: Environmental > Aquatic > Freshwater > Creek | place: USA: Georgia...
AGTCCATACCAACAGGCTCACTCCGCATGCAATACCTAGCAGATTCTTGTGCTCCATGACACCACGCCAAGCACCTTCAATTCCTGCCTCAACTTCCAAGGCAATGGTGGGATTGACAACAACCACCACAATAGAAGAAATAAATACAGTTAGTAAAATAAATAAAAACCCGGAAAATAGCTTGAAAAATTGATTGGAAAATGTATTTGCACACAAAATGGCAATCATCAATATTCCAACATACTGGATGCTCTGTCGAATTACAATAAATGGAAAATCACTCCAGGCGACAGATGAAATAACAAAAAAAAGCAAACCAAAAATAAATGGATTGATGGCAATATATAGAAATAAATTTTGAATCTTTATTTTTATCAGCAATAAAAAAGCGATGGCATAGAGGGACACCCATTGAATGCGTCTGATCCAAGAGCCCTCCAGCATATCTGGCGTTTTATTGATTTCCCATGATAAGCCCGTTGGGAGAATGGAAAATAACAAGGCAACAAGAACCAACCCAAACACGATGTGTTCATTGTTGAGGCGTGTTCGGTTCTCTGGCTGCAAATGTGCGATTTGCTTGCGCGAGGGTTTTTGTATTTTTGAAGAATATTCAGCCCGCATGCTTCAAAAACCCTTTCGTCTTGAATGCCTTGGGCATGAGGTACAACCACATGACCATCAATTCAAAAGACTCCGCCCCCATCAGGCACCAAATGACCGATTGAGCGCCATGGATGTCATGAGGAATGGCAATCAACAAACCCATTTGAAGACAGAGTGAAGCAAAGGTCATGATCACCATGGGGCGATATATTTCCATCATCGCCAAGGTCACGGTCCCCATGAATTTTGCAAGAAAAAGCAACATGTATGGAAGCCACCAGATGATCAAGTGATTCAGGTCTTTGTATTTTTTAAATGCCTGAATTTGAGATAAATATGGAAAAGCAAAAATCAAGCATATGCCATATGCCATACAGACCATGAACAACAAGGCGCCAGATTTTTTCAAAAACTGAAGCAACTCCGTCAAAAACCGCTGTTGTACCAATATTGCAAGCCGTGCTCTGCTGCTTTGACCCCATGCCACTCCGATCAATGTCAAGGGCATCAGCAGCAGTCTGGCAGCATTGAGTTCTGCGGTGGCTTGCAGTCCTAAAATTTCTGCAGATGCAAAAATAAATAAATTATTGGCAACCCATCCGATCAAAACACCCACAACTGCCCAACTGGTGTATTGCCAATACTGGCTCAATAAATTTAGCCATTTGAATGAGGCCGGATTCAGTTTGGCGTGAATAGGATAGATTCGATGGGATTGAAATTGAGAAATAAAATTTGCCAACGCCATCAATAAATACACAGTGGGCACACTGAGTTCATATAAAAAATACACTGTCCCACCAAGCGCCAAAACGCATGCGGCGTACAACATATCCAGAAACAGCACATGCTGAGGTTTTTCCTGAAGATGAAATTGCGTTCTTAAAAAATCTCTGATGACCAATGTGCCCGCATACAAGGCAAATGCGCTGGCCACTGTCACCGAATGCGTCAAATCGCCTTCACTTTTTGAAAGCCACCATGCCAACACCCCTGCCACCAGCGCCAAAACCATGGCAATGCGGGGAACAACCGACCGTCCTTCCTGCAGCAGGGTTTGCAATTGGTCAGAACCTTCTCGGGCTAGCCTGTTGGTGATGGCATTGCCTACCAGAGCATCGGTCAGCGCATTGAGCAGTACACCTGTCGCAAACAGTTGGACATACAGGCCATATTCGGGTTTGCTGACCGTTGCAATCAACACCAACCCAATGCCAAAGTTCAATCCACTGACCACCGCTTGGTCAATGGCAGAAATCAGCGATCGTTTGAACATGCCGCTACACGACCACTGTGTCCAGTTGTCAAAGCGCGCAATGGCGCTGACAGACGGTGTCCAGAATGCGCGGGGCAGCCTGTCCGTCGCCGTAGGGGTTGACGGCTTTGGCCATCGCATCGTAGGCGCTGTCAGAGGAGAGCAGTTGGCGGGCTGCCTCAAAAATCCGCGATTCGTCAGAACCCACCAGAATGGCCGTACCGGCCTCTATGGCTTCTGGCCGTTCCGTGCTGTCTCGCAAAACCAGAACTGGCTTGCCCAGTGAAGGTGCCTCCTCCTGCACCCCCCCTGAGTCGGTTAGGATGAGATGGGCATGCATCATGGCCGTGACAAATTCGGGATAGTCCAGCGGGTCGGTCAATGCCACCCTGGAATTGCCAGACAGCAGTGGCAGCACCACCTCCCGTACTTTGGGGCTGAGATGCACCGGGAAGTGGATGTCCACATCTGGGAATGTGTCCAACAGACGCAGAATGGCCGAACACAACTGGCGCATGGGATCGCCATGGTTCTCGCGGCGGTGTGCCGTCACCAGAATGCGGCGGCGTCCATGTTCAGGTGCTGCGATTCCGCTGGCCACCAGTTTCTGGCGCGTCCAGAGCAAAGCGTCAATGCCGGTGTTGCCAGTGACCTGAATGGCGGCATCCGAAATCCCTTCTCGCAACAAATTGCGCCTTGCGCCCTCGGTGGGCGGAAAGTGCAACGTCGACAAATGACCAGTCATGAGGCGGTTGGCTTCTTCCGGAAACGGGCTGTACAGCGTGTGGGTGCGCAAACCCGCCTCGACATGCACCACGGGAACCTGGTGGTAGAACGCCGTCAGCGCGCCCACGAACGTGGTGGTGGTGTCACCCTGCACCACCACCCAATCGGGTTTGTGGGTTTTGAAGCGCTGGTTGATGCCGTCCAGACTGGCCATGGTGATATGGGCCAAGTCCTGATTGGCTCGCATGATGTCCAGCGACACAGAGGGCTGGATGCCAAACCAGGTCAGCATGCTAGCCAGCATCTCTTTGTGCTGACCAGTGCTGATGACATCCACCTCGAATCGGTCGGGTTGAGCCAAAGCACCCAAAATGATGGGCGCCAGCTTGACCGCCTCGGGTCGGGTGCCCAGCACCACGGCAAGTTTGATGGGGCGCGTCAGCAAGTGGGATGAGGACATTCAACGGTCTCTGTAAGAGGGCAAAAACATGGCGCGCAACGACAGAGCGCCGAACTGCATTCCGGTCACCAGGTACCTTTTCCACAAGCGGCCTGGCTCCTGGATCAACCGATAGACCCATTCCAAGCCCACTCTCTGCATCCAAAGTGGCGCGCGGCGGCGCAACCCGGCCATGACATCGAAGCTGCCGCCGACTCCAACGGCCAGATTCACCCCCAAATGGGGCCACTGTTCTTCGATGAATTTCTCTTGGCGCGGCACCCCCATGCCCACAAACAGAAGCTTGGCACCCGTGCTGGCCACGCGCTGTGCGCGCTCAGTGAATTGTTCCAGGCTGAAATAGCCATCAGACCCATGCACCACCAAACCCGGGTGCCGCTCCTTCAGCCTGGCCACCATGCCGTCCAGCACATCTTGAGTGGCCCCCAGGCAATACACCCCTTCGTTCCGTGCCAGCGCTTGTTCGCAAAGTCGGTCCACCAGGTCCACCCCGGTCACGCGCTCGGGCAGCTTGCGGTTGAACCAGCTGCTGGCCCAGATCAAGGGTTGGCCGTCTGCCACCGTCCAGCGGGCCCGGTCCACAAACGATTGCAGTGAGGGGCTGTCGCGCATCATCATCAGGATGGCCACGTTCACAGTGGCCAGCCAGCCGGTGCGACCCTGGTCGATGTCGGCAAACACCTGCTGGACACACTCGTCCAATGTGACTGCGTCGAATTCACCATTGAAAAGGCGCACACGTGCGGGGCGGCTGTTGGTTGAGTGCATGGAGCGGTAGTTTATGCTCCCAAAAAGCGCCAGCAGACGTTGGTGCGCACACGCAACAACAACATGGAAATTGCACTCACTGGGGGGACTGGCACACTGGGCCGCACCTTATTGCCCGCATTGGTGGCTGCAGGTCACTCGGTGCGCTTGTTGCTGCGTCCGACGGCCACCTTGTCAACCCTGTCACTTCCAGCGGGTGTGATTCCGGTTCCAGTTGCGTTGACGGACTCCCAGGCGGTGGCCACGGCCTTGGGGTCATCCGAATTGGTGATTCATGCCGCGGCCTTGCAGACCGGTACACCCGCGCAGCAGCAATCCGTTGCCATTGACGGCACGCGGTCGGTTTTGGCGGCCATGGATTTGGTGGGCATTCAGCGGTTGGTGGGCCTTGGCTCGTTGGCCGTGTACGACTACGCAGCCTTGCGTCCGGGGGCTGTGCTGACGGAATTCAGCCCATTTGAAAACGCCCCAGCCAGGCGGGACACCTACACCCAATGCAAACTGGCTCAAGACCACCTGTTTCGCCAAGAGGGCCTGGGTACCCCAGCGGCCTGTCGCGCCACCATCGTGTTGCGCCCCGGTATTTTTTACAGCAACCCCCAGCAATGGCCCATTGGCTTGGGCAAAGCCATCGGACCACACCGTTGGGCGTTGATGGGGCCGCTGAACCGGTTCCATCGACTGCCACTGGTGCATGTGAACGATGTGGCACGTGGGGTGCTGGCTGCAGTCGATCGACTCGCAAGCGCAGGCACGGCCTCCAGATCAATGGAAGCGTTCAACCTGGTGGAGCCAGACGCTCCCTTGGCCACCGACGTGCTGGCCGCGTTGCAAAGGCACCCCCACTCACCCACGTGTGTGCGGGTTCCCTGGGGTCTTCAATCCGCCAGTGCCCATGCCTTGGATCGGTTGAACACTCTGCTGGGCCGTCGCCTCCCCCTGCCCGGGCTGCTACGCCCCGAGTGGATGGCCTCTCGGTTCTGTCAGCTTGAATTTGACGTGAGCCAGGCCCAAACGGTGCTGGGCTGGAACGCTCAACACCGCCTTCTGAACACTCTGGCATCCTTGCCGACATGAAGTCACCCCACATCAGCGTTTGCATTGCCACCTACCGCCGCCCCGAGAGGCTCGGTCAGGTGCTGCACGACTTGGCCAACCAGACCCTGAAGCCCTCTCAAATTGTGGTGGTCGACAACGACGCCGAGCAATCTGCAGAAGCGGTGGTAAATGCCTTTGGCCAAAACATGGCGTTGTGCCAGCCCCCCATTCGGGTGGTGTACGGCGTGCAACCCGAACGCAACATCAGCATCACCCGCAACCGGACGGTGGAACTGGCAACGGGCGACTGGCTCGCCTTTGTGGATGACGACGAACGGGCTCCCGCCAACTGGCTGGAACAATTGTTTGCCTTGGCCTTGTCGGCCCAGGTGGATGGGGTGTTGGGCCCCGTCATCCCGGAACTGCCAGCCCATGCGCCCGACTGGATACAGCGCGGGGACTTTTACAGCTACACCCGCTTTGCCACCGGGCAGGACGTCCCTCTGCCCTATTTGCGCTTTGGCAACGTGCTGCTGCGTGGCGCTCCGGTGCGGGCGTTGCCGGGACCATTTGACCCGGCGTTTCGCCTGTCAACAGGCGAAGATGCAGACATGCTGATCCGGCTCATTGGCCAAGGCTCGCGGGTCATTTGGCACGACCAGGCGTTTGTGACCGAGCCCGTGGAGCCCACCCGCATGACCTTCAACTGGTTGCTCAAGCGGGCTTACAGCGGCGGCCAGGAATTTGCGCGCAAAACGCTCAGCGGCAGCTATGGGCCAGTATCTGCCCGCCAGCGCTGGGCCCTGGCGGCCAATGCGGTGGGAAAGGGATGCCTGGCCTTGCTGCTGGCTGCCGTATCGGTACCCATGGGCAAACACAAGGTAGCCCATTGGCTGATTCGCGCCAAGGCCAACCAAGGCAAGCTGAGCGCGTTCCGCGGCACCCGGTTTCAGGAATACCGCTGACCCCTCACTTTTGCAGCGTCGCCTTCAGGTGATCGGCCAGGCGAAAAGCCAGGGCCACCACCGTCAGCGTGGGGTTGGCATGGCCGCAAGTGGGCATGACCGATGCTGCGCACACACTCAGGTTGTGCACACCGTGCACCCCCAGGTTGGCATTGACCACACTGCAGCCATCGCCGTCCACCCCCATGCGTGTGGTGCCCATGTGGTGTCCGCCAACCGGCAATGCGGCGGCCATTTGCTGGGGCAAACGGGCTACGTCGAACTCCAGCTTGGCCGAGGTGTGCTGGCCAATGACCCGCTGCAACTCCTTGAAGCCTGCCACGGCAGATGCCACATCCTGCTCGGTCAGCTTCCATTGGATGCGAATGTTGGGCATGCCAGACGGGTCGGTTTGGCTCAGCAGGCTGACTTGGTTGTCGGCATGCGGAATTTGCTCGCCATTGAACTCAATGGGATAACTGCCATTGCGGTTGGGTACCAGCGTATACGGCAATTTGCGCCTGGCCAGCTTGATGCGGAACAGATAGTCCCAGGCAAACCGTGCGATGTCAGGCAGGCCCATGAGCACATTGCGCACATGGGGCCACCGCCTGGCGGTGCCGGGTACCTGGCCATGGTTGAGCAAGCGCTGATGCTCGCCCGGCAAGATGCTTTTGACCAGATAGATGGTGGACAACACACCGCTGCCATGCGAAGCATCGGCATACGCCGGAAAATGCAACCGGTAGGCGCCGTTGAGCAAGCCCAGCTTGTGCTGATGCTCCCGGGTGAATTGCAATTTGCGGCGGGCATAGACCCCATCGCGGGTGCGCTCGAATTCGAAGGGGGGGCGCTCAGCCCCGGCTTGCAAACGACCCACCACCAAACGACCCACAATGGCATCGAAATGGCAGGTGTAGTACTTGCCCAAACTGTGGCTGAACCGCGCCCAGCTGGCATGGCGTTGCTGGGTGGCCAGCAGCAGACGGGTGGCCTCCAGACCTCCCCCGCACACCACCACATGGCGGCACGCCAGGGTTTTGCGCTCGCCGGTGGGCACATGGAACAACGCCACCGAGCTGACCGATTCCTGCGACCCATGCTCGCCGTGGTGGGGCTCCATGTTCAGACCCACCACCCGGGTGTGCAGCAGCATCTGCACCTGTGTGGATGCCGACAAACGTGCCCGATGGGCTTGCCCCACATCGGTAGGCAGGCTGTAGCGCTCGATCCGCTCCTGCAGCTCATCAACGGCCTCACCCAGGCCCGCCAGCAATGGTTGCTGATTCTGCAAACTTTTTGGATAGAAATTGGCTTCCCCCGCATCCATCCATTGATTGGCTTGCTCGTAATACGGGAGCAATTCCGGCAAGGAGATGGGCCAGCCGCTCAAGGGTACCTGGGGTCGTTTTTCAAAATCCAGTGCATCCAGCGGTACGCAGCGGCCGCCCCACAGGTGGCTGGTGCCACCAAAACGCTGGCGTCGGAATTCAGGCGGTGTGGGGTGTGCAGCCACCGCTTCTCCGCTGTAGTAGGCCGACTCCTGGGCTGGGTTTTCCGTCCAGTTGCCCCCCTCCACCACCAGCACCCGCAAACCACTGCCTTCAAGTCCACAGGCAACAGCCAAGCCAGCAGGGCCGGAGCCGATGATCAGTACATCTGGGGCGGCTTCGCTGGCGTTCAGTTCGGAAAATTCAATGTTCATGGCGTGCCCAACAGGTTGTGGAGGGTATTGGGCGTGAAGGCGTGCTCCACGTCTGCGGCCAACCGGTCAAACACCTGCTGAAGGTCGGCCCCAGCGGTGCCAAACAGCGCCCGGAGGAAAACCGGATGTTCCAGCAACCCGTGCAGGTAAACCCCCAGCACGTGGCCTGCATGCGACTGCCAGCCCAAAGCGGTGCCATCGGCGCTGTGCAGAACGGCGTGCAGCCGGTCCCCCTTGGCGGCCATGGCCGGGTGCTCGCGGGTTTGGCCATTGTGAATTTCGTACCCGCCCGCTTGCAAACCTTCCAGCGCTTGCCAAGGCCCGGCTTTCAGCTTCGAGAAGGTCGCCTCGGTGCGGCACACCCGCTTCTGCCGTTCAAACGCCGTCACCAGCGGCAGCAAGCCCAGCCCAGGCGCGTTTCCACCCTCTCCTTCCACCCCTTGCGGGTCGACCACCGCCTCCCCCAGCATTTGCAGGCCGCCGCAAATCCCCAGCACCAAACCACCCTGCTCAGCATGCGCGCAGACGGCGCCATCCAGCCCCTGTGCCCGCAGCCAGGCCAAATCGGCCACGGTGGATTTGCTGCCGGGAAGGATGATCCAGTCGGCGCCCGCCACCTCAGAAGGGCTTCTGGCCCAAACCAGGCGCACCCCCGGCACGTTTTTGAGGGGCTGAAATTCGTCCAGGTTGCTGATGCGTGGATAGGCAATGACCGCCACCGTCAGGCCTCGCGCGATGGCCTGGACGCCAAGCGTGGAGGCATCACCCTCACCGCCGCCGGGCCGCCCCAAGGCGATGAGCGCCCCCTCGGGGGGCAGCGCCGGGGCACTAGCCCCAAGCGTGGGGGCATCATTGAACACGCCGTCTTCTTCCGGCAGGCCGTGGTGGCGAATCATGGGAATGGTGGCCACCGTGGGAATGCCTGTCAGCTCCTGCAGCATCTGCGGAGCCGGGGCCAGCAACGACGCATCGCCCCGAAACTTGTTGAGTACAAAGCCTTTGAACAAGGCCCGGTCGGCCTCGGGCAACAGCGCCCAGGTGCCGTACAGGTGGGCAAATGCCCCTCCCCGGTCGATGTCGGTCACCAGCAGGCAGGCTGCGCTGGCATGGCGGGCCACACGCATGTTGACCACATCGCTGTCGTACAGGTTGATTTCTGCGGGTGAACCGGCCCCTTCAATCACCATCACATCGTTCTCGGCGCGCAGCGCATCCAGTGCCTTGGCAATGTGCGGCCACACCCGCTCGCTGCGCCCGCGCCAGGGGGCTTCGGTGAGTTCCCGGTCCACCTCGCCCATCAGCACCACTTGGCTGCGGGTGTCCGCCTCGGGTTTGAGCAGCAGGGGGTTCATGCGTACTTCGGGTTCGGCACGCGCCGCCAGGGCCTGAAAGTACTGAGCACTGCCGATTTCTCCCATGCCGCCACTTGGCGTGGGCACCACACGGGCGTTGTTGCTCATGTTTTGGGCTTTGAACGGAACCACCTTCAGGCCTTGGTTGGCATACCAGCGGCACAACGCGGTGGTGAGCCAGCTTTTGCCCGCCCCGCTGGTGGTACCCAGCACCATGACACAGCGCGCGAGCTTGGGAACAGAAGAAGTCATGGAAGCCAATCTAGGGGTAAACAGCTAGGTAAAAACAGGAGAAACACAGGGTCGATGCAGGTATTATTTTTGACCGATTCGCTCTGGAGCTTTTATGCCTTACCTCAATCAATACCTTGAAGGTGTCAAGCTACCGACCATGCCCGAAGTGGCACAAAGCCTCGTCAAAACCTTGAACGAAGACGACGTGCCTTTTGAGAAAGTGCGCAACGCCATCTCCAAAGACCCGGGGCTGACCGCCAAGCTCATTCGACTGGCCAACAGCGCCCGTTTTGGCCTGCCGCGTGCGGTGTCGTCCCTGGACGACGCCATCAGCATGGTGGGCTTGAACCAGGTGCGCACACTGAGCCTGGCTGCTTGCATGAGTGATGCCTTTCCGGTCATTCCCGGCATGAGCCGCACCGAGTACTGGACCGAAAGCATGGCTTGCGCCGGCTTCTCGCAGTGGCTGGCCAAGGCGGTGGGGGTTGATGTGCAGCAATCGTGGCTCACCGGTTTCATGGCGCGGCTGGGCGAGCTCATCATTGGCCAGAAGGAACCGGAGCGGGTGAAGGAGATTGAGCGCCAGCCGCACCATCCTGGCGGGCGCTGGGAACGCGAAACCGAAATGCTGGGCTTCACAGAGGGCGAAATTTCTGCCGAGCTGGCCCGCCGCTGGAACTTCCCGCCCGACATCGTGCAGGCTCTGGCTGCATCCTCCAACCCGTTGGCGGCCAAGCCGTTCAGCCGCCTGGGTGCCATCGTGCATGTGGCCACGCTGCTGGCAGAAATTGGCATTGAGGAGCACAAGGACCCGGAAGACACCATCAACACCTTGCCACTGGAGGTGTTGCAGGCACTGCAGCTTGACCACGACTGGCTGCGCGACAACCTGCCTGATGTGAAGCTGTTCACCGACACGTCGGGCCTTTGAGCACCGCATCCTTCAGCGCCTGCTGGGACGCTGGGGGGCGCACCCCCAGCCTCACCCAACCTGGCCAGCCGAACGAGGTGGCGTTGCGCACCTTCACGCCGTGCGCCTGCCGCCATCTGGCCGTGGCGGTTGCCTGTGCTTCCTCTGTGGCCCATAGGGGGCGGGCCAGCACGTAGTTGGCCTCGCTGGGCTGGCATTCCCATCCCAAACCTTCCAGCATGGCGAGCTGTTGGGTTTTCCAGTCGCGCAGCCGCGAGCGGCTGTCGCGCAGCCAGTTTTGAACCGACGGGCGACACCAGACTTCCAGCATGGCCACGCCATGCACCCCCAAGGGCCACGATGGTGCCAGGGCCTGCAAAGCAGCCGCCCAGCACTGGCCCGTTTCGGTGCCGTCTTCTGGGGCCAGCAGGTAGGCCCCGCGCACACCCGTCAGCCCCAGCGCCTTATTGGGTGACCACAGTTGCCACACGCGGTTGCGGGCCGATAGGTCCAGAGACGGGTGGCCTGCGAGGCGAAGCGGTTCATACGCGCAGTCCCACACCAGCACCTGCCTGGTGGTCAGGTGTTCCACCACCTCAGCCAACCCAGGTTGGTTTTGGCCTTGTGGCGTGGAAGGTTCGCAGGCCCACACCAGCCCGGCCTGTGCGGGGTGTTCCGCCTTCGTCAGATGCCAGGCAGCAGTTGCACGCCCCACATCGGCATAGTGGGCAGGCGGCATCCATACCTGCTGCACTCCCAGGCGCACAGCCACCGCCGTGATGCGCGCCATGGCCTCGCTGGCACTGGCCATGCACAGAACCCGTTCCGGGGCCACGCCATGAAAAGCGGCCAAGCGTTGACGCAGGCTGGTGTAGAGCGGGTCTGGGTAGGCGCTGGGGTCGGCCTGCTGCACCGCAGCCAACGCGTCAGGACAAGGCCCCACCGCATTGGCGTTGGTGGAGAAGTCGTGCAATGGCACGCCCAGTGCATCCGCCCCACCGTGAGCCAGCATGTCAATGGCCAAAAATGACTCCAAAAACAATAGCAAACAATAAAGCAAATATGAGCGAAAAATCCATTTTTTTGCTTAAATTCAGTGCCAGCAACACCTGTGCAGCACCGGGCTCCCGCCCGCTGGCATTCAGGGTGTACACCCCAGGCTTGCCCAGGCGCACCTGCAGGCGCAACGCCACGGCCGCCATGGGCCAGCCGCTGTTGGGCGAGGCAGTGCGGCGCGCCTCGGCCCGCAGGCGGCGGGCGTTTTCAAAACCTTTGCCCGGGTGCAACGCAGCGGGCCACAGCAACAACGCGGTCAGCCGCGCGGGCAGCCAGCCCAGCACATCGTCGGCACGGGCGGCCCACTGGCCTGCCCAGGTCCACACCCGGCCATTGCGCTCAGCCGGGTAGCCCCACATGGCGTCGGCCGTGTTGGCCAGCCGGAACAGCGCCGCGCCTGGCAAACCGGCCACAGCAAACCAGAACAGCGGGGCCACCACCGAGTCGTTGAGGTTTTCGGCCAGGCTCTCGATGGCGCTTTCGCGCACCTGCCCGGCCGAGAGCTGGCTCACGTCGCGGCTGACCAGCCAGGCCAGGCGCTCGCGCCCTTGGGGCAGGCTTTGCTGCAACGCCGTTTCCACCGCTTGTACTTCGTCGTTCAACATGCGCCAGGCCAGCAGGGGCTTGAGCAACAGGCCCAGCAGCAGCGCCTGCGCAGCAGGGTGCAAGCCGCTGATGGCCAGCCCCGCCTGCAAGGTCCCGCCCACCGCTGCACACACCAACGCCAGCAGCCACCAGGCACCGAAGCCCAGACCCCAGGCCCGGCCATCGAAACCCGCCGGGGCTGCCCCAGCAACCGGGGCGATGCGCTCACCCGCCCAACCCAGCGCCCGGCCCATCCACACCACTGGGTGGTAGCGCACCGGCGGCTCGCCCAGCAGGTGGTCTACCAACAGGGCCACCAGCACGGTGACCGTGGTCATGGCCAGGGGCAGCGGCTGCAACCCGTCCAGGCTCATGCGTGGCCTTGCAACCCCACCGCTTTCATGCCCAAGCGATCCAGCAATTCGCGGTCTGCGTCCACGTCGGGGTTGCCGGTGACCAGCAGCTTGTCGCCGTAGAAGATGGAATTGGCTCCGGCGGCAAAGCACAGGGCCTGGGTTTCGTCGCTCATCTGGCGGCGGCCAGCCGACAGGCGCACGCGTGCCGTGGGCATGGTGATGCGGGCCACGGCGATGGTGCGCACAAACTCCAGCGGGTCGAGGTCGGGCTGGTCGGCCAACGGGGTGCCGGGCACCTTCACCAGATGGTTGATGGGCACCGACTCGGGGTGCGGCTGCAGGTTGGCCAGCTGGGCGATCAGCCCGGCGCGCTGCAGGCGGCTTTCGCCCATGCCCACGATGCCACCGCTGCACACCTTCACGCCCACCTGGCGCACGTGTTGCAGGGTGTCCAGGCGGTCCTGGTAGTCGCGGGTGGTGATGACGTCGCCGTAAAAGTCGGGCGAGGTGTCGAGGTTGTGGTTGTAGTAGTCCAGCCCGGCCTGTTGCAGCGCCTGGGCGTGGCGTTGCTCCAGCATGCCCAGGGTGGCGCAGGCCTCCAGCCCTTCGTCTTTGACCACGCGCACCAACTCGGCCACGGCCTCGATGTCGCGGTCTTTGGGCGCACGCCAGGCCGCGCCCATGCAAAAACGGGTGGCTCCGGCGGCCTTGGCACCCAGCACGGCTTCGCGCACGGCCTCGGGCGTCATCATTTTGGTGGCGGCCACGCCCGTTGGGTGGTGGGCCGACTGGGGGCAGTAGCCGCAGTCTTCGGGGCAGCCGCCGGTTTTCACCGACAGCAGCGTGGCCAGCTCCACCTCGGTGGGGTCGAAATGCTGGCGGTGCACGGTCTGGGCGCGGTGCAGCAGCTCGGCAAACGGCAGCTCGAACAGCGCGGCCACGCTCGCGACGGACCACGGGGCATCACTGCTCGTTGGTACCGGCTGCATCGGGCGCTGAAAGCGCAGGGGTTGGGCCACGGTCTCGGTGCATGTGGTCATGAATGTCCTTTCGAATGGGAAGGGGTGGTGGCAAATAAGTCTGAGGCCAGGCCCCAGGCGTTGTCAAAAACGAGTTTGGGCAATGCCTCTCGGCTGGCCCACTGCAATTGCTGAAGCATAGGCTGATCGTAAAAGCCAGTGACCGGCCCCAGGCATAGCAGCGCCACAGGCTCGGCCCCCGACGGCACGCCCAGCACCTGGCCCAGCTCGACAGGGTCGAACAGTGACACCCAGCCCATGCCCAGCCCCTCGGCCCGGGCGGCCAGCCACAGGTTCTGGATGGCACAGGCGGTGGACGCCAGGTCCATGTGCGGCATGGTGCGACGGCCAAACACGTGGCGCTCGCGGCCATCCGCCAGCACCACGGCCAGCAGCTCGGCACAGTCGAGCAGGCCTTCCACTTTCAGGCGCATGAACTCGGCACCGCGTTCGCCCAACGCGTCGGCAGTGCACTGGCGCTCGCGCTCGACCACCGCGTGCAACCGCTGGCGCAGGGCCGTGTCGGTGATGCGGATGAAGCGCCACGGCTGCATGAAGCCCACGCTGGGCGCGTGGTGCGCGGCCAGCAGCAGGCGTTGCAGCAGCTCGGGCGCCACCTGGCCGCCGCAGAAGTGGCGCATGTCCCGCCGTTCGGCAATGGCGCGGTACACCCCGTGCCGCTCGGCTTCGGTGAAGGCATGTGAACTGGCGTGGGGGCTGGCGGTGGTGGAAGGGGTCAATCCTCAATCCCCCGCTGGGCCGGGATGCCGGCCTTGAAGGCGTGTTTCACCAGCGTCATCTCGGTCACGGTGTCGGCCAGTTCCACGATTTCAGGCGGACAGCGCCGCCCAGTCAGGCACACATGCACATGGTTGGGGCGGGTGCGCAGGGTGTGCAACACATCGTCCAGCGGCAGCCAGCCGTAAATCAGCGGGTAGGTGATTTCGTCCAGCACCACCAGGAAGTGCTGGCCACCCAAAATGGTGGCCTTGGCGGTTTCCCAGCCGTTGCGGGCCAGTTGGGCGGAGTGCTCCAGGTCCTGGCTTTTCCAGCTGAAACCGTCGCCCAACCCCATGATGGGGATGCCGATTTGCTCGAACATGCGGTGCTCACCAAACCGGGCGGTGGGCACTTTCATGAACTGGTAAATCTGCACGGCCTTGCCCCGCCCGTGGGCGCGCAGGGCCAGGCCAAAGGCCGCTGTGCTTTTGCCTTTGCCGTCGCCGGTGTTGACGATGACGATGCCGCGGCGCTCGCCCTCGGGCTTTTCGTAGGGTTTTTCGGACGGTGGGGTTTCGATGTGCATGGAAGGTCTCGCATCAAAAAGGCATCAAGCCGCGGCAGGCGGGGTGAACACGGGCCGTTGCCCGCGCCGAAACTGGTGTGCGGCTCCGCCCACCAGCACCAACAGCGTGAGCACGCCCACCAGGGCGCGCTGCAGCGCCAGTGCCAGCGGGCTTTGCGCCTGGGTGGGCTCTGCATCGGGCTGGCGTTGCAGCAGCACACCGTTGAGCAGGGGCTGTGCAGGGGCTTTGGCGGCCAAAGAGGCCGTCGGTTGCGACAGCGGTTGCAGCGGGCGTGCAGACACTGCGGCGTGGGCCACGGGGCCTGATGGCGGTGCGGCCTGTGCCGCAGGCGCTTGCTGCGCCACCCACGCGCGCACGCCCGGCAGCTCGTTGGGCAAGGGGTCCTGGCGGTTCAGTTCCTGGTACAGGTGGGCCAGTTGCTGGCGCGTCGCGGCATCGGCCTGCCAGTGTCCCAGCCGCTGGGCCTGCACCAGGCGCTCCAGGGCCTGGGCGTAGGCCTGCGGGTGGCTGCGCAGCCACTCGGGCAGGCCCAGGCTGTGTTTGTCGCGCACCAGCACATCGTGAAAGCTTTGCCAATGGTCGCTGCGCACGGTGTCGGGCGACACCGACTGCCAGCCCCACGCAAACTGCACGGCCTTGAGCACCTGCAGCGTGCCCGCATACCCCTCGGCCTTCTGCGCCTGCAACCACCCGGGGTGCAAATAGCGCGATTGCATTTCGCGGGCAATGGCCAGCCGGGCGGTTTCGGTGTGGGCCTCGCCCACGTCTTGCAACTGGCTCACATGCAACTCCAGCCCCTGTGGCCGCCCGGCCACGCGTGCCGCCGCCGACAGGCCACCCAGGTATTGAAAGGGGTCGTCAGAACTGACCATGGCGTAGAGGTGCGAGCTGCGCGACAACACGGCCGCATCGGTGCGGCGCAAGTGGGCGGAAAACGCCTGCACCGCCACGCCCTGGCCCAAACCTTCCACCGGCTCGCCGGCCAGGTAGGGCTGGCCCATGCGCTGCAAAAACAGCTGGCCCAACCGCTGGTCTTCGGACTGCAGGCCATCGGCTTGCACCGCTTCGGCCAGGCCGGTGCCGTAGTCGCCCACGGCGTTGCCAAAAGCGCGCACGCGCGCCAGGGTGTCGGCCTGGGGGCCGGGCACACCGCGCTGGCGCAGCTCGGTGGCCACCTGGCGGGTGAGCCGTGCCACGGTGTTGCCGGGTTCGGCTGCCGCCACCTGGGCCACCGCCTGGTCAAGCAGGGCCATGAGGGCGGGAAACTGGTCGCGGTACGAGCCGGTCACGCTCAGCAGCACGTCCACCCGGGGGCGGCCCAGTTCGGCGGGCGTCAGGCTGTCCACCCGGATGGGGCGGCCCGTGTCGTCCCACACCGGGCGCACACCCAGGGCCACCAGGGCCCGGGCTTCCAGAATGCCCTGGTGGCGCAGCGTTTCACCCGCCCACAGCGACAAAGCCATGCGCTCGGGCGGCTGGCCGCCGTGGCGGGCCGTGTGGTCTTTGAACCAGTCGTTGAACAGGGTTTGGGCGACCTCGTAGGCCTGGCGTGTGGGCAGGCGGCTGGGGTCCAGGCCGGTGAGGTTGCGGCCGGTGGGCAGGCTTTCGGGGTTGCGAATGGGGTCGCCCCCATACGTGGCGGGCACAAACCGCCCCTGCAGGGCGGCCAGCAGCCGCTCTAATTCCTGCGCCCGCAGGGCCAGTTTGAGCAGCGCCGGGGTGTCGATGGGGTGGCGAGCGGCGCGGTTGGGCACATGGTCTTCGGCGCGCACGGGGCCGGCGGCGGGTTCGGCCAGCGCGGGACGCAGGTCCAGCGTGCTGGCGGCCTGGGCGTCTTTCAGGGCCACGGCCAGCCAGCGGGCGGGGCGCGAGGTGGCCACGCTGTCGTGGCGGATCAGAAAGGCCTCGTCAATGTCTTCGCCCAGGGCGTCGATCAATGGCTTGCGCAGCGCCTGCAAAATGGTCTGGCTGCGCTGCTCGGGCGTGGGCACCCGGCCAAACACCGCCAGCCCTTTGGGTTGCGAGCTTTGCGCCAGCTGGTCCAGGTAGGGGTGCAACAGCTCCAGGAAGCCGGTGAAGTCGGCGGCAATGCGCTCGGCGCTCCACCCCAGGTCGCGGTGCAGCTGGTGTTCCACAAACTGGGCCACCAGCTGTTTTTCAAGGGCCCGGCGGGTGGGGCCTTCGTCCACGGTTTCCCATTCGTGCATGACCTCGTGCATCTGTGCCATGCGGGCTTCAAAGCCCGCCGGGGCAAACGTGGGGGTGCGGTGGCTGACCAGCAGCGCCCTGCCCCGGCGTTTGGCGGTCAGGGCTTCGCCCAGGTTGTCCACGATGTAGGGGTACACCACCGGCAAATCGCCCAGGGGCAACAGGGCGTCGTCGTGCACATCGAGCCCGCGGGACTTGCCGTTGGCCCACTCTTGTGTGCCGTGGGTGCCGAAGTGGATGAGCGCATCGGCCGAGTCCTGCGCCCACTGGTACACCGCCAGGTAGTGGTGCGACAGCGGCACCTTGCTTTTGTGCATGAACGGGTTTTGGCCGTTGTGCAGGGTTTCTTCGCGGGGGGGCTGCGGCAACACCGACAACTGGCCCACCTGCATGCGCGGCACCACAAACACCGGCTCGCCCTGCCACTGCACCACGTAGCGGCTGCGCTCGGGCGGGCCCCAGTGGGCCAGCATGCGGGTGCGCACGGCCTCGGGCAGGGCTTGCCAGCGTTCCAGGTAACGCGCCACCGGCCAGGCAGCCGCCTGGCCCGAGCGCAGCAAACCCAGCAAATCGGCGCTGGGGTAGTAGGCGGCCAGCAAGGGCTGCAAGCCGTCGATCCAGTCGTTTTCAGGCACCCGCCGGGTGCGGTAGCCCGCATCGGCCAGGCCTTGCGACACCTCTTCCAGGCTGCGCGGCACGTTCAGAAACGAGGCCCCGAAGTGCTTGCCGCCCGGCGGGTAGTTGTAAACCATGGCCACCAGCCGCTGCTGGGCCACGGGCCGGGTTTGCAGCGCCACCAGCCGCCGCGCCTTGGCCACCACGGCCAGGGCTTGGCGCTCGATCAGCCGGTGCTCGCCCGGTGTGGGGCCTTGGGCCGTGGTCACCACGGGGTCTGTGGCCCCGGCGGCCTCGGGTTGTGCCAGGTAAAACGGCACGTCGGAGGTGGACAGCCCGTGGGCTGCACCCTCCCAAGCCGCCTGGTCGCCCGAGCGAAACGGCTGTGTGGCGAGCATGGGCACCCGCCAGCGGGCCAGCAGCGGCTGCATGGCGGCGGCCTGCGGGGTGAACTGGTGCAACACCAGCAGTGCGGGGTGGGGTTGGCGCAGGGTGTCGGTGCCGGCGTTGGCGCCAGGGAGGGCGGGCAACTTCAGCACCTCGGCCAGGCTTTGGGGGGTGGTTTGCTGGCCAAACACCGCGTAGGCCCACAGGCCTTCGCGTTCGAACAGGCGCAGCCACGCGTCCAGCCAGGAGGTGCTGCCGTCCACCAGGTGGTGGCGGTGCACCATCACGGCCACAGCAGGCCGGGTGCAGTCGCGCTGGGGCTTGGCATGGCACCAGCGCAGCAGGGCGGCGGCATCGGGCAGCAGGCCCGGCAGGTCGGGGTGGTAAATGCCGCGCACGGGCCATTGCTGTGGCGCGGGCAGATTGGGCAACGGATGGCCCCGCAGCACCGCCTGGGCCAATGCAACGGCGTGGTGCAGGTTGCGGGCACCGCCGGGCTGGATGAACGCGGCCATGCGGGCAACAGCCTGAGCGGTGCCACCCGCCGCAGGCTGGGCCGCGGTGGGTGGGGTTTCGGGCGGGGTGGCCGGTGACACGGCGGTGGCGGCAGGGGTGACCCACACCACACGCCCAGGTGCCCGTGCCGCAAACGCGGCCAGTGGCTCGCCCACCTGGCGCTGCAGCCGCTGCACCACGCTGGCATGGGGTGCATCCACCCACACCAGCCCGGCCTGGGCCAGCGCGCGGGTCAAGGCATGGGTTTGTTCAGGTGTGGGCGTGGCGGCACCGGCCAGGGGGTACGACAGGTGCACAAACGCCAGCCCAGCGCGCTGGGCTTCCTGCTGCACGGTGGCGCTGCGGGCGGCGGTGGTCACGTCGGAGGTGATCCACAGCAGCGCCTCGGCGGCATGTACGGCGGCGTGTGCCACGGCGTTCACCGCACTGCCCCAGGCCAACAGACCAACCCACACCAGCCGGGCCAAGGTGCGGCCCAGCCGCGCCCGCTGGGTTGAAGGTGTTGAAGGCGTCAAGGACGGCATCAACGGGAACCGGTCGTTTGAGGGGGGGTGGCCACCGAGGCACCGCCGCCGTCTTCGGGGATGTAGATGATGTTGCCGTCGTCCAGCCGGTAGGCCACCCCGGCCCGCACGCCCTGCCCCTGGCTGGCCTTGCCGGCACCTTTGAAGCGCACCTCGCGCCCTTGCTCGCGCACCACCATTTCCATGTCGGGTTGCCCGGCGTTTTGCAAGGTGGTGGCACTGGCTGACGCATCGGACTGGGTTTTGACGGCCACGGCCGTCAGCAGGGCCACCACCAGCACCAGAAACACATCCACCAGGTTGATGGCGGACAGCATGGGGTCGTCGTCTTCCTCGGCCAGCAAGTTCAGGTGACGCAAGCTCATGCCCCCACCCCGCGGCGTTTGCGTTCGGCCAGCAACTCGGCCAGTAACCAGCGGCGGCGCACGGAATACACCACCAGCCCCACCGACGCGGCAGCCAGAGCCAGCACCACGCCCGCAAACGCCCCGCTGAACACCGCCAGGGCCTGCTGACCTTGACCGGCCGCCACGCTTTGCAGGGCGGGGCCCAGGGGAATCATGGTGGCAATCAGCCCCAGCATGGGAGACAGGCGGCTGAGCAGGCGCACCGGCTCGATCTGGCGCACCAGCTGCAACTCCAGCTCTTCCATGGAGGCATCGGGGGCCACCGCCAACGAGCGGTACGACGGCACGTAGCGGCGCTGCCACGCCTCCATCAGCGCCATGCCCGCCACCCAAAGCGCGTACACAAACGCCGCCGCCACCAGGGCCAGCACGGGCCACAGCAGCGCCTGCGCCACCATGGAAAAACCGGATTCAATCAGCATGTAGGACCTTTCAATTTCGGTAGCGCCACCCAATGGTCCATCAAGCGGTGGATGCCAATTCGGCGTTCAAAAACGGCTTCAAGGGCGCGGTGGGTGGCCGCATCGCTGCTGGGGCCGCAGTGGTGCACGCGGCCCTGGTGCAGCACCAGCACCTCGTCAGCCGCCAAGGCGGTGGTAATTTCGTGCAGCACGCTGACCACCGTTTTGCCGCTGGCCACCAGCTGGCGCACCAGCAGCAGCCAGTCGACCTGGTGCGGCGGGTCGAGGTTGGCCAGGGGTTCGTCCATCAGCAGCACGTCGGCGTCCACCGCCAGGGCGCGGGCCAGCAGCACACGCTGGCGCTCGCCACCCGACAGCTCGCCCAGGGGCGTGTTGGCCCAGCCCCAGGCCTGGGTTTGGCGCAGGGCGTGCTCCACGGCGGCGTGGTCGGCATCGGTGGGGGGGCTGAGCCAGCTCTGGTGAGGAAGGCGGCCCAGCATGGTCACGTCGTAGGCGGTGAGGTCGTCAGCTCCGTCACTGCCAGCCCCACCCTGCCCCAGCCAGCTCAGTCGCCGGGCGCGCTCACGCGGGGCCCAGGCATGCAGGTCTTGCCCCAGCAATTGCACGGTGCCGGTGCACGGCAACAAGCCGCCCAGGCATTTCAGCAAGGTGGACTTGCCTGCCCCGTTGGGCCCCACGATGCTGAGCCAACACCCGGCAGGCACGGCCACGCTCACACCGTGCAGCACAGGGTGCTGGTGCGAGCCATCACCCAGGCTGGCGCTGACCTGTTGGGCACTGATGGCGATATGTGTTGCCATGCCAGTCACCCCACCCGCCGGTGCATCAGCCACAGCAGGTAGCCACCGCCCAGCACGGCGGTCAGCACGCCCACCGGCAATTCCTGCGGGGCCATGACACCCCGTGCCAGCGTGTCGGCCAGCAGCAGCAACACGCCGCCCATGAGGCAGGACAACGCCAGCAACGGGGCGTGTGTGGTTTTGACGGCCGAGCGCACCAGGTGTGGCGCAGCCAGCCCCACGAATGCGATGAGACCCGTTTGGGCCACCGCTGTGCCCGTGGCCAGGGCCAGTACAGCCACCAACGCCACGCGCAGTGCGCCCAGTGGCAGGCCCAAACTGGCTGCGGTGGCTTCGCCCAGGCTCAGGCCATCGAGCATGCGGGACAGCGCCAGGGCAATGACCAGACAAGGCACACCCACTGCAGCCATGACGCCCAGCGCTGGCCAGCCCACAAAGCCGGTGGTGCCCAGCATGAAACCCTGCATGGCCTGCAGGATGTCGGGCGACAGCAGCGTGACCAGTGAGCTGAGCGCCCCCAGTACCACCCCCACCACCACCCCGGCCAGCAGCAGGCGAAGGGTGTGCTGCACGCCGCGCGCCAGGGCCAGCGTCAGCAGCACCGCACTGACCGAGCCCACAAAGGCCGTCCCCGTCAACCCCAGTCGCACCGCCCAGCCCGAGGTGGCCAGTCCCACGCCCGGCCCCAAGCCCATCACCGACAGCGCACTGGCCACACCCAGCGTGGCCCCCGACGCACTGCCCAGCAAAAACGGATCGGCCAGCGGGTTGCGGAACAGCCCCTGCGCCACCGCACCGGCCAGCCCCAGCAGCGCGCCGCCCGCCAGCGCCCCCAGGGTGCGGGGTGCGCGGATGTCCCACAGAATCTGGCGGCCCAGCTCCAGATCCATGGCGTCGGCTGCCAACGCGCCCGTCAGCGTGCTGGACGGGGTACCACCCAGCCCCGAAGGAGTCCACAAGGTCCACACCGGCGACCAGCCGGTGCTGCCCACGCCCAGCCCCACCACGGTGAGCACCAGGCAGGCAAGCAGCAGGCCCAGGCCCAGCGCCCAGGCCCGGCGGCGTTGGCGCAGCCGGTCGGTCCGGACCGAAGCTGACAACGGTGTCACATTCCCCCCCTGGGAAACGGGCCGCTGGTGGTGACACCGGTGGGAACCGGCTGGCGCAGGCCGTTGAGGCAATCGACCATCAGCCGCGCGGCTTCGGGCATGCGGGGGCCGGGACGCACCAGCACGTCGGACTCGTCCAGCGAGTACACGCACAGCGTGCGTGTGCGCTCGGGGTCGCGGAGCGCGCGCAGCCGCTGCCAACCGGGGCGACTGGTCATGCCGTCGAAATTGCGTGCACCGACCATGATCACGTCGGGTTCGGCACGCACCACAAACTCGGGGTTGATTTTGGGAAAGGGTCCCAAGTCGACCGGGATGATGTTGCGCACGCCCAGTCGGGTGAGCGTCTCACCGATGAACGACGACGGCCCGGCCGCATAGGGCGCGCGGTTGATTTCGAAATACACCCGTACCTGGCGCCGCTCAGGCCTGAGGGCCTGGGTAGCTGCCTGCACGCCAGCGTCAATGAAGCGCCAGATGCGCTGCGCCTCGGCATCGGGCACACCCAGCGCCTGCGCCACCTTGCCCATGACGCGCTGCACATCGGCATGGTTTTTGGGCTCCAGCACCACCACCTTCAGGCCCAGGCTTTCGAGCCGGTCGGCCGCGCGGGACGAGGCGGACACCAGCACCAGGTCGGGCCGGCGGGCCACCACCGCTTCGATGTTCGGGTCCAGCCCGCCGCCGAGTTTGGGCAAGGCGTTGACCGATGCCGGAAAGTTGGAATACCGGTCCACGCCCACCAGGCGGTGGCACTGGCCCAGCTCGCACACGGTTTCGGTGAGCGAGGGCAACAGACTGACGACCCGCTGTGGGGGGGTGGCCAGAGTGACGGTGCGGCCCCGGTCGTCGGTCACGGAAAGGCCTGCTGCTTGCGAGGGTGCGGCCACCGCCCACAGGCCCAGTGCAAGCAGCCAAATTTCAAACAAAAACCTCATTTTACGCTTGATATTTGGCATGTTATTGCTCTTTTTTTAGAACCAACGGCAGTCCTGCCGCCATCAGCACTACGCGCTGGCTGGCAGCAGCCACCGCCTGGTTGAGCTGGCCCAGGGTGTCCACAAAGTGGCGCACCTCGGCCCCCATGGGAATGACGCCCAGGCCAATTTCGTTGCCCACCAGCACCACGGGGCCAGGTGCGTTTTTCAGTGATTTGATAAGTGGAGCAAACAAATTAACACCATCAAGAGGTAAGGCATGTTTTTGTTCATATTTTCTGTCATCTGCACTGGGTGAAACCGGTGCGGCCTTGTCGCCCGCGTCGGCGGGCATGAGCAGATTGGTCAGCCACAGCGTGAGGCAGTCCACCACCAGCAGGTGGTGCGGGGCGCTGAGGCGTGCGATGGCCTGGGCCAGAGCCACCGGCTCTTCCAGCGTGGCCATGCCGGGTACGCGCAACGCACGGTCGGCCTGGTGGCGGGCGATGCGCTGGCGCATTTCGGCGTCCCAGGCTTGGGCGGTGGCCACCAGCGTGGCCTGGCGTGGCGGGCCGCGCCATTCGGAACGGTTCGGGGCAGGCCCAGCCAGCCAAGCGGCGGCCAACGCCTCGGCACGGCGCGATTTGCCGCTTCTCTGACCACCCAGAATGAGTTCGGTGCCGGGCCCAGGCTGATTCAGGTCCACGCGGATATCAGCCATGTTGTTCGCTCCAGCGCTGCACGATGGCGGCCAGTTGTGCCACCCCGTCGGTCAGCGCAGCGGGGCCGGGCTGCAGGATGTCGGCGGATTTGATTTCAAACAGTTGCCCGTTGCGCACAGCGGCCACGTCTTGCCAGCCGGGGCGGCCCGCCACGTTTTCGGCCCTGAATTTTTTGCCGCACCAGCTGCCAATGACGATGTCGGGGTTGCGCCGCACGATCTCGTCGCCGCTGGCGATGATGCGGTTTTTGCCCATGGGCTGCACGGCCAGCTCAGGGAAGCAATCGTCCCCACCCGCCACGCCCACCAGCTCAGACACCCAGCGGATGGCGCTGATGTGAGGCTCGTCCCATTCCTCGAAAAACATGCGG
>Ga0228698_1000631_pt1 | contig 23312 bp, 25 predicted proteins | sample McNCre117_Aug_MG_FD_178015 | JGI IMG/M metagenome (GOLD analysis project Ga0228698, IMG submission 178015) | Freshwater microbial communities from McNutts Creek, Athens, Georgia, United States - 1-17_Aug_MG | ecosystem: Environmental > Aquatic > Freshwater > Creek | place: USA: Georgia...
AAGCAAAAGATAGATTAAAAGCAGCCGAAATGATATTTAAGGTTTTTGGTAGTTTTGCGCCAGAAAAAAGAGTTAATTTAAACATACAAGAAAAAGAAATAAGTCCAAAGGTTCAAGAATTTGCACGTAAATTGAATTATGGAATTACTGACTAAAGAAGAAATGATACAAGCCGCCAACTTGTATCCGTATAGTTGGACACTTCAGAATGAAATAAAGAACGAGGTGGGTTTACCATTGGATTTTGATAAAAGACCGTGGCTTAAAGCTATATACAACGACCTAAGCCCACACCAAGCGTTCCTTAAACCTCCTCAAATTGGAGCAACCGTAATGAATACCCTTAAATCACTATGGGTAGCTAAAAACCTACGTAGACAAATCATTTATACTCTTCCCACTCAAGGAGACGTACAAGATATGGTAGGAGGTTCTTTTAACCGTATCATTTCCCAAAACCCTATACTAATGGACTGGGTAAGAGACCACGACACTGTAGAACAAAAATCAGTAGGAGAGTCGATGATATTCTATAGAGGTACGTTTACCTCAAAGCAGGCCATGATGATTCCATCAGGGCTTAATATTCACGATGAAGTAGACGCGTCAGATCCAAATGTTATCGTGCAGTACGAGAACCGTCTCCAAGCTCAAGAAGATGGTGGCTGGCGGTGGTACTTTAGTCACCCTAGCCTATCAGGGCATGGTGTAGATGTATATTGGCAACAGTCAGACAAGAAAGAGTGGTATATAACTTGTTCTAAGTGTGACACAGAACAAACCCTACAGTGGCCACAGAATGTAGACATGGACCATAAACGCTTTATTTGTAGCCATTGTAAAGAGATTCTAAGTGAGGAAGATAGAGCGTATAAAGGATGCTGGAAGAACCAAGATGGTGTAGTGTGGACTGGAGAAATAGCAGGGGATTACCTATTCTCAGGCTGGCACGTAAGCCAGTTAATGCTGTACAACAAGACTGCCAAGCAGATAATAGACGCATACAATGACCCTCTAAAGGACAAACAATACTTCTATAACTACGTACTGGGACTTCCATATGTAGACTCAGACGACCGTATTGACCCTGCGGTGGTACTGCGTAATTGTGTAGATACCGTAAACGACCAGACAGACCGTGTGGTTATTGGTGCAGATACAGGGCATGGCATTCACTTTGTGTGTATGAACAAGCAAGGTGTTTTCTACTATGAACACGCCACGACTATCAGTGCCAGTCAAACACCGTATGACCGTGTCAAAGAACTATTGAAGCGCTGGCCTAAGTCTATAGCAGTCTTTGACCAAGGTGGTGACCTTATTGGAGTGCGCCAGTTGCAGTCAGAGTATCCCGGCCGTGTATTCCTTTGTTTCTACAACAAAGACCGCAAGAGTATTGAACCTATTGAGTGGGGCAGTAATGATGAATACTGGAAGGTACGAGTAGATCGTAACCGTATGATGACCCTAGTAGTAGAACAGTTACGTGATACAGGACGTATTCTACTCAATGGTACTAAAGACGAATGGTATGACTTCGCAGCTATGTTTGGCAATATGTACCGTGAAAAGATTGTAGCTAAAGAACAAAAAGGTAAGGATGACCGTACACTCTATGGTAGTGAGTATGTATGGAAACGTAACGGACCAGACCACTTCGCACACGCTTTTCTTTACGCAATGGTGGGTATGCAGCGTTTCGGTGGCGGAGAAGCTAAGGTAGTAGGAGACAATGTATACACAGGTATGCAATCAGGACGTATCGTACAAGCACCAGTTATCAACAGTTTTGCACCTGACGCTTTTACAAAGGAGAATCAAGTGTTATTATAAAAACAATTTCCGGCATTCAGCTTAATAAATATATTTAGCGTACATGGCTGATGAGACTAGCCCGTTCTCACTTAACGTGAGAGGGGTAACAGATTTGGTTGAAAACCAAACAAATAAAACACCATCAGGTGCTGGTGATTCTGTTGAAGGTGCAACGGGCGCAAAGTATGACGCCCTCAGTATTTCAATGTCAGATGAGGAGTTGTTGAAACTACGCAATGACATAGAAGCAAAGTATGCACCATATGAAGCTAAGTTTAAGAAGTGGGCAGAACGCAACCTTGAGAGTTATTTAGGCAAGAAGAAGGACGGTCAATGGCTTACTGAAGGTGGTCCAATTGCCGCTAACCTTCAATTTGAATCAGAAGAAACCTTTCTTTCAGCTACCCTAGCCAAAAACCCAGAGCCTGTTGTATGGAGTGATAATTCAGAAGCAGGTAACGAGCTTGCTACCTCAGTTAAGACAATGCTTGCGTTCCATAGCGAACAGCTTGTCCTTAAGCGTAAGTTTGCCCTCATGGTACGCCAGTGGTCTATCTACCACTTAGGCGTTATTAAGTATGGTTGGAAGCCTGTAGACGGTGATGATACTAAGGGTGACGTAGAAGTAATGAACCGAAGGATTCAAAACTTTATCTTTGACCCTGAAGGGTATGTTGACGCCTATGGTGATTTTATTGGTACTCTTGGTGAACGTGTAGAAATTACCGCAGACAAGCTAATTGAAATGTTCCCTGAACACAAGGAATACATTGTTTTGCAGGTAGATGGCAAGCTAGGCACTAAGGTCACTTACACTGAATGGTGGAGTGCAGACAATACCTTTACGTTTGTAACCTTCAAAGAAAAGGTGCTAGATAAGCATAAAAATGAATACTTTAGATACCCAGAGCCAGAAGTAGATGTACTTACAGGTGAGCCAGTAATTAATGAGATGGGTGAGCCAACAATGAAGCAGCATTTAAACCATTTTGCTGCCCCTAAGAAGCCGTACACATTCTTTAGTGTATTTTCCCTACAGGAACAACCACATGATATTACAGGACTTGTAGAGCAGAACATTGCCAACCAGAAGAAGATTGCAGACCGTAGTGAACAGATTGACTATAACGTAGCAGCTTCTAATAACGGGTACGCCTACTCAGAAGATAACTTCACACAAGAAACAGCCAAGCAAGCTAGTAACGCTCGCCGTAAGGGCAATCCTATTCTTGTCCCTTCAGGTGGACCAATTGACCGTGCTATTCTTCCACTCCCAGCGCAAGACCTCCCAGCAGCTATCTTTAATGAGCTAGAAATAACCAAGAACGACTTACGTCAATCATGGGGTATTAATGGTATTGTGGCGCAAAAGCCAGACGAAGACCAGACAGCTCGTGGCATGATTATCAACCAGTCAAACGATACGTCTCGTATTGGTGGTGGTATTGGTGATGCGCTTGAACAGGTAGCTTCAAGTACCTTTAACTGGTTAACTCAGTTGTATTACGTCTTTTATGATGAACCACACTACGCGGCTATCATGGGTAACGCTAAGGCAGTAGAATTCATTACCCTTTCAAACCAAGACCTTAACCGTATTCTTATTGTTTCAGTATCACCTGATTCACTAAAGCCAAAAGATGAGGTAACTCAAATAAACCTAGCCCAAGCCCTATTTGATAAGGGTGCTATTGGACCAAAGACTCTTCTAAAAATGTTGGACTTCCCAGACCCAGACCAAGCAGCCGCAGATGGAGTCCTTTACAAGACTGACCCTATGGCATACATGCAATTAAACTTCCCAGAGGAATTCGCACGTATGCAACAGTCGCAGCAGATGCAAATGCAACAGCAACAAATGCAACAAATGGGCGGTGGCGCACCTCCCGAACAAATAAACGGAGAACCACCACAGACTATCAGCCAAGACCCAGCCAGCGCAGCACTCAGTAACGTCCCCTTACCAGGTGTCCAACAATCAGGACCAGCATTAAGTTAAATAAATTATGTCACTAGATAAAGCATTGAAGAATAAGGTTCGGACTTTAAAAGTAAAATCTACACCTTCATCAGAATATACCCATTCTTTTCACAAGAAAAACAAAACAGAAAATGAACGAGGGGAACATCAATCAAATTATAAGTACATTCCAAATAGTCGGAAAATAGAAAAATAACTTTATGAAGCCAAACACAAGTGCATTCACCCCAGCACTCAACAACATTAGGGGAACAAAGCCAAAATCAGCCCTTGATGAGGCATTGAAGAAAAAGGCAAAGCCAGCAATTAAACAGTACGGTGACAAAGGTTACAAACCTTCTAACGGTACCGGAGTCGGCTACTAAGTTTTACGGTGAAACACGGGTTGTAAAGCTCCCGTCAAAAGCTTGAATATCAATACTAAAAGTCCTAGGAATAGGCGTAATCGCTAGAAATAGCCAACACATATGAACGAATTAGAAGCATTCCTTAAAGGAACAGAAGAGCAGGATGATTTGCTTAACCAAAGCCTTGAAATTGAACCTGAAAAGGTAGAAGAGCAAGAGGAAGAGCAACATGAGGAAGATATAAGTCCAAAGACTCGCAGAGAGCGACGGCTTAAAGAGAAGTTGGAAGCTGAAAGACAATCAGCTATCGACCTCGCTAATCGTTTAGCACGACTAGAAGAAGCACGGGCAGTCCGTGACGAAGATGAAGAATATCTTAAGGGTATCGAACGCATTTACGGCACAGATTCACCTGAAGCTCAAATGGCTACCGAGTTACTCACTAAAGCTATTGTCGGGGCGCGTGATGACGCTGAACGCAGGGCATACGAACGTATACAGTCAGAACGTCAAAACGAGTCACAAGCAGTCCAACAGGCAGAATCAGAACTTGATTCCATTGTTGATGACATTGAAGATAGCTACGGTGTAGAACTAACAGAATCCCAAGAGCGCAGTTACTTTGAACTCTTGCAAAAGATGTCTCCAAAAGACCGAGAAGGTAATGTCGTTAGTTTGGCAGACCCTTACGCAGTCTTTGAAATCTTTTCTGAAAAACTCCAAAAAGGAACGGATAATCGGGCAAAATCATTATCAAGCCGTTCGATGGTACAAAGTGGTGCTACTAAAGACAGCACACTTAAAGATGACGCAATGGAGCGTTACCTAGTCGAAAACGGCATAATTTAAAAACTAAACTTATATGGCACCTAATGTAACACTTCAGGCTACCGTAAATCAGTACCTTGCACCCTACTGGGTAGATCAGGTACTTCGAGACAACCTCTTTTTCGGTAAACTGATGACTAAGACAAAGAAGTGGGATGGTGCTCAATACCTCATCCCAATGAAGTACCAGAAGGGCGTCTCTTCAGTAGCGTTCAATGGTTACGACCTACTTCCAATCACACAGCAGCCAACTACTGTGAACATGACTTTTTACCCAACTTTCATTGCTACCAACGTTTCATTGTCTGGTTCAGACCTTTCGGTCAACGCTACTCCAATGCAGACTTTGAATCTCATGAAGGTAACAATGGAAAGTCGTAAGCAGGATGCTGCTGACGATGTTGGTAACTTCCTACAGGGTGACGGTACTAGCTTCGGTGGTAAGGCTCCTAACGGACTCGCTAACACTATCGACGATGGTACAGTTGCTTCAACTTACGGTGGTCTTTCACGTACTACCTACTCAGGTCTTAACGCAACTAAGACTGCTTCAGGCGGTACTATCTCACTCGTAAAGGTACGTACTCTTTGGAACGCTATTGCAGATGGTCCAGTACAGCCTGACTTCATCATTACTGATTACACCACATGGGGTTACTTCGAGCAGCTTCAGACTCCATTCCAGCGAAACACTGCTGACTTTGGTCGTGACGCAGGTCGTACTGCTTCAACTTCTGGTTACAGCGCACAAATGTGGGATGGTATGGAAATCAGCCGTGACAAGAAGGTAACTTCTGGTAGTTTCTACATGCTCAACATGAAGGACACACTTGACTGGTACGCACTCAAGTGGTGGGAAGGAGAGCGAGTTACTCCAAAGGCTAAGGACATTCAGGGTAACATTTACGAAGACCGAACTTACGCACCTTCTGATGCATTCACATGGACTGGCATGATCAAAGCTTACAACCAGGGCACTATCAATGGATTCATGATTCTTGGTGGACAGCTCATTTGTAAGGCTCCATTCCGTAACGGTGTTCTCACAGGCATCACAGGTGTATAAAGTTTATAGGTAACTAATTCATAATACCTATGACTCAATACATCGAGGACGTATTGCCTCCAATCCAGTCAGCTGGACTCAATACGCAAAAGGCATTTAGTACTACAAGTACTCTTGCTTCAGGCGCACAAACTGTAACTGGTGCTGTTTCAGCAACAGGTACAACCACTTCACTTAGCGGTACTGCAACCACAGCCGGTGGTGCAACTGCTGCGGCATTCTCAATGGGTACTGCCGCAGTTGGTATTTACTTCGGTTCAGGCGCACCAACTATCTCAGCTGCACAGGGTAGTCTCTACCTTCGTACTGATGGTTCAAGCACATCAACTCGACTATACGTAAATACCAATGGCTCTACTACTTGGACAAACGTAACTACTGCCGCTTAATATGACTAAGGTTGTAGAGGCTGTAAAAAAGGCAGTAACGAAGAAGCCTAAAGTAGTAGAAGAAACCGTTACAACTTGTGAAAAGTGTAACGGTACCGGACTACTCGACGTCAACAACATTTGTGTTGTCTGCGACGGTTCAGGAATGGTTTCCTAAAAACCTATGACGCCGACACGGTGGCTGCCCACGTTTTAGGGGGAAAGAGACGTGAAGGGAATTAGTAAATTAAAGTTAAAACTTATATGTCTAGAATTACTCAACGAGCTGCCAATGGTCCACTTGCACTTGTGGCTAACGGTGCTTTTCAGACTTCAACAGACGCTTCACTTAAGACTATGGTGGGAACACGATGGGACTTGAGCGATGGTCGTGAACTCCTTTTGGTTCGCGCTGGTGCAGTTGATGTTGCTGCTGGTAAGCTCTATCAGGATGCTGCTATTGTAGCTAACCACCAAAACCTTACTGTTACTGCGTACACTGCGTACTCAAACAACGGTAACGTACCTGCTTCTGTAGCAGTTACTCTTGGTGCAACCGCAGCAACAGCTAACCAGTACGCAGGTGGTCTCCTTATCGTGAACAGTTCAACTGGTCTCGGTCAGACACTACGTATTGCTTCACACCCAGCTGCAAACTCAGGTGCTGGTCTTGTACTTACTCTAGAAGAAGGTGCTGTTACAGCAATCACAACCTCTTCAAAGGTATGTCTCATCCCACCACACGGTGCTGATGTAATCATTAACCCAACTACACCAACTGGTGCTGTTGCGGGTATCGGTTTGTACATCGTACCAACTACTACCTACGGTTTCCTTGTTTCTCGTGGTATTACCGCAGGTCTTGCAGATGGAACAATCACAGTCGGTACTCCAATTTCACCCTCTACTTCAGTAGCCGGTGCATTGGTACAGACACCATACGCAACAAACGTGGTCACTGCGGCTGTTGTTGGATACGCCAACCAAGCTGGTGTGACAACTGAATACCGTTCAGTATTCATTAACGTCTAACCTATCCGTAAGGCTCCCTAATACTAGGGGGTCTTATCGGGTCTATTAGACTCGGAACTTTGTTAAAAAGTAATCTAGCCTGTTAAAGGCACAAATATATGCCAGACGATAAGTCAATTATGAAGTATGAGTCAGTTCTCCCAGAGAACTTTGACGGTACATTCAAGTTTAGTAATTGGTCAGACGAGGACTTTGTTGGAAAGTGGAATAGCAAGGAATATCGTTTCCCTGCTGGCACTACCGTACCAATGGTAATGCCAGAACACTCACCACTTGAAATCCAGCACATCCGTAAGAAGTTTGCTAAAGACCTTGCTGAACGTGAGTTCTTCAAAACCAAGCGATACGAAACGTTCCGTAACCGTGAAGGCTTAAAGGATGATATGGGTATGATCCAGCCACGAGGACAGGGAATGTCACACGCTGGTCAGTACACCATTGAAGACCTTACGCCATTCATTCTTAAGGGTCTTGAACCACTCCCGAACGGGACACTCACTACAGCACCAGTGGCTAAGGTACCACTAGAGGACATAATCCACCGGGATGACGAGGGTAATCTCGTAACCGAAGCGATTGATAAGAAAACCTCACTTAGAGACCGAGCCTTAAAGGGATAATATGAAACTACTAGCAAAATCAGATATACACCAGAAAAAGACTGCCGAACAAAAGCAGACTTTGGATGAAGGTAAAAAACTTGCTAGTACGATTGACCGTCTGCGTGAAGTGGCAGCCCAAGAAGAAACCTCACTAGAAAAGTTTCGCAGTGAAACTCTCGCTAGTATCCATAAGGAGACTTCTGAAGCTGCTACAAAGCGTGACGCTCTATTAGGCGATGTACGCGAGCTACAGATAGCCCGCCAGAAGGCACTGGAGCCGCTCACAAGCGAATTAAACCTCCTAGAAGTAACTAGAGAGGAATTGGCGCAAAAAGCCCAACACAACGTAGAAATAGCCGCCACGTTAGACGCGTGGGAGCAATCACTCATAGAGAAGTATAAAGAGTTATCCGATACCCTCTTACGGGCAGAAACCAAAGAAGAAGCTGCTAGAGTTAAAATGGAAGAAATAATCCGATTAGAGGAGTCAACCAAACAATCTAGCGAAGAAACTCGCAAAGTTAGGGACGAAGTGGAAACTATCCGCAACACCCTACAGGGAGAGCTTGTACACAGAGAACAAATGTGTACCAACAGGGAAACCAGTATTATACTTAGAGAGGAAACTCTTGAACAAGAAAGAAAGGCAATTCAGGAAGAAAAGATAAGGTTGGATGACCGTAGTCGCACGCTTGAAAGAGCATTTAATAGGCTAAATAAATAACTATGAATCCAACAGTCAGAACACAAAATGCCACCGTCACTCCAATCGCCAGTGCTGCCACAGCCCTTGCCGCCAACAGCAAGCGTGTAGGCTTTATCCTACAAAATCTAGGTACTAACCCATTATTTGTAAAATACGGAAGCGCAGGGTCGTCTTCTGATTTTTCAGTAGTATTGAAAGGCTCGTCAGTACAGGATGATGGTACAGGCGGTGTTATTACTGCAGATTCTACCCTGTACACGGGTATTATCACCATTGCAGGAACTTCACCACGTTACACAGTAACTGAACTAGCACCATAAGTATGGTAGTAGACAACTCAGGCGCAACATATGTATTTGACGCCAATACCACACAAGCCATTGAAGAAGGCAAAAACCGCATTACTTTATTGCAGGTAGAGGAGCTTCGACTCAGTAATCTCAAGTCTTCACTTGAAAGCCAAATCATTACAGCTGAAAACTCACTTACATATAAAACCGAACAGTTGGACAAGCTAACTGTTGAAGTAGAGACAACCAATATTAAACTCAGTGACTTAAATGATGCTGTAGCTGGGAAACAGTCTGAATATGACAATCTTGTAAAGACAATACAAGACCGTACTGCATCCTTAGAGGTACTAGAGACTCAAATTACTGATCGTGAACAAGCAATAATGGAACGAGAAAACGCAGTGACAGTACGTGAACAGAAGTTAAACGACTTAGAGAACACCGTTTCACAAGACGCTGAAATTATTTCAGAAAAAAGACAAAAAATAGAAGACTTCCTTAAAGAACTATGAAAGTAACTATTCCCGGAGCTTCATCATTTACACAATTAAGTGACGTACCTCACACCTATTTAGGTGCGGCCAGTAAAGTTGTTGGTGTAAATGTTACAGAAACAGGATTAGAGTTTAATACAGGTGGTCCGGGTGGCTCAGGTATTACACGTACCGTAACTAATATTACAGGCAATACAAATGCAGGTTCAACTGCTTCTACTGATTATGTTTACAATTGTACCGGTCCACTTATACTCACCCTTCCCACTGCAGTAGGGAATACTAACCAGTACACAGTAAAACGTGTATCGGGTGCAGTAACCATAGCTACTACTAGCGCGCAGACCATTGACGGGAGCGCTAGTGCAAGCCTAACAGTAGATAATATGTCGCTTGATCTAGTATCAAATGGCTCTAATTGGAATGTTGTATGACATATGTACCTCCTAATCCTAACGGGCAAGCTACGATGGCAAATAGTTCGCCAGTGGTTTTACCTAGTAATCAAACTGTAGCAATAACAGGAACTGTAGACACCGAACTACCTGCTGCTGCTGCACTCGCCGATGGCGCTGCTAATCCAACCACACCTACAGTCGGTGCGGCCATTTCTGGTTTTAATGGTACAACGTGGGATAGAGTAAATATTGAAGGTACAAATGTAGACGCAGAGGCAGTTATGACTACTGGAGCGCTTGCTGTAGAAAACTACAACATGCTCTTTAACGGCACGACCTGGGATAGAGTGCGCGGTGATATTACAAATGGTCTTGACGTGGATGTTACACGCCTTCCTGCACTGGTAGCTGGTTCAGCGGTAGTGGGAAAGGTGGGTATTGACCAAACAACACCGGGAACTACTAATAAAGTCACTCTTGGTAGTGATGTGGTACACACTATTGTTGACTCAGGTTCAATGACGGTAAATGCCGGAACTAATCTAGACACTTCAGCTCTTGCTCTCGACGCTACCCTTACAGGTGGAACTCAAAAAGCTATTACTCGCGGAGGTGCTAAAGGTACAACTACAGCCGCAGACATTACCTCAAACCCTATTGACGCAAATACTCAAGCACTTCATGTTGATGGCTCAAAGGTAACTCAGCCTGTATCTATCGCCACCATGCCTACCACACCCGTTACAGGTACATTTTGGCAAGCGACACAGCCGGTATCTTTGGCTACCAATACACCAACTCTACAATCTGGTTCTACTACGGCAGTTACTCAGGCTACAGCAGCCAACTTACAAGCAACTGCTACGCAAGCATTGGGTTCAGCAGCAACAAGATGGTTTTCCCAAATATCAGATGGTACTAACTCACCAGCAGTAAAAGCAGCATCAACGGCTTCGGCGTTTACTGACCCAGCATTTACAGTTTCTATCAGACCCGGTGAATTGCTAGGTTCGACGGCAGCTTTGGCTGACGCAACAGCTAACCCAACTGAACGAAGAGATGCAGCAGACAACTTTCTCTTTAACGGTACTTCATGGGACAGACAAAGAGGTATGTCAGTAGCCACCACAACAGGTGATACAGGTGCCAAAACAGCCACAGGTAACGGTGCAACTCAAACAAACGTAGGAAATAAAGGTATTCAAGTAGTAATTGTTATTGGTACAGTTTCAGGAACTACTCCAACCTGTGTATTCAAGCTTCAGAACTCAGTTGATAGTGGTACTACATGGGTAGATATTCCGGGAGCTGCGACAGCTTCACTTACAGCAACAGGTAACTTCGGTATTTCAGTTTACCCAGGTCAGGTTGTTACCGCTGGTACAACTACCTCCAACACAACCGCAACAGCAAACGGTATTTTGGCACGCTCTTGGCGTGTTGTGTGGACAATTGGTGGAACTACTCCTTCATTTACCATTACTTCAATTACGTATAACTACATTCCAAACTAATATGGCAAACGCAAAAAAAGACAATAACGGAATATCCACATTACTAGGGGTGCTAGACACTAACGGTTCAACCCTAGTTCGTGTTAAAGTAAATGCAAGTAGCAATAATGCGCTACAAGTAAGCAACGGTTCTACAGGTACAGATAGAGGTCCCAGCATTGCGCCACGGGACGAAAATTTTGTTCCTGCCCTTATAGCAGTTTCCAGTGTTGATGGTGTGACGCCAGTAGTCGTGTATGCAGATACGAACGGTAAATTATTAATCAATAGCAACTAACATATGGCGGACGCTAAAAGAGACCAGAACTTTGTACCCACGTTGCTTGGTGTTTCAAACGCTGACGGAGTTACCCCCGTGGCAGTATATGCTGATCCAGTAACTCACCGCTTACTTGTAGATTTACCAACAGGCACAGGAACCGTTACATCAGTTTCCGTAGTCTCAGCTAATGGCTTCGCTGGTACAGTTGCAACCGCGACCTCAACCCCCGCTATTACTCTTTCCACCACTATTACTGGTGTCCTTTACGGTAACGGTACTTCTATCTCAGCACTTACAATTGGTTCAGGGCTTCAATTAGTTGGTACGACTCTATCAACTACTGGGGGCGGCTCTGGTGATGTTGTTGGTCCAGCTTCTGCTACTGACAATGCTATTGCACGATTTGACCTTGCTACCGGTAAGCTCATACAAAACTCTGCTGTACTTATTGCAGACACTACTGGTGTTATCTCAGGTACGCAGGGTGTCACTTTCTCAGGCGCTACAAGCGGCACTATTGCACTTATACCTACGGCTGTAGCAGGCTCTAATACACTTACCCTTCCTGCTTTGACAGACACAGTGGCAGTACTTGGTGCCGCTCAAACATTTACGGGTGCTAACACTTTTAGTGGTTTAAATGCAGTGCTTGTTTCTTCTTCAGGACTTACAGTACGCAATCCAGCCAACACATTCAAATATACTATTACAGGCGCAGCAATAGCCGCAGATCGTACTCTAAACCTACCTCTCATTACTGGTACAGATACTTTAGCTTCACTTGGTTTAGCGCAGACATTTACTGCTACACAGACGTTTGGAACACTTGTTGCCACAACAGTGAATGGTAATACGTTCACTACAGGTACATATACCCTCACTGGTGCAGCCGGGAAAACCCTTACTTTCAATAACTCAATTACTTTTGCGGGTACAGATGCGACAACAATGACGTTTCCCACAACGTCTAAAACAATTGCTGCCAATGATGGCAGCAACATGACACTAGCATCTCAAGCTATCGGCGACCTCATTGTGGCGACAAGCACCACAGCAATTGGCCGCGTAGCCGATGTCGCAGTTGGACAAGTACTTGTTTCAGGGGGGGTTGGTGTAGCACCATCTTATTCAGCTAACCCACAAGTCACCACAATTGAACTTGGTGCTGCAACTGATACAACCCTCGCTCGAGTCGCTGCTGGAATTATCTCTGTAGAAGGTGAAGTGATGAATGGTTACGCTACCACCGCTACTGCAGCTGGTACTACAGCACTTACTATTGCAAGCGCTCAAACTCAATTCTTTACAGGTTCTTCAACTCAAACTGTAACACTTCCAACTACTTCAATTATTGTCGGACAAACATACAGAATCGTAAACAATTCTACTGGTAGTGTTACCGTACAATCTTCAGGAGCTAACACTATTCAAATCCTTGGGGCAGGAATGTCAGCTACCTTTACAGCAATTGTGGCCACACCAACCACAGCCGCTAACTGGAGTTGTTCTCTGATTTCTTCAACAGGTGAAAATATTGCCCAGACAGCTTCTGCTAACGCAGCAACAGTAAACCTTGCGTATGTCACGAACACAATCACAAACAACTCAGCTGCTACTCTTACCATAACCATCCCAACTGCCGGAGCCATTGATGGCGAACGTAGAATGGTACGAGTACTAGATTTCTCAGCAGTAGCTCAAACACTGACTCTAGTAAATACAGAAAACTCGACAGTCACACCAGCAGCTACAACAAATGGATCAACGACATTGCCTTATACCTTTGGTGTTCAATACAACGCAGGTACAAGTAAGTGGCGTGTAATAGCTTCAGCATAAGTATGAAACCAAACGTTCAACCAGTAACAAGACAACTTACTCAACGTACCTACTTAGGTGTTGGGTATGTTCATTGTTTCTTGAATGAAAGTTCTGGTGAAGATGAGTTTTTTCCTTGTAGTGAAGCTGAATATTTAAAACTGGGTGAAGTAGGTGGAAATGCACACAATCCTGTACGTGCTGGTTATACATGGAAATATTCACTTGGAGGTACTGACAAAGTAGATACTCCAAACACCCTACTTGGTGTAGATGAATATTGTATTAGAAATGGCAAGGCAGTTTCGCTCTTAGCAGATGCCAATGGTATAGATACAGCCTACCTTGAATTACCCTTGTCTGCAGTTGACAGTAAAGGGCTTTTAAACGAAACAGTGGTAACAGAATTAGGATATGGCAATAGCATTTGACGCAAAAACAAAAGCAACACCAACAGGAGCTGGCAGTAGTTCCATTACTTTTTCTCATACAGTAACTGGAACTAATCCATTCCTTATCTTGGGTGGTCAAACCTATAACTTTTCTACTGGCACACCTACCCCAACTGCTACTTACAACGGGACCACTATGACAGTAGTGGCTCAAGATATTAAGGACTATTCGTTAAATAACTATAGAAGCCACCAATTTTACTTAAAAGCCCCATCCACAGGAGCTAACAATGTTGTGATGACAGCCACTACAGGTACTGGGGTACTCACAGGTGTAGCTGTTTCTTACACTGGAGTAGACCAAACTTCCCCTTTCCTCACTAGTGGGACATTTGTTAATAACACAGATACTGGAGCATCACTTACAGTCAGTCTCACTACTTCTTCAACAGGCTGGTGGTTTATTTCTGGAGCAAACGTAGATGCTAACTGGTCCTCTGGTGGAGGAAACACAACTAATATTGTAGATGTCACTGCAACCAATGGTTGTGCTGACTCAAATGGTGACATTACTGCACAAACCGGTAATGCCACAATGAACTTCTCTGGTGGAACACGTGGTGCTGGCGGTATTGCTATGGCATTTAAAGCTGCTGCTGCCTCATCAGTCAATTCTAACTTCTTAATGTTCATGAATCAATAGTATGACAGACAATAATTTCTCATTAAAAGATATTGTAATTGAAGTTCGTAACGAACAGAAAATTAGTAATGACGCCCATATTAAAATGGCTATTACACTTGAAAGTATGGAACTTCAGATGAAAAAATTCTTAGCAGTTGCTGAAGATCACGAGACTCGTCTTAAGGACTTTGAAGGTTTCAAAGGTAAAGCGATGGTTATTTATGGAATAATAGTCATTATATTCACAGTCTTTGTAAATAAGGTATTAGCAAGTATAAATTTCTAACGTATGTCATGGAGAACGGAAAAGACTAGGACAGGACAAGACCTTGTGTGGGACACAGTGGAACTTGGTATTTCTCCGTCTCCAACTAAGGGAATTGCTAATTTACAAAACGTCAACATCTCTACAGAAAGTGGTGAAATGCTTGCTTCATATGCGCGTATTGCACAACAACAAACGGCTATAACTAACGGTACTTTAACACCAAACGGTTCAACTAACTTTACTGGACCTAACACATTAAAAGCTGGTACATGGATTTCCGTGTCTGCTTCTAGCGTAACTTCAATTTCAACTACTACTAGTCCAAGCTCAGTTACTGCCAGTTACCTTACCGTTGGTGGTGGTGGTTCAGGTGGTGGTGTAGCTAATGTCAATAAAGCAGTTGGTGGTGGTGGTGGTGGTGGTGAAGTAAAAACTGGCACTAATGCGTTTTCAGTAGGAAGTACTTTAATTACTGTAGGAGCAGGAGGTGTTGATGATGGCTCAGGAACTTATCATCCCGGTAGTTCTTCTATAATTGCTGGGGTTTCTACAGCTACAGGTGGGGGTGCTGGTGGTCGTGGTGCTGCCTCAAACTTAAATGGTGGTTCAGGTGCAAATGGTGGTGGAGGTGGTGCACTTGATCCTACTGCTGGTACAGCAGGCACAGGAACCGTTAAAAACGGTGGTGCGGGTGTGTTTTCTGCAGGTGTAAGTGCTGCTGCTGGTGGAGGTGGTGGTAACGCGGCTAATGGTTCAAATGGTTCAGTTTCTACTGGTGGTAACGGTGGCGCTGGTACATCAAATTCAATCTCAGGCACAGCAGTTGTTTATGGTTCAGGTGGAGGTGGTGGAGGGTTTTCAACGGGTGGTACTGCTGGTACTAATGCTGGAAATGGAGCAGGTAACGATGCAGCAGGTTCTAATGCAACAGCAAATCTTGGAGGTGGTGGTGGCGGTGCAGCTGCAAATGGAGGGTCTTCTTCTCATTTAGGGGGAAGCGGAGCTAATGGTGTTGTTATTATTTCCTATACAACAGGTTCAATGGTAGCTCACGGAGGTACAATAACGTATTCAGGAAGCAATACCATCCATACGTTTACCGAAACAGGCACTTTTACTGTAGTTTCAATTGCAAAGACAAACCTCTACTACGTTTCGTACGCTAGTGGTACTACTTTTAAATTGTCTTCAAAATTTGACCCTACTGGTGCAAATGCACTTTCACACGGTACTACAGGTAGTATTACCTTTAGTACTGTAGCAGTACCGAATCAAGGGGTCGCTAAAGCTACTGAACAATACACCACAGCAAGTATAACGGCATATAGATATTACGTACTAGATGCTAACGGGTACACGTGGGTGTGGGACACTACTATTAATTCCGCTTACGGAACGCAGTGGATGTTACCTGATCCAAACGATTATTCCACTCTTAAATTAACTGGTTTAGCGGCATTAAATGGGCAATTGGTATCAGTAGGTATGGCCTCTATTTATGCAAAACCAACAGTAGATTTAGGTAGACTGTACAACAGATTAAATAATTGCTGGTTAAATGAGCCATTTCCTACTCATAAAAACTTTGCTATTGCTTCAAATCAAGGCAAAATTTATTATTGTGACGGTAATTATATTGGTGAAATATTCCCCACCACTTCACTCATTACTAGCATTGCAAATATTCAGTCTAACTGTTCCTACACCGCTTCAAGTACAACGGGCACACTCTCTGCGATTGTAAGTGGCTCTATTCCGTATTCTTCTGACGGGACTCGTATTCCCGCCGTGTTTTATACGGATGTGTATGGAACACAACCAACTAACCTTACACCGAGTACCGTGTATTACATTCAATACGCACCAGCATCAGGTACTTTTGAGGTGTACTTAGCGTCTGCAGCTGGTTCAGCAATTGATATAGCTACAGGCGCAACTGGAAATCAGTACTTTAATACTTTCTGGCCATTTGGTTCACAGGCGGGTATCAACGGCACACTTCCTACAGTGCAATTCAGTAACCAACGCGTAAACCTTCCCGCTAATGAAACAGCACAGACAATGGTAGAAATTGGTAATACTGTGCTTATTGGCGGTACTAGTTCAACTATTTACCCGTGGAATCAAGTAGACGCCACTCCTTCCGACTTTATTGAATTACCAGAAGCAAACGTAAAAACAATGGTAAACGTCAATAATATTGCGTATATCTTTGCTGGTAATAAAGGCAATATTTACATTTCAAACGGTAGCGTAGCTTCTTTGATTCTTAAGGTGCCAGACTATTGTGCTGGCGTTCCGGGAACTCCCCTTACGTACATTGAGCCTGTATATACATGGGGTGATGCTGATTACGTACGTGGTCGTGTATATTTTTCAATTCTTGACCAGACCTCAACCAAAGCAGGTAACTGTGGTGGTGTATGGTCATTTGTACCAAGTCAAAACATTGACCCTAACCAAGATATTGGTATGGCACTTCGCCTTGAAAACCAAAACTCATATGGTGACTATGACGGGTACTGTAACCTAATTATTGCCAATCAAGAGCAAAATGTAACCTCACCACAATACTGGACAATGTGGCAGGATAGTTATTCAACTGGGACTTCGTCATTCGGTATTGATGGAACTGGAACAACACCAGTAACCCAATACATGTTTGAAACAGACTTACTCCCTGTTGGTACTTTCCTAGAAAAGGGGACTTTCCAACAGCTCGAATATAAGCTTACTACACCACTTGCTTCAGGTGATTCAATCCAACTCTACTATCGTACCAACTCAACTGAAGCATGGACTTCATTTGGATCTGCAACTACCGAGACAGGTACCGTGTCAGCTTACTTCAGTCAAACAGTGCAAAAAAGTCAATGGTTACAATTTAGAGGTGTAGTTACAACCGACGGAACTACTGCTTCCTCATTTGTCAGATTTAAACAGCTTATGCTTCGCTAATATGACACCAGACAAAATTAGACAAATAGTGCGCGAAGAAATCAGTAGGAGCAATGCTTCTTCTCGGTTTCGATATGACAGCGTTCCCCACCATACTCATAATGGTACTGATAGCCTACAAATTAAAAATAACGATATTATTCCGGGTGTTTCTGTTTCAGGTAGTATAACTTTTCAGTCTGCTGATACATATATCCTTTATTTTAACGCCCCGTTTACTCCTAAACAGATACTGTGTACTGGGAATGCACAAACAATAGGAGGTGCAACAAATCGTTATTTCTTTATTGGCACAGCCCAACTTGGTCCTAGTTTCTATTTTCAACCACAAGATAATCGAACAGTTATTGCTGGTGGACCGCAATATCCTTTTAGAGACCCAAATCACCCTGAATATGGGACAAACATACCTATGCAGTCCACTGCATATTGGGGCAGCGAATCAGCTGGTGGAACACGTCATACGCTTGCTGGCAATTTCCACCTAATTGATATCCAGTACCCAATAGGGACAAGTCATGCAAGAGCGACAGTTACTGACTTTAATAAAAACTCTGTTACGATTGTTGTGGATGCTTTAGATGCAGGATGGGAGATAAACGCTAATATAGTAATTACATAATATGAAAACGTACACTCAACTTAAAAACCTTGCCACCAATCTCTCAAATAACAGCTCTACTGACAATGCTAATTTAATGGGGCAGCTTATTTCTGACCGACATCGCTATCTTATTCAGAAATGGTTCGATAACGAACGTACCTACACAACAGTTACTATTGGCGCTCAATCCCTTACAACCACAGCCTCTCTATCTGTAGGTGATACCTCAGCCACCCTTACAACCACTTGGACTAGTCCTTCTTGTCAGCAGCTAGTTAATTTCTCAGGTGGCGAACAACGCACGGTGCGGTTTACGCAAGGTTCTACCGCTATTTCATGGCAACCTCCACTTACTGAAACTGCTACCACAGCTATCACCACCGTTGGTGTACAGGCATACCCAATCCCAGCTAATGTTTCAAAGATTAAAAATACCACAATCACTCTCGGTCAATTGGTGTACACCCCTTCTACAGTCCAATCTATCCAAGAATGGACCATGCTTAATGCTCTCCCATACACCTCTGATATTCCAAACCAATTCTATATCTACAATAACCAGATAATGTTCTGGCCTATTCCGAGTACTTCAGGAAACGTCATTACCCTTAATTATAAGAGCCGCGTACCAGACCTTTCCTTTGCTGATTACAGCACAGGGACACTTTCTAGTATTGCAGTCGGAGACAATCAAATTACAGGTATTAGTACTTCATGGAATACCACTGGAACATTTCCATTAAATACTGATCTCACTTTCTTTAATCTCTTTCTTAGAATAGATCCGCCAAAGGGCGATGGTATTTGGTACCCAATCCAAAAGTTTAATTCTGATACTGAGGTGATTCTTGCTACTCCTATCCAAAATGCTCCTTCTTCAACTGCTACTACATACACCATCGGTCAATTACCATTGCTTGAGGAAGACTTTCACGACATGTTAGTGTTTGGCGCTCTCAAGGTGTACTTCTCCTCAATTGTAAAAGACCAAAACCTATTTCAGCAGTATAATAATTTAGAAGCAGAACGTCTTGAAATGTTGAAAGATTATGCTGGCACGAAATCAGTAAATGTTGACCTAGGCTCACAAGTTGTGCCGAATAACCCTAACCTTTACCTGTTTGCAAACTAATTATTAATATATGGCATACATAAACAACACATTCAAACCCGCACCTTCTGTATCTCCTGCTTGGAAAGCTTTTGGTAGTCAGTACAAAGTTAATACTGATAACCAAATAGCTCCTAAAAACAGTTATTCTTATACTCCTTCAATTGCTAACATTACTGGTACAAAAGTAGCGCCGAGCCTGTTTTCTAATGGAACATCTGGTGTGGTAAAGCCATCTACAACGGGTAACGCTGTTAGCAAAAGTTCAGCACCTCTTACTCCTAGTGTAGCGGGTAGTCAGGGTGTTGCACCAGCAAGTACGCCAATTAATTCTGGTATTGGAGCCACAACAAATGTTGGTTCTGTACCGCAAACAGGTACTAAAGGACTTCTGAATGCCCCAGCAAAAAATGCTCGTGGTGGTATTGCAAAAGCAGATGCAAGTACGGGAACAAGTACAAATCCAAGCACGGGGTACGCAGGGTATGTTGGTCAAATTGGTAATGCTGCCAATGCTTCAGATGCACAACGTAAATTACAGCAACAGCTACAAAACGAATCAATGGCTAATAAGCAAATTGGTGAAAATGCACGAAACATCGCTGATCAATACAGTGGTGAAATTGCTCGTATTGGTAAACTTGGTGCTGGTGCAGTTGCAGGTGACATGTCTACAGGTTCAAATGTCGTTGGTTCGGGTAATGCAGCAATTGCTTCACAGTCTGCTTCTTCACGTATGCAAGCACTTGGTAACGCTGAACAAGCAGCCCTTCAAGGAACAGGACAGCAACTTACTGGACAGGCACAGGCACAGTCTGGACTTAATCAAGCTCTTGGTAGCGCCAATACACAACAGCAATTACAGATTAGTGGTCTTGGTACTGCAGCAGGTTATGCTCAACCTAGTCCAGCTGCCTATGGTCAGTCGGTATTTAATCCCCTTACAAGGCAATATGAGGGCAATAGTGGGCTTCCACCGGAGACAATGGCTCAATACGCACAAATGGCTGCTAATGGGCAATACAGTGCCATTCCTAGCTCAATTACTAGCAATCCGGTACTATCTGCACAGCTTAATGCTGCTGCCCAGCAAATTAACCCTGCGTACAATCCTATTGCTTCACAAGCTCAAGGTGCTACACAGGCTTCTAACATTCAGACACTTGGTACAGCCGGGGCTTCTTCAGCTGCTGGTCTAACTCAACAAATGAGTCAATTGCAATCAAGTGCAAATGGCGCAGAAGCAAATTTCAACTTGCTTACTAATATTGCTCAACAAGGAGGAGTAAATAATTTTGACCAACCAGCTCTTAACCAGATTGAACAAAACGTAAAGAAAGGTCTTATTGGTGATGACGCTGTTATTCAGTTCCGTTCTATTATTCAGACTGTACGTTCTCAATATGCTTCTATTATTGGTGGTGGTACTCCTTCAGTAGAAGCCTTGCAAGAAGCGCAGCAAATTATTCCTGATAATGTATCTATTAATAGTCTCAAAAATCTTGGAGTAAATCTTCGTGCAGATGCACAAAATCGTATTGCTGGTATTCAGCAACAAATAAGCAGTCTTAGTAGTAGCGCACCGGGAGCAGGAAGTCAAAGCGTTAATAATTTTCAGCCAGTCCAAACTTCAGCAGGAACCATTAATACTAATTGGTAATTATGCAGCCACAAATGGATACTGACGCAATCAACCTTGCTAAAGCAATCCGCCAGACAGAAAGTGGCGGTAACTTTAATGCTAAAGGAAAAAGCGGTGAATCAGGTGCATACCAGTGGACACCAGACACTTGGAAAGTACACGCTAAACAAGTACTCGGAGATGAAAATGCACCGATGACTCCTTCAAATCAAAACGCTGTTGCCTATAGTGTTATTAAAGCAGATAAGGACGCAGGATTAAACCCAGCCCAAATTGCCGCTAAATGGAACTCAGGTTCTCATGTAGGATGGGAGAATAAGGTTGGTGTAAACAAAATGGGTGTCAAATATGACGTTCCGGCATACGTAAAGTCAGTCACAGAAGCCTACCAACAAATTAAAAGAGGTGGCAATGTTGGAATGGATGCGAATAATCCTTCGAGCACAGGTGCGCCTCCAACTAGCGCTTACCAAACACAACCTGCCGTAACACCAACTGCCACTTCACAAGTGGCGCCAGAACAACCACGAGAAACTGGCGTGTTTCAAGGAGCTAAACAATTCTTACCGGGTCTTATGGGTGACCTTTCTGGTCGTCTTAAAGATGCATATTCGGCAGGTGCTAGTGGTTTGACTGCGGTGGGACAAGGTAATGTTGGAGGCGCAATTGCAGGCGGTATCAACACTCTTGGTGCTGTAGCGGGTGGCGTTGGAGACGTATTTAACCGAACTCTTGAAACAGTGCCGGGGGTTGTACAGGCAGAAAACGCTATCGCTGGTACTAAGACAGCTCAAGGTCTTGGTGAAGACTTGCAGACTTTTGCACAAGAACACCCTGACGCTAATAAGCTCATTGGTTCTGGTTTAAACATTGCTTCAGCTCTTCCAATTATTGGTTCTGTAAAAAATGCAGCAGGTGCTGTGTCTCGAATTGTAGATAAGGCAGCAGTAAAAACCATTACAAAAGATGCTATTGGCGATCTAAAGTACGCTGCGGGAAATAGCAAAACTGCACAAAATCTTGGCAAACGTGGGGTATTTGAAAGTCTAGTAAAAAACGATACTTTACCGGAAGTATCGGTAAATCATGTGGGTATTCCAGTATTCAACTCGGAAGGTGCTTTAGCTAAAGTCCAGTCAAAACTTGATGACATTATCAAGCAACAAGATGAAATCCTTGCGAAACAGCCAGCCAAATACAACTCACAGCAGTTGGGTAATTACACCAAGTTTAATGGTGAAACTACGATTACCTCACCAGTACATGACGCTATTGACGCTCTTAAAAAACACTTTGATTCAACCTACGACACAACTGGTTCTACATGGGTAAAACAAATGGAACAAAAGGTTGCTAGTGATGGAATTACTGTTGGTGAAATAAATAGTATTGCTCGAAAACTAGGGGAAACAAGTGATTCATTTAAAAACACCGGTGACTTATCTACTCAGACTACCAAAAAGGCTTTAGAAAATATTCGAAAGCAATTAAAGGAGGAAGTAGCAAATCGCGATGTGACTGGTGGGGTGCGTAAACTAGACGCTGAATACGCCAAATTAAGAAATGATAAAAAGGCGCTTGAAGGTCTAAATAATAGAAAAGCACCTCTTAAAAAGAAAGGTGGTCTTGTTCGCAAAACATTGTCTAACGCTCTTGGGGTAGCTGGTGAAGGTGCTGGCAAGGCAGTCGGTACACCTATTACAGGTGCCCTTGGTGGGCGTGGTCTGGCAGGTTTAGTGCAACCAAAAGCGATATCTTCTGTACAAAAACTTAATGACTTGCGGCAAAAATCCACTCTAGGAAGGAAAGCCCTAAAACAAGCAGTACGGGGCCAAGTCCAAACAAAAGCAGAAGAAGCAACAAGACAATAATTAAGGTTAGTTTCATACATAAAACTATACCTCACTATCCCCAATAATGCAAGATTTATCCCCAATTAAGTTTTATAGTAAAACTATGAAAGATTCTCTACTTCAACAGATAGCCAAATTACAGGCTTTGTTGCAAACCTTATCATTCCAGCGGCCGGCTAGACTTACTAATCTAGTACAAAAAAAAGCTGACGAAGTAATAGCTGAAATGACCACTTTTGGTTACAAAGTAATGATATATCAAGGATTTCGTTCTT
>Ga0228698_1000632_pt1 | contig 23251 bp, 26 predicted proteins | sample McNCre117_Aug_MG_FD_178015 | JGI IMG/M metagenome (GOLD analysis project Ga0228698, IMG submission 178015) | Freshwater microbial communities from McNutts Creek, Athens, Georgia, United States - 1-17_Aug_MG | ecosystem: Environmental > Aquatic > Freshwater > Creek | place: USA: Georgia...
GCGCCGCGCTCTGGCTCGGCCTGAACCGCAATACCCTGCGCAAGAAGCTGGTCGAGCACGGCCTGATCGACTGATCCCGACCCCCGATTTACTTACCCTGGAAGAAACCATGAAAGCCCTACTCTCGGTATCCGACAAGACTGGCGTGCTGGAACTCGCGCGCGAACTCAACGCCCTGGGCGTGCAGCTGATCTCGACTGGCGGCACGGCCAAGCTGCTGGCCGACAACGGCCTGCCCGTGACCGAGGTCGCCGAAGTCACCGGTTTCCCCGAGATGCTCGACGGTCGCGTCAAGACCCTGCACCCGATGGTCCATGGCGGCCTGCTGGCGCGCCGCGACTTCCCCGAGCACATGGCCGCGCTGAAGGAACACGGCATCGGCACGATCGACATCCTGGTCGTGAACCTGTACCCGTTCGAGGCCACCGTGGCCAAGCCCGGCTGCACGCTCGGCGACGCGATCGAGAACATCGACATCGGCGGCCCGGCCATGGTGCGCTCGGCGGCCAAGAACTGGAAGGATGTCGCGGTGCTGACCGACGCGGCCCAGTACGCCGAAGTCGTCGCCGAACTCAAGGCCGGCGGCATCAGCACCACGACCCGCTTCAAGCTGTCGGTCGCCGCGTTCAACCGCATCAGCCACTACGACGCCGCGATCAGCAACTACCTGTCCTCGGTCGATCTGAGCGCCGGCGTGCCGGGCGACGAGGCCGCGCCGCAGCGCCTGGCCTTCCCGGGCCAGAGCAATGCCAACTACGTCAAGCTGCAGGATCTGCGCTACGGCGAGAATCCGCACCAGGGCGCAGCCTACTACCGCGACGCGAACCCGCTGCCGGGCTCGCTGGTCACCGGCGTGCAGCTGCAGGGCAAGGAGCTGTCGTACAACAACATCGCCGACGCTGATGCGGCCTGGGAGTGCGTCAAGAGCTTCGACGTGCCGGCCTGCGTGATCGTCAAGCACGCCAACCCCTGCGGTGTCGCCGTCGGCGCCCAGCCGCTCGAAGCCTACAGCAAGGCGTTCCAGACCGATCCGACCAGCGCCTTCGGCGGCATCATCGCCTTCAACCGTCCGCTCGACGGCGATGCGGCCCAGGCCGTGTCCAAGCAGTTCGTCGAGGTGCTGATCGCGACCGACTTCACGCCCGAGGCGCTGGCCGTGTTCAAGGCCAAGGCCAATGTCCGCCTGATGAAGATCGGGCTGCCCGAAGGTGGCGCGGACGCCAGCCGCAACGCGGTCGATATCAAGCGCATCGGCTCGGGCCTGCTGCTGCAGAGCGCCGACAACCACGACATGGTGCTGGCCGACCTCAAGGTCGTGACCGTCAAGCAGCCGACGCCGCAGCAGCTCGAAGACCTGCTGTTCGCCTGGAAGGTGGCCAAGTACGTCAAGTCCAATGCGATTGTGTTCTGCAAGGACGGCATGACCATGGGCGTCGGCGCCGGCCAGATGAGCCGCCTCGACTCGGCCCGCATTGCCAGCATCAAGGCCGAACATGCCCAGCTGACCCTGCAGGGCACGGCCGTGGCCAGCGACGCCTTCTTCCCGTTCCGCGACGGTCTGGATGTGGTGGTCGATGCCGGCGCGAGCTGCGTGATCCAGCCGGGCGGCTCGATGCGTGACCAGGAAGTGATCGATGCCGCCAACGAGCGTGGCGTCGCCATGGTCTTCACCGGCGTGCGCCACTTCCGCCACTGATCCGGGAGCAGGTCCGGGAGTGGTGATGGCTTGCCTCAGATCACCCGGACCTGGTGATGCTTACATTTTGATACCTTAAAATCGCAAAAATATTAAATATTTTTCCTTGGGGTATCATGTCGATTTATTCCCTGGCCGATGGGTTGTTCCTGTCGGCCTTCCGACTTCTGGCCGGAAAAGACACGGCAGACCATCTGGCCGCCGTGGCGGACTGGCATTACCCCACGGGTAGTCCCGAGACGCAAAGACCACGGCGCACCCGGTTCTATCTGCGCAGCCTGTTCTATGCGCGCAGCACGGCGCGCTGGCTGGATTTCCTGTGGTCCGATCCGGCGCGGCGCGAGGCGGCCCGGCGCAACCGCGATCTGGTCGAGAAGATCCACCGCCCCTATCTGAGAAAAGACCTCGACAGCGGCGGGCGGCTCGCGCTGCTCGAATCGCATTATGGTTTCGGTGCCAGTCAGCCGCATGGCGCGCTGTTGGTCGCAGCGACGCTTGACGATGTGGTCCTGGCCGAATTCAGCGGCAAGACCGGCAAGGCCTTGCGGCTCGTGCTCGGGCCGACGGGGGCCTTGCAGAAGGAAGGCGAGCTGAGATTGCGGCTCGAATGCGATGGCCTGACCCTGCTGTCGCTGGCCTTCACGCTCGCGCCGCACGCCGGCCGGCTGGCGCTGTGCGTGGGCTGCCTGCAGGGCAGTCCCGATGCGGCGGTCCGCGACGCGATCCGCGACGCGACCAAGGACCTGTTCGGCCTGCGGCCGCGCCAGTTGCTGCTGGTCGCCCTGCAGGCGATCGCGCGCGCTTACGCCGTGCCGGCCATCGTCGGCGTGGACGACCGGCTGCACATCTATCGCCACTGGCGCAAGCGCCGCGCGATCATGCAGAGCTATGACGAGATGTGGCTCGACCTCGGGGGTGTCCGGCAGGACGGCGGCATGTTCGAGCTGCCGCTGGCGTATCAGCCGAGGCCGCTGACCGAGTACCCTTCCAACAAGCGCAGCGCCATGGCCAAGCGCCAGGCGCTGGAGCAGCAGTTGATCGGGCGCATCATGCAGGCGATCGGCGTGCAGCCGGACACCTGAGAACGCTCAGTCGCCCTGCTTGCGGGTCCGGATCGCGATCGCGAGTTCCTGCACGCGCTCGACCGAGTTCTGCGCCGAAGTCAGGACTTGCTGCTTTTCCTCGGGTTCCAGGAACTCGATCGCGTCCAGCAGCCTGGCATGGATCAGCGACTGGCTGATCTCGGTCAGGGATTCGGCCGCGACCTTGTCCTGAGACGCGAACAGCAGCGCGAGGATCATTTCATGGCCGATGACTTCGCCGACGGTCTGGATATGGAGGGAACGCATGACTTTGTTGTTTCCTGGGGTTGCGGTTATCGAATTTGCTTGAAGGGCTATTTTGGTCAATCAGCTTACCATTACTTGCTGATGGTATGGTGGCGCTTACTTGCCAAACAGGAACACCGTGGGCAGTTCCAGCGGCAGGGTCGGCGCGCGTTGCTTCCAGTCGGAGACCAGGGCGCTGTGCAGCTGCTGCTGCGCCAGCGTCATGCCGCAGCACAGCGCCAGCCGCGTCGCGGGCCTGAGCGCCTGCAGCAGGCCCTGCAGCAGCGCCGCGTTGCGGTAGGGCGTCTCGATGCAGATCTGGGTCTGGCCGGTCTTGTGCGCGATCGCCTCCAGCTCGCGGATGCGTTGCGTCCGTCCGGTGGGGTCGGCTGGCAGGTAGCCGACGAAGGCGAAGTGCTGGCCGTTCAGGCCGCTGGCGGCCAGTGCCAGCATCAGCGAGATCGGACCGACCAGCGGCACCACCTCGATGCCGAGCGCGTGCGCGGCGCGCACGACCGAGCTGCCCGGATCGGCGATCGCCGGCATGCCGGCCTCGCTGACCAGGCCGATGTCGTGGCCTTGCAGCGCATGATCCAGCAGCGGCCGGGCGTCGAAGGCGCCGGCCTCGTGGTCGCCCTTCTTGTGTACCGCGCGCGGCAGTTCGGTGATGCGCTGCTCCTGCAGCGGCGCGGCCAGCGGCTGCTGCGCGCCGACGCGCTTGAGGAAGGCGCGCGTGCTCTTGGCGTTCTCGGTGATCCAGTGTGTCAGGCCGGCGGCGACCGCGATGGTATGGGCTGGCAGTGTCGCGTCGAGGCCGGCATCGGTCTCGCAGCCGAAGTCCAGCGGCGTCGGCACCAGGAACAGCCGTCCGCGTGCTTGGGGCGCGCTCATGGCAGCTGCAGCCCGGCCTGGCGCAGCAGGCGGGCGGTGTGGATCAGCGGCAGGCCGATCAGCGCGGTCGGGTCGTCGTTGTCGATGCGGTCGAGCAGCGCGATGCCCAGGCCCTCGCTCTTGGCGCTGCCGGCGCAGTCGTAGGGTTCCTCTGCGCGCAGATAGCGCTCGATGGTCGCGTCGTCGAGCTTGCGGAACACGACCCGCACCACCGCGAGTTCGCTGGCCTCGAAGCCGGTCTGCTGGCACACGACCGCGAGCGCGGTCTGGAACAGCACGGTCTGGCCGCTCATGCGGCGCAGCTGCGCGACCGCGCGCTCGTGGCTGCCGGGCTTGCCGAGCGGCTCGCCGGCCAGGTCGGCGACCTGATCGCTGCCGATCACGATCGCGTCGGGGCGCTGCGCGGCGACCGCGCGCGCCTTCGCCAGTGCCAGGCGCTGCGCGAGCGCTGCGGGCGCTTCGCCGGGCAGCGGAGTTTCATCGACTGCGGGCGCCAGCACCTCGAACGGCAGGCGCAGGCGTTGCAGCAGTTCGCGCCGGTAGCGCGAGGTCGATCCCAGCACCAGCGCGCGGCCGGTGGCGGGCAGAAGGGGTTCTTGCGTCATGGGCGCTATTGTCGGGAGTTTTCCGGCGCCATCGGTTATGGTCGCTGACCATGGATGCGACAAGTGATGATCAAGCATGGCATGAGCTGTGCCCCGGCGCGCGGCTGACAGATGGCGGCCAGGCCTGTTCCTTCGATGTGATCTACCAGGGCCAGGACTGCCGCGCGTTCGCCGTGCGCCACCGGGGCCGGGTGCACGCCTACCTGAACCGCTGCAGCCATGTCGCGCTGGAACTCGACTGGCTGCCGGACCGTTTTTTCGATGCCGAGGGACAATATCTGCTCTGCGCCGCGCATGGAGCGTTGTTTTTACCCGACACCGGTGCCTGCGTCGGCGGCCCCGGACGCGGCCCGCTGGTCAAAATAGCGGTCATGGAGCGGGATGGGGTCGTGTACTGGCAGTCGGCACGGGACCTGGTGCCGCTCGACTTCTGAATTCCGTATGCAAGATCCCCAACAGGACAGCGGGAGCGGCGCCATGCCGCCCGCGCCCAGCTCACTTCCGGCGCAGCAGGCGTCGTGGGAACGCCACACGCTTGAGCGGCTCGCCTTTGCCGCGCTCGAGGAGCAGCGCGCCGCGCGGCGCTGGAAGGTGGCGCTGCGCCTGATCTGGGCCGGGCTGTTCGCGGCTCTGCTCTGGCTGGCCTACCGCGAGATGCCGGACGGGACCGCGACCAACGGCCCGCACACCGCGCTGATCGAGATCCGGGGCGAGATCGCGGCCGACAGCGAGGCCAGCGCCCAGTACCTGCTCGGTTCGCTGCGCTCGGCCTTCGAGGACCAGGGCGCGCGTGCGGTGGTGCTGCTGATCAACTCGCCCGGTGGCAGCCCGGTGCAGGCCGGCATCATCAACGACGAGATCCATCGCCTGCGCGCGTTGCATGACAAGCCGGTCTATGCCGTGGTCGAGGAGGCCTGTGCCTCGGCGGCCTACTACATCGCGGCGGCGGCGGACCGGATCTATGTTGACAAGGCCAGCATCGTCGGCAGCATCGGCGTGCTGATGGATGGTTTCGGCTTCACCGGCCTGATGGACAAGCTCGGCGTCGAGCGCCGCCTGCTGACTGCGGGGGCGAACAAGGGCTTTCTCGATCCCTTCAGCCCGCAGAACGCGGTCCATCGCGCCTACGCGCAGCAGATGCTCAACGAGATCCACTCCCAGTTCATCGAGGTGGTCCGCAAGGGCCGTGGCGAGCGGCTCAAGGAAACGCCCGAGTTGTTCAGCGGCCTGGCCTGGAGCGGCCAGAAAGCGGTCGCGCTCGGTCTGGCCGATGACTTCGGCAGTCTGGATCAGGTTGCGCGCGATGTGGTCAAGGCAGAGGACATCGTGGACTACACCCAGCACGAGAACGTGGCCTCGCGCCTGGCCAAGCGCTTCGGCGCCGGGGTCGGCGAGAGCGCGGCGCTGCTGATGCGGCGCACCCTGCCGGCGCTGCGCTGAAGCGCCTTTTCCCATGGATGATTTGCTGGTGATAGGCGGCGGCATGGCCGGCCTGAGTGCGGCCTGGGTCGCGGCGCGCGCCGGGCGGCACGTGACGCTGCTCGAACAGGCGCAGGAATTCTCCGAAGTCGGTGCTGGCATACAGCTTGGACCCAACGCGGTGCGCGTGCTGCACGACTGGGGGCTGGAGGCCGAGCTGGCGCGGGTGGCAGCCTTTCCGGACGAGCTGCGCGTGCGCGCGGCTGGTTCGGGTGCGCTGCTGGGCCGGCTTGAGCTGGGTGCGGCGATGCGCGCGCGCTATGGCCAGCCCTACGCGACCGTGCACCGCGCCGACCTGCACCAGATCCTGCTCGAACGGGCCCGCCCGCTGCTCGATTGCCGCCTCGGCGAGCGTGTCCAGCGCATCAACCCGACGCCGGATGGGGTCGAGGTGCTGACCGAGGCCGGTGCCTCGTGGCAGGCCAGCGCCTTGCTCGGCTGCGACGGGCTCTGGAGCCGGGTGCGTGCCGGCCTGCTGGCTGACGGCGCACCGGTCTTCAGCGGCGACCTGGCCTACCGAGGCCTGGTCCGCATGGCCGATCTGCCGGCCGCGCTGCGCCGCAATGCCGTGACCGCCTGGCTCGCGCCGGGTCTGCACGCGGTCCATTACCCGGTGCGGGGTGGCGAATGGATGAACGTGGTAGTCGTGGTCGAGGGGCCGGTGCCGGCCGATCCCGAAAGCTGGGACCAGCAGGCGCATGCGCAGGAGTTGCGGCGCGCGCTCGGCGCCGTGCATGCCGACCTCGACGCGCTCCTGCAGTGCGTGGCGCAATGGCGACTCTGGCCGCTGAACGCGCGCGCGCCGATGCGCGGCGCGCATGAACAGGCACGGGGCCGGGTGGCGCTGCTGGGCGACGCCGCGCATCCGATGCGACCCTATCTGGCGCAGGGCGCGGCGATGGCGCTGGAGGACGCCTGGACGCTCGGGCGTCTGCTGGAGCGAGCACCTGGCGCCGAATCCGACTGGCCCGGCTTGCTGCAGGCCCTGGCCCGGACGCGCTGGCAGCGCAACGCCTGGGTGCAGGAGCGCTCGCGCCGCAACGGGCAGATCTTCCATGCCAGCGGGCCGCTGCGCTGGGGACGCGATTTGGCCATGGGCCTGCTGGGCGAGCGCCTGATCGACGTGCCGGCGCTCTACGCCGGCCCGCCGCTGCCCGCCTGAGTCCGCCCCGGGCGGCGACCTTGTACGATGCGGAGATGGCTCATACTCCGCAGCACCCGTCCGGCCCGCCGGCGACCGTTTCCGCGCCGCTCAAGCTGCGCCGGGTCGCGATCGACACCTACCGCGAGAACGTGGTCTACCTGAATCGCGACTGCGCGGTCTACCGTGCCGAGGGCTTCCAGGCCTTGTCCAAGGTCGAGGTCAGGGCCAACGGCCGGCGCATCCTGGCCACGCTCAACGTCACGAGCGACCCGCGCATCGTGCAATGTCACGAGATCGGCCTGTCCGAGGATGCCTTCGACCAGCTAGGCTGCGAGAAGGGCCATCCGGCAGTCGTGTCGCAGGCCGAGCCGCCGGCGTCCATCTCGGCGCTGCACCGCAAGATCGCCGGCGAGCGCCTCGGGCGCGAGGACTTCCACGCCATCGTGCGCGACATCGCCGAGCACCGCTACTCCAAGATCGAGTTGTCGGCGTTCGTGGTCGCGACCAACCGGGGCGAGCTGGACCGCGAGGAGGTCTATTTCCTGACCGAGGCCATGATCGCCTGCGGCCGCCAGGTCAACTGGCACGAGCGGCTGGTGGTGGACAAGCACTGCATCGGCGGCATTCCGGGCAACCGGACCTCGATGCTGGTGGTGCCGATCGTCGCGGCGCATGGCCTGGTCTGTCCCAAGACCAGTTCGCGCGCCATCACCTCGCCGGCCGGCACCGCCGACACGATGGAGGTGCTGGCCCAGGTCGAGCTGCCGTTCGAGCGCCTGAGCGAGATCGTGCGCCAGCACCATGCCTGCCTGGCCTGGGGCGGCACCGCCGACCTGTCGCCGGCCGACGATGTGCTGATCTCGGTCGAGCGCCCGCTCTCGCTCGATTCGCCCGGGCAGATGGTGGCCTCGATCCTGTCGAAGAAGATCGCGGCCGGCTCGACCCACCTGGTGCTCGATATCCCGATCGGGCCGACCGCCAAGGTCAGGTCCATGCCCGAGGCGCAGCGCCTGCGCAAGCTGTTCGAGTACGTCGCGAGCCGGCTCGATCTCTCGCTCGACGTCGTGATCACCGACGGGCGCCAGCCGATCGGCAACGGCATCGGCCCGATCCTGGAGGCGCGTGACGTGATGCGCGTGCTCGAGAACCACCCGCTCGCGCCGCAGGACCTGCGCCAGAAGTCGCTGCGCCTGGCCGGCCGGCTGCTCGAGTGCGACCCCGACATCCGGGGCGGCGACGGTTTCGCGATCGCGCGCGACATCCTCGACTCGGGCCGCGCGCTGGAAAAGATGCGCGCCATCATCGAGGCCCAGGGCGGCAAGCCGTTCGACCACCACAACCCCGAACTCGGCGCCCTGAGCTTCGAGGTCCGCGCGCCGCGCGCCGGCTGCGTCACCGGCATCGACAATCAGCAGATCGCGCGCATCGCGCGTCTGGCTGGCGCGCCCAAGGTGGTCGGGGCCGGGGTCGATCTGGCGCGCAAGCTCGGCGATCCGGTCGCGGCCGGCGATCTGCTGTACCGGGTCCACGCCGGTTTCCAGTCCGACCTCGACTTCGCGCGTCAGGCCAGCGACAAGTCCAGTGGTTACGAGCTTGGCGAGGCCGGGGAGATTCCGCATGTGTTCGTCGAATTCTGAATTCGTCACGGCGCCGCTGGGGGCGTCCTGGGCCGCGCTCTGGTGCTTTGAGGAGGAGGAAGCGGCGGCGCTGCGCCTGCTCGATGCCTGGCCGGCCGGTGCGCCTGTGGCCCTGCGGCTGGCCGTCGTCGGCCGGCACCGCTTTCCCGACGGCGAGCTGCGCATCCGCGTGCCGACCCCGGTGCCGCACCGGGTCGTGATCTGGCGCGGACTGCAGCAGCCCAACGAGAAGCTGGTCGAGCTGCTGCTGGTCGCGCGCACGGCGCGCGCGCACGGCGCGCGCCACCTGACGCTGATCACGCCCTACCTGGGCTACATGCGCCAGGACATGGAGTTCGAGTCCGGCGAGGCGGTCAGCCAGCGCATCGTCGGGGATTTCCTGGCCGAGCTGTTCGACGCCGTGATCACGGTCGATCCGCACCTGCACCGCGTCGCCACCCTGGGCGAGGCGGTGCCGGTGGCGCAGCCGGTCGTGCTCAGCGGCGCGCCCGCGCTGGCGGACTGGATCGCGCGCGAGCGGCCCGGCGCGTTGCTGCTCGGCCCCGATGCCGAGTCCGAGCAATGGGTGAACCAGGCCGCCGCGCGCATCGGTCACGACAGCGCGGTCTGCCGCAAGGTGCGCCACGGCGACCGGGCGGTCGAGATCGAGCTGCCGCCGCTGGACTTCAGCGGGCGCTCGGTCGTGATCCTGGACGATGTTGCCAGCAGCGGCCACACGGTGGCGCAGGCCGCGCGCCTGTTGCTGGCAGCCGGCGCGGCCTCGGTCGATGTCGCGGTCACGCACGCGCTGTTCGCGCACGACGCCGAGGCGGTGCTGCGCGCGGCCGGTGTCGGCGCGATCTGGAGCGCCGACTCGATCCCGCATTCGAGCAACGTGGTCGCTCTCGCGCCGCTGCTGGCGCGCGCGCTGCGCGAGCTGATACCCGGCTAAAGAACGGCGCCGCCCGGGCGTGGCGCTCGTGTCCTGGGTTCTCCCAGGCTGCTTGACAGCAGAGCCCCGAATCGGGGCCGCTACACTGTATGCATTTAGACGTCGAGTTCGATGCCGAGTTCCCGTGCCGGCTCCCGGGCGCTGGTGTTCGCACCGAGGTCTCGATCGTTCCTGTCGCTGCCACCCTCCCTTCCTGAAAGTCAACAACCAATGAGCCTGCCTGACAAAAGTGTTTCCGCCGTGAATCAGCGTGCCTTGCTGGGTGACAAGATCCTCCTGCTGTCGATCGTCCTGAGCGCCGTCGCCGCCATCGTGCTCGGCCTGCAGTTCGTGCAGCCGATGCTGGCCTTCGTGGCCGCGCTCGCGCTGACCTTGCTGGCCCTGGGCGCCTATTTCGGTGCGCGCGCCACGCTGGGATCGCGCCTGGTGCTGACGGCCTGCCTGGTTGGTCTGGTGATCCTGCACATCCAGCTCTCGGGCGGCATGACCGAGTTCCACTTCGGCGTGTTCGTTTCGTTGTCGCTGCTGATGGTCTATCTGGACTGGCGTCCGATCGTGCTGGCCGCCGCGCTGTTCGCGGCCCACCATGTGCTGTTCGACCGCCTGCTCGCGAGCGGTCTGGGCTTCTACTGTCTGAACGAACCCGATTTCGGGCGCATCGTGCTGCATGCGCTCTATGTCGTGGTCCAGACCGGCCTGGAGCTGATGCTGGTCGCGGGTCAGGTACGGGTCGCGCGCGAAGGGGACGAGCTGCAGGAACTGGTGCGGCGCATCAACCAGGCCGACGGCATCGCGCTCGGCGTCCAGGGCTTCCAGGCCAGGACCCCGCTCGGCCAGACCCTGCAATCGACCCTGCAGCGCATGCAGCAGGCCGTCACGACGATCCGGGCCTCGATCGAGCAGATCCGCTCGGCCAGCCAGGAGATCGCCTCGGGCAACCACAACCTGAGCACCCGGACCGAGAATGCCGCCAGCAACATCGAGCAGACGGCCAGCAGCCTGGAGGAGTTCACCTCCGCGATCCGCCAGAGCGACGAGTCCGCGCACCAGGCGCAGGATATCGCCCGGCACAACGCCCAGGCCGCCAAGCGCGGTGGCCAGGTCGTCGGCGAGGTGGTCAGCACCATGGAGGGCATCAACCAGAGCAGTCAGAAGATCGGCGACATCATCGGCGTGATCGACGGCATCGCGTTCCAGACCAACATCCTGGCGCTCAACGCCTCGGTCGAGGCCGCGCGCGCCGGCGAGCAGGGCCGGGGCTTCGCGGTGGTGGCGGCCGAGGTCCGCACCCTGGCACAGCGCAGCGCGGTGGCGGCCAAGGAGATCAAGGAGCTGATCGGCGAGAGCGTGACCAAGGTCGAGAACGGCACACGCCTGGTGCGGTCGGCCGGCACGACGATCGCCGAGGTGGTGGAAAGCGCCGACCGGGTCAGCGCGATCATCGAGGGCATCAGCCGCACCACGGGCGAGGAGTCCAGCGGCATCCGCCAGATCAGCGAGGCCGTCAACCAGCTCGACGATGCGACCCAGCGCAACGCGGCCCTGGCCGAGCAGTCGCTGGCGGCTGCCAACAGCCTGAACTCCCAGGCCGAGCAGCTCGCGCAGGTGGTGGCGGTCTTCCAGTCCTGACGCGCGAGGCGTCAGTGCTCAGGCACCGGCCAGGGGCGCAGCACCGCGCGCACCGGGCTGGCGTCGGCCTCCACGAGCTTGAGCGGCAGCGCGATCAGCTCGTAGTCGCCCTCGGGCACGGCGTCGAGGCACAGGCCTTCGAGCACGCGCAGGCCGCGCCGGCGCAGCACCTGGTGGCTCTCCAGCGCCGTGCTGTCGGCCGGATCCACGCTGGCGCTGTCGGTGCCGACCAGCAGCAGGCCGAGGTCGGCCAGCCGCTCCAGCAGTTCGGGCGCGAAGCCGCTCAGTTTCGGATCCCAGCACGCGGGCTGGCGCCGGTAGGTCCGCACCAGCAGGCGCGGCGGAATCGGGCCGCCGGCCGGCAGCGCGTGCGCGAGCTGCTCCCAGCCCAGCCGGGGCCCGCCGTCCCAGGCATGCACGACCCGGCAGTGGCCGATGTAGGGTTCCAGCGCCAGGGCGCCGATGGCCGCGCCTGTCGGGTCGTAGTGCAGCGGCGCGTCGGCATGCGCGCCGATGTGGGTCGTGGTCGTGAGGCTGCCGACGCTGGCCGCGCTCTCAGGCCCCTGCGTGCTGGTCCAGCGCAGCTCGAACGGCTGGTCGCCGGGGTAGACCGGGGTCGAGGCGGCCACCGGCGGCGAGATGTCCCACAGCCGCGCCATCAGTTACTCCAGCGGTGGCAGGCCGTGGCGCGCGCGCGCGCGGTTGCAGGCGTCGCTGCCTTCCTCGAACTCGTGGCAGGGCGAGGGCCGCCACTCGTAGATGCCGCAGCCGACCTTCTGGCCGAGCTTGCCGGTCAGCGCCGCGCAGCGGATCGGCACATGGTCGGTGCCGCGCATGCGCGCGGTGTTGCCGTTGACCTCGACCGTCAGGCCCGACGGCACGTGGCCGCCCTCGATGTCGAGCTCGTAGACCGAGAAATCGACGCGGAAGTTGGCGCAGCAGGCGCCGCAGCTCTGGCAATGCGACATGGGCGGAAAACCGGAATGTGGAACGGAGGAATCAGGTCGATGGCAGTTCGGGCGCGCGGTATAGCAGCACCTTGAGCGCGCGCTCGGGCGCGCTGTCGGCGAAGGCGGCCGGATTGACCAGCCGCTGCTCGAATATCAGTTCCGGCGCGGCCTCGCTCATCTGCTGCCGCAGGAAGTCCGGCCCGAGCTCGGGTGCGTTGAGGCACAGCAGCACGCGCCCGCCCGGGATCAGCAGCTCGGGCAGGCGCCGCATCAGCTTGATGTAGTCCTTGCTCGCGACGAAGCTGCCCTTCTGGTAGCTCGGCGGATCGACCACGATCAGGCCGTAGGGGCCGCCGCGCGTGATCTTGCCCCAGGTCTTGAAGATGTCATGCGCCAGGAAGCTCGCTCGCCCCTGCAGGCCGTTGAGCGCGTGGTTCTGCTGGCCGGTGCCGATCGCGCCCGCGCTCATGTCGAGGTTGACCACCTGGCGCGCGCCACCCTGCAGCGCCGCGACCGAGAACGCGCAGGTGTAGGCGAACAGGTTCAGCACCTTGAGCCGGGGCTGGCTGGCCGCGTAGTCGCGTACCCAGGCCCGCCCCTCGGCCATGTCGAGGAACAGGCCGTGGTTCTGGCCGCGCAGCAGGTGCACGAGGTAGCGCGCGCCCCGCTCGGTCACGACATGCGGCTCGGGCACGCCGCCGGCCATCAGCCGGGTCTCGGTGCGGCCCTCGTGGCGGCACTGGTAGACCCAGTTCAGCGGCTCGTGCGGCGCGATCTGCTGCTGGCGCGCGGCCAGCGCGGCGTGGACCCGGGCCAGTTCGTCCTCGCCCAGCGGCTGGAAGCTGGTCAGCAGCCAGACCGGCGCATAGGCATCGAGCGCCAGGTGCTCGCAGCCCGGGTGCAGCCCGCCGCGCCCGTGGAAGACGCGGGCCGCGTCGGTCGGCGGTTCGGCGCGCGCGATCGTGTCGAGCAGGGCTTGCATGTTGATGTGGGGATGGGGCACGGCGCCAGATCGAGATCAAAAAAGTGCATGGATTATCTATCGGGCGTAACGTCCAGGCGTGATGGCGTGGTGAGCCTTGAACATGCGCTGCAGGTGTGCCTGATCGGCGAAGCCCATGGCATGGGCGACATCGGCCAGTGGGGTACCTTGCACGATCATCCTGCGCGCGCCATTGACCCGTTGGTTGCGCATGAAGTGGCCTGGAGTCATGCCGTGGGCGACAGTGAAGCGCCGAATGAATTGTGAGGCGCTCATGTGACAGGCCTTGGCCATGGCTTGCACGGTGGTTCGCGCGTTCGTATCGGTTTGCAGCAATTGCCAAGCGGGCCACAGGTCGGCGGGCATGAAGTCGTTCGAGGTGGTCGGGCGTGCGATCTGTGACAGCCATTTCACCAGTGCTACGGCTCTTGTGGCGACTTCATCCGCTGATCCGACAGGTTGGCAGAGATGATCGGCCTTCCTGCTCGCCGCCATGTCGTGGAGAGTTCGTTGGTGAAAAGCCAAGGCCTGCAACGGTTCATTTAATTTCCAGTGCTCGGACATTGCCTGATGCAGCCAAACCGCATTCACATACAGCATGCGATAGGACCAGCCGGTCTCATGCGCAGGATTGCATGAGTGGACCGTATGAGGTTCCAGTAATACCACGTCGCCCGTTTCAATGGCCTCCCTTCTATGGGAATGTTGAAACAGGGCTTGGCCTTCATCGACGATGCCGATCGAGTATTCAGCGTGGGTATGAAGACGGTAGCAGTTGCCGTTGCGCACGCTGATACGTAACTCTGCCCAAGGCATCTGGGGGTGGCGGTACATGCGCTGATGGCTGGTGGCGATCATGCAAGGATTCCCGTCGTTAAATGGTCATGCGGATGACGGTCAGGACAAGAAGGGTAGCCAGTAATCTGTGGAACCAGAGCTGTCTAGTCGGGGAGTCCAGCCAGCGTGCCAACAATCTGCCAAAAACTGCCCAGCAGCCCACTCCGAACAGACAGGTCATCAAAGAAATCCAACAGAATCTTGCCAATGCCGCATCGGTCTGATCGGATTTCAAGACGAACAGGCTAACACCAGACAGCGCGACCAGCCAAGCCTTGGGATTGAGGATTTGCGACGCGACACCCTGAACAAAGCTACTCCATGCGCTAGGTGCGCCGCTGTTGACGCGCATGTCCAGTGGGATCGATGGTGCCATCACGATCCGCCAAGCCAAATACAGCAGGTAGCCTGAGCCTAGCCATTGAGTCAAGGTGACAAGAGCCGGTTGGTTCAGCAGATGCTGGCTCCCCGTGCCCATCAGCCAGACAACAGCGGTGTAGCTGAAGCTGGCTCCGAGCACAAAGAGCAGTGGCAGGGCCATGTTTCGGGCCGTGCCATGCCGTATGGCCAGTATATTCACTGGCCCAGGCGTTATGGCACCCACCAGGGCAAATACAAACATCGTCGAGACAGAAATCGACATACAGCACCTCCTGAAATAGGGACTTTCAGGAGGTGGAGTGTGCTGCGATGCGAATGGTTTGTATTGAACGAAATTGCTTTCAGGCCAGGCGGCCCAGCAGCAGGTACTCCATCAGCGCCTTCTGCACGTGCATGCGGTTCTCGGCCTCGTCCCAGACCACGCTCTGCGGCCCGTCGATGACCTCGGCCGTGACCTCCTCGCCGCGGTGCGCCGGCAGGCAGTGCATGAACAGCGCGTCGGGCTGGGCGACGGCCATCATCTCGGGCGTGACGCACCAGGCCGCGAAGGCCTGCATGCGCGCCTCGTTTTCGGCCTCGTAGCCCATGCTGGTCCAGACGTCGGTCGTGACCAGATCGGCGCCACGGCAGGCCTCCATCGGGTCGTCGAACACGCGCCAGCAGTCGCCACGGCCGACGCCCGCGATCTCGGCGTTGACCTCGTAGCCGCTGGGCGTGCTGACGTGGACCGTGAAGCCCAGCAGCTCGGCCGCCTGCAGCCAGGTGTTGGCCATGTTGTTGCCGTCGCCGACCCAGGCCACGGTCTTGCCGCGCAGCGCGTTGAGGTCGATCTGGCCCTGGGCATCCTTGCCACGGTATTCGAGCCAGGTGAACAGGTCGGCCAGGATCTGGCACGGGTGGAACTCGTTGGTCAGGCCGTTGATGACCGGCACGCGCGAGTGCGCGGCGAAGCGCTCGATCTTCTCCTGGCCGAAGGTGCGGATCATCACGATGTCGGTCATGCGGCTGATGACCTGGGCGCTGTCCCCGATCGGCTCCGAGCGCCCGAGCTGGCTGTCACCGGTGGTCAGGTGGACGACGCTGCCGCCGAGCTGGTACATGCCGGCTTCGAAGCTGACGCGCGTGCGCGTGCTGGCCTTCTCGAAGATCATGGCCAGCGTGCGATCGGTCAGCGTGTGGTGCTTCTGGTAGGTCTTGAACTTGTGCTTGATCAGCGCGGCGCGCGCGATCAGGTAGGCGTATTCGTCCGCGCTGAAGTCCTTGAACTGCAGGTAGTGCTTGACCGGCACGGGCGGGGTGATGGACGCATTCATGGGTGGGCTCAGGCCTGTTCGGCCAGGAAGGCTTTGATCAGGGGGACCAGCGTGGCGACGATCTCGTCGGCCTCGGCCATGGACAGGATCAGCGGCGGCACCATGCGGACCACGCTGTCGGCGGTCACGCTCAGCAGCAGGCCGGCGTCGGCGCAGCGGTTGACCAGCACGCCGCAGGGGCGGTCGAGTTCGATGCCGAGCATCAGGCCCTTGCCGCGCACCTGCTTGACGCCGGCCACGCCCATCAGCTGGGTCAGCAGCGCGGTCTGCAGGTGCAGGCCGACCCGGGCCGCGTTGTCGAGCAGGCCTTCGTCCTCCATGATGCGGATGGTCTCCAGTCCGGCGCGCACCGCCAGCGGGTTGCCGCCGAAGGTGGTGCCGTGGTTGCCGGGCGCGAAGATGCTGGCGGCCCTGGGGCCGGCGACGACGGCGCCGATCGGCACGCCCGAGCCCAGGCCCTTGGCCAGCGGCATCACGTCGGGCTGGATGCCGGCCCACTGGTGCGCGAACCACTTGCCGGTACGGCCCATGCCGCACTGCACCTCGTCGATCATCAGCAGCCAGTCATTGGCGTCGCACAGTGCGCGCACCTCGCGCATGTAGTCGGCATCGACCGGGTTGACGCCGCCTTCGCCCTGGATTGCCTCGAAGAAGACCGCGACCACGTTCGGGTTGCCGGCGGTGGCCGTCCTGATGGCCTCGATGTCGTTGAGCGGCACGCGGATGAAGCCCTCGACCAGCGGGCCGAAGCCGGCTTGGACCTTGGGGTTGCCGGTCGCGCTCAGCGTCGCGATCGAGCGGCCGTGGAAGGCCTTCTCGTAGACCACGATCTCGGGCCGCTCGATGCCCTTGTCATGGCCGAACTTGCGCGCGAGCTTGAGCGCGGCCTCGTTGGCCTCCAGGCCGCTGGAGCAGAAGAACACCTTGTCCAGTCCCGAGCGCTCGCACAGCAGGGCGGCGAGTTCCTCGGTGGCCGGGTTGTAGTAGTAGTTGCTGGTGTGGATCAGCTTGCCGATCTGGTCCTGCAGCGCCGGCACCAGCTTGGGGTGGGCGTGGCCCAGGGTGTTGACCGCGATGCCGCCCAGGGCGTCCAGGTATTCCTTGCCATCGACGTCCCAGACGCGGCAGCCGCGACCGTGCGAAAGCGCGATCGGCAGGCGGCCATAGGTGTTCATGACATGCGGTTCAACCGGGGCTGCGGAGGACATGGGCGTTTTCCAGAAAGACAGATGGGCTGTGAGGAGGGTGGTCGAGGAAAGAGCGGGGGCCGGATGAGCCACGGACCCCGATCGTGCATTTTAGGTCCAGTCTTTGCTTGCTTCGTGACAAGGACGGTTCAGGCGTTATCGCAGGCCGGCATAGGTGTTATTACCTAGCCCAAGTCTTATATAAGATAAAATTCCTGCACTTCCTTCGACGCGGAATCGAGCGATTCTCGGCGCCATTGTGTTCTCCTGCCACCAGAGGCCTTTACCCGATGCTCTCCCATTCCGCCAAAGAAGTCTTCATCCAGGGTGTCACCCGCAGTGGCAAGACCTTCCGCCCCAGTGACTGGGCCGAGCGGCTGGCGGGCGTGATGAGTTCGTTCCGTCCCGGCGGCAAGCTGCCTGGCGCGCACCTGAGCTATTCGCCCTGGTGCATTCCGCAGGTCATCAACGGCGTCAAGTGCGTGGTCGTGCACACCGACCTGCGCGACTATGACCTGATGGCCTGGAACTTCGTCATGGGCTTCGCGCGCGACAACGAGCTGCAGGTGGTCGAGGCCTGCCTGCTGCCCGACGACCAGGGCTGAAGCGCTGCGCGTCATCGGCGGTCTCAGCGGCGGCCGGGCTGCAGCAGGGCCTTGAGTTCGCCGACGATGCCACGGCGGAACAGCAGCACGCACAGCACGAACATCGAGCCCATGATGACCTCGACCCAGGAACCTACCTTGTCGGCCAGCAGGTTCTCCAGGCCGACGATGGTCACCGCGCCGACCACCGGCCCCAGGATGGTGCCGAGGCCGCCGAGCAGCGTCATCAGTACCACCTGACCCGAGGTGTGCCAGTGCACATCGGCCAGCGAGGCGAGCTGGAACACCAGCGCCTTGGTCGATCCGGCCAGTCCGGCCAGCGAGGCCGACAGCACGAAGGCGATCAGCTTGAAGCGCGCGACGTCGTAGCCGAGCGAGGTTGCGCGCGCCTCGTTGTCGCGGATCGCCTTCAGGATCTGGCCGTAGGGCGAATGGATAGCGCGCTGCACCAGCGCGAAGCCGAGCAGGAACACCGTGAAGACGAAGAAGTACATCGCGAGGTTGTCGGACAGGTCGATCAGGCCGAACAGGCGCCCGCGCGGAATCCCCTGCATGCCGTCCTCGCCGCCGGTGAAGCCGAGCTGCAGCGCCAGGAAGTACACCAGCTGCGCCAGGCCGAGCGTGATCATCGCGAAGTAGATGCCGGCGCGCCGGATCGCGACCAGGCCGAAGACGGCGCCGAGCAGGCCGCCGAACAGCGTGCCGGCCAGCAGGCCGAGCTCGGGGCTGAGTCCGAGGTCGCGGCACAGGTAGCCGGTGATGTAGGCCGAGCCGCCGAAGAAGGCCGCGTGGCCGAACGACAGCAGGCCCGAGTAGCCCAGCATCAGGTTGAAGGCGCAGGCGAACAGCGCGAAGCACCACAGCTTCATCAGGAAGGTCGGGTAGACCAGGAACGGCGCGAGCGCGCCGACCACGATCAGGCCGGCGAACATCAGCGCGGTCTGACGGCCGCTGGCGGAAGGGGATGTCGTTGTCATCTGGCCTCCTCAGGCCTGCTTGCCGAACAGGCCGGCGGGTTTGACCAGCAGCACCAGCACCATGATCAGGAAGATCACGACCGCCGAGGCTTCCGGGTAGAAGACCTTGGTCAGGCCCTCGATCACGCCCAGCGCCAGGCCGGTGACGATCGAGCCCAGGATCGAACCCATGCCGCCGATCACCACCACCGCGAACACCACGATGATCAGGTTCGAGCCCATGACCGGATTGACCTGCTGGATCGGCGCGGCCAGCACGCCGGCGAAGGCGGCCAGCGCCGCGCCGGTCGCGTAGGTGGCGGTCACCAGCACCGGCACGTTGATGCCGAGCGCCTGTACCAGGTCGGGGCGCTGGGTTGCGGCGCGCAGCGTCGCGCCCAGGCTGGTGCGCTCGATCACGTACCAGGCCACCAGGCAGACCGTCAGCGCGGCGACCACGACCCAGGCCCGGTACAGCGGCAGGAACATGAAGCCCAGGTGCACGCCGCCCTGCAGCAGTTCGGGCGCCTCGTAGGACTGGCCCGAGACGCCGAACAGGTTCTTGAAGATGCCTTCGGCGATCAGCGCCAGCCCGAAGGTCAGCAGCAGGCCGTAGAGGTGGTCGAGCTGGTAGAGCCGGCGCAGCATGGTGCGCTCGATCACCACCGCCAGCGCCGCGATCAGCAGCGGCGACAGCAGCAGCGCGAGCCAGTAGTTGACCCCGAGGTAGTTCAGTCCCAGCCAGGCCGCGAAGGCGCCCAGCATGTACTGCGCGCCGTGCGCGAAGTTGATGATGTTGAGCAGGCCGAAGATGATGGCCAGGCCCAGGCTGAGCACGGCATAGAACGAGCCGTTGATCAGGCCCAGCAGCACCTGGCCGAAGAAGGCGGGCGAGGGGATACCGAAGATGTCCATGGCGGGTGACCCGGAAGGCAGGTGGGGCGGCGCCAGCAGGCGCTGGCGCCGGGAGGCCGTCGGCCTTACTTCTTGATCAGCGCGCAGCGCGAGGCCGACAGCGGCTGGAAGGCCTCGACGGCCGGAATCGTCGCCTTGACGTGGTAGTAGTCCCAGGGTGAGGTCGATTCGGCCGGCTTCTTGACCTGCAGCAGGTACATGTCATGTACCATGCGGCCGTCGTCGCGGATCTTGCCGTTCCTGGCGAAGAAGTCGTTGACCGGCGTCTTCTTCATCTGCGCCATGACCTTGGCGGTGTCGTCGCTGTTGATGGCCTTGACCGCCTTCAGGTAATGCATCACCGACGAGTACTGGCCGGCCTGGACCATGGTCGGCATGCGCTTGTGCTGGGCGAAGAAGCGCTTGGACCAGGCGCGCGTCTCGTCGTTGAGGTTCCAGTAGAAGCCCTCGGTCAGGAACATGCTCTGCGCGGTCTTGAGGCCGAGCGCGTGCACGTCGGTGATGAACATCAGCAGGCCGGCGAGCGACTGCTTGGGCGTGATGCCGAACTCGGCCGCCTGCTTGATCGCGTTGACGGTGTCGCCGCCGGCGTTGGCCAGGCCGATGACCTGCGCGCCCGAGGACTGGGCCTTGAGCAGGTAGGACGAGAAGTCGGTGCCGGGGAAGGGATGGCGCACCGTGCCGACGACCTGGCCGCCGTTGGCCTTGACCACGTCGGAGGCGTCCTTTTCGAGCGCGTGGCCGAAGGCGTAGTCGGCGGTCAGGAAGAACCACTTCTTGCCGCCGGCCTGGGTCACGGCCTTGGCGGTGCCGTTGGCCAGCGCGTAGGTGTCGTAGGTCCAGTGCACCGAGACGTCGTTGCAGTTCTCGTTGGTGATCGCGGTCGAGCCCGGGCCCGACATCAGCGCGATCTTGTTCTTGTCCTTGGCGATCTTCTGCACCGCGAGCGCGACCGAGGTCGTGACCAGCTCGGTCGCGACATCCACCTTGTCCTTCTCGAACCACTCACGCGCCTTGTTGGCCGCGATATCGCCCTTGTTCTGGTGATCGGCCGAGACCAGCTCGACCTTGAACGATGGCTTCTCGGCCGCGACGAAGTCCTCGATCGCCATCCTGGTCGCCAGCACCGCGCCGGCGCCCGCGAGGTCGGAATAGGTGCCGGACAGGTCGGTCAGCACGCCGATCTTGACCATGCCGTCGGACACCTGGGCCTGGGCCGAGGTGGCCAGCAATGCCGACAGCGCGGCGGCCTGGGCGATGTGCTTGAGTTTCATGCTTGTCTCCTGTTGTGTTTGTAGGGTCGGAATCATGTCGTCGGGCGTCAGACGCCCAACAGCTGGTGCAATTCGCCGGTGCGCGCGGCCAGTTCTTCCTTCGGAACGGTCATCACGACATGGCCGTGCTCCAGCACGTAGTGGCGGTCGGCCAGCGGTGCGGCGAAGCGGAAGTTCTGCTCGACCAGCACGATGGTGTAGCCGCGCGACTTCAGGAGCCCGATCACCTCGCCGAGCTTCTTGACGATCACGGGCGCCAGGCCCTCGGTGATCTCGTCGAGCAGCAGCAGCACCTTGGCACCGGTGCGCAGGATGCGCGCCATCGCCAGCATCTGCTGCTCGCCGCCCGACAGCCGCGTGCCGGGACTGTGGCGGCGCTCCAGCAGGTTCGGGAAGATGGCGTAGATCTCGTCGAGCGTCATGCCGCCGCTGGCGACCACCGGCGGCAGCAGCAGGTTCTCCTCGGTGCTCAGGCCCGCGAAGATGCCGCGCTCCTCGGGGCAGTAGCCCAGGCCGAGGCGCGCGATGCGGTGCGGCGCCATGCCTATGACCTCGGTGCCGTTGAACATCACCGAGCCGCTGCGCCGGCCCACCAGTCCGAGCATGGCCTTGAGCGTGGTCGAGCGCCCGGAGCCGTTGCGCCCGAGCAGGGTCACGAGTTCGCCACGGTTCACATGCAGATCCACGCCGTGCAGGATGTGCGACTCGCCATAGAAGGCGTGCAGGCCGCTGACGCGCAGCATCTCGCCGTCGGGTTGGAAGGCGCTGCTCATGCTTCGGCTCCCACGTAGGCTTCGAGCACGCGCGGGTCGCGCGAGACGGTCGCGTAATCGCCCTCGGCCAGCACCGCGCCGCGCTGCAGCACGGTCAGGCGGTCGCACAGGGTCTCGACCACCGAGAGGTTGTGCTCGACCATCAGGATGGTGCGGTTGGCCGAGACCTTGCGGATCAGCTCGGCCACGCGCCCGACGTCCTCGTGGCCCATGCCCTGGGTCGGCTCGTCGAGCAGCATCAGCTCGGGGTCGAGCGCGAGTGTGGTCGCGATTTCGAGCGCGCGCTTGCGCCCGTAGGGCATCTCGATCGTCACGGTGTCGGCGAAATGGCCCAGATCGACCGCCTCCAGCAGCTCCATCGCGCGGCCGTTGAGTTCGTCGAGGCGCTTCTGGGGCGCCCAGAAGCTGAAGCAGTCGCTGCGTGTGCGCTGCAGGCCGATGCGCACGTTTTCGAGCGCGGTCAGGTGCGCGAAGGTGGCCGAGATCTGGAACGAGCGGATCATGCCGCGCCGCGCGACCTGGACCTGGCCTTCGCGCGTGATGTCATGGCCGTTGAACCAGATCTGGCCCTGGCTCGGCGCGTGGACCTTGGTCAGCAGGTTGAAAACCGTGGTCTTGCCGGCGCCGTTGGGGCCGATCAGCGCGTGGATGCTGCCGCGCCGGATTTGCAGGTCAACGCCCGAGACCGCCTTGAAGCCCAGGAACTCCTTGGTCAGGCCCCGGGTCCGCAGAATGATGTCCTCGCTCATGGGGGATGCGGCCTTCACTCGATCGCGCCGGCCATGCGGCGGCGGCGCTCGCAGGTCTGGGCCCAGTTCTGGCGCCGCTCGCCGTAGACCAGAGCGCTGCGCTCCAGGTGGCTGAGCGGGGACAAGGCAACGAAATTCGCGGCGTTCTTGTCCAGTCCCGTGTCGTAGGGGGATGGGCGGGTCACTGGGGGGCTCCTCTGTATCGGGTCGCGGTCCGTGGTCGGGCGACGGGTGCGAACTTCGGGAGCCAGTGTTGGCGGCCAGGCTTTCTGCTTTCTGACAATCGGCCCGGGTGAAAACCCTAGGCGGTCCTGGGCCGGAAACGAAAAAGCCGCCCTGGATCAGGGCGGCTTCTTGCGAAAAATTCGGGCTTGCTGGCAGCGCACCCGTGACAAACGCGGTTTGACCACTGGGGTCAAACCGGGCTATCGATGGGCCTGATCAGGCAGCGGCCAGGGCCTTGACCTTGGCGGACAGGCGGCTCTTGTCGCGAGCGGCCTTGTTCTTGTGGAAGATGCCCTTGTCGGCCACCGTGTCCAGCACGGACTGTGCCTTGGCGAACAGTTCGGTGGCGCGGCCCTTGTCACCGGCAGCCACGGCCTTCTCGACGTTCTTGACGGCGGTGCGGTAGCGCGAGCGCAGGGAGGTGTTGGCGGCGTTGAGCTTGACGTCCTGACGCGCGCGCTTGCGGCCCGACGCCAGGCGCGGGTTCTTTTTCTTCGGCTTTCCAGAGGCCATGAGAGTATTCCTTGGGTTGTTTGTGGATGTTGCGCAGAAAAGCCCTCCATTATAGGAGACTGGCCGGGGCGCTGTCCTGCCTTGTGCTGCCGGCTGCTGCGCCGCGCGTACACTCCCCGGCGTGAGCCTGTTCAAAGCCGCCTCCACCGTCTCCCTGCTGACCCTGGCCTCGCGCGTGACCGGACTGGTGCGGGACCTGCTGATGGCCGCCGCTTTCGGGGCCTCCGGGCTGACCGACGCCTTCAACGTCG
>Ga0228698_1000633_pt1 | contig 23232 bp, 19 predicted proteins | sample McNCre117_Aug_MG_FD_178015 | JGI IMG/M metagenome (GOLD analysis project Ga0228698, IMG submission 178015) | Freshwater microbial communities from McNutts Creek, Athens, Georgia, United States - 1-17_Aug_MG | ecosystem: Environmental > Aquatic > Freshwater > Creek | place: USA: Georgia...
TGGTTACTCCATCACCGCGCCGCTGCGTCACCTGGATGGTTATCCGCACCTGGGCCCGCAATCGGCCGTGATGGACGAGCGTTACAAGGTGGCCATCAGCCGCCTGGGCCAGCGTGTGCGGGTGGCCGGCAGTGCCGAGCTGGGTGGTCGACTTGATCGCCTGCCCGATGCGCCCTTGCAGACCCTGCACAAGGTACTGGACGACTGGTTCCCGGGTTGCGCCCACCGTGCCCAGGTTCAAAACTGGAAGGGTGCCCGCCCCATGCTGCCGGACGGCCCGCCGGTGCTGGGCGTCAGTGGCCTGCCCGGGGTCTGGCTGAACCTGGGCCACGGCTCCAGCGGTTGGGCCCTGTCCTGCGGCTCGGCCCGGGTGCTGGCCGATCAAATCGCTGGCCGGCAACCCGCACTTGATGTAGAAGGACTGGATCTGTCCCGCCTGCAACGCTGAGCCCAGCTGATGACACTGCCCTTCGATGTGCTGGCCCGAGTGGCCAACCCCGCAGCGGCCCGGGCCGCCCTGCCCCTGCATGGCACTCAGGCGAGCCGGCAGATCGAACAAGCGGCTCTGCAACAGGCGGCACCCCATGCCCTGATGGCCCGTGCGGGCCTGTCCTTGGCCAAGCTGGCACGGGCCGTCGCCCCGGCTGCCCGCCACGTCTGCGTCCTGGCCGGGCCGGGCAACAACGGCGGAGACGGCTGGGTGGCGGCACGCTGGCTGCACCAGGCCGGCCTGGCTGTCCAGGTGCGGCACCTGACAGCATCCGGCCAGCCGCCCGCTGACGCAGCCTGGGCACGCGGCCTGGCCGATGCCGCCGGTGTGCCCAGCGCCCCGTGGACCGGTGATGCGCCGGGCGACCCCGCACCCGACCTCATCATCGATGCCCTGCTGGGCCTGGGCAGTGATCGCTCGCCCCAAGGCCTGGTGCGGGCGGCCATCGAATGGACGCTTCAGCAGCCGTGCCCGGTGCTGGCGGTGGATCTGCCCAGCGGACTGTCGGGGCAAACGGGTGCACTGCTGGGCGACGTCGCCATCCAGGCCGATCACACCCTCAGCCTGCTCACGCTCAAGCCGGGCCTGTTCACGGGCCAAGGGCGCGATCATGCCGGCCGCATCTGGCTGGATGACCTGGGCTGCACACCCTGCCTGACCACGCCGCCCGACGCCTGGCTGGGCCCGGGCGCGGCCGGCCAGCCTGCGCGGCTGCATGGCCAGCACAAGGGCAGTTTTGGCGATGTGCTGGTACTGGGCGGCGCGGCTGGCATGGCCGGCGCTGCCCTGCTTGCTGCCCGTGCGGCGCTGGCTGCCGGCGCAGGCCGCACCCTGCTGGCCCGCCTGGACGGCCAGGATGGCCCCGACGCCACGCAAGCCGAACTGATGCCGCGCACGGTGGCCCAGGCCTGCCAGGTCGAGACCTTGCAAAACGGCACCGTGGTGTGCGGCTGTGGCGGTGGTCAGGCGGTACAGGCCGTGCTGCCTGCGGTGTTGCAGTCGGCGCGCAAACTGGTGCTCGATGCCGATGCGCTCAATGCCGTCGCCCGCGAACCCGGCCTGCAAGCCCTGCTGCGCAGCCGCAGCACCCAGGGCCATCACACCGTGCTGACACCCCATCCGCTGGAAGCCGCGCGGCTGCTTGGCGGCACCGTGGCCCAGGTGCAAGGCCACAGGCTGGCGCAGAGCCAGGCCCTGGCCGAGCAGTTCGCCTGTGTGGTCGTTCTCAAGGGCTCCGGCACCGTCATCGCGGCACCGGGGCGCCAGCCGGTGATCAACCCCAGCGGCAACGCGCGCCTGGGCAGCGGTGGCACCGGTGATGTGCTGGCAGGCTGGCTGGGTGGGCTGTGGTCGCCTCGTCCGGCCGATCAGGCCTTTGAGGCCAGTGCCCAGGCCGTGTGGATGCACGGTGCGGCCGCGCAGTTTGGTGACCTGCGCCTGCCGCTGCGGGCCAGCGATCTGATCGAGCGACTGGCCGGCGGCCTGCTCACGGGCCACTGATCCGGCTGCGCCGCCAACCGGGGCAGGCCCGCACCTGCCCCGCAAGCGCTCATCGGCGCGTTCGGCTGCTCTTGCCGGTCTTGGCGGCGCGGGTCTTCTTGCTGGCCGGTGCCCCTCTGGCGGCAACGGCCTTGGCGCGACCGGCCTTGGCCGCACGGTCGCGGCTCTTGACCTCCTTGAGCTCGTCGGTGGCCGACAGGGGCAGCGCAGCAGGCGCCGACTTGCGCCCACGGGTGGCCACCAGATCAGGTTCGCCTTCGCGCACCATGCGGAAATCAATACGGCGGCCATCCAGATCGACCCGGCTGACCTGCACCCGCACCCGTGAGCCCACGGTGTAGCGCAGGCCACTGCGCTCACCACGCAACTCCTGGCGAGCCTCATCAAAGCGGAAGTACTCACCACCCAGTTCGGTGATGTGCACCAGCCCTTCTACGTACAACTCATCGAGCGTGATGAACAGGCCAAAGCTCGTGGCCGCACTCACCGTGCCTGCGTACTCTTCACCCAGGTGATCACGCATGAAGCGGCATTTCAGCCAGGCCTCGACATCCCGCGAGGCTTCGTCGGCCCGGCGCTCATTGGCGCTGCAATGCGCGCCTGCGCCCGCCCAGCGTTCGGCCTCGGTGGCTGGCGCGGGCGCCTTCACCGCCTTGCGCGAGGACTTGGCCGGCGCGGCCGGCAGGGCCGAACCTGTTGCCAGGTGGTAACGCTTGCCCTGCAACAAGGCCTTGATGACCCGGTGCACCAGCAGATCAGGGTAACGCCGGATCGGACTGGTGAAGTGGGTGTAGGCCGCGTACGACAAGCCGAAGTGGCCCGAATTGCTGGCGGTGTAGATGGCTTGCTGCATCGAGCGCAGCAGCATGTTGTGGATCTGCGCGGCATCCACCCGGTCCTTGGTGGCCAGCGAGATGGCTTGCAGCTCACTGGGCTTGGGCTCATCGCTGAGCGCAAAGTTCAGGCCCAGGGTGCGCAGGTAGTTCTGCAGCGTCAGGCGTTTTTCAGGGGTCGGCCCTTCGTGCACCCGGAACAAGGCCGGGTGCTCATGGCTCTCGATGAACTCGGCTGCGCACACATTGGCCGCCAGCATGGCCTCTTCGATCAGGCGGTGGGCTTCATTGCGGGTGCGGGGCACGATCTTCTCGATGCGGCCGTTGTCGTCGCAGACGATCTGCGTCTCGGTGCTTTCAAAGTCGATCGCACCACGCTGGCCACGCTGCTTCAGCAAGGCCCGGTACACCTCGTGCAGGTGGATCAGGTGCGGCACCAGATCCTGCCTGCGCTGCGCTTCGACGCCACGGGTGTTGCCCAGGATGGTGGCCACCTCGTTGTAGGTCAGGCGGGCATGCGAGCAGATGACCGCCGGGTAGAACTGGTAGGCACTGATCTGGCCGTCCTGGCCCACCAGCATGTCGCACACCATGCTCAGCCGCTCTTCGTTGGGATTGAGCGAGCACAGGCCGTTGCTGAGTTTCTCGGGCAGCATGGGAATGACGCGCCGCGGAAAGTACACCGAAGTCGCGCGCTCATAAGCATCGGCATCCAGGGGCTCACCGCCCTTGACATAGTGGCTCACGTCGGCAATGGCCACGATCAGGCGCCAGCCTTCAAAGGCCGATTTGCCACGCCCCTGCTTGTGGGGCTCGCAGTACACCGCGTCGTCAAAGTCGCGTGCGTCTTCGCCGTCGATGGTGACCAGCGGCACATCGGTCAAGTCCACGCGCTGGCGCTTGTCGGCCGGACGCAGGCGCTCAGGCAGAGCCGCGGCCTGCGCCAGTGTTTCGGGCGAAAAGCGGTGCGGCACTTCGTACTTGCGAACCGCGATCTCGATCTCCATGCCGGGGTCGTCGATCTCACCCAGCACTTCGGTCACGCGGCCCACCGGCTGCGAAAACATCGAGGGCGGCTCGGTCAGTTCGATGGCCACCACCTGCCCGGCCGTGGCATTGGCCGTGGCGTTCTTGGGGATCAGGATGTCCTGGCCATAACGCCGGTCTTCAGGGGCCACCAGCCAGGCACCCTTCTCGTGCAGCAGGCGTCCGATGATGGGCGACTTGCGGCGCTCGACGATGTCGATGATGCGGCCCTCGGGCCGGCCCTTGCGGTCCTGGCGGATCACCCGCACACGAACGCGATCACGGTGCAGCACCGAGTGCATTTCCTGGGGAGACAGGTAGATGTCGGCAGACTTGTCGTCCAGCCGGACAAAGCCGTGGCCATCACGGTGGCCGATGACAGTGCCCTCGACTTCGCTCATCAGCGAAGAAACTTGTTGCGAGGGGCTTGCGGGATTGTTTTTTATGATGCTATACTCCTAGCTTGCAGTGCCCAGGTGGCGGAATTGGTAGACGCACTAGTTTCAGGTACTAGCGCTTAGCGGCGTGGAGGTTCGAGTCCTCTCCTGGGCACCAAAAATACGAGTGGCTGACACGAAAGTGTCGGCCATTTTCGTTTGTGCGCCCCATTTGTCGCCCTGGGTTGCGGCATCCCGACCAAAGCTGGCAAAGCTGGCAGACGGGACCGAAAACGCGGCGCCACCAACCTGGCGCGCCGCACTGAACAAGACCTGCCCAAGCAGATCAGGATGAAAAAGGCCTGCAGATGCAGGCCGGTGTGACAAGACGATGCGCTTCAAACGGAGAACTTCTTGGCCAGGGCATCAGGCCGAAGGTTGTCGTACTCTTCGAAGGGCTGATGGATCCAGGGGCTGGTGGGCAGCATCTCGACATAGTACTCGGGTGTGTACGTCGACACGCCCTTCACCCAGATCACCGCGCTGCGCAGCTCGGTGATCGAGGGCACACCACGCAGGCGCTCGACCACGGCCTTGAGCGTCACGCCCGAATCCGACAGGTCATCGACCAGCAGCACGCGGCCTGCCAGCTCACCCTTGGGCATGGTGATGTACTTGGCCATGTCCAGGCGGCCCTGGATGGTGCCGGCTTCGGCACGGTACGAACTGGTCGACATGATGGCCAGCGGCTTGTCAAACACGCGCGACAGCACATCACCCGGGCGCATGCCGCCACGGGCCAGGCACAGGATCTGGTCAAACTCCCAGCCCGAATGCGCCACCTTCAGCGCCAGGCGCTCGATGAGCAGGTGGTATTCGTCCCAACTCACATAAAGGTGCTTGCCGTCGTCAGTGAGCATGCTGAAGTCTCCGTGATGGTTTCAGGGGTGGCAGGTCTGCGTTGCGGGGCAACTCAGGCCTTGTAGGGGTGGCGCAGCAAAATGGTGTGGTCGCGGTCAGGGCCGGTGGACACCATGTCGATGGGGGCGCCGATCAAGGCCTCGACACGCTGGAGGTAGGCGCGGGCATTGGCCGGCAGGCGGTCCCACTCGGTGATGCCGAAGGTGCTGTCGGTCCAGCCGGGGAAGGTTTCAAACACCGGCTCACAGGCGGCGATGTCGTCGGCGTCCAGGGGCAGAATGTCCACGTCCTGGCCGTTGAGCTTGTAGCCGACGCACACCTTGATCTCGGTGAGCTTGTCCAGCACATCCAGCTTGGTGATGCACAGGCCCGACACGCCGTTGATGATGATGGCGCGCTTGAGGGCCGCTGCATCCAGCCAACCGCAACGGCGAGCACGGCCGGTGACGGTGCCTTTTTCCTGGCCCACGGTCGACAGGTGGTGACCCACCGTGCCGGCGGTGTCGATGTCCAGTTCGGTGGGGAAAGGGCCGCTGCCCACGCGGGTGGTGTAGGCCTTGGTGATGCCCAGGATGTAGTGCAGCATGCCCGGGCCCACGCCCGCGCCGGCAGCCGCGTTGCCGGCCACGCAATTGCTGGACGTGACAAAGGGGTAGGTGCCGTGGTCGATGTCGAGCAAGGTGCCCTGCGCGCCTTCGAACAGGATGTTGTCGCCACCCTGGCTGGCCTTGTGGATACGGTAGCCCACATCGGCCATCATGGGCTTGAGCTGCTCGGCCACTTGCATGGCCTGCTCATAGATGGGTTCAAAGGCCAGTTCTTCGCCCTTGAGGTAACCGGCGAGCGCGAAGTTGTGCAGCGCCAGCAGATCACGCAGCTTGGCGGCAAAACGCTCGGGGTGCTTCAGGTCTTGCACGCGCAAGGCGCGGCGGGCCACCTTGTCTTCGTAGGCCGGGCCGATGCCCTTGCCGGTGGTGCCGATCTTGCCGGCGCCACTGGTCTCGCGCAGCGCTTCACGGGCCTTGTCGACCGCCACGTGGAAGGGCAGGATCAGCGGGCACGATTCGCTGATGAACAGGCGCGAGCGCACCTCCAGGCCCATCTTTTCGAGGCGTTCAATCTCGCCGAGCAGGTGCACCGGATCGACCACCACGCCATTGCCGATGAAGCAAGGCACACCGTCGCGCATGATGCCCGAGGGGATCAGTTGCAGCGCCGTCTTGACGCCCTTGATCACCAGCGTGTGGCCGGCGTTGTGGCCGCCCTGGAAACGCACCACGCCTTGCGCATGGTCGGTCAGCCAGTCGACGACCTTGCCCTTGCCCTCGTCGCCCCATTGGGTACCCACCACGACGACATTGCGCCCGGAAGTGGAAGTCTTGCCTTGTTGCATGTTTTCAATCCAGTTGATGGTGATGCGCTGAGATCAGATGGCGCGCAGCACCCATTGGCCGTCCACGGCCACCAATTCACGATCGCAGTCGAACTCTTCGGCCTCGTGCTCATGGCCAGGCAGACTGCACACCACGGTTTCACCCCGTTCACGCAGTGCCCGCACGGCGGCCCGTAGTCGGGCATCGTCTGCCCAGGGTGCCCGGATCGCGGTGTGGCGCGGATCGGGCTGCGCCACCGCGGCCAGCATCTTCAGGTCGGTCGAAAAACCCACCGCCGGGCGATTGCGGCCAAACACCGCGCCCACCTCGTCGTATCGCCCCCCCCGCAGCACGGTATCGGCTGCACCGGGCGCGTACACCGCAAAGCGGGCGCCGGTGTAGTAGGCATAGCCGCCCAGATCAGCCAGGTCGAAGCCCACCTGCACGTCCGGGTGCGCACGCGCGACGTGATCTCCCAGCCATTGCAGATCATCGAGCGCCTTGGTGATCAGCGGGTGCGTCGGCAACTCGGCCTGTGCGCGCTCGAGCATCGCCCGGTCGCCATACAGCCTGGGCAAGGCCAGCAGGCCCTGGCGTGCCGCAGCGGGCCATGCAGCCGACAGGCGATCCAGCGAGGCCAGATCCTTGGCAGCCAGCGCCGCCACCACTTCGGTCAGGGCATCGGGTGCCACATCCACACCGGCCAGCACGCCGCGCAGGATGCGGGCGTCGGCCAGGTCGAGCACCAAACTGCCCAGGCCGGCCGCACGCAAGCCGTCCAGGGCCAGATCCTGGATTTCGAGGTCGGCTTCCAGGCCGGCGTGCCCGTAGATCTCGGCGCCCAGTTGCAGCGGTTCGCGGCTGCCATGCGCTGTTTGCGGGCGGGTGTGCAGCACTGGGCCGCAATAGCACAGGCGAGTCACGCCCTGACGATTGAGCAGGTGCGCATCGATGCGGGCCACCTGCGGCGTGGCATCGGCGCGGATGCCCAGGGAGCGGCCGCTGAGCTGGTCTACCAGCTTGAAGGTGAGCAGATCCACGGCACGGCCCGTGCCCGAGAGCAGGGAGTCAAGGTGCTCGAGCAAAGGCGGCATGACCTGCTCGAACCCATAAGCTTGGGCCCTTTGCAGCAGGCTGCGGCGCAGATTTTCGAGGCGGCGCGCTTCGGCCGGAAGCACATCAGCAATGTGCTCGGGCAGCAGCCAAGCTGAGGACATGGATCAAACCCGGGGGGATTAAAAACGGCATTGTACGGGGCAAGCCGTACCGGCAGACAAACCGAACGCCCACCCGGGGCGCCACTGTCACACTGATGCCACGATCAAGGTGAACTGCTACTGCCAGAGCAACAGCAGGATCAGGCCCAACAACATGCTGGTCAAGCCCAGAAACCGCAGTTGACCGTCGCTCATCTGCACGGCCCGCTCAAAGACCTGCCGCCAGGACCGGGGGCTGATGAAGGGCAGCAGACCTTCGATGATCAGCATGAGGGCCAGCGCGCCCAACAGGCCATGCACCATGCGCCGAAACCGATGTCGCGTTCAGCGCTTGTGCGCGGGAGCGGCTGCCGGCGCCCCGCCCACCGATGCACCACCGCCACGCATGGCGCGGAAGAAATCGCTGGAGGGATCGATCACCATCACATCACTCTTGTTTCGAAAGCTCGCGCGGTAGGCCTCCAGGCTGCGGTAGAACTGCGCAAACTGCGGGTCGCGACCGAACGAGTCGGCATACAGGGCTGAAGCCTTGGCATCACCCTCACCCTTGAGCTTCTGGGCGTCGCGGTAGGCCTCGGCGATGATCACCTCGCGCTGCTTGTCGGCATCAGCGCGGATCTTCTCGCCTTCGGCGGCGCCTTGCGAGCGCAACTCGTTGGCCACCTGCTTGCGCTCGGATTCCATCCGGCGATAGACCGAATCGGTGATGTCGGCCACAAAGTCGACCCGCTTGATGCGCACATCCACGATCTCGATGCCGAAGGCCTTGGCCTCGTCGTTCAGGCGGCTGCGTACGTCCTGCATCACCTTGTCACGCTCGGCGGCCAGCACGCCCCGCACCGTGCGCTTGGTGATCTCTTCGTTGAACGCCGCCTGCACCACCGGGCTGAGGCGGCTTTCGAGGTTGTGCAGGTCAGTGCCGTTGTTGCGGATGAATTGCCGGGGCTCGGCAATGCGCCACTTGACCAGCCAGTCGATGACCAGGCTTTTCTTCTCGGCGGTGAAGATGGGGCGGGTTTCGGGGCTGTCCAGCGTCTGCACACGCTTGTCCAGGAACACGACGTTCTGGAAGGGCGGCGGCAGCTTGAACTTCAGGCCCGGCTCGGAGATGACCTCCTTGATTTCGCCCAAGGCATAGACCACGGCCAACTGGCGCTGATCAACCACAAACAGGGTGGAGGCCAGCAGCATCAGCGCCAGCAGCGCGCTGGCCACGATGAGTCCGATTCGGTTCATAAAAGGCTCGGTGTGATGTCGGAGGGCCAATCAGCGTGCGTCGCGCTCGCGCGAGCGACCGCCATCGCGGGAGCGTGCGTCGGCGCCCGCAGCGCCCGCCGCGCCACCGTCAGTGGGCAGTGAGGCAGCAGGCGGCGCCTGCGGCACCACCTGCACCGACGCCGTGGGCGAGGCCTGCTGGATGAGCTTGTCCAGCGGCAGGTACAGCAGGTTGCTGCCATTGCGGCTGTCGACCATCACCTTGCTGACGTTGGAATACACCTGCTGCATGGTGTCGATGTACATGCGGTCACGCGTGACGCCGGGTGCCTTTTGATATTCGGTGAGCACCGCACGGAAGCGCTGGGCATCACCTTCGGCCTGCGCCACCACGCGCTGGCCGTAGCCGTCGGCTTCTTCGCGCAGGCGGGCAGCCGTGCCACGCGCCTTGGGAATGACATCGCTGGCGTAGGCCTGGCCTTCGTTCTTGAAACGATCGCGGTCGGCGCCAGCCTTGACGGCGTCGTTGAAGGCCGCTTGCACCTGCTCGGGTACCTGCACGTTTTGGACGTTCACATTGACGATCAGGATGCCCGCCTTCAGGCGATCAAGTTGGCCCTGGATGGACTTGACCAGATCGGCAGCAATGGCGTCGCGCTGCTCGTACAGCACCGAATCCACCTTGCTCTTGCCGACGATCTCACGCACGGCCGATTCGCTGGCCTGCTCAACCGCCTTGTCGGGGTCGCGGTTTTCAAACAGGAAGCTCTTGGCGTCCTTCAGGCGGTATTGCACCGTGAAGCGGATGTCGATGATGTTTTCGTCTTGCGTGAGCATCGATGAGTCACGCAGGCCGGTGGTCTGGGCCACACCACTGCGGCCGATTTCGGCTGAACGCAGCTGCGTGACGTTGACGGTTTCATGGGCCTGGAACGGGTACGGGAAGCGCCACTGGAAACCCGCATCCACCGTGCTGCTGTAGCGCCCGAAGGTGGTCACAATGGCTTGCTGGCCTTCTTGAACGATGAAGAAGCCGCTGCCGCCCCACACCACGGCCACCACAAAAACGATCAGGCCCACGCCAATGCCAGCGCTCTTCATGTCGGGCTGGAACGGTGAGCCCGAATCTCCCGAGCCACCCGGCGGCGTCGGGGTGTCGCCCTTGCCGCCGCTGAACAGGCCGCTGAGCTTGCGATTGAAATCGCGCCACAGCTCGTCCAGATCGGGCGGACCCTCGTTGCGGCCGTTGGCCATGACGGAAGGGCGGGCCCGCCCCCTGACCATCAGGCCGGCCAGCAGGTGTCCGGTTGCCTGGCCGAGCTGGCCCAGGCGCGAAGCGAAAGCCAGGACCGGACGGCCCGAGGAGGAGTTTGCGTGCGTGTTCATGTGGACACCGATGGTACCGTGACGTCCTGCAGGCTCAGGCCTGCCAGATCGTCGGTTGGGGACACAGATGGAGACTGTCCGGGCGGATTCAAGCCTTCGGGCGAAGCGGCCTGCGCAATGAGGGCTCGCAGCAGATCCAGACCGGTGCCGCGCAGCGCGCTGACGAAGACGCGCGGCACGGCCGCGCCGCCCACACCCTCGGCCCAGTCCTGCAATTCGCGCGGAGGCGGATCGACCTGATCGAGCTTGTTGAACACCAGCAGTTGCGGCACATCACCCGCACCGATGTCATGCAGCACACGCTCGACTTCGTCGCGCTGCTCCTGCAGCACCGGGCTGGCCGCGTCGATCACATGCAGCAGCAGGTCGGCATCACAGGCCTCTTGCAGCGTGGCTTCAAAGGCCTCGACCAGCTTGTGCGGCAGGTCGCGGATGAAGCCCACGGTGTCGGACAGCGACACGCTGGCGCCCAGTTGCTCCAGGTAGAGCGAGCGCGTGGTGGTGTCGAGGGTGGCAAACAGCTGGTCAGCCGCATAGGTGCGTGCCTTGACCAGGGCATTGAACAGGGTGCTCTTGCCCGCATTGGTGTAGCCCACCAGTGACACCCGGAAGGTACCGCTGTGGCGGCGCTTGTCGCGCTGCGTGCTGCGCTGGCGCTTGACCTTTTCAAGCCTGGCCTTGACCGACTTGATGCGCTCACCAATCATGCGCCGGTCCAGCTCGATCTGCATTTCGCCAGGGCCACCGCGATGGCCCACACCGCCGCGCTGGCGCTCCAGGTGGCTCCAGCGGCGCACCAGGCGGGTGGCGATGTACTGCAGGCGTGCCAATTCAACCTGCAACTTGCCTTCGTGGCTTTGGGCGCGCTGCGCGAAGATCTCCAGGATCAAGGCTGTGCGGTCGGCAACAGACACCCCCAGTGCGCGCTCGAGGTTGCGTTGCTGGGCGGGCGACAGGGCCTGATCAAACAGCACGCCCTGCGCGCCATGCATCTGCACCAGGGTCTTGATTTCCTCGGCCTTGCCGCTGCCCACGAACAGGGCCGGATCTGGTGCCTTGCGCCGGGCGATCACCCGGGCTGACACCACATCACCGGCGCTTTCGGCCAGCAGGGCGAGTTCATCCAGCGTGGGATCAAAGTGCTGGCCATTGCCGAAGTCGACCCCCACCAACACCACCCGTGCAGGCTCGATGCCTGTCGGGTGGCTGGTTTCGGAGCGATCGGAGCTCAAGTCAGCGTGCGCCTCGTGCGCCGTTCGCGCCGCGCGGCTCAAGCCGCATCGGCCGGCTCGTTGGCGTGGAAGTTCACGGGACGGCCGGGCACCACGGTGGAGATCGCGTGCTTGTAGACCATCTGGGTCACGGTGTTGCGGAGCAGGACCACGTACTGGTCAAACGACTCGATGTGGCCCTGCAGCTTGATGCCGTTGACCAGGTAGATCGAGACGGGAACATGCTCTTTGCGAAGCAGGTTCAGAAACGGGTCTTGTAGAAGTTGCCCTTTGTTGCTCACGATATGACTCCGTGTTGAAAAGTTTGGATTGGGTCACCTTATCACACCAGGGAAAGTGCCTAGACGCATCAGGCCTTCCCGGTGAGATCAGGATTCGTCGAAGGGGTTGCTCGACGACTTCATCTGGATGCGCAAGGGCGTGCCGGTGAGCCTGAAATGCTCGCGGATACGACCTTCGAGGTAACGCTTGTAGACCTCGGTCACGCTCTCCAGGCCCGAGCCGTGGATGATGACGATGGGCGGGTTCATGCCGCCCTGGTGCGCATAACGCAGCTTGGGGCTGAACGCACCATTGCGTCGGGGCGCCTGGTGCTGCACCGCGGCCTGCAGCAGACGGGTGAGCACCGGGGTGGGCATCTTGCGCGTGGCCGAGGCGTGTGCATCGGCAATGGCTTTCCACACGGGCCCCAGGCCCTGCCGCTTGAGGGCCGAGATGTACAGCACCGGCGCAAACTTCAGGAAGGCCAGCCGCTGCTCGACCGAGCGGTTGAACATCTCGCGCTGGTAGGCATCCACCGCATCCCACTTGTTGACGGCGATCACCACCGCGCGGCCACTTTCGAGGATGTAGCCCGCGATGTGGGCGTCCTGCTCGCTGACGCCCTGGGTGGCGTCGACCAGCAGCAGCACCACGTTGGCATCGGCAATGGCCTGCAGCGTCTTGACGACCGAGAACTTCTCGATGGCCTCGAAGACCTTGCCCTTGCGGCGCAAGCCGGCGGTGTCGATGAGTTCAAAGCGCTGGCCATCACGCTCAAAGGGCACGCTGATGGCATCACGGGTGGTGCCAGGCATGTCAAAGGCCACCAGGCGCTCTTCACCCAGCCAGGTGTTGATCAGCGTGCTCTTGCCCACATTGGGCCGGCCTGCCACGGCCAGGCGGATGGGCTTGTCACCGCCGAGGTCGTCATCTGGCTCTTCGTCTTCGGGGAAATCGGCCAGGGCGGCATCGATCAGGCTGCGGATGCCCTGGCCGTGCGCCGCCGAGATGGGATGGGGCTCGCCCATGCCCAGTTCGTGGAACTCGGCCAGCATCGGCGAATCGACCAGGCCTTCGGCCTTGTTGACCGCCAGCAGCACACGCTTGTTGGAGGCCCGCAGGTAGCGGGCGATGTCGTGGTCCTGACCCGACACGCCCAGGCGGGCATCGACCACGAACACCACGGCATCGGCCTCGGCCACGGCGGCCTTGGTTTGCGCCGCCATCATGGCCACGATGCCGACAGGCTTGTCGGGTTCGAAGCCGCCGGTGTCGATCACGATGAATTCGCGCCCACCCTGCTTGGCATCGCCATAGTGACGATCACGGGTGAGCCCGGCAAAGTCGGCCACGATGGCATCACGGCTCTTGGTGATGCGGTTGAACAGGGTGGACTTGCCCACGTTGGGCCGCCCCACCAGGGCGATCACCGGTTTCATGGCAGTGGGCTTTCAGTCAACGACAGCAATTCATTCAGGACGGAAGGCAAACAGCCCGCCGTTGCGGGTGACCACCAGCATGGTGATGCCCGAAAGCACCGGCTGGGCCACGATGGGTGAGCCGTCGGTGGGCAAACGAAGCAGCGTCTTGCCGTCTTCGCGCGACAGGAAATGCACCTGGCCTTCGACATCACCATAAACCACCGTCTTGCCAGCCGACAGCGGTGCGCTGAGGCTGCGGTACAGCAAGCGCTCGTGGGTCCAGGCCAGATCACCCGAGGCCATCTTCCAGGCCGACAGCCGGTCGGTGGCATCCCCCCCGAACACCAGGTCGACATCACCACCAATGGCTTGCTGGCCGCCGGTGTTGCGGCTCCAGGCCACCGAGGCGGCGTCCAGTGCCTTGACCTTCACGCAGCCGACGGCGGTTTGAAAGGCGCGAGCGCAAAGCGTGTCACCCACCCGCAGCAGCGGCCCCACCAGGTCGTTCAGGCGCTCGACCTCGTTGCTGCCACGCGGCGGTGTGACAGGCACTTCCCAGCGCACGCTGCCCGCAGTGGGATCCAGGCCGACCATCACGGCACCCAGGCCAGTGACCAGGGTGTCCTTGTAGGCGGCCAGCACGCCGGGCTGGGCCAGGGTCAGGGGCTCACCAGGGCGCTGGTAAGTCCAGAGGCGTCGGCCGTCGAGGGCATCAAAGGCGTGCACGACGCGGTCAACACCCAGCACAAACACCCGCTCGCCGGCCACCAGCGGTGCAGTGGTGGTGCGCGAAGCCAGCCGGGTGCTCCAGGCCTTGGCACCCTTGTCGAGCACCACCAGTTCGTTGTCGCGGGTGACCACGGCGGCAAAACGGCCGTCGCTGCCCACGCCGGCAGAAATCTTGTCACCCGCCTGGCCACGCCAGGCTTCACGGCCCGATTGCGCTTCCAGTGCGGTCACCGTGCCGTCGCTGGCGGCCACGATGAACTGCCCGTTGCGCACGGCCACGGCCAGAGGAAACTCGACCGATCCCACCCGTGCCGACCACACCTGGCGACCGGCGATCTGCGCCTTGACGTCTTCCAGGGCAGTGGGCTTGGGCCGGTCACTGGAGCAGGCACCCAGGCCGGCGGCCAGCACCAGGCCCAGCGTCAGGCGAGCGGCAAGGCGGCGCATCACTTGGCGGCCCCGGATGCCGCCACAGCGGGCGCCGGCGGCGCCGACAAGGCTGTGAGCTTGGCCTCGACCAGGCGGCGGTAGTCGGTGCGCTCGTCCATGGCCTTGTGGGCAGCCTGGTAGGCCGCGCGGGCCTCGTCCTTCTTGCCCTGGGCCAACAGCACATCGCCTCGGCGGTCGGCCACCAGACCGGCAAACTCCTTGGCAGTCGCGGCGTCCAGCGCCTTGAGCGCGGCGTCGTACTCCTTGGTGTCGATCAAGAGGCCGGCCAGGCGCAGACGCGCCACCTGGCGGTATTCATCTTCGGTGGCTTGCTCGGCCACCCAGGTCAGCGTGGCCTTGGCGGCATCCAGCTGGCTTTTCTCGGCTTGCACCTTGGCAGTCAGCAGGCCACCCTGCTCGGCAAACACGGTGCTGGCAAAGCGGGACTTCAGGTCGTTGAACAGGCGGCCGACCTTGTCGACCTCGCCCGCCACCGCCGCCTTGTCCAGCTCCTCGAACATGCCGCTGGCCTTGACGGCCTGGTCACGCTGGTACCAGCCCCAGGCGTTCCACCCGGCAAAGGCCAGCAGGCAGGCCGTGATCAACCAGGTGATCAGGTTGCCATACTGCTTCCAGAAGGCCTTGAGTTCGTCGAGTTGTTCCTGCTCTTGCAGGTCGAGAGAGTTCGCCATGAAGCGCCTGTCACTGTGTTGGGGTTGCTGGCCTGGCGGGCCGTCTGCGCTGCAGCCGGTGCCCGACAGGCCGGGCGTCTGCCACACCCAGGGGTGGCGAACGCCGGAATTTTGAATGGGCGATTATGCGTTGCGCAGGCTGCCAGCCCATTGAGCGATGCCGGCCAGCGGCTGCAGCTGCTGCGCAGCACTGGCGTCACGCAGCGGCTTGACGGCCACCATGCCCTGGGCCAGCTCGTTGCCGCCAAACACCAGGGCGTAACGCGCCCCGCTGGCATCGGCCTTCTTGAACTGGGCCTTGATGCTGCCCAGCCCCGCTGCACCGGCAGCGTGCATCAGCGCGCTCAGGCCCTGGCTGCGCAGGGCTTCCAGCGCGGCAATGGCCTGCGGCATGGCGGCCGCATCGCCCACCACCGCGTAGACATCGGGGGCACTGTCGGGCACCGGCACGGCCAACTCTTGCAGCAGCAATAGCAGGCGCTCGATGCCCAGCCCGAAGCCCACCGCAGGTGCACCCTTGCCACCGAGCTGCGCAATCAGGCCGTCGTAGCGACCGCCGCCGCACACGGTGCCTTGCGAGCCGAGTTGATCGGTCACCCACTCGAACACGGTGAGGTTGTAGTAATCCATGCCGCGCACCAGACGCGGGTTGACGCGGTAGGCCAAGCCTGCGGCATCCAGTGTGGCACGCACCGCATTGAAGTGCGCCAGGGTCTGTTCACCCAGGAAATCAACCAGCTTGGGCGCGGCCTCAACCAGGGCCTGCATCGCCGGGTTCTTGGTGTCGAGGATGCGCAGCGGGTTGCTGTGCAGGCGGCGGCGGGCGTCTTCGTCGAGCTGCTCGGCGTGGGCCTCAAAGTAGCTGATCAGCGCCTGGCGGTGCGCCATGCGCTCTTCGGGCTGGCCCAGGCTGTTCAACTCCAGGCGCACATCGCGGCCTTCCACCAGGCCCAGGGCCTGCCAGAGCCGGCGCGTCAGCAGGATGAGTTCGGCGTCGACATCCGGGCCGGCAAAGCCCAGCGCCTCGACATCGAGTTGGTGAAACTGCCGGTAGCGGCCTTTTTGCGGACGCTCGTGGCGGAACATCGGGCCCATGGTCCACAAGCGCAAGGGGCCGTTGTACAGCGCGTTGTGCTCAACCATGGCCCGCACGATGCCGGCCGTGCCTTCGGGCCGCAGCGTCAGCTTGTCGCCGTTCATCGAATCGGCGAACGAGTACATCTCTTTCTCGACGATGTCGGTCACCTCGCCCAGCCCGCGCACAAACAGTGCGGTGGGCTCGACGATGGGCGTGAGGATGTACTGGTAGCCGTACTGGCGCAGCACCGCACGCACCGTGTCTTCAAACCATTGCCACAGGGCAGAGTCGGGCAGCTTTTCCTTGCGCGGCACGGAGGCCGGCAGGATGTCGTTCATGCCTTTGACGGCTTGCAGTTGTTCAGCCATATCGGTGTGGGCCCGTTCAAGGGCCGCTCGGGTTCAGTCTGGGGTGCCTGGCGGCCAGGATCTGGCGACCAGGGGGCGGGTCAGCAGGCGATCGGGGTGATCGTCAATGACCGGCGGTGGCGCTGCCGAAGCGGCGCTCGATGTAGTTTTCGACGATGCGGTGGAACTCCTGGGCGATGCCCTCACCGCGCAGTGTCATGGCCTTCTGGCCGTCGATGAAGACCGGCGCAGCAGGCGCCTCGCCGGTGCCGGGCAGGCTGATGCCGATGTCGGCATGCTTGCTTTCGCCAGGGCCGTTGACGATGCAGCCCATCACGGCCACCTTCATGTTTTCAACGCCAGGGTAACGAAGCTTCCACGTGGGCATCATGGCGCGCAGGTGGTCGTCGATCTGCTTGGCCAGTTCTTGGAAGGTGGTGCTGGTGGTGCGGCCACAACCGGGGCAGGCCGTGACGCTGGGGTTGAAATTGCGCAAGCCCAGCGCCTGCAAAATCTCGAGCGCCACCACCACCTCTTGCGTGCGAGCTTCGCCCGGCTGGGGCGTGAGGCTGACGCGGATGGTGTCGCCGATGCCCTGCTGCAGCAACTGGCCCAGCGCCACGGCCGAGGCCACCGTACCCTTGGTGCCCATGCCGGCCTCGGTCAGGCCCAGGTGCAAGGGATAGTCGCAACGCTGCGCCAAGGCCTGGTAGACGGTGATCAGATCCTGCACACCGCTGACTTTGCAGCTGATCAGGATCTGGTTGGCAGGCAGCCCCAGTTCCTGTGCCCAAGCCGCCGACTGCAAGGCGGATTGGATCAGCGCCTGGTACATCACCTGCTTGGCATCCCAGGGCTGCGCGCGGCCGGCGTTCTCGTCCATCATCTGGGCCAGCAGCTCTTGATCGAGGCTGCCCCAGTTGACGCCGATGCGCACCGGCTTGTCGTGGCGGCACGCGGCCTCGATCATCTGGGCAAACTGCCGGTCACGCTTCTGGCCCTTGCCCACATTGCCGGGGTTGATGCGGTACTTGGACAAGGCCGCCGCGCAGTCGGGGTAGTCGGTCAGCAGGGTGTGGCCGTTGTAGTGAAAGTCACCGATCAGGGGCACATCGATGCCCATGCGGTCAAGTTGATCGCGGATGGCAGGCACGGCCTGGGCGGCCTCGGGCGTGTTGACGGTGATGCGCACCATCTCCGAGCCGGCAATCGCCAGCTCTTTCACCTGGATGGCCGTCTCGATCACATCCACGGTGTCGGTGTTGGTCATCGATTGCACGCGCACCGGCGCATCACCCCCCACCGTGACCACGCGAGAGCCCCACACCACGCGGGCCTGCTGAGACCGGCGGGCAGCCGGCTGGGCGGGCGTGATCAGCACGGGATCGTTCATCGGGTTGGCGCTCATGGTGATGGGCTCAAGGTGTGGGCAGCGTGAAGCTGGCGATGTTGTCGCGGTTCACAGGGGCCAAGTCAACCGACTTGCCGCGGAAGGACAACTCGGTGCCCCGAACATTGCCGATTTTCAGGCGCAGGGGAGCCACAGCGTTGAAAGCCACCGTTTCGCCTGCGGGCAAGAGGCGTGACAACTGGCTGCGGCCGGTGCCGTCGATGACCTGCACCCAGGTGGCTTCGCGGGCATGGATGAGCAGTGACTCGCCTGCGGCATCCGAGGCCGCGCGCGGCGCAGCGCCGACCACGGCCGACGCCACGGCGACCGGTGCCGACGCCACTGAAGCGGCTCGCGCAGCCGCTGATGATGCGGATGTGGCCGAAGCAGCCGGAGCGGCTGACGATGCCGTGGCCGTTGCGGTGGCGCTGGCGGGCGCAGCGGAGTCCATCACGGCCGATGCCGCGTCGGCCACGCCCATGGCGGCGGCGTCGAGCAAGCCAGCGCCACTGGGGGGCAGCACGGGCACGCTGGCGGCGTCAGCTGCTGCAGAGGCGGCCTGGTCTCGCAGCGGCGCAGCGGGCCACCAAACAAAGGCCCCAGCGCCCAGCAGCAACACCAGCACCAGCCACAGCACCGGATGGCGCCAGGGGATCAGGTCGCCAGGCACGACTCGGCCTGGACGGTCCCTGAAGGGTTCGTTGAGACCGGTGTCCACGCGCCCCAGGCTGTCCGACACAACCTCGGGCAGCCGCGCCAGAACCGGCTCGGCATCGATCTGCAAGGCCTTGCACAGCGACTTGGCCAGCGCCCGGGTGAAGGTGGCATCGGGCAGATCGGCATAACGATCGGCTTCGAGAGCTTCCAGCTTGGCCGCGCTGACCTTGATGGAAGCGGCCAGCACCGCCAGGGGTGTGCCCTGCTTTTCGCGCGCAGCCCGCAGCATGGCCCCTGCGGTCATGGCGTCAACCGAGGCACCCACCAGCAGGGGCGATGGTGCAAATGGCTTGGAATCAGTCATCGAACCGGCCCCGCTCAAACAACGCGGCCTCCGGCGATTGCGGGAAGCGCTCACGCAGGCGTTCGCCATACAGGCGCACGCCAGAATCCTGGCCCAGCTTGCGTTCAATGCGGGTGGCCAGCCACAGCGTCTGGGCGTTGGCGGCACCGGGTGCATCGTTCACGCGGGCAATGTAGAAACGCGCCCGCTCATAGGCCTGCCGCTGGTACAGCACCTCAGAGAGGTTCACACCGATGGCGGGGTTGCCGGGCTCCAGCTCGTAGGCCCGCATCAGGGCAGCCTCGGCTTCAAGCCACTGCTTGTTGCGGCCATAGCACACGCCCCGCGCCAGCAGGGTGCGGGGCGCTTCACGGTATTGGGGCTGGGCCAGCAAGGCTGCAAACTGGGCCTGGGCCTCGGCGTGGCGCTCGCGCTGACACAGGAACCAGGCCTGGTTGTGCAAGGTGGCGGCGTCGCCGGGCACCAGTTGCAGGGCCCGCGCAAAACTGGCCTCGGCCAGGCGGTCTTCGCCCATGGCCGCGTAGATCAATGCGCGCAGGTTGTAGGCTTCGGTCAGATTGGGGTTGGCCGTGAGCGCCAGCTTGACTTCGTCCAGTGCGGTGTCAAGCTGACCACGGCCGAAATACAGGCTGGCCAGTTCCAGGCGAACCTTGGCACGGCGATCCGCGTCGGTCTGGTCGGAGGCGGTGGTCAGGTTGCCGCCTTCATTGGGCTGCACCGCACCCGGCGTACCCGCACAGCCCACCAACGCCGACAGGGCGCCCACCATGCACCAGGCCTGCGCCCATTGAAACCAGGAACGACTGGGCAGTTTCATCAGGAGGCCTCGATGCGAATGACCGGCCGCGTGAGCCGGTTTTGAGCGTTGGTGCGGTCTTGCACCTCGCCGGCCAATTGGCCACAGGCGGCATCGATGTCGTCACCACGCGTCTTGCGCACGGTGGTGACGATGCCGGCATCCTGCAGCACCTTGGCAAATGCCATCACCCGGTCACGCGGCGAGCGCTTGAGGCCCGAGGCCGGGAACGGGTTGAAGGGGATCAGATTGAACTTGCACGGCACCCGGGGCTGGCCGCCTCGGCCTGACACCAGGTCGATCAACTGCTGGGCCTGCGCCGGGCTGTCGTTGACGCCATCGAGCATGCAGTACTCGAAGGTGATGAAGTCGCGCGGCGCGGCCGACAGGTAGGCCCGGCAGGCCGACAGCAGTTCGGCCAGCGGGTACTTGCGATTGAGCGGCACCAGTTGATCTCGCAGCCCGTCGGTGGGGGCATGCAGCGACACCGCCATCGCCACCGGGCAATCGGCTTGCAGACGCTCGATCATGGGCACCACACCCGAGGTGGACACCGTGACGCGCCGCCGAGACAGGCCGTAGCCGTGGTCATCGAGCATCACGCGCAGGGCCGGCACCAGGGCGCTGTAGTTTTGCAGGGGCTCGCCCATGCCCATCATGACCACATTGGTGATCGCGCGCTCGCCGGCCGGCAAGGCCAGTCGGGTGCGCAGATGGTGCTCGGCAAACCACAGCTGGGCCAGGATCTCGCCGGTGGACAGGTTGCGCGAGAAGCCCTGGTGGCCCGTCGAGCAAAAGCGGCAGCCCACGGCGCAACCGGCCTGGGACGACACGCACAGCGTGCCGCGGTCGTCTTCGGGAATGAAGACCGACTCGACGGCGTTGCCGCCGCCCACATCGAACAACCACTTGATGGTGCCGTCGGACGATGCCTGCTCGCTGATGACCTGCAGCGGCTGCACCATTGCGGCACCCGCCAGCTTGCCCCGCAGGGACTTGGCCAGGTCAGACATGCGGGCGAAATCACTTTCGCCCTTCTGGTGAATCCAGCGAAACAGCTGAACCGCGCGAAAACGCTTCTCGCCCAGCTCACCGCACCAGGCCGTGAGCGCATCGAGATCGAAGTCGAGCAGGTTGACGGGGTTCACAACCTCGTGAGCCGTCGCTGGTTGCACCACACGCTGCAGTCGCCGATCAGCGGCTGTAGACGTTCATGCCGGGGAAGAAGAACGCCACTTCAACGGCGGCGGTTTCCGGGGCGTCCGAGCCGTGAACGGCGTTGGCGTCGATGCTGTCGGCGAAGTCGGCGCGGATGGTGCCCTTCTCGGCCTTCTTGGGATCGGTGGCGCCCATCAGCTCGCGGTTCTTGGCGATGGCGTTTTCACCTTCCAGGGCCTGGATCATCACGGGGCCGGAGACCATGAAGTCAACCAGATCCTTGAAGAAGGGACGAGCCTTGTGCACGGCGTAGAAGGCTTCGGCTTCGCCGCGCGACAGGTGCACCAGCTTGGCAGCCACGATCTTCAGGCCGGCAGCCTCGAAACGGGCGTAAATTTGACCGATGACGTTCTTGGCAACAGCGTCGGGTTTGATGATCGAGAGCGTACGTTCGATGGCCATGGAAATCTCCAAAAAATCAAGGACTTAAAAGGAAAACCCAGCATTCTAGCTTGGCTGGGTGGAAAGATTGGGCCCTGGGCACGACGGGCCCGTGACAGCCAGCCGCCTCAGCGGCCACCGCCGCGGCGGCCACCGCCACCGCCGCCCTTGCGGCCGCCACCACCGCCACCGCCGCCACCCTGGAACTTGCGCACAAAGGCATCGGCACCGATGTAGCCCAGCGAGGTCTTCATAGGATCGGGCTGGCCACCGGCACCGCCGCCACCACCGCCGCCGCCCTTGCGACCACCGCCACCGCCGCCGCCAAAGCCCTTGCCCTTCTGGACAAAGCGCTTGTCGTAGGTTTGCTCCAGCGGGTTCGGGATCGGGCCGTCTTCGGAGTACTCACGACGTGGTTGGCGCGCCTCCTTGATGGCCCGCTTGTCGAAGGTCTGCATCAACGGGTTGGGGATCGCGGCGAAGTTTTCGATGTCGCGGTCTTCGTCACGCGGAGCCGGGCGCTCGCGGCGCTCGTTTTGCCGGTCGTTCGGCCGGCCGCCCTGGCGATCCGGGCGATCGGCGCGCTGCTGCTGCGGGCCACCGCGGCGGTTGTTGTTGTTGCCCGGGCCACGGCCCTGGCCCTGGCCTTCACGGCGCTCGCCGCCGTCTTGCCGGGGCGGACGCTGCGCGCCCTGCCCGCCTTGGCGCTCAGGCCGGTCACCTCGCGGGGCACCGGTGGGCGATTGGTCGCGGCTGCCCGCCAGGCGGCGCACTTCACGCACCTCGGCGTCGTTCAGGTCGACGAACAGGCCACGGCGCAGGCCACGCGGCAGCACCACGCAACCGTAGCGGATGCGGATCAGGCGGCTGACACCCAGGCCCACCTTGTCGAACAGCTTGCGCACCTCGCGGTTGCGGCCTTCGGTGATGACCACGCGGTACCAGTGGTTGACACCCTCGCCGCCTCCGTCCTCGATGGACTTGAACGAGGCACGCTGTCCGTCGATCTCAACACCTTCAAGCAGGCGCGCCTTGGATTCGGCGCTGAGCGTGCCGAGCACACGCACGGCGTATTCACGCTCGACACCAAAGCGCGGGTGCATCAGCTGGTTGGCCAGCTCGCCCGAGTTGGTGAACAGCAGCAGGCCTTCGGTGTTGATATCGAGGCGCCCCACCGATTGCCATTTGCCATGCTGCAGACGCGGCAGGCGGCGGAACACCGTGGGACGATGCTGCGGGTCGTCATGGGTGACCACTTCGCCAACCGGCTTGTGATAAGCGATGACACGCGGCGGTTGCGGCGCGATGCGCACCTTGATGACCTTGCCGGCCACGCTGATGCGGTCACCAAACGAGATGCGCTGGCCGGTGTGGGCAGGCTGGCCGTTGACCATCACCTGGCCCTCGGCAATCAGCTCTTCCATGTCGCGGCGCGAGCCGATGCCGGCCTGGGCCAGCACCTTGTGCAGCTTGGGGGCATCGGGTTCGGCGGCCAGCACGCGGCGCTCGGGCTCGGCGGCGGTGGGTTCGGCGTCGTAATCGCCGGACAGCACCGCAGCAAAGGTTTCACCGGCGTCTTGCGGCAGGCTGACCGTGGCCGCAGCTTCAGGCGCCGCTGCGGGTGCGGCGTCTTCGTCGTCGTCATCGCCGACAGACGGGTTGATCGTCACGACCTGGATGTCTTCGTCGGCCACGCCGTCTTCGCGCGGGCCACGGTCAGCGCCGCCACGGCGGCCACGGCGGCGGTTGCGGTTGCGGCGGCGTGAGCCCTCGCCATCGGCGCCTTCGGTGGCTTCGCCACCCTGGGCACGCTCGGCACCGTCACCCGCGGCGCGGGCCTGGGCGGGTTCGCTGCCCTGGCCGGTGGGCTCTACCGGTGCTGCGGCTGCCACGGGAGCG
>Ga0228698_1000634_pt1 | contig 23189 bp, 32 predicted proteins | sample McNCre117_Aug_MG_FD_178015 | JGI IMG/M metagenome (GOLD analysis project Ga0228698, IMG submission 178015) | Freshwater microbial communities from McNutts Creek, Athens, Georgia, United States - 1-17_Aug_MG | ecosystem: Environmental > Aquatic > Freshwater > Creek | place: USA: Georgia...
CCTGCCCGGCCTGGCCGCTGGCCTGATCCGCTCTGGCCGCAGCCTGGACGAGGCCCGTGGCACCGTGCTGGACGAGCTGGCCCGCCGTGACGCCGCTGCCGGTGGCCACACCAACGTGCGCGTGGAAACCGTGCGCGATGAGCTGGAGACCCGCATGGCGGGCATTGGCGAGGCCATGCTGGCCCGCGTGGATGCCAGCGCCAAGCTGACCGACAACGGCCGCCAGTACCGTGGCATGTCTCTGCTGGAGGTGGGCCGCGACATGCTGGCCGCCGCCGGCGTGAACACCCGTGGCATGGACAAGATGACCCTTGCCACGCGCATGCTGACCTTCCGCAGCGGTGGCTTGAACACGGTGAGCGATTTCTCGTCGCTCATGTCCAACGTGGCCAACAAGCGCCTGCGCATGGGCTACGAAGAAAACCCGGGCACCTACACCCGCTGGGCCCGCCGCGCGCCCAACGCGCCCGACTTCAAGAGCATCAGCGTGGTGCAGATGTCGGCCATGCCTGACCTGCTGCAGACCAACGAGCACGGCGAGTTCAAGTACGGCACGCTGAAGGATGGCGCTGAAACCTATCAGCTGCTGACCTATGGCCGCATCGTGTCGCTGTCTCGCCAGGCGGTGATCAACGATGACCTGCGCGCCTTTGACCGCATGGTGACTGGCTTTGGCGGCGCTTCTGCCCGCCTGGAAAACCGCATGGTCTACGCCCAGCTGACGGCCAACGCCGCCCTGGCCGATGGCACCGCGCTGTTCCACGCATCGCACGGCAACCTGGGCACCGGCGCTGGCTCTGCCCTGCAGTTCTCGGCGCTGAGCGATGGCCGCAAGGCGATGCGCAAGCAGAAGGGCCTGCAGTCTGAAGAGCTGAACCTGGCCCCGGCCTTCCTGATCGTGCCGACCGATCTGGAGCAGACCGCCTACCAGCTGACCAGCTCGCAGTACGTGCCCGCCACCAAGGCCGAGGTGAACGAGTTCCGCGCTGGTGGCCGCACCGCGCTGGAGCCCATCGTGGAGCCGGTGCTGGATGGCTCCAGCGTTGCGCAGTGGTACCTGGCCGCCAACAGCAGCCAGGTGGACACGGTGGAGTACTGCTACCTCGACGGCGCCGAAGGCCCGGTCATCGAGAGCGAAGTGGGCTTTGAAGTGGACGGCCTGAGCTTCAAGTGCCGCGAAGACTTCGCGACCAAGGTCATCGACCACCGTGGCCTGTACCGCTCCAACGGCTCCTGATCGTGATGGCCCGGCTGCAGTGATGCGGCTGGGCTGAACCGCAACCACCAACCACACACAGAGGTTGTATGAAGAATTTCGTGAACGAGGGTGAAACCGTCACCCTGACGGCGCCTTACGCCGTTTCGTCTGGTGGCGGCCTGCTGGTGGGCTCCATCTTTGGCGTTGCTGCATTCGATGCTGCCAACGGCGCCCAGGTTGAAGCCAAGCCCGAGGGCGTGTTTGACCTGACCGCGCTGAGCACCGATGTGGCCACCCAGGGTGCCAAGGCCTACTGGGACAACACCAACAAGCGCGTGACGGTGACCGCCACCAGCAACACGCTGATCGGCGTGTTCCTGGCTGCCAAGGCCAACGGTGACACCACCGGCCGCATCTACGTGGACGGCGTGATCCGCTGATCTGCACCATGGGCCTGATCTCCGTCCCCACCGACAGCTTTGCCGCCATTGGCGCGCGCATGGGCCAGGCCGTGATGCGGCGCATGGCCAATGCCGTGGCCACGGTGCAAGGCGTGCCGGACCTGGCGGTGCACTTCAGTGAGCACCCGAGCCGGGAGGTGGTGGGCGGGGTGTTGGCCCAGACGCATGCCGTCATGGTGACCATGCTGGCCGCCGACATGCCTGCAGCCACTGACCAGGGCAGCCCTGTGCAGATTGGCGCCCATGCCTGGGTGGTGGCCACGCAGCCCGAGCTGGACGCCCGCACGGGCCTGGTGAGCTTTGCGCTGGAGGTGGCCTGATGTTGGCCCACACCGCGCTGCTGGCCGCCCTGGAAGCGGCGCTGCTGGCCGCCCCGGCGGTGGCTGGGGGTGAGGTGGCCCGCTCGCGCTCAGCGCCCGTGAAGGCCACGGCCGCCCAGGCTGTGCGCCTGCGTTTGCTGGCTGCTGACCCTGAGCCGCTGAGTGGCTACCTGGCCCCGGCCGACTGCACCACCCGCGTGGCCGTGGAGTGCCTGGGTCGCGTGGACTCAACCGGTGATGCCGATGAGGCCGCCGGCCAAGTGCTGCAGGCCGTGCACACGCGCCTGGCGGCCAATGCCGCTGCGCTGGAGGCGGCCGGATTTTCTCTGCAGCTGTACCCGCAGCTGCGCTGGGACCAAGAAGACGCCGATGAGCGCATTGGCGTCGTGATCGCGATCTACACGGTGACCCACCGTGTGCACACGGAAGACCTGTCATGACCACCAAACCCACCCGGATCCTGCCCGATGCAGACGGCCACGAACCCACGCCCCCTGCTGGTGGCCGCTGGGTTCGTGACCTCGATGGCGGCCTGACCCCTGCTGACGCGCAGACGGCCCATGCCGCCGGCCTGGCCTGGGGCGATGAAGCCAATGAGGCCCAGGCCGATGCCGCCGCGCCCGCTGCCACCGCAGTGGGCACCCCCGCCGACACCAGCGCCGAAGGCGCGCAACCGCAGGAGTGAGCCATGTCCGGTTCGATTGACAACACCGTCATCCTGGCCAAGATCGAGACCACCTCTGGCACCGATGCGGCCCCCACGAACACCGCCGACGCGGTGGCCATTCGCGTGGCCAACCTGAGCGTGAAGTACGTGCAGAACTTCGCCGAGCGCGACGTGATGACCGGCACCTTCTCTGCGCCCGACAAGCTGCCGTTCAGCCGCCGTGGCCAGATCTCGTTCAGCGTGGAGCTGTCTGCCTCTGGCACGGCTGGCACCGCCCCGCAGTGGGGCGACCTGGTGATGGCTTGCGGCATGGCCGAGACCATCACGGCGGGCTCTCGCGTGGAGTACACGCCGGTGAGCACCGGCTTCAAGACGCTGACCATGTGGGCCTACATCAACGGCCGCCTGGAGCAGTACAACTTCGCCATGGGCACCTGCAAGCTGAGCATGAAGACGGGCGGCGTGCCGAGCCTGGACTTCAGCTTCCAGGCCCTGGTGACCAGCGTGGGCGTGAGCGCCCCGCCTGTGCCCACTCTGACCGCCTGGAAGCGCGGCCAGGCCGTGGGCACAGCTGCCACCTCCAAGCTGAGCGTGGGCGCGGTGACCTACTCGGCGGGCGCGCTGTCTGGTGGCACCCAGTACAGCTTCGACAGCCTGGACATCGACTTCGCCAACGATGTGCAAGACCTGGCCCTGGTGGGGCAGGAATCCATCGGCATCTACGGCCGCAACCCCACCGGCAAGCTGGTGGTGGACGCCACGGCCACGCAGCACGCCCAGTTCGTGACCGACATGGCCGCCGGCACCACCAGCGCCTTCGGCCTGGTGCACGGCACCACGGCAGGCAGCAAGGTGCTGCTGTACGCACCGGTGGGCGTGCTCACCTCTGCCGAAGACCAGATCAACGGCAAGGTGATGATCTCCAGTCTGGGTATGACGCTGCGTCCCTCTGCTGGCAACGATGACCTGCGGATCGTGTGCCTGTGATGATCAGCCTCAACCCCGCCCCCACCTTCCCGGCTGACGTGGACATCACCGAGCCGGGCGCCACCGACACGCTCAAGGTGGCCTTTGTGTTCAAGCACAAGGGCCGCAAAGAGCTGGATGAGTTCATCAGCCGGCCCGCCAAGGCCAAAGAAGCCGGGCAGGAGCTCAAAGACCCTGAGTACCTGGGCGAGATCGTTGTGGCCTGGCCGGGCGTGGACGCGCCCTTCACGCCCGAGAACTTCGCCACCTTCCTGGAGCAGCGCCCGGCATCGGGCCATGAGATCTACCGCGCGTACCTGCGGGCGCTGACGGAGTCGCGCGTAAAAAACTGAGGCGCGTGGCCCGGGCGCTGATGGGGCGCCCGCCACGCGACGAAACGCACGAAGCGGCCCTGGCCTTTGGCCTGGCGCTGCCAGAGAGCGAAGCGGCCAAGCCGGCGCCCATCCAGTACTGGCCCGGCGATGAAGACGCGGTGATGTTGTTTCAGGCCATGCGCACGCAGTGGCGCACCAGCATGGCCGGCTACGTGGGCCTGGACTACGGCGTGGTGCAGCTGGTGGCAGACCAACTGGGCATAGGCCGCAAGCGACTGAAGCAGGCCTTTGGCCCGCTGCGGGTGATGGAAGACGAGGCGCTGGTCATGTTCGATGAGCAGGCCAAGCGCAGCAAGGACTGAGCAATGGACACGACCGACATCCGCTACAAGATCTCCCTGGAGCCTGGCAACGCGCCGGCCAACGCCAAGGTGGTGGCGGATTCGGTGCGGCAGATCGGCCAGGCTGGCCAGGCCAGCGCGGCCCAGACGGCCGCCGCCATGCGTTCGCTGCCTGCGCAGTTCACCGACGTGGTGACCCAGCTGCAGGGCGGCGCCAGCCCCATGACGATCCTGTTTCAGCAGGGTGGGCAGATCAAAGACCAGTTCGGTGGTGTGCAGGCGGCGCTGGGTGGCGTGGCGAAGTACATGGCCGGCCTGGTGAACCCGGCCACCGTGGCTGCGGCCAGCGTCACTGCTGTGGCCGCCGCCTTCGTGCTGGGCCGGCAGGAGGCAGACAACTACCGCGCCGTGCTGGCGAAGACCGGCAACGCGGCGGGCCTGACCACGGATCAGCTGGCCAGCATGGCCAAGTCGGTGTCGGAGTCTGGTGGCACGCAGGGCAAGGCCGCTGAGGTGCTGACGCAGCTGGTGGAAACCGGCCGCGTGTCCAAAGAGGTGATGGCGCAGAGTGCGGCCGGGATCATCGCGTTTTCGAAGACATCGGGCGTGGCGGTTGACCAGCTGGTCAAGGACATGGCCGAGCTGGGCAAGGCGCCTGCAGACAGCCTGCTGAAGCTCAATGACAGCTACCACTTTCTGACCGCGTCGACCTATGCGCACGTGGTGGCGCTGGAACAGCAGGGCCGCGCCGATGAGGCCGCCCGCGTGGCGCAGCAGGCGTACAGCGACATGCTGACGCAGCGTGGCAGTGCCATGGTGGGCAACCTGGGCCTGGTGGAGCGTGCCTGGGCGGGTGTCTCTGGCACAGCAAAGAGCGCATGGGATGCGATGCTCGGCGTGGGGCGTGAAAAGACGCTGGATAAGAAGCTGGCTGAGGCACGCGACCGGCTGGCGTCCATGCAGCGCATGCGCGCCTTCAACACGGCGCTGTTTGGTTCGTCTGCGAAGTCGGTGCCGGAACAGAGCACAGAGCGCGAGATTGCGGGTCTTGAGCGGCTGAAGCTGTCAGGCCCGGCTCAAGCTGCCAGCCTGGCGGCCTATCAGCGCGTGCAGGAAGAAGCGGCAGCGGGTGAGAAGTACCTGGTGAACCTACGCGCCCAGTACGATGCCAAAACCCGCCTGAAGAATGCAACCGATGCCTACCTTACGGTGGTGCAGAAGCTGCAGTGGGCTGGCATCCAGGTGAGCCAGGAAGAGCAGCAGCGCGATCTGGAGCACATCCGCAAGGCCAACCTGGACAAGGACGCCAAGGCTGAAGAAGAGGCCATGCTGGCCGCCGGCCTGGCCACCAGCCGCGCCGCCAGCGCGGCCCGCATCTCCCTTGCTGAGACCGAGGCCCGGCAGCTGGAGCTCAAGCGCGCAAAGGGCCTGCTGAGCATTCAGGACTATGAGGCCCAGCGCGAGAAGATCGAGGGCGAGAAGATCCGCGCGCGCATCGCGCTGATCGATGCCGAGATTGCCGCTGAAGCCAAGCGCAAGCCCGACGACAAGGCGGGCGAGATCACCCAGCAGGCGAAGCTGACGGACCTGCGCGGCCAGCGCGCCTCAGCAGTGGCTGACCTGGGCCGCCTGCCGCTGTCCACGCAGGCTGCGGCAGAGGCGCGCGCTTTGGCTCAGTCTCAGGCCGATGCCAAAGAGTGGGCGGCCACCTGGCAGCAGGCCAATCAGTTCTCGCAGCAGCTGGCAGACAGCACGGCCACCAGCATGGCTCAGCTCATCACCAACCCGCTGGCCCGGGCCCGCGCTGAGGCTGAGGTGAGCGTGCAGCAACTGGAGCGCAGCAGCGTGGCCATCCGCACGCAGCTGCAAAACCAGATCGACATGCTGCGTGGCCAGGGCCAGGCGGAGATGGCCAACACGCTGCAGCGCCAGCTGGATGACATCGACAAGCGCATGGAGGCGGCCAAGGCCGGCATCCGCGACAAGGCGGGCTCGGGCGTGGTGCAGAACTACCTGAGCAGCAGCATTGGCACCGACCTGTCGGCCGGCTTCGACAAGGCCAGCCAGAGCCTGGGCACTTTCGTGCAGGGCTTCAGCAAGCTGGTGGATGAGCAGGTGGCCTATGGCGATGCGAAGAAGGCCGCTGCAGGCGATGCTGCCAAGCTGGCCCAGATCGAAGACCACCATGCGCGGGCGCAGCTCAACAGCTACGCCGCGCTGGCCGGCGCCGCCCGGGGCTTCATGGGTGAGCGCACCGCCGGGTACAAGCTGCTGACCGAAGCCGAGCGTGCATTCCGGCTGTTTGAGCTGGGCCAGGCGGTGGCCTCTGCAGCCACGAAGATCGGCCTGCAGGAAGCTGAGGTGGGTGCCAAGGTGGCCGGTGACGGTGCCAAGGCGGCCAGTGAGTCTGGCTACACCTTGCTGTCTCTGGCGCAATCTGGCGCGCGCACGGCGGCGTCTGCTGTGGAGGCCGCAGTGTCCAGCATGGCTGGCTTGCCCTTCCCTCTCAACCTGGCGGCGCTGGCGGCCACTGTGGCCGCGCTGGGCGCCCTGGGCGTGTCGGTGTTTGGTGGCGGTGGTGGCAGCGGTGGCTTCGCGGCCACGAACTCGGGCACGGGCACGGTGCTGGGCGATTCGGGCAAGGCCAGCGAATCCATTGCCAAGGGCATTGAGGCGCTGAAGCAGGTGGATACCGCCACCATGCGGTACTCGGCGCAGATGCTGGTCAGCCTACAGAGCATTGACAGTGGCATCGCGTCCATGGCGGCCGGGCTGGTGCAGTCGGGTGCGTTGAGCGCGGCCACGGCGGGTGTGTCCACGGGCTACCGCAGCAGCGACCTGGGCGGGGCCTTGGGCTGGGCTGCCCGTGGGGCCATGGGCTCGCTCATGCCGTTTGGCTTCAGTGAGCTGACGGGCTTGGGTGGCGTGATCCAGGGTCTGGTCGGCGGGCTGTTCGGCTCGAAGACGTCGATTCAAGGCCAAGGCATCTCAGCTGGCGGGCAATCGGTGGCGCAGATCTTGGCCGGTGGGTTCGATGCCAACTACTACGCCGACATCGAGACCAAGAAGAAGTTTTTGGGCGTCACGACGTCGACCGACCGATACACCCAGTACACGGCGGCAGATGCCGGTTTTGAGAGCCAGGTCACCAAGCTGGTGGCCAACTACGCCCAGGTGCTCAAAAGCGCCGCAGGGCCTCTGGGCGTGGGTCTGCAGACGGTGACCGATCGGGTCAGTCAGTTCGTGGTGGACATCGGCCGCGTGGATCTGCAAGGCCTGAGCGGTGACCAGATCAAGGAAAAGCTGTCCGGCGTGTTCTCTGCGGTGGGTGACCAGCTGGCTGCATCGGCCCTGGGCGGCTTTACCGACTTCCAGCGCGTGGGGGAGGGTTACCTTGAGACCGTGGTGCGCGTGGCCTCGGGCACGGAGGAGGCGCAGTCGGCGCTGCGCCACCTGGGCGTCACGGCAGTGAGCCTGGCCAGCCTGGTGGACAAGCAGGCCGATGTGGGTGCTGAGCAGGTCAAGGCTTCGCTGTTGGCTGCCGAGGCTGCATCAGCTGGCATGACCTCGATCATCAGCACGCTGACCGGATCTGCTACCGAGCTGGCGCAGACCTACCAATCTCTGACCGATGTGCGCACCTCCCTGCGATTGCTGGGCCTGGACGGCCAGGCGGTGAGCTTTGCTCTGGTGGATGGGGCCGGCAGCTTGCAGACGCTGTCCGACGGCCTGGCGGCGTTCGTGGGTGGCTTCCTGAGCGACTCTGACCAGATCAAGTACAAGGCCGGCCAGATGTCGGCTGAGTTCGCCAAGCTGGGCCTGGCGTTGCCCGCCACAGCGGCGGACTACGTGAATTTGGTGAACGGCATCGACACCAGCACGGAAGCCGGTCAGCGGCTGCTGGGTGGTGTGCTGAGCCTGTCGCAGGGGTTCTCTGACCTGGTGAGCTCAATCTCTGCAGTGGGCTCTGGCATCGAGGACGAGATCAAGCGCATTCAGGGCTTGTCGGTGACCAGTGGCAGCTATGCCGAGATCGCGGCGCAATTTGCCACCAGCACGGCTCAGGCCCGGGCTGGTGATGCGCAGGCTGCCAAGGATCTGCCGTCGATCAGCCAGGCCCTGCTCAAGGCCGCGCAGGACAACTCAAGCACCCTGGCCGATTACCAGTCTGTGCAGTTCCAGACCCTGAGCAGTTTGAAGGACACCCTGGCGCTGCTGAACCAGACGGGCCTCTATACCGGGTCCACATCGACCAAGAGTGATGTGGTCACCTCTGCGGAGAAAACCACCTCCTCCGTGGATGAAATGAAGGCGGCCGTGGTGGCAGCCATCAATTCTCAAACTGTGTCGGTGAATGACACAGTGGCAGTTTTGAAGAAATTGACAAACTTGCTTTCGAGCGTATCGAACGAAGGCGACTCAATGAATGTGAGGGTACTGGTATGAGGGCTATTGTTCCTGTTGACGTGTTTGATGGTTCGCTCACTTCTTCAAGTGGGCTAATGCGCGCGTTTCTGCAGAGCTCAACCTATGCAGATAATCGCCTGTACTCTGACCCTTATGGGACAACATATGCGTATTTCAGTTCCAGCACTGCATACACAGCGGGGCAGATGGTTGTAGGGACTGGCCGTAAAGGCATATACAAGAAGCTGACCGCATCTGGGGCGTCTGCAACAGCACCTGAATCTGACCCTGTGAATTGGCAATTCGTCGGGAGTACATATCGATGGGCAGTATTTGACCGATCCACATCCAGAAGCAACTTGGACTCTGGAAATATTGTCATCGGGCCATTCAACACTTCTGGCGTGATGAATAGGGTCATGATATTGGACTCAACTCATGATTCCATAAAGATTGAGGGAGTCCGGGTTACTGTGCCTGGCGGTGTCGCAACTGTGCTGTGGACGGTCAATGTGGCGGCCGCCAGTAGTGGAGCCGTATTCAACTCAGATGGCGGGCTGCGTTCGCAAATCATCACAATACCAAATGTAGGGTACACATTCGATGCCCTTGGATATCGTGATTGCGTGAAAATAACATTCAACTCGGCCGGCGCAATATCAGAGATATTGATGGGTTATGAACTGGACTTTGGCAAAACAAAGAAGGGTTACGACACATCAATAACTGATTACTCAAAGAAAACTGTTGACGATTATGGTCAGGTGACTGTCGTAAAGCGCGGATTTTCGTCAAAGATGAATATATCAACATATCTTGACACGGATGCTCAGGCTGAGTTGTGCGTCAAGAATTTGAAGCTTTTCAGGTCGCAGTTGTTGGGATGGTCTGGTGATGATTCCAGACCTTCAACACACGTTCTGGGGTATTGCAAAGACTGGACCTGCCGGACCGATGATGCCGGTCAGAACTTGCTGCAAATGAGCATTGAAGGGGTGGTGTGATGGATTCCCCTGGTAAATCAGGGGTGGCTGCTGCCTTGCTGGCCGTGGCGTCATCCCTGGCGGACCAGTACGGCGCGGTGATCTTCTTCGCGCTGGCTGGTTCCATGTGCGCGCTGGCCAGCGCCAACACGCCCACCCGCTGGGACGGCGCCAAGCTGCTGGCCCGGTTGGTGGTCACGGCGGCCGCGCTCACCGGCGTGGTGGCCTGGCTGCTGGAGCAGCACGCGGGGTTGCCTGCGTCGAAGGGTGCGGTCCCGGTGGCCTTCCTGATCGGCTACGTGGGGGATCGTTGGAGCGAGATCCGCGATGCAGTGGTGAAGCGGTGTGTCTCGATCATCGGAGGTGGGCAGTGATCAGCGTGTACGTCAATTTCGTGTTGTGCGGGGCCTTGTTCTGGACCTGCTTTTGCCGTGTGGTGCGCACCAATGGGGACACCCATCTGCCGGTGCGCACCGCGTTTGTGGTGCTGGCCATGGTGGCCATTGCCGTGGCCGTGGGGCCGTTTGGCTGGCTGGCGCCATGCATGCCGGTGCAGCGGCCCAGCGCGGGCCAGCTGGCCCTGGAGGGCGCCATGCTGCTGGTGCAGGGCCTGACGGCCAGGTACTGGAAGGATGGGGTGCCATGCCACTTTCAACGCCAAGGGGAGCGAGCATGATCGGTGGGCTGATTTCGTTGTTCGGGGGCACGGCATTTCGCTGGCTCATGGGTGAGGCGCTGGGCCTGTTCAAGGCTCACCAGGACCACAGTCACGAGATGGCCATGGTGCGCCTCAACATGGAGATGGAGCAGCAGCGCTCAGAGCTGCGCAAGGCTGAGGTGCAAGCCGCAGCCGACGCTGGCATCAAGATCGTGGAGGCGCAGGCCGAGGCGGCGCACCAGGGCTTGATGGATCAGGCCTGGCTGTCTGCGGTGCAGGGCATCGACAAGCCCAGCGGCATCGGGTGGATCGATGGCTTCAACAAGCTGATCCGGCCGGAGCTGGCGCAGGTGTCCATCCTGCTGCTGGCCGGGCATGCCATCTGGCCGAACGTCGTGCACCTGGAAGGCGTCGTGCTGGAGGTGGTCTGCGGCGTGCTGGGTCTGTTCATCGGCGGGCGCATCCAGTCGACGGGGCGGTGATGCTTTCAGCGGCGCAAATCGACCGCGCGGTGCAGCTGGTGCTGCTCATGCTGGAGCACTTCGAGGGCCTGCGCCTGCGGCCTTACCTTTGCCCTGCCGGCGTGTGGACCATCGGGCTGGGCACCACCCGGTACCCGGACGGGCGCCGCGTGCGGCCCACGGACCGCGCCATCACGCGTGATGAGGCTTACGTGATCGCCCGGTGGCAAGTGCGCCGGGATTACCTGCCAGCGGCGCTGGCCGCATGTCCCGGCATCGATGGGCCTGGCCGCCTGGCTGCCGTGGTGGACTTTGCCTACAACCTGGGCGCGGCCGCGCTGCGTGGATCCACGATGCGCCGCCGCATCAACGCAGGGCGGTGGGACCAGGTGCCGGCCGAGATGATGAGGTGGACGCGCGCCGGTGGCGTAGTGCTGCGTGGCCTGGTGCGGCGCCGTGCCGCTGAGGTGGCGTTGCTGTAGTTGCTGAGTTGCTTGTGAGCGGGGTGGCCTTCGGGCCATTGGCCCCACCTGGTGTGAGTCCGGTGGGGCCTTTTTTGGGCGCTACTCGCCGGCCGGGATCAGCACCCAGGATTGGGCGAACTGCTGCCCGCCGCTGACCGGGTTGGGGCACTCATAGCCGCCCATTACCCAGTAGCCATGGCGCGCGTGGAGCAGCACCGCATCGAGCAGCGGGGCCAGGCCCGGCACCTCCTGGCCATCCTCCTTCAGGAGGCGTGCTGTACGCACATGGCGGTTGAGGTTGGCGTGGAACTCATCGCGCACCTCGAGGTGGCCGGTGAAAACGCCATGGGCCTGGACGGCGTGGCGCATCAGCTGGCGGCCTTCGCGGCGGGTTCTGGTGACTTCGAACAGCATGCCGCCTTTGTACTGGATAAATCAACAGTAGAAAAGCGGAATCGGGCCGCTGGCGTAGCTTTTTCGGCGTGGCTTCCTGCGTAGGTTTCAGGAATCAGCCACCGTCATGCTAGGGAAACAGCCCGATGCATCATCGGGGTATGGTTGGAAATGGCAGCTTGCGCAAGCTGTTGATTTTCCATGGCTGAGCCGCTTTTTTCCTTTGACATCAATCACTTGCAGTTGTGTGGCCGCTGCGCTTGCTTGGCGTTTGCATTCGCGTGCATTCACCTGCTTTTGGGGTTTTGGCGTAGGATTTGCACCCTGCCAGTTTGAAAACCTACGCAGCCCACCGCGACACCAGGGGCCGCGCTCAGAAAGCTACGCTGCATGTTCGACGCTCGCAAAGCCAAGCTGCTACAGCCGGGGCAGCACCTTACCATCGATGAGGCGCCTGGCCTGCGCCTGGAGGCCTCCCAGACCGTCAGGGCCTGGATCTACCGATACCGGTCCCCGGTGGATGGCCGGATGCGTCAGGTGCGCATTGGGCGGTGGCCAGCGCTGGGCTATCAAGCCGCATGGGTGGCCTGGAATGAGCTGCGTGAGCGGCGTGACCGTGGTGAAGATCCGGCCCAGCAGAAGCGGCAAGCACGGCAGGCTGAGGTGGCCGTGTTGGTCCAGGCCAAGGCGGAGGCCAAGGCGGCCGCCTACCTGGTGCGCCATCTCTGTGCAGACTACGTGGGCAGCCTCCAGCACCGGCGCAAGGCCAAGGGCTGGAAGGAGGTGGAGCGCATCTTTGACACCATGCTGGGCGATCTGGCCGACATGCAGCCCACGGCCGTGACGCGTGCCGTGGCCTATGCCGCCATCGAGGCGCACGCTGCCACGCCGGTGCAGGCGTCCAAGCTGCGCCTGGAGCTGGGCGGGGCCTGGGACTATGGCCTGGACAGCGGCAAGCTGCCAGAGGACACGCCGAACTGGTGGCGGCAGATCTTGCGTGGCAAGCTGCGGACCAAGGGCAAGACCATCGTGGGCAAGCCTGCGCCGATCAAGCGCGTGCTGTCGGCGCATGAGCTGGGGCAGCTGGTGGCGTGGCTGCCGAACTTCCCGCGCATGACGGGTGACGCGGTGACGCTGTACCTCTGGACGATGACCCGGGGCGCTGAGATCGTGGCCATGCATGCCAGCGAGATCCATGACGAGGGTCCTGCAGGGCTGTGGTGGCAGATCCCCAAGGCGAAGACGAAGAATGCCCGCATTGAGCAGGCCACCGACCTGCGGGTGCCGCTGGTGGGGCGTGCCGCTGAGGTGGTGCGGCGGCGCCTGGCTGCTCCTGGGCCTGATGGGCACCTGTTCCACTCGGCCCGCGCTGCCAAGGGCTACATGGACCAGAAGGCCGTTGGGGTCTCAGTGTGGTCCCGCATGCCCTATTCGGAGACGCAGCCCGAGTACATCCGTGCGCGGTTGCCGGTGACGCATTGGGCGCCGCATGACCTGAGGCGCTCTTGTCGCACGCTGCTGGCCTCGATGGGCTGCCCGTCAGAGGTTGGTGAGGCGTTGCTGGGGCACGTGCAGCCTGGCATTGAGGCGGTCTACAACCTGCACAGCTACGATGCTGAGCGGCTGGTCTGGCTCACGAAGCTCAGCGCGAAGCTGGAGGAGTTGGCGGCAGGTAGTACGGGCACTCAAACGTGATGATCACTGGCGGGGCCATGTGGCTCACGCCTGGGTGATTCGTGGCCGGTGCGGTGCGGCGCAGGCAGTCTTCGCAGCCCTCGCGCCAGCCTTCGGCGTCAGATCCTGAGCCAGCGCAGCGGGTGATGTCGGCAGGCAGTGGTGTGGGTGCTTGGACCGGCATGCTCATTCTTTCGGGGGTTTCAGCTTGTGCGCCTTGATCAGCGCCGCTTCGATGGTTTCGCCCTTGCCTTCCGGCTGAGCTTCCAGCCAGTCGACCAGCCAGCGCGGCAACCGGAAATTGCACTGCTCGCGCTTTAGGTGGTCGGGGGTCGCTGGGCGCCCCCGCTTCTGCTCGGGGGCTGCGCTCATTCCTCGTCGGCCTCTTCGGTCACGGTGAAGTCGCCTTCGTCCAGGAAGATCACCGAAGGGTTGCCGCTGTTGGTGTATTGGCCGCGCAGCTCGTAGTGCGGGCTGGTGCCTTCGGCCACGCCGTCTTCGAAAGAGCGCAGGGCTTCCAGCGTCACGGCGGTCAGGTCGATGTTGCTGCGGGCCGTGGCGCTGAACCAGGCGTTGAACTTGGCGGTGCCTTGGTCGGTCAGTTCGAAGTTGGTGATCATGGTGCTCTCCTTGGTTGCTGGCTTCGCGTTGTGCGCCGCCGATGGAATAAATGTAAAACAACAAAGCAAGCAGCACAAGGGGTTCTGCAAGATTTATTCGTAAAACAACAATCCGCCTAACTCGTTGGTCAAGCGGACGCCTTCGGCGCCGCTTGCCGCCAGGGTTAGGCCTCAGACGCGCGCCGGGTCACGTGGGCGGGCTGGAGCATCGCGCGGGCCGCCTGTCTGCTTTGAGCCCACAGGCTGCAACTTCGGCTTCGTCACTTCCAGCTGGAAGTCGTCAAACGTCTGCGTCTCCTGTGGTTTGCCGTCTTTGTCCAGCGCCTTCGGCTGCAGCGTCATGCGCCAGCACCCGTTCAGCCACTCAGTTCGTGCCACGCAGACACCTGTGAAGCCGCTCACTGTGTCGCGGGCTTCGTCGCCGAGTTGCACATTCACTTTGGTCATCGTCATTCTCCTGTTGTGCCCCTTGGGGCGGTTGGTTGTGTGTTGGTCATGGCTGGTCGGGCGGTGAAAACTCCCACGGGCACGGCGGCAGGCCCTGGCCTGTGGCCTCTTCCAGGCGGCGCGTCAGCACGCGCAGGGCGAACCAGCCGTGGCAGATATCGCGCTGGCCTGGCAGATTCTTGTGGCAGATAAACGGCACGCCCTCGCTGACGGCCTTGAGCACATCGCTTTGGGTCTGCGCACATCCATTCGGGACGGTGCCCAGGCGGAAGGCGCAGCTCTTGCACTTGGTGTCGGGCTCACCCTCGGCGGCCAGGCTGGCGCACATGCGGTCGGCCAGCTTGGCCATGGTGGCGCCCATCTGCTTGCCCAGCGGGCTCACGCGGCGGTGGTCTTTGGTGGGGTCCATGATGACGTCAGGCGGTAGCCAGTTCGTGGTTGCGGGGCACGCGGAAGCCTGCCGCCCGTGCGTGCCCTCCCCCACCATACTGCGCGGCGATCTCGGACACATCCAGCCCTTCATCCGCTGACCGCAGGCTGAACACACGGTGCTCTGCCGTGTCCCAGTAGCAGGCGGCGAACGGCTCGCCCTGGGCCATCAGGGCGCCTGCATCGCTGGACATGGTGTAGGGCAGGCTTGCCGCCGGCACGTCATGCCCGCCAATGACCAGGCGGCGCTTGCACACCGTCACCAGCTCGGCCACGTCCTTGTGGTGCTTGCGCTCGATGGCGGCGCCAGCTGCGGTCATCTGCAGCAGCTGCACTTGGTCAGCGGACATCAGCTTGTCCCACTTCTCAAAGGTGTAGGCGTGCGAGAAGACAAAGGCCTGGATCTCGCGGGTGCCGGGCAGCTTGAAGCGCCACAGGTCGCGGTCTTCCACGTGGCCCAGCAGCAGCGGGCGGGGCTGATCAGGAAAAAGGAAGTCCCAGGCCAGGGTGGCGCCGCTGCGGTTGAGGTCCGTCAGCATGCTGAACTTGTCGCTGGTCACGCTGGCCAGGTCTTCGATGGACGTCTTGTGGTGGTCGATCAGCACGATGTGCGCGGCGGTGTCCAGCATCTTCAGCACGGTGTCGCGCTTGTAGCTGAAGTCCACCAGGTAGACGCAGCGGCCGGTCACGTCAGGCGGCTCCTGGCCATAGACGCCGGGATGGAAGTCGCAGGCGTGGCCGTATTTGTGCCAGAAGCACCAGGCGGCGCTGAAGCCATCGGCGCAGTTGGCGTGGTAGATCACCAGGGGTTTGCTCATGTCGGGGTCTTTCTGAAGGCTTTGGTGAAGGTGGCGTTGACGCAGTGCCCACGGGCCAGCAAGGCCTGGGCGATCTGCACCTGCGCGGTGTGGCTGTGTGAGGCTTGCCGCACCAGGCCCAGGTAGCTGTTGCCGGCGGCAAAGACGTCCTCGGCTGGCATGTCGGCCAGGCGGCGCAGCGCGGTGCGCAGGGTGCGTGGCCTGGTGGTGCGGCGCCAGGGCTTGAGCACGTGGCCCACGAAGTCGATGCCGTGATCGACCCGCTGCAGGATGGTCTTGCTGGGGTTGAGCTGCAGCCCCAGCCTGGCGGGCAGCATGGCGGTGATGTCGGCCAGGGCATGGTTGAGCCACTGGGGTGACTGGTGCACCAGCACAAAGTCGTCGACGTAGCGCACGTAATGCGGGGCGCGCAACCGGTGTTTGACGTGCTGGTCCAGCACGTCCAGCAGCACGTTGGCAAAGAACTGACTGGACAGGTTGCCGATGGGCAGGCCCTGGTCGGCCGGCGCGTTGAACAGGCTCTTGTGCGGCGGCACCAGGCTCAGCAGGTCTGTGCGGCCGCGCACCTCTACGTCGTGGCGCGGGTCGTGCATCAGCACGCGCTCGGTGAGGTCCAGCCACCAGGGCTCGGTCACGCGCTTGGCCAGCAGCTGCAGCACCACCGGCTTGCGGATGCTGACGAAGAAATTGGCCAGGTCGCACTTGAGGTAGTGGGCGGGCTGGCTCCAGTTCTGGGTGGCGCTGCGCACCTGGTGCTCCAGGCGCTTGGCGGCGTAAAGCGTGCCACGGCCTGGAATGCATGCGCAGCTGTCGGCGGTGAAGCTGGCATAGAACCTGGGCGAGATGTGCCGGTACAGCAGGTGGTGCACGATGCGGTCGCGGAATTCAGCGGCCCAGACCTCGCGGGGCTTGGGCCTGGTGATCACAAAGCAGATCGAGCGGCCAGGGCTGTAGATGCCGCTGGCCAGCTCGTCGTGCAGGTCGCACAGGTTGCGCTCCAGGTTGGCCTCGAAGGCCAGGGCGCTGGCGCTGTTGCGCTTGGTGCGGCGGCAGTCCAGGTAGGCTGCCACCAGTTCTTCGAACAGGGTTGAATCTGCGGACGGCTCGGGCGCGGAGCTCAGCGCTCTTGTTGTTGTTGTTCTGGTTGCCGTTGTTGAAGTTCTGATACCAGGCGTTGTTGTCCGAGTACTGCGTCGGTGCGCGCTTTCTACGTCGCCCTGGCGAAGGCCGTGGCCGATCACCGGGGAAACTGCACCAGGCCGGGCCCGGACGTGGCCGGCGGTCTCTGTGGCGTGCATGTCGGTGCCCTCGTGAGGCAGCGGCGCGACCAGATTCAAGATAGGCGCGGGCATGAGAGCCTTGACTGTCATGCTGCAGGCCCCGTGTTCGTGGTCTTCCTGATCCATCCATTGGCCTGCTTGCCGATGCTGTCCAGCAGCTGCGTGGCCTTGGCCCACAGCGCCATGGAGATGTCGCGGCGGTCAAAGCACACCCGCAGCAGCACCTGCACGGCGCGCTGGTGTGTGAGCAGCTGGCGGATGTGCTTGGCGCGCTCTTCGGCCTTGGTCGCGTTGGCCAGGGCCATCAGGTCAAGCATCTCGACGCAGTGGGTGGCAACCTTGTCGCCCATGGTGCGCTTGACGCCGCGTGGCATGTTCATCTGCGCGTCGACGGCGAGCGACATCAGCTGGACGCCGGTGCGGTAGATGGGCAGGTCAGTGTGGATGGCCATGTTTCAAAGGATCAAAGGATCAAGCGGCGAATCTGCGGACGGCTCGGGCGCGGAGCTCAGCGCTCTTGTCGTAGCCGTGCTGGCAGCCGTAGCGGAAGTTCTGATACCAGGCGTCGTCGTCCGAGGACTGCTCACTCGACCAGTAGCCGCGGGCCTCGAAGGAGCCCTTGAGGTTGGCGAACAGCAGCGCCTGCTCGCGGCGGGTGGGCAGTTCGCCGCCAGCCTTCGAAGCCCACTCGATGGCGTCGGGCCAGTCGATGTCTTCGGCCTGGCCGGGCAACAGCACCAGGTGGTGGCTCGGCGTGCCGTCTTCATTCAGGACCAGGCCCGCGTAGCGCTCACCCTTGGCTAGGGTGAGGTCAAAGCCCGTCAGGCTGTAGGTGGTGGGCAGGTCTGCCTCCAGCTTGCTGATCAGCTCGCCCAGCTTGGCGTGCAGGTCACGCGCAGCAGGCAGGGCCAAACTGTTAACGCTCAGGGGGATGGTTATGTCTTCGGCGGGCATGTGCGTCGCTCCAGGGTTGAAGGATTGAAGGATCAAGCGTCGATCTGAATCAAGCGGACGGCTCGGGCGCGGAGCTCAGCGCTCTTGCCGCCGTAGTCCTGGCTGCCGTAGCAGAAGTTCAGATACCAGGCGTTGACGTCCGAGTACTGCGTGCTCGACCAGTACAGGCTGTCTTCGAACGCTTCGGCGTTGCCCGCCTGGAAGGCCTCGGCCGTCGTCTGCAGCACGGGCTGGATGGCGTAGGGGAAACCGGCCGGCACGCTGCTGGGGTTGTCGCCGTCGCGGAAGTAGCCGCCGGTTTCCTCGGTGGTGGGCTTGAGATGGCGATAGGCCAGCTCCAGCACGTCACGGGCGGGCAGCACCCAGTCGGTGAAGCCGCCGATGGTCAGGCCCGTGGCCCACTTGGCCAGTTCGCTGCCAGCCTCGGCCATGGCCAGGGTGTTGGTCACGCTGTCAAAGGTGATGCGGGCGGCAGGCACATCGGTGTAGGTGGGCAGCCAGGCGCCCTTCGTCTCGCCTTCGGCCTTCGGGGCCCAGATGACAGCCAGCAGCGCGGCGCCGTGGCGGATCACGCCGCCGAAGTGGCCGCCATGTTCAGGCAGGTGGGTGCCGATGCTCGGGGTGTTGTTCAGGTTCATGGTGATGATGAATGTGATGTGCGGCCAGTGGTGCGGGTGGCCGCGCCCCGCAAGGTGTCTTGGTTGGTCGGTTGATCAGGCCGCCGCAGTCACGCGGCCCGACTGCACGGCGCTGTGGATGAACGATGGCGCCGAAGCCTCGAAGCGGGTCTTGAAGCCCGGGCAGGCCGTGAACTTCGTCTGCGGCGTGAACACCACTTCAGCGTCTTTGCGGAAGGCCTGCGCCTTGTTGGCGGCCCTGGCTGCCGGCGGCTGCTCCACCTTGCGGTTGCGGTCGTAGCCGGACTCGGCCTGGGCGCGCTCGGCGGCGGCCCGGTCGGTGAAGTAGCGTGTGTGCTTGTGCGCCAGCTGGGCGCGGAACAGCAGGCCCTCACCCATCAGGTCATGACAGCGGGCGGCGAAATAGGCGCTCTTGAACTCGGGCAGGTCTGACGAATGCGCGCCTTTGGCGCGGGCGGCAAGCTCCAGGATCTGGGTGCGGGCGGTCACGTGCTTGGTCATGGTTGGTCCTCTGTGGTTGCTGGTGCGCGGAGATCCACGCCTTGGGGCTTGTCGGCCCATGCGGTCACGGGCCAGCTGAAGGGGGCGCCACGGGTGTCGTCAATCCAGTGCTGGCCGTCCCAGTGGCCGTCCCACACTTCCAGGCTGCCCTCCACGTCGATACTCACCAGCACGCTGGTGTCGGCGTCGGGGTGTTGGCCCGGTGGGTTGAAGTTGAGGGTGATGGTGGTCATGGCTGGCGGTGGTGCAGGTGGTTGAACATGCGGCGCACGGCGTAGCCACGGGCGATGCTGGCCACCGTGAAGATCACGGTGATGCCGGCGTTCTGGCCCAGGGTGAAGCTGTGCCCAAACAGCGGGTAGACGGCCAGAGACAGCAGCACGGAGAGCACGAAGCCGATGGCTGTGCCCACGCAGGTCTCGATCAGGGAATGACGGCGGGTCTGGCTCATGCGAACAGGCTCAGCTGGTTGATCTGGGGTGATGCTTTGGGAGCGGGCTGCCCGCTTCTGTCCGTGGCGGTGAAGTGCTTGAAGGGCTGGCCGGATGGGTTGCACAGGTTGAACTGCACGCCGGGTGCCTCCCACCAGTTGGCGTAGCGGCCGCACTGTTCACGCCGCGCGCACACGGCGTTCAGGTGGCTGGACTCCAGGCCGGCGCAGAGTGCGGGCTTGGTGCTCACGCTGCAACCTCCAGCGCCTGGCGCTCGTCGTAGTTGGCTGCAGCTATGGCGCGGGCCATCGGTGGTGGCACGCTGTTGCCGCACATCCGCACCTGGGCCGTCTTGGTCATCGGGCGGCCATCGGCGCCGCGGTCGATGATGTAGCTGTCAGGGAAGCCCTGGGCCCGGTAGAGCTCGCGCGGGGCCAGCATGCGCAGGCCGATGTCCACGATGGCGTAGGCCTCGCCCTTGACCATCACCAGGCCGAATCGGTCCTTGGTGGTGATGGTGTGCAGCGGGCCCAGCAGCTGCGGGTCTTGGTCGCTGCCGTAGTACTTGATCAGGAAGGCGCGCACCTCGGCGTGGTGCAGGCCCTGCGCGCTCACCGTGTGCACTGGCTCATTGCTGCCGCTGCCCACGTTGTCGCCGCGCAGCTTGACCAGGTTGCTGGTCACCAGGCCGGCCGGCACACCGCTGGCCGTGATGGTGTTGATCGGTTGGGCCACGTCGCGGATGCCGTGGCTGAAGCGGGCCTTGCCGTCCTTGCCTTCCCCATGGCCCATGTGCACCAGGTTGGCGGTGACCAGGCTGTGATGGTCGACCGTGGTCACGGTGCCGGTGGGCTTGTCGATCGCCTGGCCCACAACGCCGCCGTAGTGCTTGGCCAGCATGGCGGTCACCAGGGCGTGCTTCTGGCCGCCCACCACGGTGCCCAGGGGCTTGTCCAGGCCGGGCGCGCGCGGGGCCTGCCCTGGGCGCTCGCCATAGCCGGTTTGCACCAGCGTGGGTGAGCACAGCGCGAAGCTGCCGCCCTCGGGCGTGGCCGTGACGGTGCGCAGCGGCTTGCCCAGGGGGTCCAGGCCATCGCGTGAGCGGTTGGCGAACTCCACGATGAAGGGCTCGGCCGCGTCGATCACATAGCGCTGGATACCCTTGGCGATGCGGCGCATGGTGGCCTCTGCCAGGGGGCGCTCGCGCTCGAAAATGCTGGGCGCCGGGATGCTCCAGTCAATGCAATCCGCAGCGGTGCGCCAGGGCTGCAGCTTGCGCTGCTTCACGGGCAGGCTGTCAGGGGCGCCATGGGTGGGCGTGGGCCAGACGATGGGCAGGCCGTCGCGGCGGGCCACCAGAAACAGGCGCTTGCGGATTGTGGGCGTGCCGTAGTCGCAGGCGCGCAGCTCGCGCCACTCGACGGCATAGCCCAGGTTGCGCAGCTGGGCCACCCAGCGGCGGAAGGTGGCGCCCTTGCGCTCTGGGCACGGCTGGCCGTCTTCGTTGAGCGGGCCCCAGTGCTGGAACTCTTCGACGTTTTCCAGGCAGATCACCCGGGGCTGCACCTCGCGGGCCCAGCGGCACACCACCCAGGCCAGGCCACGGCGGCGGCGGGCCTTGTTGCGGTCGCGGTAGGGCTTGCCGCCCCGGGCCTTGCTGTGGAAGGTGCAGTCCGGGCTGGCCCACAGCAGGCCCACGGGCTGGCCGCCGGTCACGGTCACCGGGTCCACCTCGAAGACGTCAGACACGAAGTGCTGGGTTTGAGGGTGGTTGGCCTGGTGCAGGCTCACTGCCTCGGGGTCATGGTTGACGGCGATGTCAACGTGGCGGCCAATGGCTTGCTCGATGCCAGTGCTGGCGCCACCGCCGCCGGCGAACAGGTCCACCACCAGTTCGTGGGCGATGGGCAGAAGGAATTGGGGCTGCAGCATGTCAAAACTCCCACATGAGGTGAATGCCGCCAGCCCGGTGGTGTTGTGCTGGGAATGCCGCCACGCGCAACCCACCTGGCAGGCCGATGGATGGCACGGCGATGGGCTGCGGCTTGCCGTAGCCGGTGGCCACGGCGGTGGTGATATCCACCGGGCCCACGCTCACCGTGTAGCCGGCATAGACGGTGGGGCGGCTCTCGCTGTTGAGGTAGGTGCCGGCGGTGTAGCCGCTGCAATTGGCCCAGGCGCCAGGGTTGACGCTTCGCAGGTGCTTCTTGGTGCGCTGCACTGGGGGTGCCGCCGGCGGCCCTTCAGCGATCACCATGTACACCTGAAAGCTGTTGACAAGGTCGCGCCACTGCGGGTGCTCAGGTGGCCGGGGCGCGTCCTCATAGCTGTTGCCCATGTGGTGCGTGGCCAGGTGCAGGCCGAAGCTGCAGGCCTGGGCCGGCTCCATGGCTGCCGTGAACATGGCGGCGAACAGGGCCATGGCGATACGCGTCATGCCTTGACCCTCCAGCCCCACAGGATGGTGTTGCCACCGCTGCGGCTGTCGTCGTAGCGGTCAATCGGGCGCCAGCCGCAGGCCTCCAGCACGGCGTGCTGGCGCCGGTTGTCGCCGGCAGTGGTGCACTGGGCGTAGTTGTAGCCAAGCTCGGCCAGGATGCGGTTTTGCTCCTGCTTGAGCTTCTTAGCAAAGCCCTGGCCGCGCATGTGCGCGTGGACGAAAAACGAATGGCAGTGCGCAACCTGAGGCTGATTTGGTATGGCCTCGATGCAGAAGGCGCCGAAGGGGAATGCGAAGCGGCTCACGCTGCCTCCGTGGTTGTGTTGCAGTTGGCGGCGCCAGCGCGGGCTGCGCGGCGGGCGCGGGCCTCGGCGGTGCCGCCCTTGCCTGCGTTGGGTGGTGGCGGCAGGTCGGCCACCGGCCGCGACTCGCACCACTCGTTGATCTCGCGCCGAAGCCAGCGGCTGCTGGCCTTCGACACCTGCCGTGGGCGCGGCGCATCGCCTGCATTGATCAGGGCCCACCAGGTGGTCAGGCCCAGCTGCACGGCGTGCAGTACCTGCTCGGTGTCCATGTAGATCGATGGTTCGTGAATGCGTGGTGAGGTGCCGGCCATGACGGTGCTCAACAGATCAAGGGTGGTGCGGTGCGGGTATGGGTGGCGCGTGATCAGCGGCAGGCGCCGGTCAGCAGGGGCATGCCGCCAATGCCTTCGCGCACCTTCTGGATCAGCTCCTTCGCTGCGGCTTCGTGAGAGCGATCCGGGCGGATCAGCTCGTACCAGAAGCTCACCTTGCCCTGGCTGGTGCGGTACTTCAGGCGGGCGTCGATGACGTAGCCTGGGCCGGCCCAAAACACAGGGATGCCGATCGTGAAGCGCTCAAACAGCCGCATGTGCTGGATGGTCTTCTCGTCTTCGGCCTCGATGTATTCCAGGCGCACGCTGCCGTCTTGCAGGCGCTGGGTGCTGCGCATGCGCTTCTCACTGCTGCTCTCGAAGTTGGCCGCCATCTGCATCATGTCGCTGCTGCTGGGGCGGCCTTCCTTGGCTGTGATGTCCAGTTCCTGGCGCTCCAGGAAGGCGGCAAAGTCCAGCTGGGGCATGGTCTTGGTGTCGTTGCCCGTCCAGATCTTCCATTCGTTGCTGGCGCGCGGCACGAACACGGCCTGGTGGCGGCGCCAGCCTGCCGTGCCCTTCACGTGCTCATCGAACACGGCGCGGAAGCCCAGCTTGAAGGTGGCCGGGTCGAAGTCGCACCAGACCACGGTGCCGTCGGTGGTGTGCCGCGCCACGTAGCTCAGG
>Ga0228698_1000635_pt1 | contig 23182 bp, 26 predicted proteins | sample McNCre117_Aug_MG_FD_178015 | JGI IMG/M metagenome (GOLD analysis project Ga0228698, IMG submission 178015) | Freshwater microbial communities from McNutts Creek, Athens, Georgia, United States - 1-17_Aug_MG | ecosystem: Environmental > Aquatic > Freshwater > Creek | place: USA: Georgia...
CGCTTGCTGTGGCATTTGCCTGCGCCGCACTAGATGTCGCAACAGGGGTGACGTCACCCTTATATACATGCAGCTCCTTTCCTTGCCATGCACGCTTGACGAATGCGTCACGTCCAGATGCGAGGCGGAAGAAACCATACTTGAGCGAATTATTTTTTGCGTAGTTCTGATGATATCCTTCTGCTGGCCAAAACTTCGCACGAGGAAGCACGGGTGTAACGATGGGAGATGGAAATACTTTTTCAGCATCGATCTTTGCGATAATATCCTCTGCAACTTTTTTCTCATCTGCTGTATCGTAATAAATTGCTGAGGTGTAGGCTTCGCCGCGGTCGTTAAAGGAGCCGCCTGCATCGGTTGGGTCAATGTGACGAAGCAAGTACTCAACAAGTGTGCCATACTCTATTTTTGCGGGGTCGTACGTTACCTCGACCACTTCCCTGTGTCCGCCTGCGACATAGTCATGATAGGTTGGATTTTCGCTGGTGCCACCAGAGTACCCAGAGACGACATCGACCAGTCCGTCTGATATTTTTTCAAAGTCGGACTCGACGCACCAGAAACAACCGCCGGCAAAGATTGCTGTCTTGTATGGTGATGATGTTGCGTTTTCGTGCATAGACATAGTTTGTTGTGGTGAATGAGTAAGCTGTTGTTGTTTTTGATAAGTATACAGAGCTCCTGCCATGAGGAGTATCCCCACACCTATAAGTATGTATTTATACATGTGTGCAGTATAGCACAAATGTAAAGTATACTTAACATTATCCCCAACGGCGCGTATCCTCGCGCCGCACAACCCTCGGTACATAGCGAGTATGGCGAACATCTCCTTTCCCTCAAAATGCGCTATGGTATAGTCGTTTTATGAAAAGCGATTTCGATACAAAAGCAGCACTCAACCATTTTAAAAAAGTGGACCCCACAATGGCTGCGATGTTTGCCGCATCTCTCAAACATGCAAATCCTGTGCGCATGAGCGCGGGTAAACCAAAAGGAAAATATTTTCAAAGTATCGTCGCATCCATCGTGAGCCAGCAGATATCGGTGAAAGCAGCAGACGCAGTGTGGAAAAAGTTTACGAAAGGTATTGGCAAGATTACTCCAGAAAATTTGAAGACACGCACCATCGACGAGCTCCGCATCTACGGTGTCTCACGTCAGAAAGCAAACTACATCATCAAGAGTGCTGAGATCTGGGAGACGCTTCCGGTAGCGAAGTTTGTAACGATGGACAATGAAGCGGTCATCGCTGAGCTCACCAAGCTCTATGGCATTGGCCGCTGGACCGCGGAGATGTTTCTCATGTTTACGCTTGCTCGCCCTGATGTATTTTCTATGGGTGACTGGGGTTTGCTCACCTCCATCAAACACAACTACAAGCTCGATCCAAAGAAGAAAACGCACGTGAAGAAAATAGAAAAGCTCGCGGCGTCGTGGGCACCGCACCGCACGCTCGCGTCGCTCACTCTTTGGCATCACAAAGATAATTAAAAGTGGATACAAAAACACCCGGCGCGCATTTGCGCGCCGGGTGTTTTTGTTTGGTCCTTCTATTATTTTGACTTCTTTTTCTGCTTTGGTTTTGCTGCCTTTTCCTTCGGAGCTTCAACTTTTTCAGTCTTTGCTACCTTTGGAGCTTTCGCTGAAGCCTCTGCTGCTGGCTTTGTAGGAGCGACATCCTTCACGACCTTGCTGAGGGCCATGCTGCCGACGAGATCCACAAGCTTGTCGAGCTTTGCCGAAATCTGCTCAATGTTGCGCTTGAGGTCATCGACGCGTGGGTCATTGCCTCCGCGTGGAGCGTCGTCACGACGGACGACGTCAGTGCGCGGTGCATCACGGCGATCGCGTCCGCCAAAGTCGCGGCGAGGACCACGGTCTCCGCCGCGCTCGTCACCGTTTTCACGGGCGAAACACTCTTTACAGAAGATTGGGCGATCACCTGAGGGGCGGAATGGCACCTGACATGCCTTGCCACATGATGCACAGGTAGCGTCGAACATCTCGCGGTCCCCTCCTTCCTCACGGTTGTCGCGCTTGAAGCTTGGGCGGAATCCGCCACGGTCGCCTCCGCCACCAAAACGAGGCTTGCCGAAGCCACCGCGCTTAAACTCTCCTCCGCCGCGGTTGCCACCACGGTCGCCGCCGCCAAATCCTCCTCGTTTAAAATCCGCCATATCCTCGTAGTTAGTTACTAGACGTACACCTTAGCGCATTCTTGACAAAATAGCAAGCGCATAGCATAAAATGCCGCTTTCCTCACCTCCCTCCTGCTACTGCGCTGGTGTCGTTGTCGCGCTAAACCACGCTGCACGCCATGCCTTCATCTGCTCTATTTCCTTTGTTTGTGCGGTGATGATGTCATTTGCCATCTTGATGAGCTCAGGACGCTTGGTGCCCTTGAGAAGAGTGTTTGCCATGTCGATAGCACCCTGGTGATGGACGATCATCTCGTCGAGAAATGCTGTATCGAGTGCATCGCCTGTCTTCCCTTCAAGGCCGCCCATCATAGTGTTCATTATATTTCCCATACCCTGTCCGTCGTTCATCTTCGACATATCATGCATCATGCCGCCATGGCCATTGTCGTTTGTATTTTGAGACCACCGCCCGCCACCGCGGTCGCCTCTACCTTCAAACTGTTCACCAATCCCACGGTGTCCACCAGCAAAGCCTGCCGCTACGCCAACAATGAGCGCGATAAGTCCTACGAGTACAGTATTATTTTTGAGATTTTGCATATTTTTATTTTATTTTATTTTTTTAATTATATGTTTGCTTGCCGTACCAGCTACGGTGCGCGCGTACTGATGCTGTGTCGCAATATGTACCTCCCTGCCTGCGCGCGCGTGATTGCAACGGGTCTGTAAGCATGTGGTCTATTTGGTGGCTGCAGATAGAGCGCGAGCGTACAAAACGCTGATGCATATACGAGCAGTGTAAGCGTGAGCGTTGCGTAGAATGGAAGCGGTATAAAGAGCGATTCCCAGAGCGAGAGATGTTCGAAGGTACTCATGGTACAAAAAGCGTGCTCATCTGACATAAACGGACAGCCCGCCATGCCGTTGTGGTGGTGTCCGCTAGAAAGTGATAGTGGCACAACGAGGTACACCCCGAGTATTGCCCCTGCAAGCAGGATTGCCAGAAATATTCGAAAAACTGATGTACTACTAATGCGCATACTCATGCATACGCGTAGTATACGCCGTTACTTTCAAAATGTACCGACTCACTTTTCATGCAGCGCTTTTTCTGGTATAGTTTTCTCGCCAAACAAGGTATATGGATGGCTCTATCGTCTAACGGTTAGGACGGAGGCTTCTCAAGCCTTAAATCGGGGTTCGATTCCCCGTAGAGTCACAAAGAGACACAAAACCTCCCCTGCGGGAGGTTTTGTGCGTTTGGGAGGGCGGAGCGATGTCGCACCAGCGACCGCGAGCCGGGGTCGAGAGCACTTAGTATTATGCGAAGACTTGGAGCATAATACTTAGTGACTCGTGACACACGCATTGTACAAAGGAATAATCTATAATGGTGAAATGCAAATGAGTGAACCTATAACTATCACCCAGAGTGACTTCAGCTCCCTTTTGGATAAAGCTTTGAGTGCGAAGAACGGTCCTGGTTATCTTTCCAACTTTCAATCATTTGTCGAAAGTCGTGGTCTTGGAAAACATGTAGTTTTGTATGATAAAAAAATTGTTTTTTCGAATTTTGAAATAAAAGAACCAATCGAAGTTAGTTTCCATACTTTTTCTGAAATAGTGTTTTCAAATGTCCAGTTTACCAACTTAGAATCAAAAATTGATGCATCAAATAATACAGAAAAGCTTTTACTCAAAGAATGTGTTTTTAATGGTGATTTAAATGTTCTTTCATCAGAAGTCGAATTGCATTCTTGCAAGATAAATAATTTGCGTGTTTTCAATTCATTCACTACATATTTATCAATCTTTGATACTAAAGTAGTTACTCTCGATCTGCAGCTTAGTAATCTGCTTTCGTTGCAGAGTGTTAGGTCATCTTTCGAAGATATATTGTTGGGGGATAGTAAAAAACTCACTAGTATTGTTTCATTAATTTTTGATAACAAAAGTTCAATTACTGGTTCCAAAGCACTAGTGCGTTACAAGGAGCTCGATTACATCGCAAGGAGCACTAACGACAAAATTCAAAGTCATATTTTTTATGTCAAACAGCTTGGTGTTTATACAAATCAGAAATACCTTGAGAAAGAAGCTATGGTACAAATAGCAATAAATAGTTTTTTAAATAAAAATGGACTCTCACTCGTAAGGCCAATTCTTTTGATGTTTCTAGTTAACTTTTTGTCAGTACTTTTTATTTATAAATATGAACTACTCCACAACCATGAACTCAGTTGCACGTATTTCTGGAACTCATTAAATGTATTACTCACGCAGTCTATTGTTGATGATGAATTCAGTATAGCTGCACATGCTATTGATGGGCTTCGTAGGGTTGCTCTTGGTATCGGAATTTATTCCGCAATTTCTGCCGCACTACGATTTAGGTATAAATTTGATTAATAAATAACTTACCCCCATGCTAAACCCCCAAAACATCGACTTCAACCAAGTCCCTAAAAAGTTCTGCGACGGCGCCGTCGGCGCCTTTGGAAAAGATTTCTTTTCCTTTGGCATGACCTCGGGCAACAGTCTCGACGCCTACGCCACTACCCCACAGACACTGAAGAGTATTTCCCTCTGGATGGCAGAGCTCGTGGCAAACTACGAAAAGCAATTTGGCGAGATAGATATGAAGCAGCCAGAGATACAAAGTCCGATACAGATCTCGGACCTCAAGCAGTAGACCTCCCTGCTATCATTACTCCATGGCTGGTATAGCGGACACGTACGAGATACACGCATTTAAAACCGGAGCGCTCTGGCGTACGTGGCTTTTGAAGCATCACGCCGCCGCCAGCGGTGTCTGGCTTCGGCTCTATAAAAAGGCGTCGGATATGCCCTCGGTAACGTACGCGGAGGCACTCGACGAAGCACTTTGCTTTGGATGGATTGATGGTCAGAAAAAGAGTTACGACGAAGTCTCGTTTCTCCAGAAGTTTACACCACGTCGCGAAAAGAGTATGTGGTCGAAGCAAAACATTGCACACGTTGCGCGGCTCACCAAGGCAAAGCGCATGATGCCTGCTGGTGTGGCGGAAGTGACGCGTGCAAAAAAGGACGGCAGATGGGACGCTGCGTACGACAAACCGAGCGAGATGAAGGTGCCTGCATATTTTTTACAAGTGCTGCGTGCACACCCGGAAGCGCATACATTTTTTAAAACATTGAACAGAGCGAATACGTACGCTATCGCGTGGCGTTTGCATACGGCTAAAACGGAAGCTGCGCGCGCACGGCGGCAGGAAAAGCTCATCGCGCTTCTGCGTGAAGGAAAGAAGTTGCATTGAGTGTGTTAAGAAACCCCCGCGCACTTTGTGCGCGGGGGTTTCCTTATTTTCTCCTACCAATATTAGCGAATCGTACTCCACGACAAGAATGCCACGGTGATGGTGAGCGCGATGAGACCACCAAAAAAGAGTAGGTCTGCCGCCGATTCGTAGTGGTCAGCACGCGTTTCATTCCGTGCACGCATTGAAAGAAATGAAAGAAAGCAGCTGATTGCAAAAAATGAGGTACCAACCGCAGTGAGGTCGGAAAGGTGTATAAACGCCACTGGCTGTGCACTGCGCACGAGTGTAGATACCAAGAAACAGATACCCAAAAGGTTTGAAGAGTTGCTCAAGATGTGCGTCCGCTGTTTTTCCATGACTTTACTATACCATTCTGCCTTTTGTGTGAGGGCTTTCAAGCCTCTGAAACATGTGTATACTGGGCCGGAATGAAAAATCTCCTTGAAGAGAACCTGTGGTTCGTCTACTCACTCCAGGTGGTGCTTATCGGCATCATTGTGCTGTTCTCGTGGCTTCTACTTACGGACGTTGGTGTATTATCCATGCACTTGTCACGGGCGGGTGAGAAGACAACCGTAGTGGCGCCGCTCATCGAAGCAGCATCGCCACCACCAATGCCACCACCACAGCCGCTTGAAACGTATCTCAAGGTCACAGGTGGGTGTGGTATACATTTCGGCGGTACCTGCGTCTTTGTACATTCAGGACCAAGTGCAAGTTACCCTGTTGTAGCAAAGCTTCGCAATGATGTTGTGCTTAAGGTCGCATCATCTGAGGTGCGTGACGGTCAGACGTGGTACCACATCATCTTCGACGAAGGTCTGCGGTATCCTGAGCGTGTGAAGGCCTCGTGGTATGTTGCCAATGATTTTGTGCACGTATTTCAAGATGAGGGTGAACGCACGATCGTGATAGGTGCGACGTCGACAAAGAAAATTGTGGTCAATCGGACAAAGCAAACCCTCATCGCGTACGATGGTGACACCGTTTTTATGAGCGCAAAAGTTTCAACGGGATTGCTCCTCACACCGACACCGCGTGGCATATTTACCATATTTAAAAAGACACCGACACGCTATATGCAGGGTCCCATCCCCGAGGCACACCTCAGTCAATACTATGATCTCCCTGGTGTGCCGTGGAATCTGTATTTTACCGAGCAAGGTGCCGTGATACACGGTGCATACTGGCATGACGATTTTGGCAAGCCACATTCACACGGCTGTGTAAACTTATCTCCTGTCGATGCAGAAAAACTCTACAACTGGGCAACCGTGGGTGTGCCGGTCGTTATTGAAGATTGAGGCGGATACTTTTGACAACTCCCCTACTGCGCGCTACCGTGAACATACCTTCATGAAAGAGAGTATCAAAAATAATGTGCACGAACTTCGTACCAAAGCCGGAGTTACCCAAGAAGCGTTTGCCGAGAGCGTTGGTGTGAGTCGCCAGACAATCATCGCCGTCGAGAAAGGCAACTATACGCCGTCGATTGCACTGGCGCTCAAGATCGCTAGTTTTTTTAAGACGCCCGTTGAAAAAATATTTAGTATTCACTATGAAAAATAATTTTAAACTCGAAGTAGTTGTTGCTGCCGTGCTCATACTTTGTGCAGTGCTCCTCCTCAACCCGTTTCACTTCTGGATGCCAGAGATGATGGTGTACGGCATGTTGGCACTCTTCCTCGCAGCGCTCGCCGTCTTTGGAGTGTTTGTTCTTGATGAAAAGCCTGTTGATGAGCGCGACGAGGCGCACCGTTCGCTTGCAGGGCGCATCGGTTTTCTCGTTGGCTCAACGGTGCTTACCCTCGGCATTGTGGTGCAGGAGATACAAAGTGAAAGCGTTGACTCGTGGCTCGTAGTAGCACTTGTCCTCATGGTACTTTCAAAAATTGCTACACGCATCTACAGCAACGCAAAGCTGTAATTCTCGCTAGTGCACAGCTTACTTGTCCACACCGTAATGTAAAGTATACTTTACATTACGGTGTTTGCTGTATACACTGTGGGCATACTAGTCCTAACTTACAGTCTATGAACAAAGCAGTCATCGGAGGTATTATTGCAATCGTTGTGATTATCGGTGCTGGTGTATATGTTGCGCAGCAAAAAACACATGACGCTGCAATGATGGCAGCAAAGGCTGCACAAGAAGCGCAAACTGCAATGGATGCAGAAAAAATGCATGCAGCAGATGCAATGAAGCAAGACCAAGCAAAGGATACGACGATGGTAATGAGCACCGACACTGCGATGAAACATGCTGATGCGATGTCAGGCAAGGCAATGGCTGCACACGATGGAACGTCTACGATGACACAGGCCGACACGATGATGCACACTGGTTCGTACGAAACCTATAGTCCTGAAAAAATTCCAGTAAAGGCCGCAAGTGGCAAGGTGGTACTTTTCTTCCATGCGAGCTGGTGCCCGACGTGTCGAGCGGTCGATGCAGATATTAAGGCGCACCTATCTGCTATACCTGCTGGCCTGACTATCCTTGATGTTGATTACGACACCTACGCCGACCTCAAGGTAAAGTATGGGGTAACTATTCAGCACACGTTTGTGGAGGTTGACGCGCAGGGTGCAATGATAAAGAAATGGAGCGGAAGTCCAACGCTCGAAGCACTCGTTGCAGAGGTACAATAGAGTAGTATGGTACTTCTTCTCATTTCATTTGTAGCAGGATTGCTCACCGTCCTTGCACCGTGCGTGTTGCCACTCCTCCCGGTCATTGTGGGCGGTAGTGTCCGTGGCGGTGAGCGCTCGTATCGCCGCGCGCTCACGGTGACGTTCTCGCTTGCATTCTCCGTGGTGCTCTTCACCCTCCTCATCAAAGCAAGTACACTTTTCATTGCGATCCCGCAGGTATTTTGGACCACTTTTTCAGGCGGCATTGTGCTGGTGTTCGGGCTCGTCACGCTATTCCCTGACATGTGGGACAAGATACCCTTCATGTCGCATGCGAGTGTGGGAAGTAACAAGCTCCTTGGTACTGGCTACACGCGGCATGATGTGTGGGGCGATATTATCGTGGGTGCTGCGCTCGGACCCGTGTTTTCTACCTGCTCTCCGACATACTTCCTCGTACTTGCAACAGTGCTCCCGCAACATTTTTTCGTGGGGCTCGTGTATCTGATGTCGTATGCAGTAGGACTTTCGCTCGCGTTACTCGTTATTTCGTTCTTGGGTCAGCGTTTGCTTGAAAAAGTTGGTTCGCTTGCAGACCCACACAGCATCTTTAAAAAAGTACTCGGTGCTTTGTTTATTTTCGTCGGTGTTGCCATCATAACTGGCGCTGATAAACGTTTTGAAACCTATCTGCTGAATAACGGTATTTTCGACATTACAAAAGTCGAACAGCGTCTGCTGGCACATACCACTGCAAACCAGGTCACCAATGTCCCTTCGCAAACAAATACCGCTCGCCAAGCGCCAGTGACAGATATGCAAAAAATAAAAGCACCTGAGTTTGTGTCGCCCGATGGATTTATCAATACTGATGGAAAGCCACTCACGCTCGCGTCGCTCCGCGGCAAGGTCGTGCTGCTCGATGTCTGGACGTACAGCTGTATCAACTGTCAGCGTACACTCCCCCACATCAGCGCGCTCTATGCAAAGTATAAAGATCAAGGATTTGTCGTGGTGGGGCTCCATACGCCGGAGTTTGCGTTTGAGCACATCCAGAAAAACGTTGAAGATGCAGTGCTGCAGTTTGGTATTAAGTACCCCGTTGTGCTCGATAATGAGTATGGAATATGGAATGCATATGGCAATCAATACTGGCCCCGACAGTATCTCATTGACCAAGACGGATACATTGTCTATGACCACATAGGTGAGGGCGGCTATGAAGAGACTGAAATGGCGATTCAAGCTGCGCTCAAACGAGGCGTACAAAATAAAACATCTATGGCCAGCACTACGCCGCTTTTGGCGATACCGGTTCCCACTATTGATGCGGCAAGTCCTGAGACATATTTTGGAGCTGCGCGAAATGAGTTTCTTGCAAATGGCACCCCCGGAAAAACCGGAACCTTGACGTTTACTATCCCTGCGCAGGTGAACGCAAATCAGCTCTACCTCGGCGGTGTGTGGAATATAAAAAATGAGTTCGCTGAAAGCGCTGGAAAAGACAGTATTGTCTTTCGCTACAACGCAAAGGGTGTGTATATTGTGGCGGGAAGTGCACTGGGTACCACCCTCTCTGTGTATAAAGATAACGTGCTCGTAAAGAAAGTTACCGTAACAAACGAAACGCTCTACCACCTCGTCGATGACGATGCAGCGGCTACACATACACTACGTGTCGAGTGTGATTCAAAGGATCTCAACGTCTTTACCTTTACGTTTGGGTAAAAGGAAAAGCAGTCGTTTCTCATTCCTCCCACACGCTGTCTTGTCGCACCAGAAGGTCCTTTGCGCGCAAAGGTTCGTTCATGACGGCTTTTACAATGCGCTCCATGCGCATTCCTTGAGAACCTTTAACGTATACGACGTCACCGGCTTTTATGAGATCTTTCAGGACTGCCGCACCTTCGTCCGAGTCTCGCACTTCGATGATGCGCGTTTCTTTCATACCTGCGTCGATGGCACTTTGCGCGATGCTCTTTGCACGGACGCCAACAGTCATCAAGGCATCGACTTTTGGGGCGAGATGTGCGCCAAGCTTCTCATGTTCCTTTACTGAGTAACGACCAAGCTCAAGCATGTCACCAACGACAGCGATGCGACGTTTTGCTTCAGTCACTGTAGCCAACGTGTCGATGCCCTCGGTGACAGCAATCGGGGACGCGTTGTACGTGTCATCGATAATGGTGCTACCGTTGATACCAGTGATGAGGCGCATGCGACCAGGTGCTGTTGTGTGCTCTCCGTATGCATCACCAGCAGCGCGGAGTGGAATATCAAGCAACCCACCCACTGCGCATGCTGCAGCAGCTGTGTAGGCATTGTGGAGGCCAAGGGAGCCCATGATACGAACGACCTCAGACTCTGGACCGTGTGAGATTACAAAACTGCAGCCAATCGGGTGTCCCTGCTCATAGATGATTGCTTCCTGCGATGCAGTATACGGAGATGTTGTTGCTTTGCCGAAACCAACGGTATGAACCGAAAGTTCGCTGAGAGGTTTGCGGATGTTTTCATCGTCGTTGTTAAACACGACGGTGCCGCCCTCTTTGAGGGCATGAACAAGCTCCATTTTTTCTGAAATGACCGCTTCCGGTGTTTTAAAATATTCGACATGCACTGGTACGTCGGGAAAGCGGGTGAGTACGATAATATCTGGACGCACGAGTGAAGCGAGACGCTTCATGTCGCTGGGGCGGTCGACACCCATCTCAAGTACGAGCCAATCAGGATAATTGCGCGTAAACAGTGCAATGAATAGACCTTCGACGATATTGATAATCCACAAAAAAAGATTTTGTGAAGCATTTGGAAGCCCGAGGATAGTGAGTGTTACGCCAATGTCGGTGTTGAAGCTCTTTTCACTTTTGCGTGCACGAACATGTGGGCGAATGACAGTGTAGATAGCATCTTTTGCTGAGGTCTTCCCGACGTTTCCGGTAATGCCAATGATGTGGGGCTTTTTCCGCGCGAGAAGTATACGTGCTTCGAAAAAGAGGATGCGTTCGATGGCGAGCTTCAGTGTTGCTTTCATACGTGCTATTTTCGCATGAGATTGCGAAGTTTGAAACTTCCAAGTGTGGCGTAGTAAAAGCGCCGTTTGTGACTTTTGAACGGAGACCATACCCCAACCTTTCAAAAGTCACAAACGGCGCTTTCAGAGCGTGCGTGATGGTTTATCTATCCGGTGGAATGTTGTAGTAGTTGATCAGGAAGTGCGACATGTTGATGAACGGGTCAGTGAGCGTCTCCGACGCATACTGCACGCCCTGTGGTTCAACCGTAAACATGAAGATGATGAACTTCGGGTCGTATGAGGGAAAGTATCCAAAGAACGAGTGCAAGTACCGATCGTCGTAATAGCCACCACCCTTTGGGTTTGCTATTTGTGCGGTACCGGTCTTTGCAGCAACACTATAGTGTTCGTTTTTCTTTGCACCTTTCCGAAGTGCTTTGTCGACGACGATCGTAAGCATACGAGAAATGGTTTCACTCGTGCTTTCATTCCATACGCGTGTCGGGTCTGGTTGCGAGATCTCCTGCTCGGTACCGTCGGTGAAGCGAATTTTTTTCACGACATGTGGTGTGACTAAAAGTCCGCCATTGCCAAGCGCAGCAAGTGCACGAATTGTTTCTATTGGAGTCATGGCGATACCTTGACCAAATGATGCGGTCGCATACTCGACGTCGCGTGGGCTGTTGAGGTTGTCGATACGACCGTGCGTTTCGTTTGGTAAATCGATACCGGTCTCAGTGCCAAGTCCAAGAGCGGTGAAGTAATCACGAAACGCTTTTTTGCCAAGCTGTTTTTCAATAAATGCCACTCCTGTGTTGAGCGACTGGTTCAAAATTTCCTGCATGGGAATCGTGCCGCGACCGCGCTTGTCGTAGTTGTAGATGGTGTAGCCGTCCATGTCGAGATGACCAGCGTCAAAGTAGGTAGTTTCGGGTGTTATGACGTGTGCATCGAGACCAGAAGCGACCGTGAGCGGTTTGATGATTGAACCCATTTCATAAAAGTCTTCCACAAGTGGATTCTTGAATCGTGCGACATCGACATCGTTACGGTTGTTGGGGTCAAAGCCTGGTACGACACTCATCGCAATAATGGCACCTGTCTTTGGATCCATCACAATGCCACCGGTGAGCTTGCTCCTTACTTTGTCGTGGATGGCCGTGAGCTCGGCATCGAGTGCTCGAGACACCGATGGTTCTATGGTAGTGACGATATCTGCCTCTTGTTTTGTTTTTGAATCAAAATTGAATACGCCAAGATTCCCAAATATCTCTGCAAAGAAATTTACAGAAACTTTTTTCTTATTCCGCTCAAGGCGGTCGTTGTAATATCGTTCGAGACCGTATCGTCCACTGAGATCATTACCATCATAACCAACGAAACCCACGACGTTTGACTCGAGCTGTCCTGCTGGATAGTAGCGCGATTGATCTTGGTAGAGGTGCACACCGGCAAGTTTGAGAGCCTTTATTTTATCTGCGGTATCCTCTGGTATCTTTGTGGCAATCTCTTCGTAAGTGTCCCCTCCTCGTTTCCCTGCACGTTTCGCAAAATCGTCTCTATCGATCGGTGTGAGTGCAGACAGTGCTGCGTAGGTTGAGCTACTATTTTTTATTTCCACTGGATTAATGGCGAGAATGTATCCGACTTTCAATGTTGCTCCGGCAACTTCTTCCCCATCTTTGGTTGTGAAATAAATACTACCGCGATCGTAGACGTTGGTGGCGGTGTGTACATACTGACGCGTCGCTTCTGCGCGATAGTCATTCACATGTAGTATCTGCATCTGGTAGAGGCGCGCAATGAGAATAAGTGCAAGAAAAAGCAATACACCGGTGATGATTCTGATGCGAAGTATCGAGCTTGCCCTCATTGCTATTATTTACCGGTAAATGCGAGATTCGCTTTTGTTTTTGTAATAAAAGTCTTTTGCTCCGTCTTTTGCAGTCCGTGAGCAGTAGCTACTTCTTGTGTAAGATTTGTCTTCGCAATTATATATCGACTTTCAAGTGAAGAAATTTTTGTCTGTGTGGTGTGTATCTCAGTGTCAATTTCTTGGCGCATCACGACATTAAGTACAGACGTAGAAAGAAAGTACATGTAGAGTGCAAATGCAACGAGTAACAACATACCAGAAAACGTTACCATAAGCCGTTCCTCGGCATAGAGAGTTGCAGTTCTGGTTGTGGTTTTTCGTTTCATATTTTTTCTAGGATTCTTAGTTTGGCGCTCCGCGAGCGAGGGTTTGCTTTTTGTTCAATACGGCTTGGAGTGAGTGGCTTTTTGATCGGACTTTGTGCCACTCCCTCGGCGATACGTGCTTTGAATGCTGTTTTGACGATGCGGTCTTCGGTGCTGTGAAAGGTGATGATGGCGAGACGGCCCTGTGGTGCAAGCATGGTGAATGCTTTGTCGATAAACTCTTCGAGTGCGGCGAGCTCATCGTTCACGGCGATGCGAAGAGCCTGAAAGGTCTTTGTGGCAGGGTGGATCCTGCCTTTTCGCGTCATTGTCTTCTCGATGATGTCTGCAAGTTGTGCTGAGGAGCCGATGTACTCTTTTTCACGAACTTCCACGATGGCACGGGCGATTTTGCGTGAGTTGCGCTCGTCACCATAGCCGTAGAGCACATTTGCAATGTCTTCTTCGTCCCAGCGGTTCACGATGTCGCGCGCGGTGAATGGATACGTATCAGGCTCACCGTAGGTCATGAAGAGTGGTTCGTCCTTCGCAAATGAGAAGCCGCGTGGTGCGTAGCCCTCCTTTGTCTCAAACTGGTTGGTACTCCAACCGAGGTCTGCAAGGATTCCGTCGACACGACTCAATCCCGCTTCGTATAAAAGCGAGTCGATGTTTCGAAAGTTGCCGTGTATCACCGTCGCGTTTGTCTTCCCCGCGAAGCCTTCGCGGAGCAGTGTACACGATGCGGTGTCGACATCAATCGAAATGAGCTGCCCCTCCAGGCTGAGCTTCTCGAGGATCCCTAGGGAATGCCCGCCGCCGTTTGCAGTCGCGTCGACGATGATATTGTTACGCTGCACCTGAAGCGCATCAATGGACTCGTCTTTCAAAACCGTAATGTGTCCAGCCATATGCCTCGTGTTTGTTACAGCACTCCTATATCGCCAAGCTTCTCTGCAAGCGCTTCGGCTTGCGCCTCGATGTGTGCTTTGTAGGTGGTCCACTTATTCTGGTCCCAGATTTCAATCCGATCATGGATACCTGCAAGGACGACTTTTGAGCCGAGCCCGGCAAATTCTTTTAAGAAATCAGGAATAAGAATGCGACCAACACTATCTACCTCTACTTCTACCGCTCCAGAAAGAAAGAATCGATTGAATCCTCGTGTGTCCGCCTGGCCGAATGGCAAACGTCCGATTTTTTCGGTGATCGTCTGCCATTCATTCAAGGGATAAACAAAGAGACAGTTATCGAGTCCTCGGGTAATCACTACTCCCTCACCAAGCTCCTTCCGCCATTTCGACGGAAGTGAGAGCCTTTTCTTGGGATCGAGGGTATGTGTGTATTCTCCGATGAGCATAACTCGATAAAAATTCGATACGTTCTATTTCTAGAACTATACCACTATCTCCCACCACAACGCCATTGTATACCACTTCGCCCCACCACACACCACACTTATCCACACGAAAAGCGCGAGGCGCTTTTCGTGCATGGCAGGCAACCTGCTCATACTTTAGGTACTATTTGGTTCGCTAGTGCAGAAATATACAAAAAAACCGCCGGAACCAAAGGTTCCGGCGGCTAGTCAGGTGCCTAGCGTGGGAGGTACGCTGGCAGACCTGCTTCGTTCACCTTGTAGCCAAGGCGAGCGAAGAGTTGAGTGGGTATGTCATACGAGTGGTCGCTATTGCGTAACTGTGGACGCAGAACGCGCATGGCAAGGTATCGCAATGTTGTGTCGACAAACGCTTGTCCGCCGAACATTTCAGTTGAAGCTTTTGCAAGCTCCAAGTACTGTCCACGTTTTCGGACCGTGACCCACCCCAACACAAGGACGATGGCGATCGCTCCCATGCACAGCATGAAAACCATCTCTGCCCATCCTCCAAAGCTTTGTGGCTGTAGGTGTGCTGTGAGTGCGGTGCAAATCAGTAGCGCTCCAACGATTGCCTGCCGCTCGGAAATGAATCTCCGGGTTTTTGTGAAGATGTTGTGCATGGTCCATATATACTCCTAAAAAGTGCAGTTCTACTCCCTGTGACGACGGAGTGGGAAAAATATTACAAAGCCCCGCGGCCAAAGGCCGCGGGGCTTTGTAAGCTATCTTACGAAACAAGTTCACTGAGGCGGCCTACTACAAATTTCTGATCGAGTGTCGAGAGGAACCAGCCAAGCTTTGGTCCGCTATCTTTACCTAAGAATGCGCGGTAAAACGGTGTAAAAAAGTCCTTGGGTGAAAGACCCGAAGCTTCTTTGAGGCCGTGGAGTGCTGCATGGATGGTCTCGCCGTTCCATGCTGATATTGCGTCGAGTGTTGACGCTGCGCCTGTAAGTGCTTTCTTTTGTTCGTCAGAAATAGTATGGGCAACTTTAGGGAGTGTGGTTTGTAGTACAAAGCGAAACTCTTCTGGCGCTGCTGTCGTAAGCCACCGCTTTGCGTACGCTTCCCGGAGCGTGACTTCTATGCGGTCAGGGTCAGAAAGCGGACTTCCCTTCATTGCAGCTACTTCGTGTTCGGTGTCGAGGTGTGCCATCTGTACGAGAAAAGCAATCTGTGAAAAACGCGGAAGAAATCGTTCCTTGAGGAGTGTGGTGTCTCCAGGCAGATGCGACTTGATGAAGACACGCGTGTCGTCGTCAGCTTCCCCTTTCCAATATTTTGCGGCGATTTTATCGTAATGGTCGAAAAGCACTGGCACAGCGTCGCCTTCTGGGTCGAAGTTAATCTGGCGACCGATGTCACTCTTTATAAGAAGTAGACGGAGAATGTGTGGTGGAAGCAGATCGGCGATTTCTCGTGCAGATACACCCGCACCTTTTGAGGATGACATCTTTGCGCCTCCCACGAGGAAAAACTCATTGCCAACGCCATATGGTGGCTCATACTCAAAGACTTCTTTGCAGATGCGGTTTGAAACCTGTCGCGAACCACCTTTTGTGTAGTGGTCCTTGCCGCCGCCCTCAAAGTGCACGCCATTGACCACAAATTTTGCAGCCCACTCCACTTTCCACGGGAGTTTTGCATTGCCGTCAAATGGCGATACAGTCCCTGTGTGTCCGCAGCCCTTGGTCCAGTCAACGGCGTTTTCTCGACAGATGTAGGTCACCTGAGCACCATCAAAGCTGGTGACGCTTGTCGTAGAAAGCTTGCCGCAGTGTTCGCACATGACATTAAGTGGATACCACGTCTCGGGGCGTTCACCACCCGACTCTTCTTTATAGATTTTTCGAATGATGTCGCGGCGTTCGAGTGCTTGGCGAATGACGGTGTTCATCTTGCCAGAGATATAGAGCTCGCTTGCGCGGTAGACGCGCGGAATGAAACCGATTTCTTCCATGACTGCAAGGTATTCGCGTCCATAAAATTCTGCGAAATTACTTGCTGAAGGATTTGGTGAAGGAATCTTGTACAGTGGCTTCCCCATATGTGGTTCAAATGTCGCCTTGTCAAGATACGAAGGAAGACCGTCCATAGGATCAAAGTCGTTGATTTCAAACAGAAATGTTGCTGGAATATTGCGCTCGCGGAGAGATTCAAAGACGAGCGCATGCATTGCTGCGGAGCGTAGTGAGCCAACATGAACACGGCCTGAGGCTGTTTTCTCGTCACGGACGATGAGCGGCTTCCCTGCATCAATAACACCCCGATATCGTCGGATGGTTTCGTCGGTCAATGCATCTGCCCAAAACATCTCCCTATCCTAGCGGAATATGGCAGAAACGCAAAATCTGTCACTCGTATTAGCAAAAAGCCAGGATGATATCATCCTGGCTGTATCTTGTATCTGGCGCGTCGAAATTCTGTAATGGATCGAGGGTCCATACAAAATCCAACCTTTCTATAGAGCATACGTACATGCGTGCTGTCGGTCTGCACACGAAGCGACAGCGCTTCGACACCGCTTTGATCGGCGACACTCACTGCTCGAGTGAGTAGCTGTGTGCCAATACCCAGAGAGCGATACTGTATATCAACAATGAATGACCGGATCGCTCCCGTACGCCTTGGTGCATGCATAGAGCTGCGCTCAAGTGTAATCATGCCGACGATCAGACGTTTAGCACGTGCAACGAAGATTATGTTGTCGCCACTTTCAGTCGTTGTTTCAATTGTTGCATGCGTCAGTGCTTCATGTTCATGGTTGAGCGTTGCGCGGAGTATATTCAAGCGCACAACATCCTCATCAGAAATTGGATAATGCGTGAGTATATGTATATCGTGCATTTGCTCCGTACCTTTCAAGAACTACTTCGTGAAGACTATACCACCATGTGGTGGGGAAGAAAAGAACCGGCGACCACAACGTGGTCGCCGGTTCTTTTCTTGTGCGGACATTATTTAATTTCGAGGACTTTATACGATTGCTTACCAGTCGGCGTAACGAAGGTGAATGTATCACCCTTCCCTTTTCCCATCAGTGCCTCACCAAGCGGTGAGAGATACGAAAGCTTATGGTCGTGAATGTTTGCTTCCTCAGAACCGACAATTGTGTATGCGTGGCTTTCCTTTTCGCCAGTCTTTTGGATACTGACCGTATTGCCAAGACCGACGATTTCACCGCGCTTCCCTTGCGATACGATCTTTGCTTCTTTGATGACCGCTTCAAGGTGCTGGATGCGTTCTTCAATGGCTGCCTGCATGTCGCGTGCCTCTTGGTATTCTGCGTTTTCTGAGAGGTCTCCAAGGCTTCGGGCGTACTCGAGTGATTCTGCCACTTCCTTTCGACGGGTAGTCTTTAGGTGATCGAGCTCTTTCTTAAGCTCTTCGAATTTTTCTGCTGTAAGAAATGAATTGTGCGAATCAGTCATATATTTTTTAGTGAATCGACCCTCATTATACGTGCCGCGGTCATGAAGTCAACGAATAAAGATTATGGCTTATATGTGGGCATATTTGCAGGGTCGAGGTACTGCGGTGCGTTTATCTGCATCCAGTCGAGAAACTGCCCAAACGCTGCTGCTGAACCAAAAGGATTTGTTCGAGGTCCGTGTTCCATGAGGAAGATAAATGCATACTTTGGATGCTGATAGGGGAAAAATCCCGTCACCCATGAATTTACGTATGCTTTTGTTGCGCCGAGCTCTGCGGTACCGGTCTTTGCAGCTATCGCTACTTCAGGGTGGTTGAGCGTGTGGGCGGTACCCTCAAGCGCACACTGACGCATACCTTCGAGAATGACTTCGCGGTCTGCCGCGGGTATTGCAACTTTCACGCCACTGTCGACAGGCTTGTCGGTTTTTATGATGGTTGGTGTTACGAGCGTTCCGCCATTTGCAATCGCCGCATATGCGCGGAGCATGGTGATTGGTGTTGTTTGGAACCCGTACTGCCCAATGGAGGTGTGGTAGGTATCACCGAGGCGCCAATCTTCGCCAAATGTTTTTTGTTTCCATTCTGGTGTCGGTACGTTACTGACGACTTCTCCGGGGAGTGTAATACCTGTCGTTGAAGCAAAACCCATCATTGCAAAAAAGTTATGGATACGCGAGATGCCGATACCCTTCTGTCCTTCAAAACCACCGCCGATAATATAGAAGTAGACGTTTGATGATACAGAAATTGCGCGACGCATGTCGATCCAGCCGTGCGCTTTCCAGTCGGTGAACACTGAAGGTTGATCTGGTGTGTAGGGATTGGGGATGGTTATTTTTCCTGAACTAAAAAATTGTTTTTCTGGAGAGACGGTATGGTCGCGAAGTGCAGCGAGCGCCATAAATGGTTTTACAATTGAGCCTGGTGTATATAAACCAGAAATGACTTTGTTAAGGAATGGTAGCTGCGGATTTTCGGTGTAGTCCGCTATCGTTTGCGCATCCTTCCCTTCCACCATGACGTTCGGATCAAAGGCGGGATAGCTCGCCATGGCGATGATTTCGCCCGTGGTGACATCCATGATTGCAGCCGCTCCCGAACGAAAGCCTCGCGCAGCTGTTGTAGTTGCGATTTGATCGTAGAGTGCTTCTGAAAGCCGCGCGTCGAGTGATAGCGTAAGTGACGCGCCTTTTACAGGATCGTGCACTACGTGTCCCGAGACCTCCTTTCCTTTTGCGTCGACTTCAAGGAGCCGTTCGCCATTTTTTCCCTGTAGCTGCTCGTTGTATGCTTCTTCTACACCGCCACGCCCAACATACTCGGTTCTAAAATAAAATCCCGAAGTATCTTTTTTCGGATAGCTGATGTAGCCAAGCACCGGACCGATGCCGCGACGTGTTGAGTAGGTACGTAATGAAAATGCCTTCTGCTTTTCTGACTCTATATTCCATCCAAGGAGTTCACCGGTGCGATCAAGTATTGCTCCACGTTCTGCAAATATGACATTGCTATCAAGCTTGTTTGTATCGCTTCGATTTCTAAACTCTGCGCCGTGTATTAACTCGAGCGACCCGAGCTTTGCAAGAAATGCGAGTGCGATACAGAAAAATACGACACCCACAGCATAGATGCGGAGGGGGCCGAGTGGTGATTCGAGGCGACCTTCAAGACGTCCGGTGTTAAAGTCGAGACTGTTGGTGGTGTCGGCGAGTATTTCATCGAGCTCCAACTCGTGTGTTTTTTGACGCTTTTTCTTAAAGAGCATCATAGTGGACGTTCATGTTTAATAAAGAGTAGTGGTCGTAGTCCCCAAAAAAATAGCAACATACCAGTGATCGCTATGGTGTATACCGCTCCCAGATGGAGGCGTGGTATTGCATACCCCATATATGAGTCAAGTAAAAATCCGAGCACGATAAGCTCAATACCATCGTAAAAAAAAGCATAGACAATCATTGCTGTGAATGAAAAATACCACGGTACCGAAAGTGAAAAAATGGTAAGTATTATAAATGAAACAACTCGTATCATGGATGATGTGGTGGTGTGCTTGAAGGTGTTGTGGTGCTCGGCAGTGAAAGAAGTGCCGTGGTACTTGACGCACTCTCGCGGAGGTAGCCTTCGATACTGGCACGTGTCGGAACGGTGAATGCTTCTTTGGCGATTGCGACAAATCTGAGCGACGTAGGTGTAAATACATCAATAATCGACGCGACAGCACCCGGCTCCGCTGGATCGTCAGTGATATGAGCGACGGTGCCAATTTGTTCTCCGCGAAGGTTGGGGAGTAGCACTGCGTTACCTTCATGAACCCTTACACCATGTGGCAGAAGTACTTCAAGTGCCCCGGCTCCCACGCCAGTGGCTTTTGCATGTACGTTCGGGCCTCGGACATATACATCGACCTGCGCACCTGGTGTACTAAAAAGCGATACGACAGATGTTGAGATGTCAGTTTTTGCGATGATGCCAATGGGCGTGGTGTTGTTGCGATAGACGACTGCTCCAAGTACCACACCGTCGTAGGAACCCTTGTCGATGACCAGTGAATCGTACGGACTTACATTTGGAGTAACAAGTACCCCTGCATACAAGCGATCATCAGTACGATCACCTCGTATCTCGCGGAGCTCATTGAGGTCTGGTATGGATGATTCAAGGGTGCTGAGCCTATGTGCGAGTTCATCACGTTCGCGCGCTATTGCATCGCGTTCAGCAGAAACACGGTTGATACCAGTCCAATGATCCTCGAGTGTTTGGATCGAAAAAGGTAGTATTGTATCGAGCTTGAGGATGAAGATATTGAGCCCTTTGGCAATCGAACCCGTTCCTGGAAGTCCTATATATAACGCAATAAGCGCGATAAATGCAGCAATAAAAATAGTGCGAATGCCCCGCGCGCTATTGTTACGATGTTGGTGAGAAATCATCTTCATTGCGTATCAAGATATCACGATAGAGATCCATGTTTTCAAGCACAATGCCCGCACCACGCACCACTGCGGTAAGTGGGTCAGGGACAACGATGACAGGTACTTGGAGGACATCCTCAAGAAGACCTGCAACACCTGGAATGAGTGCGCCGCCACCTGAAAGGTAAATACCACGCTGCATGACATCAGCCAGTACCTCAGGCGGTGTTTTCTCGAGTACGTCACGCACCGCTTCAATAATGCTGTCGACTGAGTGCGAAATGGCGCTGCGGACATCGTTTTCCGTGATGATAACTTCGCGTGGGAGACCGGTGACGACATCGCGACCGCGAACGACCGCTTCCTTGCCGGGAGATTCTTCGTGAATCGACGCAAGTGTCACCTTTACGTCCTCGGCGGTTTTTTCGCCGATGAGTACCTTAAACTGGTCGCGGATGTAGGTGATGATATCGTCGTTGAGGCGGTCGCCAGCAATGCGAAGATTTTTTTCGGTCACGATGCCGGAGAGTGATATGACAGCGATGTCTGTGGTGCCGCCACCGATGTCGATGATCATGCTACCGACCGGCTTTGCAATGGGAAGCTTTGCTCCTATTGCAGCAGCCATGGGTTCCTCAATGAGGAATACTTCGCGGGCGCCGGCGTTCCGCGCTGCGTCTCGTGCGGCGCGCATTTCGACGTTGGTAATGCCTGAGGGTACGCCAATGATGACGCGTGGAGAAATGATCATGCGTGTGGTCGCACGAAGTCGTCCGATGAAATACGCGAGGATTTCTTCAGTAACTTCGAAATCAGAAATCACACCGTCGACGAGTGGGCGCACAACCTGAATGTGCGCAGGTGCGCGGCCAAGCATACTTTTTGCTTCTCGGCCGACGGCGACGAGTTGTCCGGTCTTACGGTTGATAGCCGCCACTGTTGGCTCATTGATGATGATACCCTTTCCCTTTTGATAGACGAGCGTATTAGCCGTACCAAGATCGATGGCGATATCGGTTGAAACAAAAGAAAATATTCGTTCGAAGCGTTGCAGTATCCAATTAATCATTTTCGTCTGGGGTAAAAAATCCGAGTAGTGTTTCTTCGTTCATTTTCTGTACTTCGCCGGTCTTTCTAGTGACAACCTCAAACTGGCCCTCCTCTTGCGCGCGTCTTGAAATGACGACACGGTATGGCATGCCAAGAAGATCGCTATCGGCAAACTTTTCGCCGCCACGTGCGTCCCGGTCATCGTACAGGACGCTCACGCCACGCTTCTTCAGTGACTCGTACAAACCGTCGGCAAAGTCGCGGACGTTTGCATCATCGGTGTTGAGCGCGACGAGATGCACAAGGAATGGTGCAACAGCGTCTGGCCACACGATGCCTTTTTCGTCACTAAACTTTTCAACGAGTACGCCGATAAGACGTGTGATACCGATACCGTACGAGCCCATCCAGACAGGAATGTTTTTGCCTTCACTATCTTTGATGGTGAGGCCAAGGTCGGTCGCTTTCTGCTGGCCGAAGTTGAAGATGTTGCCCACTTCTGCGGTCGCGGTCTTAGTGAGCTCATCGCGGGTCACACCGAGACTCTTCAGTGTTTCGTCATTTAAGACTTCCTCATTGATGGCAATGCCCTTTTCGCGGTTGATGTAGACGATGTCTTCACCTGCTTCACAGACCGTCTGGAATTCATGGCTAAACTTCGTGAAAGCGCCACCTGCCGCAAAGGTAATGAAGGTGTCGTCTCCGATGCCGAGGCGCTTGAACACATTCATGTATGCAGGCTTTGTTGATTCGTAGTACGCGAGGTGTGTTGCTTCGTCGGCTGCAAACGAGTACATGTCTTTCATGACAAATTCGCGACCACGCATGATGCCGCTCTTCGCACGCATTTCGTTACGGAGCTTTGTTTGGAATTGATACACCGACACCGGCAGGTCTTTGTAGCTCGCAAGATAATTTTTCATCATCTCGCCGATCGGCTCTTCATGACTCCAGCCGAAACCGACTTCGCCACCTGCTTTGAGCTCGGATTTAAACCAGACGTCGACGACACTGTCGTCCCAGCGACCAGTCGACTCCCAGAGCTCTTTGCGCTGGAGCGCTGTCATGATGAGCTCTTGTCCTTTGATGGCATTCATCTCTTCGCGCACGATGCGCTTGATATTTTCTTG